>Ga0194127_10000993_pt1 | contig 43489 bp, 30 predicted proteins | sample TA2KigC100mmetaG_FD_148624 | JGI IMG/M metagenome (GOLD analysis project Ga0194127, IMG submission 148624) | Freshwater microbial communities from Lake Tanganyika, Tanzania - TA2015036 Kigoma Deep Cast 100m | ecosystem: Environmental > Aquatic > Freshwater > Lake | place: Tanzania: Lake...
GGTCCGACTGCGCAAGCAGCATCGTGGCGGTCTGGTGCCGCCGCTCCTCGTACCGCGCCCGCGGCGTCGCCCCCGCGTGGCGCGAGAAGAGGCGGTGGAGGTGCGGCACGCTGACGCCCGCCGTGGCGGCCAGGTCGCGCTCCCGGAACGGGCGGTGCAGCGGGTGCTGTTCGATCGCCAGCAGCGCGCGGCCGAGGCGCTCGTCGGGCGCGTGCGGCCGCCACGCGGGGACTCCGAGCCGGGCCATGGCGTCGGCATGGGCGCGAAGCCAGTCCAGGAAGAGCCGGCCGATCTCCCAGTGCGCGTCCAGCGTGCCGCTCTCCAGGAAGAGACGGTTGGACGAGTCGGGAAACCGGCGTTCGACCGCCCGGCACAGCGCAACGGCCGTCCGCTCGAGCCGCGGATAGTCGGCGGCGCGCGCCACGCGGCCCGCGGTCGTGTCGTACAATGACCGCCCGCCGGGCCAGTCGACGCGGAAGCTGAGGGAGAGAATCTGCGCCCCGGGCGAGAAGTGCTGCGTCCGCCCGTGCGACGGCGGGAACATCCACTCGCCGCGTCCGGCGCGCCACCGCCCGGTGCGGGCGCGGACCTCCACCGAGCCCTCCAGCAGAAGCCAGGCGATGAGCCGCGGGTCGCCCGTGGTCACCCGCCGCCCGAGCGGATGCACGTCGCCCCGGTAGACCCAGTAGAGCTGCGGATGGAGTGACGACCACTCCTCCAACCTGGAAAGCGGGGCGCCGGGCACGGCCTGCGTCATGAGAAGAATATGCAAGCACCCGATGCGTTCCGGCAAGCGATATCGGTTGTCCGGCGGCACGGGTTCGTTCAGCATCCGGGCGGCGCGGGGCCGCGGGTTCCGCGGATCGGACCGAGGGGACGGACGACGGAGGCACGGCAGATGCACGGTTCCGGGAACTCGCCGGTGGCGGAGGCCGGCGGCTACAAGTGGCGGCTCGTCGGGCTGCTGTGGGTCGCCTTCTTCCTGCATCAGGGCGACCGGCAGATCTTCAACGCGGTGATGCCCCTGATCCGCACCGATCTCGGCCTGACGGACGTCCAGCTCGGCCTGGTGGGCACGATCTTCACGGCCGTTTACGGCATCTGCGTCCCCCTTGCGGGCTTCGCGGGCGATTTCCTGCCGCGCAAGTGGATCATCGTGGCGAGCCTTCTCGTCTTCAGCGCCGGCACGCTGTGCACGGGTCTTGGCGGCGGGCTGGCCGGCCTCATCGTCTTCCGCAGCATCACCACCGGCGGCGGCGAGGCGTTCTACTATCCGGCGGCGACCTCCCTGCTCGGGCAGTTTCACGGCCGCAGCCGCGCGACCGCACTCGCCATCCACCAGACCGCCGTCTATCTCGGCATCACGCTCAGCGGCCTTGCCGCCGGCTGGATCGGCCAGACCTACGGCTGGCGAGCGGCGTTCTACACGTTCGGCTTCGCGGGCATCGCGTGGGTCTTCGTCGCCGCCTCGGGTCTTCGCAACACGCCGCCGGCCGGGGCGGTGTCCGCCGAGCGCATCCCGCTCGGGCATGTGCTCAGGTGCATCGCGGGGAAACCGTCGGCCCTGGCGCTGTGGGCGGCCTTCGGCGCGATGGTCTACGTCAACGTCGGCCACATGACGTGGATGCCGACCTACCTGCGCGAGAAGTTCGGGCTCTCGCTCGCCAACGCGGGGTTCTCGTCGATGGCCTACCACTACGCCGCGGCCTTTGTCGGCGTGATGGTCGGCGGCCGGCTGACCGACCGCCTCGCCGCGCGGCGCCGCACGATCCGGTTCGAGGCGAACGCGCTCGGCCTGCTCGCCGGCGCGCCGTTCATCCTGTGGACGGCACGGGCGGACCAGCCGTGGACGTGCTACCTCGCCCTGGCCGGCTACGGCCTCTTCCGCGGCATCTACGATTCGAATCTCTTCGCCTCGCTCTTCGACGTCGTCGAGCCGCGCTTCCGCGCTTCGGCGACGGGGCTCATGCTCTCGTTCGCGTTCGTCGTTGGCGCCCTGTCGCCCCTCGTGCTCGGCTGGATGAAGACGCGCGTCGGACTGGAGACGGGCCTGGCGTCGCTCTCGGCGTTCTATGTGGCCGGCGGGCTGTGCATCGTGACGGCCCTCGGCCTCTGGTTCCGGAAGGACTACGTGGAGACCCAGGCATGAAGATCGTCGACCTCAAGACCCGCACCGTCGCCATCCCGCTCAACTCGCAACTCCGCCACAACACGGGCGTGCATCCCGGCTACTTCCTGCGCACCGTGCTGGAGATCGTCACCGACGAGGGCGTCACCGGCCTCGGCGAGGTGGGCGGCGGCGACCAGCGCGGCGCCCTGCAGAAACTCAAGCCCCGGATCCTGGGCCTCGACCCCTTCCACCTCGAGACGATCAAGATGAAGGTGCTCCGCAGCATCTACTACCTCTCCAACGCGCGCCTCTACGCCGCGATCGAGATGGCCTGCCTCGACATCCAGGGCAAGGTGCTGAACCGCCCGCTGTCCGACCTGCTCGGCGGCTCGATCCGCGACCGCGTGCCGTTCATCGCCTACCTCTTCTGGCGCTACGACCGGCCGGGCGGCGGCCACGACAGGCACCCCGAGGACATGGCCGACCTCTGCGAGGAACTGCACGCGACGCTGGGCGTGAAGGCGATGAAGCTCAAGGCCGGCGTGATGAAGCCGGAGGAGGAGGCCCGCGCCGTCGAGCTGTGCCGCGAACGGCTCGGCCCGGACTTCGGCCTCCGCATCGACCCGAACGGGGTGTGGTCCGTCGCGACCGCGATCCGCATCGGCCAGCGGCTGGAAGCCGTCAACATGGAGTACTTCGAGGACCCCGCCTGGGGCCTCGAGGGCAACGCCGCCGTCCGCGCGAAGATCCGCACGCCGGTCGCAACGAACATGTACCCGAACAAGTTCGACGACCTTGGACCGGCGGTCCGCATGGGCGCGGTGGACATCGTCCTGACGGACCTCCACTACTGGGAGGGGCCGCGCGGCGTGAAGGACCTCGCCGCCGTGTGCCGCACCTTCAACCTCGGCGTCGCCATGCACAGCGGCGCGGAGTTCGGCATCGAGCTGGCCGCCATGATCCACACCGCCTCCACGATCCCGGAGATGCACTACGCCGGCGACGCGCACTACCACTTCCTGACCGACGACATCATCCAGGGCGGCCCCCTGCGATACGAGGATGGCTGCATCCGCGTCCCGACCGGCCCCGGCCTCGGCGTCGCGCTGGACGAGGAGAAGATGGAGAAGTACGCCCGGTACTTCGAGGAGAAGGGCGACTACTACGCCCGCTTTCACCAGGATCCGTACCGCCCCGACTGGTACCCGATCGTCGGCGGGATGTGAGCGGCGGCGGCGAACCGCCGTATCCATGCGCACTCCAGATGGCCGTGCCCGCGATCGCGTGCATCGCCGGTGATTCGGTTCGCCCTTCCCGGCGGAGGGGCCACGGACTAGGATGGGGCACGGATCGAACAGGGGAGACCCGAGATGAGCGTTCGCATCGGTCGCCGGCAGTTCCTGAGGTCCACCGCCGCGGCAGCGGGGGCGATCGCCGCCCCGACGATCATTCCCGCATCGGCCTTCGGCGCGAATGACAAGGTCACGATGGGGTGCATCGGACTCGGCATCCAGGGGCGCGGCAACCTGGGGGCGTTCCGCGGAAACCCCGATGTCCGCGTGGTGGCCGTCTGCGATGTCCACGAGGCCCAGCGGAACGCGGGCAAGAACTCGGTCGATGAGGCCTACGGCAACGAGGATTGCGCCGCCTACGGGGACTTCCGCGAGCTGATGCGGCGCAAGGATATCGACGCCGTGCAGATCACGGCGCCGGACCACTGGCACGCGCTGATGGCCCTGGAGGCCGTCCGGCAGGGCAAGCACATGTACTGCGAGAAGCCCGTCGGCTGGAGCGTCCGCGCCGCCCAGGCCCTCCGGAAGGCTGTGAAGCAGAGCCGGGTGGTGTTCCAGTTCGGAACCCAGCAGCGGTCGCTGGGCAAGTTCCGCCAGGCCTGCGAACTGGTCCGCAACGGGAGGATCGGGCAGCTCAAGACGATCCTCGTCGGCGTGCCGGGAAGCTGGACGTGTCCGAAGCAGCCCGTCGAGCCGGTGCCGAAGGAACTCGACTACCCGATGTGGCTCGGGCCCGCGCCGATGGCCCCCTACTGCCATCAACGATGCCGGCCGTGGACCCAGGGGCAGGGATGGGGCGGCTACAGCATCTGGTACTGCATCTCGGACTACTGCATGGGGATGATCGGCAACTGGGGCGTCCACCATCTCGACATCGCGCAGTGGGGCAACGGCACCGACCTCGGCGGACCGACCGAGATCGAGGGCGCCGGCGAGTTTCCCGTGGACATGCTCACCGACTGCGCCACGCGCTGGCAGGTCGAGAACCGCTACGCGAACGGCGTCACGCTGGTTCACATGGACGACGCGACCTCGGGGAAGCACCCGCTGCAGAAGGGCGGGCACGGGCACGGCGTCCTGTTCCTCGGCACGGAGGGTTGGGTGCACGTGGACCGCTCCCGGTTGGACGCCGAACCGAAGTCGCTGCTGAAGGCGACGATCGGGCCGGACGAGATCCATCTCTTCAAGAGCGACAACCACCAGGCGAACTTCATCGACGCCGTCAAGGGCGCGACGCAGCCGGCCGCGCCGATCGATGCGGCCGTCTGCTCGGACATCCTCTGCCATCTCCAGCAGATCGCGATCAAGCTGAAGCGGAAGCTCCTCTGGGATCCGGCGCGGGAGCTGTTCCCCGGCGACGACGAGGCGAACCGGATGCTGGACCGTCCGATGCACAACGGGTGGACGCTCGATCCGGCCTGACCGGGGCCGTCGTTTCCAGAGGTTGGAAGGCAGTCCATGCGAGGTTTCCAAGCCTTGGAAGATTCGCCGCCGCCGCGCCGAGTCCGCCGCGGCGTGCGTGCCGTGGTCCGCGGGATGCTGCCGCTTTTCTGCGGGGCCGTCACGGCCGTCGCCGCGCCGGAGAGGCCGAATTTCGTCGTGTTCTTCATCGACAACCTCGGGAACGGAGACCTCGGCTGCACGGGATCGGCGCTGCACCGCACGCCGGCGATCGACCGGCTCGCGGCGGAGGGGACGCGGTTCACGAGCTTTTACGTCGCGAGCGGCGTCTGCACGCCCAGCCGCGCGGCGCTGTTGACCGGATGCTACCCGCGCCGCGTGGGCCTCCACGCCGGCGGCTCGAACTCGGCCGTGTTGCGGCCGGTGGACCGGCGGGGCCTGCACCCCGACGAGGTGACGATCGCCGAGGTGCTGAAGTCCGCCGGGTACGCGACAGGGATCTTCGGCAAGTGGCATCTCGGCGACCAGCCGGAGTTCCTGCCGACGCGCCAGGGCTTCGACGAGTTCGTCGGCATCCCGTACAGCGACGACATGGTCCGCACCGCGACCGCGCCGGACCTCCCGCTGATGCGCGGCGAGACCGTGATCGAGGCGCCCGCGGACCGCGACCTGCTCTCGAAGCGCTGCACGGAGGAGGCCGTCGCGTTCATCGGCCGTCACAAGGACCGTCCGTTCCTCCTCTACCTGCCGCACCCGATGCCGGGGTCGACCGCGCGCCCGTTCGCGAGCCCCGCGTTCCGGGGGAAGAGCCGCAACGGCCCCTACGGCGACAGCGTGGAGGAGCTCGACTGGGCGACCGGCGAGATCCTGTCCGCGCTCGAGCGCCACGGCATCGCGTCGAACACCCTCGTCGTGTGGACGCCGGACAACGGCGCCGTGCAGCGCAACCCGCCGCAGGGGAGCTGTGCGCCCTACAAGGGCTTCGGCTACGACACCTCCGAGGGGGCGATGCGCATGCCGTGCTTCATGCGCTGGCCCGGCCGGATCCCGGCGGGCCGGACGCACGATGCGCTCTGCACGGCGATGGACCTGCTGCCCACGTTCGCCGCGCTGGCCGGGGCCGCGCTACCGGCGCGACCGATCGACGGACACGACATCCGGCCGCTGCTCCTCGGCACGCCCGGCGCGCGGTCGCCGTGGGACGACACGGGGTTCGGCTACTACCGGATGGAGCAACTGCAGGCCGTCCGCGCCGGGCCGTGGAAACTGTACCTTCCGTTGGAGGCCAAGTACGTTTCGCTCGGGCGGAAGACGGCGCCGGCGCGGCTGGAGCTGTACGATGTCGTCCGCGACGCCGGCGAGACCCGCGAGGTGTCGGCGGAGAACCCGGACGTGGTGACGCGGCTGACGCGGATGGCGGAGCGGATCCGCGCGGAGATCGGGGACGTGAACCGCCCGGGCACGGGACAGCGGGATGCCGGATGGGTGGAGAGACCGAAACCGATCGTGAAGGATCCGGCGGCCGGAACGAAGGATGGGCAGCCAGGTGTGTCCGCCCAACGGGGAGTGGAGCCATGAGAACGTCGATTGCGATGGTCGTGCTGGCTGCGGCGGCGGCTGCGCCGGCGGCGGAGCTGTGGGTCGGCGCGGCGACGGTGGACATCACGCCGCACCGTCCGGTGGCGCTCGACGGGCAGTTCAACACGCGCGTATCGAGGGGCATCGACAACCGCCTGACGGCCTCCGCGGTTGCGATCGAGGCGCGCGAGGGCGGCGCTGCGAAGGACCACGCCGTGCTGGTGTCGATCGACATCGTTTCGGTCCGCGCGCCGGCGGTGCAGGCGATCCGCGACCGCATGCGCGCCCGGCTTCCGGACGTCGATCCGGCCAGGGTCGTGCTGACCGCGACGCACACGCACACCGCGCCGGTGACGGAGGAGGGGAAGTACGCGATCCCGACCAACGGCGTCATGCAGCCGGCCGAGTTCGTCGCATTCCTCGGCGACCGCATCGCGGACCTGGCGGTGAACGCATGGACGCAGCGCGCGCCCGCCGGCGTGAGCTGGGCGATGGGACAGGCGGTCGTCGGCCACAACCGGCGCGCGGTCTATGCCAATGGAACCGCGACGATGTACGGGAAGGCGGCCACGCCCGACTTCCGCGGCATCGAGGGCGGGGCCGACGCCACGCTGCAGGGGCTCTTCTTCTGGACACGCGAGGGCCGTCCGCTCGCGGCCTGCCTCCACGTGCCGTGCCCGGCGCAGGAGGTCGAGAGTCTCTCCCGCATCACCGCCGATTTCTGGCACGAGGCCCGCGCGCGATTCCGCGCGGCGATCTCGAACGACATCCCCGTGCTCGGCTGGCCGGGTGCGGCCGGCGACATCTCGCCACGCCGGATGTGGAGCAAGGCCGCCGCGGAGCGGATGCTGAAGCTGCGCGGGCTGACGGCCGTGCAGGACATCGGGCGCCGCATCGCGGGGGAGGCGGCGGACCTGTTCGCGCTGTCGCGCGGCGACATCCGGACCGACGTTGCGTTCGCGCACCGGTGCGGCGACGTCGCGCTGCCGGTGCGGCGCGTCACCGACCCGGAGGCGGAGAACGCCCGCAAACAGGTCGAGGCGTTGTCGAAGCAGGCGGACGGGATCCGCCGCGCAAAGTGGTTCCAGGCGACCGTCGACCGGCACGGAACGCAGGACCAGGCGGCGACGCTGCCGGCGGAGGTTCACGTGCTGCGCATCGGCGACGTCGCGCTTGCGACCAACCCGTTCGAACTCTTCCAGGACTACGGCGTGCAGATCCAGGGGCGCAGCCCGGCGCTCCAGACGCTGGTGATCCAGTTGACGCCCGGCGGCGGCGGCTATCTCCCGACCCGTCGCGCCGTCGAGGGCGGCGGCTACAGCGCCGTCGTCGAGAGCAGCCAAGTCGGCCCCGACGGCGGCCAGGTGCTGGTCGACACGACCGTGGAATGGCTCACCACGCTGTGGGCGGCGCCTGGGGAATAGGGGTGTTCCTTGGAACAACGGTCTTTCAGCGCCCCTGTCGTTCTCCTCGTCGCCGTTCTGCTGCTGCGACCGGTCGGTCCCTCCTGCGCGGCCGTGACGGGATTCGTCGCGGACCGCTGGGGCGATGAGGCGGAGACGGCGCGGGAGGTGGCGCGTGCGATCGGCGCGGAGCCGGCCGATCCCGCGGCGCCCGCCCGGTTCGCGGCCGTCTGGATCCACGGCGGCGACGCGCTGCCGGAGAGCCTGACCCCGGCCGCGGTCGCGTCGCTGAGCAACCACGTCGCGTCGGGACACGGACTCCTTCTCACCGGTTCCGCCGTCACCCTGGTCGACGCGCTCGGGCTCGACGGGCTCGCGACGAAGCCGGTGACGTTCGGCGACGACCGCGCGCAGGCGGGGCTCGTGCCCGCGGATCCCGCCGCGCCCGCATTTCGCGGCATCGAACCCGATCGGGGCGTGATCTGGATGAGCAATGCGGCGTATCCGGCGTTCGCCCATCTCGCCGGCCCGCGCGGGCGCGTGCTCGCGCGCACGCCGGGCGGACCCGAGAACCCGATGCTGGAGTACCGGCTCGGACGGGGAAGGGTGATCGTCCTCGGCTGGCGCCTCTCGCGCCTCTTCTTCCACGCACCCGCCGGCAGCCGCGGTCGGTTCGAACAGCTTCTGCGCAACACGCTCGCCGACCTGGCCGCGATGCCGCCATCCGAAGCGTCGTCCGGGGATCCGCCTCGGCCGACACGGAGGTCGGCCCTCCAGGGGTCCCGGAGTGAAGGCGATGGAGGGCCGGGCTCCGTCCCGGCCGTGCCGGCGGCCGAGTGGGAGGCGCTGGCGCTCGCCATCGACGACCTGCGCGCCACGCAGGGCCGGCGCTACCCGCGGGGCGACGAGTTCCGCCGGCGGCTGGACGGCCTGCGAGAGACCGCCTGCGACGCCGCGGCCTTCCGCGCGCTGCGCGACGAGGCCCTGCTGGCCAACCCGCTGCTCGACTTCGACCGGCTCCTGCTCGTGAAGCGCGGCGCGAACAAGCTGGGGCTGCCGATGAACTACCAGGGCAACTGCAGCCTCGATCCCGCCGGCTACGACAACGAGATCGCCGTGCTCTCGCCGGTGCGGCCGGACGGCGCGATGACGACCCTGTACCGCCCGCAGGGCGGACGGTTCGTCGGCGATGTCGACCTCCACTTCGACGCGGACCGGCTGCTCTTTTCGACGACGGTGGACGGCGGGCGCTGGCGCATCTTCGAGGCCGGCACGAACGGCGCGGCGCCGCGGCAGGTCCCGCTGATCGACGAGCCGGACGTCGACAACTACGACGCCTGCCACCTGCCCGACGGGCGCATCATGTTCACGTCCACCGCGCCGTTCACCGGCGTCCCCTGCGTGCGCGGCTCGGCGCACGTTGCGAACCTCTACCTGCGCGAGACCGACGGCCGCATCCGCCGCCTCACCGTCGATCAGGACCACGACTGGTGCCCGACCGTGATGGCCGACGGGCGCGTCCTGTACCTGCGCTGGGAGTACACCGACCTGCCGCACGCCTTCTCGCGGATCCTCTTCCACATGAACCCGGACGGCACGGGGCAGATGGAGCATTACGGCAGCAACTCCTACTGGCCCGGCTCGATGTTCTACGCGCGGCCGCTGCCCGGCGCGCCGTCGCGGTTCGTCGCGATCGTCGGGGGCCATCACGAGCTTCCGCGAATGGGCGACCTCGTGGTCTTCGACGTCGCGCGCGGCCGTTTCGAGGCCGAGGGCGCCGTGCAGCGGATCCCCGGGCGCGGCCGCCCGGTGGAGCCGATCGCGCTCGACCTGCCCGTCGCACAGACCTGGCCGAAGTTCCTCCATCCGTTCCCGCTCGGCGACCCCTCGACCTCGCTCGGGGCGGGGAAGTACTTCCTCGTGTCCTGCCAGCCGTCGCCCGGCGCGCCGTGGGGCATCTGGCTCGCCGACGTGTTCGACAACCTCGTTCCCATCCGCGAGCTGCCGGGCTTCGCGCTGTTCGAGCCGTTGCCGCTTCGGGCGGTGCCGCGTCCGCCCGTCATCGCCGACCGGGTCGACACGAACCGCACCGATGCGGAGGTGATGCTGGCCGACGTCTACGCGGGTCCCGGGCTGCGGGGCATCGCGCGCGGAACGATCAAGGCCCTGCGGTTCTTCAGCTACCACTTCGCCTACCAAGGCATGGGCGGCGAGCCCGACGCGCCCGGGCTCGACGGGCCGTGGGACGTGAAGCGCGTCCTCGGCACCGTTCCGGTCGAGGCCGACGGATCGGCTCGCTTCCTTGTGCCCGCGTACACGCCGGTCTCCGTCCAGCCGCTCGACGCCGACGGCCAGGCGCTGCAGCTGATGCGGAGCTGGTTCACCGCGATGCCCGGCGAGACGCTCTCGTGCGTCGGCTGCCACGAGCCGCAGAACACCGCCTCGCCCGCGCGCGCGACCGTCGCCGGCGCGAAGCCGCCCGTGCCGATCCGGCCGTGGTACGGTCCGACGCGCGGCTTCGACTTCCGCCGCGAGGTTCAGCCGGTCCTCGACCGCCTATGCGTCGGGTGCCACGACGGCAAGGCCCGGCCGGACGGGCCGTCGGGCCCCGATCTGACCGACCGGCCACCGGTTCCCGCGCAGGACAACAAGAACGCGTACAACCTCGCCTCGCGCTTCACGCCGTCCTACCACGTCCTGCGACGGCTCGTCCGCACGCCGACGCGGGAGAGCGACATGCATCTGCCGCCGCCGGGCGAGTTCCACGCCGACACCACGCGGCTCGTGCAGATGCTTCGCAAGGGCCACCACGGCGTCGCGCTGGACGCGGAGGCGTGGGACCGGCTGGTCACGTGGATCGACCTCGGCGCCCCGGCGCATGGCACATGGACCGACATCTGCGGCGCGGCGCGGGTCCAGGCGCAGGCTGCGCGGCGTCGCGACATGCGGAAGCGTTACGAGGGCGTCGTCGAGGATCCGGAGGCGGTGATCGAAGGATCGCGTTTCAAGTCAGAGTCGAAGGTGGGTCCGGGCGGCCCGCCCGGCCGGACGTTGGACTTGCGGGCACTGCCGGCCTCCGGCACCCCGTCGGCTGGACCTCGCACCATCGACCTCGGCGGCGGGATCGCGCTCGAACTGGTCCATATTCCCGCCGGCGGGTTCGTGATGGGGCAGGGGGACGGCGTCGCCGACGAGCGACCGTGTGCCGGGGTGAGGATCGAACGCGACGTGTGGATGGGCCGGTGCGAGGTGTCGAACGAGCAGTTCGCGCGCTTCGACCCGTCGCACGAGAGCGGTCTGGAGTTCGGCGACTACATCCACTTCAGCCCCGGCGAGCGCGGCTGGTCGCTGTCGCGCCCGCGCCAGCCCGTGGTCCGCGTGTCGTGGCACCGGGCGCGCGCCTTCTGCGACTGGCTCTCCGCGAAGACCGGACGCCGCTTCCGGCTGCCGACGGAGGCGGAATGGGAGTACGCATGCCGCGCGGGCACGGCGACGCCCTGCTGGTACGGCGCGACCGACGCCGACTTCTCCCGGGTCGCGAATCTCTCCGACCGCACGCACCAGGCGATCGATCCGTTCGGCTGGTCCGGCCGGCCGGAGGTGATTCCGCCGTGGCGTCCGGCGGAGACGCGCTACGACGACCATGCCAGGGTTGCGGTGTCGGTCGGATCCTACGGCGCGAACCCGTGGGGCCTGCACGACATGCACGGCAACGTCGCCGAATGGACCGGCACCGCGTACCGGCCGTATCCCTACGCCGCCGCCGACGGCCGCGAGAAGCCCGGCCCCGGCGAACGCGTCGTGGCGCGCGGAGGGTCGTGGTACGACGTCCCCGCCCGCACCCGTAGCGCCTTCCGCCAGCCCTATCCGCCCGACCGCGCCGTCTACGACGTCGGTTTCCGGGTCGTGTGCGAGGAGTGACCGGTCAGCGCTTGCGGTTCTTCTTCTGCTGCGGGTTGACCGGCGGGGCGGAGTTCATGCCCTTGCGCCATTCCTGCATGCGCGCCCACTCGGCGTCGCCGGCGCGCGCGGGATCGAAGCGGCTGGCGTCGACGTCGACATAGAGCGACCGGTAGAGCGCCTCGTCGACCGCCGCGTTCGGGGTGTTGGTCTGGGCGCCGACGGCGACACGCCACGCGGCCAGCGCGGCGCGCAGCGCGGCGACGCGGTCGGGATGGTCCTTGGCCACGTTGCGCGCCTCGCCGATGTCGGCCGACAGGTCGTAGAGCTCGCACACGTCCGCGTCGTAGTACTCCACCAGCGTCCACGTGCCGTCGCGCACCGCGCCGTGCGGGCGGCTGCCCTGGTTCGTGTAGTGCGGGAAATGCCAGAAGAGGCGCCGCTGCGGCGCGGGGCCGCGGCCGGTCAGGACGCCGGCGAAGCTGACGCCGTCGAGGCCCGTCGGGGCGGGCAGGCCGGCGAGGTCGAGCAGGGTGGGGATCCAGTCGGTGTTGACGACGGGCGCGTCGATCGTCGTCCCCGCCGGCACGCCGCCGGGCCATCGGACGATCAGCGGAATGCGCAGCCCGCCCTCGTAGGCGTAGCCCTTGCCGGCGCGGAACGGCGTGTTGTGCGTGATGCGCGGGTGCGGGCCCTCGGGGACGTGCAGTCCGCCGTTGTCGGAGGTGAAGACGACGATCGTGTTGTCGGCGAGCTTCAGCGCGTCCAGCCGGGCCAGCAGGCGGCCGACCGTGTCGTCGAGCGTCTCGATCACGGACGCGTAGACCGGCTCGAAGGCCTTCGCGTTCTTCGCGATCTGCTCCGGCAGCGCGGCGTAGGGGATGTGCGGCGTGTTGTGGGCGAGGTAGACGAGGAACGGGCGGTCCTTGTTCTCCTCGATGAAGCGGATCGCCGCGGCGGTGAGTTCGTACTCGCCCTTGCTGCCCTCCGTCGCCGAGGGCACGGTCCTGGCCTGTCCGCCCTCGGCGAAGTCGAAGCCGTGCTCGACCGGCCCGAACTCCTTGCCGCCGACGTGCCACTTGCCGAGCGCGGCGGTCGCGTAGCCGGCCGGCTTGAAGTAGCGCGGCAGCATCTTCTCCTCGAGCCCGACCTGCATCCGGATCTCCGGGTGGAGGAGCCGTTGCGAGAGCCGGTCGGGCCGCCCCGGCAGGAACGTGGTCAGGTGCAGGCGCGCGGGCGTCTTGCCGGTCAGGATGGCGGCGCGCGAGGGCGAGCAGATCGGCTGGGCGCAATAGGCCGACGTGAAGCGCGCGCCCTGCGCCGCGAGCCGGTCCAGGTTCGGCGTGCGGTGGTCGCTCCGGCCGTAGCAGGCGAGGTCGTTGATGCCGAGGTCGTCGCACAGGATGAACACGATGTTCGGCGGCCGCGCCTCCGCCGCGCGAACGCCGTCCGGCGCGCCGCACAGCGCAAGCGCCGCCGCGGCGGCGGCGAGGGTCGAACGGATCGCAGTGGCCGGGATGCGGGGCGTCGTGTTCATGCGCCGACGATTGCAGGATTCGCGCGGGACGACAAGCCGGGCGAGGACGAACACCGAACGAGGACGAGGGACGAGGGGCGGGGCGGAGAACAACATCCAATATCCAACAGCCAACAACCAACATCCAACGGCGGAAGACGAGGAAGGCCGCGAGGAAGAGGCCGACACTCGACACCTGCCACTCAACACCGTCGTCCCTCGACCCCCGACCCTCGCCCCTTTCCGGGGGCGGGCTGCCGCGAGCCCGAACCGTGCGCTTCTGAAGCATCACCCCCGCGGCCTCGCAGTAGCTCGGCCCTCCATCACAGGAAGAGGGACGAGGGGCGGGACGGAGAACAACATCCAATATCCAACACCCAACAACCAACAGCCAACATCCAACGGCGGAAGACGAGGAAGGCCGCGGGGAAGAGGCCGACACTCGGCACCTGCCACTCGACACCGTCCTCCCTCGTCCCCCGACCCTCGCACCTTTCCGGGGGCGAGCTACCGCGAGCCCGAACCGTGCGCTTCTGAAGCATCACCCCCGCGGCCTCGCATAGCTCGGCCCTCCATCACAGGAAGAGGGGCGAGGGACGAGGGGCGGAGAACAACATCCAATATCCAACACCCAACAACCAACAGCCAACAGCCGACGGCGGAAGACGAGGAAGGCCGCGAGGAAGAGGCCGACACTCGACACCTGCCACTCGACACCGTTCTCCCTCGTCCCCCGACCCTCGCACCTTTCTGGGGGCGGGCTACTACGAGCCCGAACCTTGCGCTACCGAAGCATCGCCCCGCGGCCTCGCATAGCTCGGCCCTCCATCACAGGAAGAGGGACGAGGGGCGAGGGCGGGGATCAACATCCGATATCCAACAGCCAACAGCCAACAACCAACAGCCAACGGCGGAAAGCGAGGAAGGCCGCGAGAAGGAGGCCTACACTCGACACCTGCCACTCGACACCGTTCTCCCTCGTCCCCCGACCCTCGCACCTTTCTGGGGGCGTGCCCCACGCGGCCTCGCATAGCTCGGCCCTCCATCACAGGACGAGGGACGAGGGGCGAGGGCGGAGAACAACATCCAATATCCAACAGCCAACAACCAACAGCCAACGGCGGAAAGCGAGGAAGGCTGCGAGGAAGAGGTCGACACTCGACACATGTCCCTCGCCGCCGTCCTCCCTCGCCCGCGCGCTCGTCGTTCGATGTTGGGTGTTGGATGTTCGGTGTTCGATGTTCGCCCGACCCCACGCCCTCGTTCCATGCCCTATTCGTTTGTCCCCATTCGGTTGTTTCTTCTCCTCCTCCGCCTGCCCCTCCGGTCGCCGCAGCTGTCTTGGAATGCGAGCGTCGGACGGATACGATGGCGCCGTGAGCGCGCCCGTGAGTCGCTGCGGTTCCGTCCTGCTCGCACTCGCCGTTGCCGCCGGCGTTTCGCGGGCGGCGTCCGATGCGGTCGAGCGCGACTGGCGGATGCAGGACGGGATCGGGACGGAGCGCAATCCCGCGACGTGGGCGGACGCGATCGCGACGCTGTTGCAGCGCGGGGACCGCCTGCTCCGAGACCTGCGGGACGGCGGTCTCGATGTCGACGCGGAGTCGGCCGAGTGGGAGCGGCTCCGCGGCGCCGCGCGGGACGAATCCACCTGGCGGCGGCTACACGAGATCCGCCGCGGCGTCGCGCTGCGCAACCCGCTCGCGCGGACCGGCCCGCTGGTCTTCATCAAGCAGGTGCCGGGCACCTTCAGCCACCAGCTCACCCAGTACTACGGCAACTGCGCGCGGCCGGGCGGCGGACTGTTCGTCCTCGAGGAACCGGGCGTGTCGATGCGGTGCCGGCCACTCGCCGCCTCGCTCCCCCAGGGCAGCTTCCAGCACGCGGACGTCTCGCCCGACGGCCGGCGCATCCTGTTCGCCCATTGCCGGGTCGACGCGCCGCCGGCGGCGCGCGAGGCGCAGACGGGCCGCTTCTATCATCTCTACGAGGTCGGCGTGTCGGGCCGCGGGCTGCGGCAGTTGACGGACGGTCCGTTCGACGACTTCGCGCCGCGCTACCTTCCGGACGGTCGCATCGTTTTCATCTCGACACGGCGCGGCGGCTTCCACCGGTGCGGGCGCGGGCCGTGTCCGACCTACACGCTGGCCGTCGCCAATGCCGACGGCTCCGACGCGCACCCGATCTCGTACCACGAGACGCACGAGTGGGATCCCGCCGTGCTGAACGACGGCCGCATCCTCTACACGCGCTGGGACTACGTGGACCGCAACGCCGTGCACTACCAGCAGCTCTGGACCGTGCGTCCCGACGGCGGCGGCGTGCGCGCCTTCTACGGCAACCACACGCTCAACCCCGTCGGCGTCTGGGAGGCCCGGCCCGTGCCCGGCTCGCACCGCGTCATGGCAACCGCCGCCGCGCACCACGCGATGACCGCCGGCTCGATCGTCCTGCTGGACGTCACGCGCGGCCATGATGGCGACGCCCCGCTCGAGCGCCTGACGCCCGACGCGCTCTTCCCCGAGAGCGAGGCGCCTGTTCTCCAGTCGCCCGGCGGAACGGGCCGCTGGCATGCGCCGGCCGGGGTGGCCGCGCCGCCCCCGGTTCCGCCGGAGGCCGGGCGCTGGCCGGGGCACTGTTACCGGAGCGCGTGGCCGCTGTCGGAGACGTACTTCCTCGCCGCCTACAGCTTCGACCCGCTCATCGGCGAGCCGTCCGCCAATCCGCCGAACCAGTTCGGCCTCTACCTCGTCGACCGCTTCGGCACCAAGGAGCTGCTCTATCGCGACCCGGAGATCAGCAGCCTCTGGGCGATGCCGCTGCGTCCGCGGCCCGCGCCGCCGGGCCTTCCGGCGGAGACCGCGGCGGAGGCGTCCGGAACGTTCTTCCTGCAGGACGTCCGCTCGGCCTGGCCGTCGCTGCCGGACGTCCCGATCCGCGGCCTCCGGATCGTACAGGTGCTGCCGAAGACGACGCCCCACGCGAACACGCCGACCGTCGGGCTGGCCAATGCCTCGCCCGGCAAGCAGGTGCTCGGCACGGTTCCGGTCGAGGCGGACGGCTCGGCCTTCTTCCGCGCGCCCGCGGGCATCCCGCTCGCGTTCCAGGCGCTCGACGACCGCGGACAGGCGGTGCAGACGATGCGCAGCGTGACCTACCTCCAGCCCGGGGAAGACGCGTCCTGCGTCGGCTGCCACGAGCCGCGCACCGCCGCGCCGGCCCCGCGGCCGACGGCGCAGGCGCTCCGGCGTCCGCCCTCCGCGATCGCGCCGGGGCCGGACGGATCGCGGCCGCTGAGTTACCCGATCCTCGTGCAGCCGGTGCTGGACCGCCACTGCGCGCGGTGCCACGGGGGCGACAAGCCGCGCGGCGGCGTGTCGTTGTCCTCCGCGCCGCAGGGCCGCTACACGGTCTCCTACAACGCGCTGGCGCCGCGCGTGTCGTTCCCGGCGTGGGGTGGGAAGCCGGGGGACTTCCGCGTCACGAACAGCGAGCCTCTCACGCAGCCGGACTTCTTCGGCGCGCGCGCGAGTGCGCTGATGACGATGCTTCTCCGCGGCCACCACGATGTCGCGCTCGCCCCCGCCGACATCGACCGCCTCGTGACCTGGATGGATGCGAACGCGCTCTTCTACGGCACCTTCGACGTCGCCGACCAGGCCCGCCAGCAGCTGGGCGGGCGGATCGCCGGTCCGGCGCTGGAGTAGCGCGTCGCGCGGGTGCTCGCGCCCCGGGGAACGAGGCCCCGCGGCGCCCTCGCGCGTACCGGCGCGACGGACGCCGGCTTCTCTGTGCCCCCGCTTCTTGCTACAGTGGACGCGGTGCCGCCAATGAACGACCGGGGCGGCGGGAGATGCCTGTGGCGGATCGGGACACATACCTGGTGACCGGCGGATGCGGCTTCATCGGCTCGCACCTGGTCGAGGCGCTGGCGGGGGAGGGGCACATCGTGCGGGTGCTCGACAACCTGTCGTCGGGCTACACGCGGAACCTCGCCGGCATCCAGGGCCGCGTGGAGATCGTTGTCGGCGACGTGCGCGACGCCGCGCAGGTCGCCGCGGCGATGGAGGGCATGACGTACGTCTTCCACGAGGCGGCGCTGGTCTCCGTCTTCGACTCGGTCAACCGCCCGCACGACAACCATGACATCAACCTCACCGGGACGTTGAACGTCCTCGAGGCCGCCCGCGCGCGCGGCGCGAGGCGCGTCGTCATGGCCAGCTCCGCCGCCGTCTACGGAAACAACCCGGACCTGCCGAAGCGCGAGGCCATGCGGCCCGAGCCGGAGTCGCCCTACGCGATCGGCAAGATCGGCGGCGCGTACATGGCCCGTGTCTTTCACCGCCTCTACGGACTGGAGACCGCGGCGCTTCGCTACTTCAACGTCTACGGGCCGCGTCAGGATCCGTCGTCGATGTACTCGGGCGTCATCTCGAAGTTCTCGTCGGTCCTCGCGGCGGGCGGGACGCCGAAGATCTTCGGCGACGGCGGCCAGACGCGCGACTTCGTCTTCGTGAGGGACGTCGTCCAGGCAAACCTGCTGGCGATGCGCGTGCCCGCGGCCGCCGGCGGCGTGTTCAACATCGGCACGGGGCGGCAGACATCCCTGCTGGACCTTCTCGCGACGCTCCAGGCGATCGCCGGCCGGTCCGGCGCCCCGGAGTTCGCGGAGGCCCGCGCGGGGGACATCCGCGATTCCGTCGCCGACATCTCCCTCGCCCGCGAAGTCCTCGGCTACGCGCCGCGCGCCACGCTGCGCGAGGGCCTTGCGGAACTGTGGTCAAGCCTGGAGAAGGAATGAACAAGTTCTACGTCACCACCCCGATCTACTACGTCAACGACCGCCCGCATATCGGGCACGCGTACACGACGATCCTGGCGGACGTCCTGGCGCGCGCGCACCGGCTGCTCGGGACGCCGACCTGGTTCCTGACGGGCACCGACGAGCACGGCCAGAAGGTGCAGCAGGCCGCGCAGAAGGCCGGCATGACGCCGCAGGAGCAGGCCGACCGGACCGTGGTGCGGTTCCGGGAGCTTTGGAAGCGTCTGGAGATCACGAACGACGACTTCATCCGGACGACCGAGGCGAGGCACAAGGAGGTCGTGCAGGGCATCCTCCAGGACCTCTACGACCGCGGCGAGATCTACCGCGCCGAGTACGACGGCTGGTACGACGTCGGCAGCGAGACCTTCGTCACCGAGAAGGACCTCGACCTGCCCGAGGGGAAGACGCCGGCGGACCTGCCGGGGATCGTCCGGATCCGCGAGGCGAACTACTTCTTCAAGATGGGCGCCTACCAGGAGTGGCTCGTCGAGTACATCGAGTCGCACCCGGAGTTCATCCAGCCCGAAACGCGTCGGAACGAGACGCTCGGCTTCCTGCGGACCAAGAAGCTCGCGGACCTGTGCATCTCGCGGCCGAAGAGCCGGCTCGCGTGGGGGATCGACCTGCCGTTCGACCGCGACTACGTCTGCTACGTCTGGTTCGACGCGCTCGTGAACTACATCAGCGCCGTCGGCTACCGCCGCGACGAGGCGGCCTTCGCGCAGTGGTGGCCCGCGTCGGTGCAGCTGATCGGCAAGGACATCCTCACGACGCACACCGTCTACTGGCCGACGATGCTCAAGGCCATGGGCCTGCCGATGCCGCGCACGGTCTTCGCGCACGGCTGGTGGCTGATGGGCGACACGAAGATGAGCAAGTCGCTCGGCAACGTCATCAACCCGATGGACCTGATCGAGAAGTACGGGATCGACGCCTTCCGCTACTTCCTGATCGCCGAGATGACGCTCGGGCAGGACGCGGGCTTCTCCGAGGAGGCGTTCATCCGCCGCTACAACAGCGACCTGGCGAACGACCTCGGGAACCTCCTCAGCCGCGTCGTGAAGATGATCGGCCAGTACTGCGGCGGGACGGTGCCGGAGCCCTGCGGGACGCCGGCGCACGGCGACGAGCGCGACCTGTGGGCGGCGCTGCAGAAGGCGGCGGGCAAGATGGAGTCCTCCCTGGCGGCCTACCAGCTCGACCGCGGCGTGGGCGAGGTGATCGCGGCGGTGCGCGCGACGAACCGCTACCTCGAGACCCGCGCGCCGTGGACGCAGGCGAAGCAGGAGGACAAGGCGCCGCTCCGCACGACGCTCTACACCGCGGTCGAGGCGCTTCGCGTCGCGGCCGCGCTGCTGCACCCGGTGATGCCCGGCCGCATGGCGGAGGTGCGCAGGGCGATCGGCCTGGCCTCGGCGGAGCCGGCGAAGGCCGAGATCCGCGCGTGGGGCGTGACGCCGCCGGGCGCGACGGTCGGCGTGGCGGGCTCGCTCTTCCCGCGCATCCAGCCGGCCGCCGCGGCGGCGCCCGCGGCCGTCGCGCAGCCCCAGGCCGCCCCGGCCCCGGTGCCGGCCCCGGCCCCCGCCGTGCCGGGCGTCGCGACGATCACCTACGACGATTTCATGAAGGTCGAGCTCCGCACGGCGAGGATCGTCGAGGCGGAGAAGGTGCAGGGGGCCGACAAGCTGCTGCGCCTGCAGGTGGAGGTCGGCGGCGAGATGCGCCCGATCGTCGCGGGCATCGCGAAGCACTACGCGCCGGAGGCCCTGGTCGGCAGGACGGTCGTCGTCGTCGCGAACCTGGCGCCCGCGAAGATCCGCGGGGTCGAGTCGCGCGGCATGCTGCTGGCGGCGACGGCGGGCGAGACGATGCGCCTGCTGACGGTCGACGGCGATCTGCCGAGCGGCGCGCGGGCGAAGTAGGGGGCCGGCCGGGGCGGGCGACGGTCATCCGCGGCGCCTCCGGGGAGGCGGCGCCCGGGGAGGGAGTGCCATGAAGGCTGCCGTTTGGCTGGCGGGCGTTGCGGCGGGACTGGGCATCGCGGTCCGCGCCGGCGCGGGCGATGCGTTCGTCTCGGATCTGTCGACCCTCCACATGCTGCAGCGGGCGGCGAACGCCGCGCGCGATCTGGGCCGGGGGTGGAAGGTGTCGCCCTCGGTCAGCATCCCGGCCGGAACGACCTTCACGCTGGCCGAGATCGACGGGCCCGGCGCGATCCAGCAGATCTGGATGACGCCCGCCCCGATCGACCGAACGCGCCACAGCATCCTGCGCTTCTACTGGGACGGCGAGGCCGAGCCGTCCGTCGAGGTCCCGCTCGGCGACTTCTTCGCCTGCGGCTGGGGGAAGTTCTGCCAGGTCAGCTCGCTCGCGGTGTGCGTCAACCCCGGCAGCGCGTTCAACTGCTACTGGACGATGCCGTTCCGGAAGAAGGCGCGGGTCACGGTCGAGAACCGCGATGCGAAGGACATGCGGATCTACTACCAGATCAACTACGCGCTCGCGCCGGTGCCGAGCGACGCCGCCTACTTCCACGCGCAGTTCCGGCGCGTGAACCCGCTGAAGGAGAAGGACGTCGTCACGATCGTCGACGGCATCCGCGGCCGCGGCCAGTACGTCGGCACCTACATGGCCTGGGAGGCGCGCAGCAAGGGCTGGTGGGGCGAGGGGGAGATCAAGTTCTTCCTCGACGGCGACGGCGAGTGGCCGACGATCTGCGGCACCGGCACCGAGGACTACTTCTGCGGGTCCTACAACTTCGAGAACCGCGAGACGAAGCTCTACCAGCCGTTCACCACGCCCTACGCGGGCCTGGCCCAGGTGATCCCGGCCCACACCGCCTACGTGCCCCCGCAGCGATTCGGGCTCTACCGCTGGCACATCACCGACCCCGTGCGGTTCGAGAGGGACCTGCGCGTGACGATCCAGGCGCTGGGCTGGCAGGACGGGCACCGCTACCTGCCGCTGCAGGACGACATCGCCTCCGTCGCTTACTGGTACCAGGCCGAGCCGCACGCGAAGTTCCCGCCCCTGCCCGGCGCGAAGGCGCTCGAGGTGACGCCGCTGCCGCCGCCCGCGCCGGCGCCCGCCCCGGCCAAGTAGCCCGGGCGCTTTCCTTTCCGCGTCCGATTCGGCAGAATGATCCGCATGAACGGAGGAGAGACACCATGAGTCGTCGGAGTTCGGTCTGGATGGCGGCGGGGATCGCCGCCGCGTTCGCGGGTTCGGTGGTCATGGCGGCCGCGCAGCAGGCGGCGCCGAAGCCGGCGGCCAAGCCGCCGCAGGACAAGACGAAGCTGCCGGAGCTCTCCGCGCAGGAGCAGCAGGCGATCGACGCGGCGGTGCCGTCCACCGCGACGGCCAAGCCGGCGAAGCCGCGCCGGGTCCTCGTCTTCTGGCGGTGCGAGGGCTTCTTCCACGGCTCCGGCATCGCCGGCGGAAACCGGTCGATCGCCACGATGGCCGAGAAGACCGGCGCGTTCACGGCGGACTTCAGCATCGACTACGCCGACTTCGACGCGGCGAGCCTGGCGAAGTACGACGCGGTGGTTCTCAACAACACGACGCAGCTCGCGATCCCGGACGACGGGAAGAAGCAGGCGCTGCTGGACTTCGTCCGCCGGGGCAAGGGGCTCGTCGGCATCCACGCCGCGACGGACAACTTCTACAAGTGGCCCGAGGCCGCCGCGATGATGGGCGGCCTGTTCGCCGGCCACCCGTGGGGCGGCGGCGGGACGTGGGCGGTGAAGATCGACGATCCGGGCCACGTCCTGAACCGGGCCTTCGGAGGCAAGGGCTACAAGCTCAAGGACGAGATCTACCAGTTCAAGGATCCCTACACGCGCGCCGACCGCCGGGTGCTGCTGACGCTCGACCTGTCGGACGCCGACACCGCCAAGCCGGCGGAGAAGGGCGGGCGGGCCGACAAGGACTACGCGATCTCGTGGATCCGGGCGGAGGGCAAGGGGCGCGTGTTCTACTGCTCCCACGGACACGCCGCGAACGTCTTCGCCGACGCGCCGGTGGTCGGGCATTTCCTCGACGGCATCCAGTACGCGCTGGGCGACCTCCCGGCCGACGCGACGCCGAAGCGGTAGGCCCCGTCAGCCGCCGCCGGAGGCGAGGCGCTCGATGCGGGCGCAGAGGTCGCCGGACATCGCCTCCGGCAGCGCGGCGCGCCATTCCTGCTGCCGCCGCCGGTAGAGGGCGGTCAGCGCGGCGACCGCCGCGTGGGCGTCCCGGTCGTCCGGCCGGGCCGCCGCCGCGAGCGCGAGCAGGTCGCACATCACCGCCGCATCCTGGTGGGCGCCCAGCAGGTCCTGCACGCCGGCCAGCCGCGAAACGACCTTGCGGGCGGCCTTCCCGAGGACCGGGCCGAAGAACTCGATCGCGTAGCGGAGCTTCTTGATCAGGATCCGCAGGTCGTGGAGATCGTCGTCCGGCGTGGCGGGGCCGACGCGGCGCAGCGAGCGGAAGACCTTCCGCGAGCGGGCGCGCAGGACGCCGCCCGCGATGCGGGCGACGGGCTCGGCGGCGCACGGCCCCCCCGGGCCGTGGGGCCCGGCGGCCAGCAGCCGGTCGAAGTCGGCGGTCATCGTGCGGTGCCGCCGGCTGCCGAGCGCGCGGAGCAGCGCCTTCCGGGCGACCTCGCGATGCCTCTCCATGCGCGAGGCGAGGCCCTCCACCGCGGGCCAGTGGCGCGGGTGGACGGCGCGTCCCGCCTCGCGAAGGCTGGCGATCTGGACGTCGAGGTCGCGCACGCGGCCCATCGAGCGGGCGATCCAGCGCAGCCCCTCGAAGCCGGCCTCGGCGGCAGCGGGCAGGCAGGGGCGGAAGACCGGCCAGGCCGCGCGCAGGCGGCGGGTCGCGACGCGCATGTCGTGCAGGGCCTCGGGATCGAGGCCCGCGCGGGTGCCGGGCTCGTTCCAGACGTAGCGGTTCCAGTGGCGGCGGATCACGCGGAGCGCCGCCTCCGAACACGCGTCGGCGGGGCGGACGTCGAGCCCCGTCTCCTCGAGGGCCGGCGGAGGGACGTCGGCGAGAGCCAGCGCGCGCTCGAGCTTGGACTCGACCACGATCGGCCAGCCGGACATCTCGGAGAGGCGGCGGGCGAACCGCTCGAGGTCGCCGCCCTGGCCCTGACTCTCGATCTCGACTTCCCAGAAGCGGACGCGGTGCCCGGCGGCCTCGGCCAGGACGGCGTCGGCGCAGAGCGTCGCGCGATGGCCGCCGGGGAGGACGAGGTCCGACTCGCACCGGCGGACGGTCAGCCGCGCCACGGGCAGGAGGTCGAGCGGCCCGGCGACGTGGCGAATCCACGCGGCGATGCGGGTGCCGGGCGGCGGGCAGGGGAATTGCGCGGGCGCTTTGCGGACCGGCTCCTCGAGTTCCGGCCGCTCCAGCACCGCCGCCCCCTCGGGGCCGCGCGCGGCCTTGAGCGTCAGCGTGGGGGCGCGATCGCGGGCGCGCAGCCGCAGGCCGAGGCCGGCGCGCCAGAGCCAGTGGTCGGCGGAGTCGAGGTAGAGATCCGAAAGCACCCGGACGCGGCCCGGCCCGACGGTGGCGCCGAGGCGGGCGACCAGGGCCCGGGCCCGGAGCAGGGCGCCTGCGGAGGGCGGTACGAGCTTGACCTCGCGTTCCATCGGAAACGCACGATGCACGGCCATGTCAGCGCGCCAGCTGCCGCAGGTGTCCCGGTTGCATCAGCCACTCGAGACGACCGCGGCCGGCGGCGGGCTCCTCCTCGAATTCCACGCAGCAAACCGCCGCTTTCTTGAAGGTCATGGAGAACAGGATCCGGCCCGTCAGGCAGCGCTGGGCGAACTCGGCGATGTCCAGCATGTGGCCGACGACGAGCACCGAGGCGGCCTCCTGCTGCTCGAGCCAGCTCATGAACTCCGCGAAGTTCCCGCCCGGCGCGAGACAGGGCAGGGTGGCCACGGGGGCCTCGACCCGCAATTCCTCCGCCAGGATCTCCGCGGTCTGTCCGGCGCGGACCAGCGGGCTGCTGGCGACGAGCGAGGGCTTGCAGTCCGCCTGGCGCAGGCCCCGGCCGATCTGGGCCGTCTTCTGGCGGCCCTCGGCGCTGAGCGGGCGGAGGTCGTCGTCCGTCGACGACCCGTCGTCGGCGATCCCGTGGCGTACGAAATGGACAACCATGAAGGCCCCGCTTCCGTTCGGAGGATGCCGTGTCAGGATAGCCGAAGAGCCCCTCCGATCAAGCCCTTTGGCCGGGTTCGACGGCCGCGGACGGGCTCAGGCCGGCGCCGGGAGCCGCGGGGCGAGGGCGGTGGCGAAGAGCCCGAAGCCGAAGACGAGGATCGTGCCGATGACCGAGAGGGCGATCATGACATAGCCGAGGATGAGCCCCGTCAGCGCCATGCCGTCGCCGCCGAGCCGTCCGCCGGACCTCCGGATCTCGCCGCGGGCCATGTGGCCCGTGATGACTCCCGGGATGGCGGTCAGGGCGCCCATGCAGAAGAGGAACGAGACGATGCCCAGGACGAGGCTGGCGATGGCGAGCCCCGAGGTGGGGGCGCCGGACGGACCGGCGGGCGGCACCGCGCCGCCTCCGGCGGGTGAAAGGCCGAGGGGAGGAACGGGTCCGCCGGAGGGGCGGGAATGGGGGGCATGGCGTCGCTCATGGTTTCTCCCTGCGTTCAGGTCTCCCGGGTGAACCGTCCTGCGCGGCGGTTCGGACTTCAGGATACCCCGGGCGGCCGGCCGCGCCAAGCCCCCAGAACTGACCGATCCCGGGTCAGGCGGGCGGCGTTGGAGAGGCCGCCGCCGTGGCGGCCGCCGTCGTCCGCGCCGGTCCGGCGAGGCGGAATCCCGCCGCGCCGCCGAGGAGCGCGGCGGCGATGAGGACCGTGTGCGCGACGAGAACGGCGCTGAGCGCCTCCTCCTTCGGCAGGCCGAAGAGCAGGGTGAGCGCGGTGGAGACGGTGACCTCGTAGACGCCGATGGCCCCGGAGGTCGAGGCGGGGATCGCGAAGGCGAGGTGGTTCGCGGCGAGGAAGCCGGCCGACGACAGCGGGCCGATCGCGACCCCGACGGCGCGCGACGCCGCGGCGAAGGCGGACGCGAGGAGCGCCCACTCGACCGCGGTGATTGCCAGCAGCGCGACGAGCGCTCCCGGCCGCGCGGCCGTCTGCGAGACCCCGTCGACCGTCCGTCCGAGCAGGTCGCCGACCCTGCGCAGGAGCGCCGGTCCGCGGCGCGCCAGGAAGGCGGCGGGCGCGCGGCCGAGGCCGGGCCACCGGACCAGCAGCGCCAGCGCGACGATGCCTCCGCAGGCCGCGACGGCAAGGAGACGGATCGGCGGTCCGGCCCAGTCCGGCAGCCGCACGAGCGAGGCGAGCGCGACCATGCCCGCCGCGAGCAGCAGGATCTCGACGACCTTCTCCACGACCTCGGCGCCGAGGACGAAGGCGGGGCGCACGCCCGATCGCCGGCCGATGACCCACGCGCGGACGAGGTAGTTGGCCCGGACCGGGATCAGGGTGTCGACCAGGACGCTGATCAGCTCGGCGCCGAGCAGGACGCGGTAGGGGATCCGCTCGACGGGCCGCAGCAGCAGGCCGAGCTTCACGCACCGCACGGCCATCGAGACGACCGCCAGGGCGAGCGAGGCGGCGATCCAGGCGGGCGACGCGCGTCCGAGCAGGCCGAGCATCCGTTCCCCGTCGACGCCGCGGAACGCCAACACGAGACACGCGACGGCCACGACCGTCGTGACGACGATCCGCCGCATCCCCGGGCGGCCGGCGGCGCCCGCCACTCCGAAGGGGCTCTCGGGTGGGGCGTCCATGATCTCAGAACGTGACGAGGTTGCGCGGGTGGAGCCAGCGGCGCAGGACGGCCCACGTCAGCTCGCCGCGGACGAGCAGGCCGAAGCCCATCGCGCCGACCTTGATCACGTTGGCCGCGTAGGCGAGGGCCGTCAGCGGCGCGGGATGGCGCGCGAGGCGGGCCGAGCGGGCGAACGCGCGGAGCAGCGCCTTCGGAATGAAGCTCTTCGAGACCATGACGTGCAGCGCGGTCCAGAAGCGGTCCTCGGGGGGGCGGGGATACGAGAGGTCGACGCGGAACTGGCGGAACACCTTGGTCTGCCGGCCCTTGATGTCGGCGTCGGTGATGAGCGCCCTCCTCTTCAACTCCTTCTCGATCGCGGAGCCGGGGTAGACCGTCAGCGAGAAGAGCACCAGTTCGTAGGGCCGGTCGATCCGCAGGAGCAGGTCGAAGAGCGCGCGCTTGTCGGCGGAGGTGGAGACGGGGTCGTCGAGGATGACCTGGTAGCCGGCGCGGACGCCGCTCTCGTGGATCGCGCGGGCGGCGCGCAGGACCTGGTCGTCCGGGACATGGCGGTGATACAGGTCGCGGTTGATCCGCTCGGTGCCCTGGATGCCCATGAAGACCATCGAGAGGCCGACGTCGCGCAGGCGGGCGAGGCGCTCGGGCGTGACCACGCGCGGATCCATGTGGATCTCGAACGGGAGACCCACCTCCGCGGGCCAGCGCGCGCAGAACTCGTCCAGCCAGGCGGAGGCGACGGGGAACTCCTCGTCGTCGAACCGGATCCGGCGCAGGCGCGGGAAGACGCGGCGCGCCGCGGCGATCTCGTCGATCACGTGGCCGACGCTCCGCGTGCGGTGGTAGTGGCGGCCGGGGTACATGCGGTCGACGACGCTGTTGGAGCAGAACGTGCAGCTCGGAAACGGGCACCCGCGCGAGGCCATGACGAGGTAGAGGGACTCGTCGACGCACGGATCGCGGCCCCGGCGGACGCGGTTCCACTCGATCACGACCTTGTCCGGGCTGCCGTAGTCGGGGTGGGGCAGGCTGTCGAGGTCCTCGACCAGGTCGGCGGCCGGATGGCGCACGAGGCCGTCCGCGGTGTGGACCCAGAGGCCCGGGATCGTCGCGAGGTCGCCGCCGCTCCGCAACCGGTCGGCCAGCATCGCGAAGCTGCGCTCGGACTCGCCGATGCAGACGAGGTCCGCGACGGCGGCGGCCTCCTCGGGGCAGGAGGAGGCGTGCATGCCGCCCCAGAGGACGGGACCGTCCCACGCGGCGCGGATGCGGGTGGTGAGGTCGCGCGCCATCGCGTGGAACGCCGACGCGCGCACGCTCAGGCCGACGAGGCCGGGGCCGATGCGGACGATCTCGGAGACCAGGAGCTCGATCTCCCGCTCGGTCGGCGGTTCGACGCGGTTGGAGACCCAGTCCTTGAAGTAGATTTCGTGGACCGTCACGCCCGCCCGCCGCAGGATCGACGCGAGCAGGCGGATCCCGCTGTTTTCGATCACGTAGAGGGAGACGAGGACGACGGTCAGCGACGGCCGGCCGCGGAGGCGCTGCCACCGCGGCCCCGGCGCGCCGGGGTTCGCCGCGGCCGCGTCCGGGCCGGCCCCGTCGCGCCCGTCAGGCATAGAGCTTGCTCATGATTTCCACGGCGCCCTGCATGCAGCCGGGGCAGTCCACCACCTGGCGACGGGCCGCCCGCGCGGGCTCGGAGAACCAGACGTCGTCGAAGTCGCGCTCGACGAGACTGCCGAGGGGCTTCTGGTTCAGGCCGCAGGTCATCAGTTCGCCGGACGGGTTGAGGTACATCAGGTCGCGCAGTTCGCCGCAGCGGAACTTCACGGCGTTGCCGCCCGCGGCGTGCTTGCGGAAGACGACCTGGTTCAAGGCGCGGAGGAAGAAGCGCTCGACGGGGTTGAAGCCCGAGGCGGCGCCGTGACGCATCTCCGCGAGGCGGTCGAGGGCGCGCTGGCGGTCGACGAGGTTGATCGTCTGGGCGCGCTCCTTCCGGATGTCGCAGTCGCGGAGGAACGGCTTCACCTTGAACCCGGGGACGACGTCGACGCCGAGGGATCGGCACAACTCGGAAAGGCCGGGCATCTCCCCGACGCTGTCGTCGGTCATCGTGAAGTTGACCCCGACCTGGAACCGGCGGGTCTTCCGCAGGCGCGAGAGGCCGCGGAGGGTCTCCACGGCGCGGTCGAACGCGCCGGCGTGGCCGCGCGACCGGTCGTGGGTCTCGCGGAGCCCGTCCAGCGAGACGCGCAGGTGCAGGCCCGGCCACGCGTGGCGGTCGACGAACGCGAGGATGCGGTCGGTGAGGCTCGCGTTGGTGACGAGCTGGACGACGAACGGGTCGATCTCGCGGCGGAGCGCGACGACGATCTCCGGGAGGTCCTCGCGGGCGAACGGCTCGCCGCCGATGATCTTGACGATGTCGAGGAACGGGAGCCGGGAGAAGACCCGCGCCCAGCCGCCCGCGTCGAGCTCGCTGCCCGGGGGCCGCTGCCAGGCGTCGCAGCCGCCGCAGCGCAGGTTGCACCGCCACGTGATGAGGATGTGCGCGGCGTGGGGTCGCCGGGGGGCGGAGGCCGGGGCCAGCCGCGCGTGAAGGACATGGCCGTAGGCCCGGAGTCGCGGGGGAAGGCGCGCGCTCATCCCGCCACACCCAGGTGCGGCCCGGTGATCCGGCGGAGCGCCTCGACCGCCGCGCCGAGATCCCGGCCGGTCGAGCGGAAGTGCTCCTCGACGTACCGCTCGCAGATCGGGAGCTTGTCGCGGAAGAAGCGGCCGACCGCCTCCGGCTCGAGCACCGGGTGGACGTTGAACAGCACGTCGGGCAGGTGCTGGAGGCTCAGCAGGCAGTAGCCCTGGTTGCCGAAGGAGTGCTTGTCGAGGAACCGGTGGCCGCGAAACACGCCCGCGGCGTCGAGCATCTGGCGCTCGGTCTCCTTGACGATGTTCGCCTCGAGCAGCGGGGGCGAGTAGAGCACGCCGTACTTCCCGCAGTAGGCCTTCTGGTGCTCGATCGTGACGGGCATCGACATCACCGCGTACTGTCCGCCGACGGAGGAGCCGAAGAAGGCGTGGGGGATGCAGCGCTCGAGGTTGTAGATCAGCATCTTGGTGACGATCGCCATCGTGCAGCCGAGGCAGCAGCCGAACCAGGCCCCGTAGGTCCGGCGGTCGGCGGCGAGCGACTTCCACGCGAGCTGGTCGAAGAGGTCGCGCGTGTTGACGAAGCGGTGGACGATCGCATCCTCGCCGAGCGCGCGCTTCATGCCGCGGACGGACTTCAGGGCCCAGCGGTTGAACAGGTAGCCGTGACCGTGCGTGAAGGTGTGGAGATGGACCCGCCCCTTCTTCTGCAGCGCGGCCATGTAGGCGACCGACGTCGAGTCGAGCCCCCCCGAGAAGCCGATGCTGCAGTCGCCCAACAGTTCCTGGCCCAGCAGTGCCATGATAGTCCGTCCCCGCGTCGAGTCCGTTGTTCCTGCCTGCCCCATCGTTGCGCCCGGGGGCGGTCAAAGTCAATTCCGTTGCGTCGCGGAGGCGGGGGCCGGAATCACTGGCCAACCGGCCGCGTTGGTGGTTAGATGGGGCCATCCAACCGGAGGGTCGCATGAACGGGATGAAGGGTCTGGCGGCGGTGGGCGTGGCGGCGATGGTGGCGGCGGGATGCGCGACGGCGCCGAAGGGCGAGGCGGCGCGCGAATGCCTGTTCAACGGGAAGGACCTGGACGGGTGGGGCGCGTTCCTCGTCGACCCGGCCCTGAAGATGACCGACGTCTGGAGCGTGAAGGACGGCCTGCTGGTCTGCCGGGGCGAACCGCTGGGCTACATCCATACGAAGCGCACGTTCACGAACTTCCGGCTGCGGGTCGAGTGGCGCTGGGCCCCCGGCGGCAAGGCGGGCAATAGCGGCGTGCTGCTGCGCATCAACGGCGAGCCGAAGGGCCTCCCGCGCTGCATCGAGTGCCAGCTCAGGAGTGGCGACGCGGGCGCGATCTACGGGTTCCACGGGATGAAGGTCGCCGGCGCGGCGGACCGGTTCATGGAGAAGACCACGCCCAACACCGGCGAGATGCGCGGCGTGAAGAAGATCGAGGGCGCCGAGAACGCGCCGGGCGAGTGGAACGTCTACGAGATCGAGCTCGTCGGCGGCGCGCTGACCGCGAAGGTCAACGGGAAGAAGGTCAACGAGGCGACCGGGTGCGAGGTCGTCGCAGGGCAGATCGGCCTGCAGTCCGAGGGCGGCGAAATCCACTTCCGCAAGGTCTGCATCGAACCGCTGCCGTAGCGGGGAGTCGCACGGTCCCGGGTCGAGGCTTCCAGCCGGGAGCGCCGGGTTCCCGGCCGGCGGGCCGCCGCTGACGTCCGCCCTCCGCTCAGCCCGCGGGCTGCTCGTGCGTGAGGCAGTGGACGGAGCCCAGGCCCAGGAGCAGATCCACGGCGTGGATGCCGACCACGGTGCGGCCGGGGAAGAGGTCCGCCAGGATGCCGAGCGCCTCGCGGTCGTGCGGATCGTTGAACGTCGGCACGAGCACGGCGGTGTTGGCGATGTAGAAGTTGGCATAGCTGGCCGGCAGGCGCCGTCCCCGGTAGGTCAGCGGCTCGGGCATCGGCAGCGGCACGATCGTGACGCGCGAGCCGTCCTCGAGCCGGGCGCCCTCGAGGCGCTCGCGGTTCGCGGCGAGGATCCGGTGGTTCTCGTCGGAGCCGTCCGGTTCGGTCGCCAGCACGACCGTCGTCGGGTTCACGAACCGGCAGACATCATCGACGTGGCCATGGGTGTCCTCGTCGCCGGCGACGCCCTTCCCGAGCCAGAGGACGTTCGGCGCGCCGAGCCACCGCGCGAAGACGGCGGCGTAGTCGTCGCGCGTGAAGCCCGGGTTGCGCACCTGCACGTGCGGGTCGAGGAGGCACTCCTCGGTCGTCAGGATCGTGCCGCGTCCGTTGACGTCGATCGAGCCGCCCTCGAGCACGACCGGCCGCCCCGCGTGTTCGGGCACGATGCGATCAAGGCCGAGGGCGGCCGCGGCGCGCTCGGGGATCGCGGCGTCCTTCTGCCAGTCGTCGTACTTCGCCCACGCCGTGAACGCGAAATGCGCCACGACCGGCCGGCCGCCGCCGGCGGGGACGACGAAGATCGGTCCGGCATCGCGGCTCCAACTCCGGTCGCTCGGGATGCGGTGGAACTCGACCGCCCGGGCGTCGGCGCCGCAGCCCTCGAGCACCGGGCGGACACCGCGCTCGTGCTGCGCGGAGTTCACGAGGATGCGGACGCGCTCGCCCGGCGCGATGCGCCGCACGATCTCGCCGAAGTCCCACTGCACCGCCGCCAGCTTGCCGGGCCAGTCCTTGCGGCTGTGCGGCCAGCAGAGCCACGTGGCCTCGTGCCGCTCCCACTCCGCCGGATGGCGGACCGCGGGCGTCTGGACCGGGTCGGGCATGCGCGTTCCTCGTGGCGCAGTCTACCATGACTTTGCGGTCCCGCCCATGGCGGCGGTGAAGAGGGAGAGGGCGGGGACGGCCCCGGAGCGAAGTCCAACATCCAACATCCAACATCCAACAGCCAACAGCCAACACCGAACACCCAACACCGAACACCGAGCATCGAACACCGAACACCGAGCATCGAACACCGAACATCGAACATCCGACATCGAACTGCGGATCGTGGGTTTGGAATCCCGCAACGTCACGGGGGCGGGAGCGGGGATGACTCGGGCGGGGCGGCGGCGGCCGGCGGCTCGTACGGCTGCGGCGTCCGGTGCCGCTGGTGCCACCAGCGGACGGTCAGGCCGACCAGCACGATCGCAAGGAGGACGGCGAGCCAGACGCGTTCGTCGGGCGCGAGCGCCAGCCAGAGCCGGGACTTGGCCAGCCCGCCGGCCTTCTCCTCGAACGGTGTCCGCTTCGCCGCCATGCGCGGCCAGACTACGTTCCGAGCGCCCGCGGGGCAATCCGGATCCTGCGTTCCTGGGGCCGCGACCGGTGGCCGCGGGGGATACCGGCGCGCCGGCCGGATTTCCCGGTCCACCGGGACAAGCCCGGTGGGACCGGCATCTTCCCTGGCCATGGAGGGCCGCGCTCCGTCGCGGCCGTGCGGAGGTCCATCGAGTCCTTCCGGCCCGATGGGACCGGCATCTTCCCTGGCCATGGAGGGCCGCGCTCCGTCGCGGCCGTGGGGAGGACCATCGAAGCCATCCGGCCCGGTGGGACCGGAATCATGCCTGGTCATGGAGGGCCGCGCTCCGTCGCGGCCGTGCGGCGGCCCATCGAAGTAACGCGGTGCAGGTTGTCCTCGGCGAGCCCGGCTCCGGAGCATTGACGCGGCGGGCGGGCTTTGTCAATGTTCCGCTGTTCCGTGGGTCGCGTCCGCGGCCCCGCGGGGTTCGGGAGGGCGCATGAAGACTCGGTTCGTTCTCGCTTGGGGACTCTGGGCGGCAACCGTTGCGGTGGCGCAGGAACCGGTGATCTCCTCCTTCCGCGGCAACGGAAGCCTCGTGTGGACCAACCTTCCCGACACCAACGCCCTCTACCGCGTGGAGTGGGCCGCCAGCGCGGGCGGCCCGTGGTACCGCACGTTCCAGGCGATCCAGGGGATGGACGGCGGGACGGGCACCTCCTTCTCCGTGCAGGTCCCGATGTTCTTCCGCGTCGTCATGGCGACCAATCCGCCGCCGGCGGGGATGGTCCTGATCGACGGCGGCGATGTCGTTCTGGGCGGCGAGGGCATCGAGGTGCGCACGAACTTCATCAGCGCCTTCCACATGGAGGAAATGGAGGTTTCCCGCGGCCTGTGGGACCGCGTGGTGTCGTGGGCGCAGACCAACGGCTACAACTTCTCGTATCCGACCGGCGTGTGGGGGGCCAGCCAGACGCCACGACAGCCGATCCTCGGCGTCAACTGGTACGATTGCGCCCGCTGGTGCAACGCGCGCAGCGAGCTCGAGGGGCTGACCCCGTGCTACTACACGAGTCCGGCGAAGGACGTTGTCTACCGGACCGGCAGTGAGAACATCCTGAACAGCTGGGTTCGCTGGGACGCGAGCGGCTACCGGCTCCCGACCATCTCCGAATGGGAGAAGGCCGCGCGCGGCGGAAGGCTGGGACGGCGATTCCCGTCGGGCAAGGACACGATCTCGCATGCGGATGCCAATTTCTTCTCCTTATTCGGGAGCATGGGCGCGGCGGCGTACGACAAGGGACCCACGTACGGACACCATCCGGCCTACACGAACCAGCCCTTGCCCTACTGCAGCCCGGTGGGCAGCTTCCCGGCGAATCCGTTCGGCCTCCACGACATGGACGGCAACGCCGTCGAGTGGTGCTGGGACTGGTACGGAGCCCTCAGTCCGGGCAACGTGCCGGATCCCCGCGGCCCCGACGCCGGCGGTTCACAGCGTCTCTATCACGGGACGGGATGGCAGAACTCGCACAACGCCGTCTATGCCCAATGCCCTGTCTTCTGGTACGTCGATCCCGGGTACACGTGGGGCGATTTCGGCTTCCGCACGGTGCGCAAACCCTGAGCGTTGGCGTGCGGCGGTCGGGAGGGCCGGGCTTGGGTTCAGTCGAGCCGCGGCCCCGCCGGCAGCGGAGGGGTACCGGTTCGCCGGCCGAGTGATTTTCCGGTCCACCGGGGCAAGCCCGGTGGGACCGTCAATTCAAGCGAGCGGACAAGCCCGGTGGGACCGGCCTTTCGCGTGAGCAATCCGGCCCGGTGGGACCGGCCTTTCGCGTGAGCGGGCGGGCCCGGTGGGACCGGCGTCTTGCCTGGCCATGGAGGGCCGCGCTCCGTCGCGGCCGTGAGCAGGTCCATCGAAGCAATCCGGCCCGGTGGGACCGGCCTTTCGCGTGAGCGGGCGGGCCCGGTGGGACCGGCGTCTTGCCTGGCCATGGAGGGCCGCGCTCCGTCGCGGCCGTGCGGCGGGCCATCGTGGCAACCCGGCCCGGTGGGACCGGCCTTTCGCGTGAGCGGGCGGGCCCGGTGGGACCGGCGTCTTGCCTGGCCATGGAGGGCCGCGCTCCGTCGCGGCCGTGAGGCGGTCCATCGAAGCAATCCGGCCCGGTGGGACCGTCAATTCAAGCGAGCGGGCAAGCCCGGCGGGACCGGGCCCAGGGGGACCTGCATCCTGCACGCCATGGAGGGCCGCGCTCCGTCGCGGCCGTGGGGAGGACCATCGAAGCCATCCGGCCCGGCGGCACCGGCGTTCGCGCGCGCTCAGCCCGCGGCGATGTTGACGAGGCGGCCGGGGACGACGATGACTTTCTTCACGGTCTTCCCCTCGAGCCACTTCGCGACCTGCGGGTCGGCGAGGGCCTCGCCCTCGATCGTCTTCGCGTCCGCGCCGGCGCTCACCATGATCCGCCCGCGGACCTTGCCGTTGACCTGGAGGGCCATCTCGACCTGGTCGCGCCGCATCGCGGCCTCGCTGGCCACGGGCCACGCCGCGCGCATCACGCTGTCGGTGTGGCCCAGCTCGCGCCACAGCTCCTCGGCGATGTGCGGGGCGAAGGGCGAGAGCAGGACGATCATCGACTCGACGGCCTCGCGGTAGACCGCGCGGCGGGCGGGCGACGAGGCGGCGTCGAGCGGCAGCGCCTCGATCGCGTTCATCAGCTCCATGATCGCCGCGATCGCGGTGTTGAAGTGGAAGTCGCCCTCGAGGTCGCGCGTGATCTTGGCGATCGACTCGTGGAGCTTGCGGTAGAGGTCGCGCTCCGGCGCCTCCATCGCGGCGAGATCCGCCGCGAGGCCGGTCGAGGCGGCGAGGACGTCGCGCGTCTCGTAAACCCGCCGCCAGACGCGGTTCAGGAAGCGGAACGAGCCCTCGACCGCGGTGTCGTTCCACTCGGCGTCCTTCTCCGGCGGGCCGATGAACAGCGTGTAGAGCCGCAGCGTGTCCGCGCCGTACTCGCGGATCAGCTCGTCCGGGCTGACGACGTTCCCCTTGGACTTCGACATCTTGTAGAGCTGGCCGTCCTTCTCGCTGCGCTTGCAGATCATGCCCTGCGTGAACAGGGCGTTGAACGGCTCGCGGAACGAGACGCAGCCGGCGTCGTGGAGCACCTTGAGGATGAAGCGCGAGTAGAGCAGGTGCAGCACGGCGTGCTCGACGCCGCCGATGTACTGGTCCACCGGCAGCCAGTGGTCGGCGTCGGTCTTCTGGAACGGCCGGTCGTCCAGGCGGGGATTGACGTAGCGCAGGTAGTACCAGCAGGAGCAGAGCCACTGGGCGAGCGTGTCGGTCTCCCGCCGCGCGGGCCTGCCGCACGTCGGGCAGGTCGTGGCGACGAAGCCCGCGTGCGCGGCGAGCGGGTTGCCCTTGTCGATCGTGAAGTCGACGTCGTCCGGCAGCCGGACGGGAAGCTGGCTCTCGGGCACCGGCAACGCGCCGCAGGCGTCGCAGTGGACGACCGGGATCGGCGCGCCCCAGTAGCGCTGGCGGCTGATCAGCCAGTCGCGGATGCGGTAGGTGATGGTGAAGTCGCCGAAGCCGCCGGCCTTGGCGTGGGCGATCAGGTCGTGCATCGCCTCGCGGTTGCCGCGGCCGTCGAAGATCCCGGAGTTGACCATCGTGCCGTCGTCGACGTAGGCGGCGGTCATCGCGGCGGGATCGAGCGGCTTCGCCGGGTCCTGGATGACGATCTTGACCGGCAGCCCGTAGCGGCGGGCGAACTCGAAGTCGCGCTGGTCGTGCGCGGGCACGGCCATCACCGCGCCGGTGCCGTACTCCATCAGCACGTAGTTGGTCACCCACAGCGGCGCGGTCTCGCCGTTGTAGGGGTTGCGGACGTGGAAGCCGGTGAAGACGCCCTCCTTGCGCGTGGCGTCGTCGGTCCGCTCGGCGGCGGAGACCATCGACTGGCGGCGGACGAACTCCATCACCGCCGCCTCGTGCGGCGTGCCCCGGACGAGCTTCGCCAGCAGCGGGTGCTCGGGCGCGATCGCCATGAAGGTGACGCCGTGGATCGTGTCCGGCCGGGTCGTGAAGACGGGGCAGGGGTCGCCGGTCTCCGCGATGGTGAACCCGACGCGCGCGCCCTCGGAACGGCCGATCCAGTTGGCCTGCATGCTGCGGACGCGCTCGGGCCACTGGTCCAGCAGCGCGAGGTCGTCGAGCAGCGGCTGCGCGTACTCGGTGATCTTGAAGAACCACTGCGTCAGGTCGCGCTTGGCGACCGGCCGCCCGCAGCGGTCGCAGGTGCCGTCGGCGCGGACCTCCTCGTTGGCGAGGGTCGTGCAGAACTCGCACCAGTTCACCGGCGCGTTCTTGCGGTAGGCCAGCCCCCGTTCGAAGAGCTTGAGGAAGACCCATTGCGTCCACTTGTAGTAGTCCGGATGGCAGGTGGCGATCTCGCGGTCCCAGTCGTAGCCGACGCCCCACATGCGGATCTGCCGCTTCATCTGGGCGATGTTGTTGAGCGTCCATTCCTTCGGATGCACCCCGCGGCTCTTCGCGGCGTTCTCCGCCGGCAGGCCGAAGGCGTCCCAGCCCATCGGCGTCAGCACGCGGAAGCCGCGGGTCATCTTGTAGCGCGCGACGGCGTCGCCGATGATGTAGTTGCGCCCGTGGCCGACGTGGAGCGTCCCGGACGGGTAGGGGAACATCACGAGGCAGTAGTACTTGTTCGCCGCGTCGGAGGTGTCGACCGCGAAGAAACGGTTCTCCTCCCAGTACCTCTGCCAGCGCGGTTCGATCTCGGCAAACGGGTAACGTTCGTTCATCGATGCTTCCCCCGCCGGCCCTCGGGCCGGCGCAAAACGGCCTTGTATACCGGAAACCCGGGCTCCGGGCACGCAGAAACCACGCGCGGGAGGCTCCAAGGGCCAGGGGAGCGCAGAGCGAAGAGCCAAGAGCCTAGAGCACAGAGCGGAGAGCGGAGAGCGGAGGGCACAGAGCGCAGAGCGAAGAGCACAGAGCGAAGAGCGGAGAGCACAGAGCGAAGAGCGGAGAGCGAAGAGCCCAGAGCGGAGAGCCCAGAGCGAAGAGCAAAGAGCGGAGGGCACGGAGCGGCGAGCAGGAAGAGGCGGAGCGTCTCTGCCCTCGCCCCTCGTCCCTCGCCCCTCGCCCCTCGTCTCCCTGCCCTCCGCCCTCCGTCTCTCCGCTCTCTGCTCTTTGCTCTTCGCTCTTTGCCCTCCGCCCTCCGACCTCTGTCCTCCGACTCCCGTCTCCCCGCTCTCCGGCTTTCCGGCTCTGCGCCCTCCGCCCTCCGGCTCTCCGGCTCCCTGCTCTCCGCTCTCCGGCTCTCCGCCCTCCGCCCCCCCCGCCGGCTTTCCAAAGCCCTGTCGAACGTGATTGACAGGCATGGGGGGGGCCGCTACAGTGCGCTCTTTCGCGTTCCGGAAGAGAGACCCTATGAAGACAACGATTCCGAAGGCGTCCGCGGTGACGCATGCGTGGAAGCTCGTCGACGCCGCCGGTCTGCCGGCGGGGCGGCTGGCCGTCGTGCTGGCCAACATGTTGCGGGGCAAGGACCGCCCCGACTACACGCCGCACACGTGCACCGGCGACATGATCGTCGTGATCAACGCGGCGAAGGTCCGGCTGACGGGCAACAAGGAAGAGCAGAAGATCTACAAGGACTTCACCGGCTATCCCAGCGGCCTCAAGCAGCGGGCCGCGAGCGTGATCCGGGCCAAGGATCCGGCGCGGATCATCCGGCAGGCCGTCCACGGCATGCTGCCGGACAACCACACGCGGGCCGTCCTGCTGCGGCGCCTCAAGGTGTTCGCCGGCCCCGACCACGACCACGCGGCGCAGAAGCCCGAGCCGTGCGCGGTGAAGATCTAACCGAAGCGGAGGAACGAGACCGTGTCCACGACCAACGCAACGATCGCCGCCACCGGCCGCCGGAAGACCGCCGTCGCCCGCGTGAATGTCACCCAGGGCGAGGGCAAGTTCCTCGTCAACAAGAAGCCGTTCGAGGAGTACTTCAAGGTCCCCTCGATCCGGCAGTTCGTCGAACAGCCGTTCACCCTGACCGGCACGCAGGGCAAGTACGACGTCGTCGCGTCCGTCAAGGGCGGCGGCGATGTCGGCCAGGCCGGCGCCGTCCGCCACGCGCTGACCCGCGCGCTGGTCCAGGCCGACGCCTCGCTGAAGCCGGCCCTCAAGTCCGCCGGCTGCCTGACCCGCGACCCCCGCATGAAGGAACGCAAGAAGCCCGGCCGCCCCGGCGCGCGCCGCCGCTTCCAGTTCTCCAAGCGCTGATCGCATCCACCGCAACGTGGCCCGACCCCGGACGTCCGATGGATGTTCGGGGTCGTTCCATTCCAACCCGGAGACCCGTACGATGAAAACACCCACGCTGAAGGGCACGCCGGACGTCCGGCTGCCGAAGGGATTCCGCGCCGCCGGCGTCACCGCCGGCATCAAGAAGTCCGGCGCGAAGGACATGGCCATGATCGTGGCCGACGTTCCGGCCGTCGTGGCCGGCACGTTCACGACCAACCAGGTCAAGGCCGCCCCCGTGAAGCTCGACATGGAGCGGCTCAAGGGCCGCACCGCCCGCGCCATCGTCGTCAACAGCGGCAACGCCAACGCCTGCAACGGCCCGCGGGGCATGCGGGACGCCCGGCGCATGGGCGCCGTCGCCGCCGCCGCCCTCGGCGTGCCGGAGGGCCACGTCTTCGTCAGCTCCACCGGCACCATCGGCCTCCCCATGCCGATGGAGGTCATCGAGAAGGGCATCGGCCTCCTCGCCGCCGCGCTCTCGCCGGACGGCGGCACCGACGCCTCCGATGCCATCCTGACGACCGACACCCGGCCGAAGCGGTGGACCGTCCCGCTGCGGATCGGCGGGAAGGACGTCACCGTCACCGGCATGTGCAAGGGCGCCGGCATGATCGAGCCGAACATGGCCACCATGCTCGGCTACCTGCTCACCGACGCCGCCGTCGCCCCGGCCGCCCTCCAGAAACTGCTCAAGGCCGCCGTGGACGACAGCTTCAACCGCGTCTCGGTCGACGGCGACCGCAGCACCAACGACACCGTCCTCTTCCTCGCCTCCGGCGCCTCGGGCGCCCGGCTCGCCCCCGGCCGCCCCGGCTGGACCGCCTTCGAGGCCGCCGTCCGCGAGGTCACCCTCGAACTCGCCAAGATGATCGCCCGCGACGGCGAGGGCGCCTCGCGCTACGTCACCATCCGCGTCTCGGGCGCGAAGAGCGACCGCGACGCCGACCTCGCCGCGCGCTCCGTCGCCAACTCGTTCCTCGTCAAGACCGCCTGGGCCGGCCCGAACGCCAACTGGGGCCGGGTCATGGACGCCCTCGGCTACTCCGACGCGAAGGTCGTCGAGGCGAAGGTCGGCATCCGGTTCGACGAGCTCGTCGCCGTCGTCCGCGGCCAGCCCGGCCCCGCCTCGCGCGAGGACCTCAAGGCCGTCATCGCCCGGCCCGAGTTCACCGTCGACATCCACCTCGGCCTCGGCCGCGGCCAGGCCGTCGTGTACACGTGCAACTGCACCGAGGAGTACGTCCGGATCAACATGTAGAAGAGGAGAGGTTCACGTTCCACGTTACACGTTTCAAGCTGCGGAGCGTGGCAGGCTGCGGGAGTCGTCTCCCCGGCCGGGCCGGCGGCCCGGCCCTGCCTTCCGTTCCGCGAGGACCGCGGGTAGGGCGGGGCGGCCCGCCCCGCCGCACGCGGCGCCTGTGAGAGGCCTCTTCGTTGCCGGAACTTGAAACTTGAAACTTGGAATCTGAAACCCAAGAGTTCACCAACCAGCGGGGTTCCATGCCATGCACAAAGTCATCGAGAAAGCCTCGGTCCTGATCGAAGCGCTGCCCTACATCCAGAAGTTCCGCGGCGAGACGATCGTCGTGAAGTTCGGCGGGAGCATCATGGACGACGAGGAGGGCGTGCAGGCGATCCTCAACGACATCGCCTTCATGGCCGTCGTCGGCCTGCGGCCCGTCATCGTCCACGGCGGCGGCAAGGCGATCTCGCAGAAGATGAAGGACCGCGGCCTCAAGCCGGTCTTCCTCCACGGCCTGCGCGTCACCGACGAGGCCACCATGGAGATCGTCGAGCAGACGCTCAACACCGAGATCAACCCGCACATGGTCTCCATCCTCGGCCGATACGGACACAAGGGCCGCGGCATCCACGGCGACGACATCCTGCGCGTCGTGCCGAAGGCCGGCAAGGATCCCCAGACCGGCGCCGATGTCTCGTGGGGCTACGTCGGGCAGGTGACCGAGGTCGACGTCGAGCCGATCCTCGCCTTCCTCGCGGCGGGCATCGTCCCGTTCGTCACCCCCCTCGGGCGCGGCGCCGACCGGCACGTCTACAACATCAACGCCGACGAGGCCGCCTCGTGGATCGCCCGGGCCCTCCAGGCGCGGAAGCTCGTCTTCCTCTCCGACGTGCCCGGGCTGCTGTCGGATCCGAAGGACCCGTCGACCATCATCTCCAGCGTCAAGGCCTCGGAGATCGAGAGCCTCGTCGCCCGCGGCGTCATCTCCGGCGGCATGCTGCCGAAGATCGGCGGCGCGCTCGACGCCGTGAAGGCCGGCGTCGCCAAGTCGCACATCATCGACTCGGGCCTGCGCCACTCGCTCCTGCTCGAACTCTTCACCGAGCAGGGCGTCGGTACGGAAATCACCCAGGGGTAGCGCGGCCGGAGGCCGCGAGCTTCGAACATCGAACACCGAACAACGAACATCCCCCACCGAACACCGAACATCGAACTGCGGACTCAACATCCAACATCCAACAGCCAACGTCCAACAACCAACATCCAACAGCCAGCAGCCAACCTGGAACGCCGAACCTCTGAACCTGCGAACCTCCGAACCTGTGAACCCGGGAACCTCCGAACCTCCCTCTGACACCTGACACCTCCGGTACCCCCATGAACGACACCCCCTCCGCCACCGAATCCATCGCCGCGCTCTACAAGCGGTACGTGATGTCCACCTACGCGCAGAGCCTCGCGCTCGTCCGGGGCAAGGGCACGCGCGTCTGGGACGCCGAGGGCCGGGAGTATCTCGACTTCCTCGCCGGCATCGCCGTCACGGCGGTCGGCCACTGCCACCCGCGGCTCCAGAAGGCCATCCGGAAGCAGGCCGGCACGCTCATCCACGCCTCGAACCTCTACTACAACGAGGTCCAGCCCCGGCTCGCGCAGGCGCTGGCGGAGCGGTCGCTCGGCGGCGCCTGCTTCTTCGGCAACTCCGGCGCCGAGGCGAACGAGGGGCTCATCAAGCTCGCGCGGCTCTGGGGCTCTCAGAACGGCGGCCGGTGGCGGGTCGTCACCATGCTGAACTCGTTCCACGGACGGACCCTCGCCACGCTGACCGCGACCGGCCAGACCAAGGTGCAGAAGGGCTTCGAGCCCCTGCCCGACGGCTTCGACTACGCCACCTTCAACGACGTGGAGTCCGTCCGGGCGAAGATCACCGACCGGACCGCCGCCGTCCTCGTCGAGGCCGTCCAGGGCGAGGGGGGCGTGGTCCCCGCGACGCCCGAGTTCCTCCGGGGCGTGCGGACGCTCTGCAACGAGAAGGGCATCCTGATGCTGATGGACGAGATCCAGACGGGCCTCGGCCGGACCGGCCGGTGGTTCGCGTGGCAGAACTACGGCGTCGAGCCCGACGCCTTCTCCCTCGCGAAGGGCCTCGGCGGCGGCTACCCGATCGGCGCCGTCGTCGCCGCGCCCGGGCTGGCCTCGACCTTCCAGCCCGGCAACCACGGCTCGACCTTCGGCGGTACGCCGCTCGCCTGCGCCGCCGCGCTGGCGGTCATCGAGACCATCGACGCCGAGAACCTCCTCGAGAACGCCGCCGCCCGGGGCGCGCAGTTCAAGGAAGGCCTGGAGAAGATCGCGAAACGGCATCCCTTCATGACCGCGGTGCGCGGCATCGGCCTCATGGTCGGCCTCGTGCTCGACCGGCCGTCGAAGCCCTTCGAGGCGGCCCTCCGGGAGCGGGGACTCCTCGCCATCGCCACCGGCGAGAACGTCGTCCGGTTCCTCCCGCCGCTCACTGTCACCGCCGGCCAGGTCCGGAAGGCCCTGCGGATCATCCGCGCCACCGCCGCAGCGGGGTAGGCCCCGCCCGCGGAGAGCGGACCACCACGGATCTCACGGCCGGCACGGATTCGATGGGGATCCGGCGCCCGGCCCTCGGTCGCCGCTCTCCGCTCTGACCGTCCCCGCCGGATCCGTGACCATCGTGCGATTCGTGGTTCCGCGTTCGGCCGGGCGAGCCGCCCGGCCCTACCCATCGGCCTCATCGAATCGGTGGTAGGGCCCGACCGCGGCTCGGCTGAGCTCGCCGAAGTCCGGGCGGGCCGGATGCCGGATCGGCGTGGCAACACCAAGGCACGCGAATCCTCTCGCGGCCGGGCTTCGCCTTTGCCTTGATTCGATGATCGTCTCTTCGGTGGACCGGCCCGAACGAGGGAGGTTCTTCGCCCGACGCTCGGACGTCGGACCTCGGATCTCCACCCTTGGACCTGTGAACCTCCCTCTTTCAGGTTTCAGGTTTCATCCCTCATCCTCTCCGGAAACGAAAAACCCCGGGAAACCCGGGGTTCTTCGCGCTCTGCAGGTACCGCGGTTACTCGCGTTCCTTCCTGCGGAGACGCCGGAAACCGAAGCCGACACCCGCGGCCAGCAGCAGTCCGGCCGAGGCGGGTTCGGGAACAACCGAACCCCGAATCGTGATCATGGTGTCTGTCGTGTAGTCCGCCAGGCGCCACGTGCCGGTACCAGCCTCGGAGTTGTAGCCGTACACGCGGAAGGTCACGGCGCCGGCAAGGTCCGAGAACGTCGCCGTGGGCAGGGTCACCGACTGCTGGCGTGTGTTCGTGTCGTCCGGAACGCCCACCGTCGTGATCGCCGCGGCGTAGCTGTCTACGCTGCTGCGGAGTTCCCACGTGCGAATGCCCGTTGCGGATCGGCGTTCGCTGAAATTGACCGAAGTCAGGTCCACCGCGTAGCCGCCGGCGACCGTGAATCCGAACTGGTAGTAGTCGTTGGCGTCGATACCGGTACCCATCGTCCATCCGGAGGAGCTGATGCTGTCAGCCGCCGCGCTGGCGGTCAGCCCGGATCCGCGCGTCAAAGATCCGGCGGTGATGTTGACGGCGTTGGAATCCGGACTCGACGAAGCCTGACTTCCTGTCTCCCCGGTCATGTCCCAGCCGGCGATGATCTCCGCGCGTGCAATCGCGGATGACAGAAGACCGATGGCCAGGATTCCAAAGATTCTCTTCATGCTCCGTTCTCCTTAACCCTCACGGCCGTGATTCCGAAACAACCCTTCCCAAAAGTGCTCGCCTTATACCCGCTCGCGCGTTGCGCTGCAAGTTAAGAAAGGATGACGACGGGGCCGGTCAGGCGCCCGCCTCGTCCTCCCGCCGCCGCCGCATGCACGCCACCAGGATCCCCAGCCCCGGACCGGCCAGCAGTCCGACCGTCGCCGGCTCGGGGACAACCGTAAGTTGGAAGTTGTCAACTGAGAGACCGTGATCATTGCCGGTGTCGTTCAGTTCGCGGAAGCGAATCCACAGAGATGATCCGTTGTTCCACGTCACCGTGGGGGCAAACGAAACGCCAGCGATGCGGTTGGCGGCAGCGTTTCCGTCCAAGGCCGTTCCGGAACCTGTGTTCGCGGCCACGGGGCCGAGGGTGCTTGTGCCT
>Ga0194127_10000995_pt1 | contig 43454 bp, 39 predicted proteins | sample TA2KigC100mmetaG_FD_148624 | JGI IMG/M metagenome (GOLD analysis project Ga0194127, IMG submission 148624) | Freshwater microbial communities from Lake Tanganyika, Tanzania - TA2015036 Kigoma Deep Cast 100m | ecosystem: Environmental > Aquatic > Freshwater > Lake | place: Tanzania: Lake...
ACCCTACCAGTGTGGGAACGCCAGTGGTTCCTGACGAGGCAGCGAATCGATGGATCCGATCCAGGGGCACTCCAAGAAGCCCATAGGGATATAAGGCCCTCAGGTCTTTTTTCTCCGTAAACGGCACCATGGTCAGATCTTCTGTGGTCTGGATATGTTTTGGCTTGATATTGTTTCGATCGAAAAGGTCCCGATAATAGGGAATCTCGCGATAACATCGATCCAGCAGGGCGCGAAGTCGTTCATTCTGGATTTCACGGAGTTTCTGGGGAGAGACCGTATCGAATTCGTTAAAGTAGTTGGACATCTTTACAACCTCGCTTTTGCACGTATTTCCCTCTCTCCACTGAGGCCATGTCGGAATTATTGGTTTGTCACCCTGAATTTATTTCAGGGTCTCTGATCCTGAGCTTTATGCAGGATTGATTCTATTAGATGCTGAACCAAGTTCAGCATGACATTTTTTTATTCCCCGAATTGAGACATCACACAACTGCAAGATGAGAAAAAGATGGTTTATGCCTTAAACAGCTCCTTCACCTTATAAATAATCGCATCTCGCATGGTGCCCGGAGTGAAAATGGCTGAAACACCTATGTCTCTCAATACCTTTACATCGTCCGGAGGAATGACTCCTCCGATGATCAGTTTCTTATCCTCTAAACCGTTTTTACGGAGCAGATCTAAAAGCTTCCGGCAATAAAAAAGGTGCTCCCCGCCCAAAAAGCTACACCCGATGAAGTCCGCATTCTCCTGCAGGACCGCTTTGACCATCCCCTCCGGCGTATTATAGAGGCCTAAGTAGATGACTTCAAATCCAGCGTCGGCAAGCCATTTGGCTACGATCCGCATGCCATTGTCGTGGCCATCGAGACCAATCTTCCCGATGAGAATCCTCTTTTTCTTTTCCATATTGTCTCCCTAAATGAAAAATAAATCGGTTCTTATTTCAAGGTTCCGGCTACGAAGCCCGTTTCGGTTATCGGTCACGGTTACGTTTAAAAGAATTAAGCACGACAGCCGTAACCTTTTAATAACGATACGGGCCTCGTTACCGTTGCCGTTAAACGATGTCCTAATTTTATAGGCAATTATTCTTAAACATAGTGAACCTTAAAATCGTACGCCTCCCTCAAGGCGTCGCTCATTTCTCCAGATGTGACCTTTTGTTCAACCGTCTCAATGAGGACCGGGAGGATATTCTTCTTCTGATTCTCTTTCACCTGCCTGGTCAGATTCTCTAAAGCCCTTCTAACCTTATCGCCATTTCTCGACTTCTTGTATTCCTGGATGGATCGAATCCGTTTCTCCTGCATGTCAGAGGCCTGACGGAAAATATTGATCTTGACTTCTTCATCTTCATCCCGTTCCATATTGACGCCGATCTGGATCTGTTCCCCTGCTTCGAGTTGCCGGGCATACTCATATCGAGCTCCATTGATCTCATTCTCAATCCATTGAGATTTAAAACATTCAAGGAAACCTCCCTTCTTCTCAATAATCTCCATCAGCGATAAGAGGCGCTCCTCCAGTTCATCCGTCAATTTCTCAATCACATAAGAACCTCCCAGAGGATCTGCGGTACGGCAGACCCCTGTTTCATAGGCAATGATCTGCTGGGTTCGAATGGCAAGCACCTGTGCCTCATCTGTGGGAAGCGCATATCCCTCATCATAGGAAGTGGTGTGGACAGACTGACTTCCCCCAAAGACAGTCGCCAGGGTCTGAATCGCAGCCCGCACAATATTATTCAAAGGCTGCTGTGCAGTAAGAGGAAGAGAGGAGGTCTGAACCGCGATCCGGCACATGCAACTCTTCGGATTCTTGGCGCCGAAGGTCTCCTTCATCAGGCGTGCCCATATTCTTCGCATGGCTCTCAGTTTGGCGATCTCCTCTAAAAAGTCGATATGGACGCTCGCAAAAAAAGCAATCCGGGGTGCAAAGCGGTCAATCTCTATTCCCCGTGCCAGCATGGAACGGACATACTCTAAGGCAAGGGAAAAAACAAAGGCAACTTCTTGCACAGCGCTCACCCCCGTCTCCCGGATGTTACGGGAATTAATATTGATGATGTTCCAGCGAGGGATATGCTGGAGGCAATATTCCATCAAGTCGCATGCGATCTTGATCGCCGGATCCACCGGGAAGAAGTGTGTCCCGGATTGGTAGGTTGGGCCCACGAGCTGAGTGATGGCACAGTTCATCATCGTTCCAATCAGGCTGGAAACATCCACTCCCTGTCTATTGGCCGTAAGTAGATACATCGCCATATGAATGGCTGAATAGGGAGGATTGACAATCAGGGTGGTGCTGACTTTATCCAGAGGGATCCCTTTAAAAAGGGTTTCCGTGTCCTCAAGGGTAGCCATCGAGGTTCCTACCAACCCTACATCCCCTTCTGCGAGAGGGTGGTCCGGATCAAGACCCAACTTGGTGGGAATATCATAGTCAATATTGAGTCCGGTCATACCTTTGCTCAGAAGGAAGTGAATGAGGCGATTGCTCTCTTCGGGAGTCCCGAACCCGCTCTGTTGCCGTCGGGTCCAGAGCCGGCCTCGATACATGTCTCTATAAACGCCACGGGTAAAGGGAAAAACCCCGGGGTCTGGCGGGTCCTGGGGAGAGTCTCCACGATCATAGAACTCTTTCATCTCAATGCCTGAAAGAGTCCTGAAATGAGGGAGTCTTTCGCCTTTTAGATAGCGGTCGTATTGGATCTTATCCGGGTCTTTCATTATTTTCTCCTCTTTCATTCTCTAAACTTTCTCCCCATAGACTCCCTGAAGAAAAAACGTCGTCAATTGTCGCGCTAATCCGGAAGGAGAAACAGGCCCTTTGGGATCGTACCACTGATAAATCCAGTTCACGAGCGCGAAAAAAGAGAAGGTGAGGACGTTCGGATGCATCAATCGGCATCCTGTCTCTCTGGATAACCGATTGATCACCTTCCGGCAGATTTCAAAATACCTCCGTTCCTGTGCCCTGATCGTGGTCAACCGTTTTCCCCGCAGGCATTCCCGCTCATGGAGGAGGCATTTCGCTTCATAAAAGTATTGGATGTAGAATTGGATATGGCGTCGAAGGATGAAGGCGATCTGTTCTTTCGGAGAAGAGAGGGAGGACAGGTCTTCCTCCAAACGAAACAGCATGGCCTCCATATAGTTTTTGAGAATTTTAAATAACAGGTCTTCCTTGTTGTCAAAGTAATGATAGATCCCCCCCAAACTCATGCCGGTGGCTCTGGCAATGTCTCTCATCGTTGTGTTTGAGAACCCTTTCCGGTGGATGAGTTGAGAGGAGACCCTGCTGATGTGGTTGAATTTTTCGTCAAATCTCATTTCAGTGGATTCAAACGAACGTCCGTTCGATTTACCTTATTAACAACATAATATCCCTTTGTCAATAAAAATATGAAGGATGTGATCGGGCGAAGGGCTGGAAAGGCCCCGACCGAATCGGAGTCTTTCCAGGGGGCAATGATTCAATCAAAAAATCTTAAAGAGGGACGGAAGGAACGTGATGAGCTGCGGGAAAATGAACAGCAGAAGGGCGCAAACGATCATGCTGATCAAAAAAGGATAAACCCCGCTGTAGATCTCTCCAAAAGGCACTTTGGTAATATTTTTGACCACAAAGACATTAATCGCTACTGGAGGAATCACCACACCGATCATCACAAAGATATGGAGAATGACCCCAAACCATATCGGATCATAGCCCAGTTTGATCACAATCGGAAAGAAGATGGGAGTGGCCAGGACCATAAAGGCAAGGTCATCAATAAAAGATCCCCCAATTTCATAGATCAGCAAAATAAGCATCATGATGACATAAGGCGGAAAAGGAAGGCTTCCAACCCAATCCGCAGCAAGGATGGGAATTTTCGTCACCACAAGAAAATGTCCAAGGATCGTGGACCCTGCAATCAGCATCAGGACCATACATGCCGTCCGAAGGGATTCTTTAACCGATAGGACAAACCCTTTAAAATTGATGTCCCTTTTAATGACGGATAAAAGGAGAACAGCAAATGTCCCAGCGCTCCCTGCCTCTGTGGGTGTAAAGAAGCCCCATGCCATCCCTCCGGTCACAATGATGAAGATCAGGATAACCCATATCACCTCTTTGAGCGATTTCCATCTTGCTTTCCAGCCTGTTTTTTCGCCTTTGGGACCTAAAACAGGATCGATCTTACACCATCCGAAGATGATGAAGACAAACAAAGAGGTGATGATCAGACCCGGAACGACTGCAGCTAAAAATAATTTGCCGATGGATGTTTCCGTAATCATCCCGAAAACGATCAGGGTGACGCTTGGCGGAATGAGACTGCCGAGAGTGCCTGAAACAGCAATGATCCCAGTCGAGAGTTTTCTCTTGTAATGATACCGTTCCATTTCGGGATAAGCCACACTCCCGAAGGTCGCTGCCGTGGCAATGGCTGACCCGGTGACCGTCCCAAACGCAGCGGCCCCTCCCACGGTGGCCATGGCCAACCCTCCGGGGATATGCCCGAAAAATTTATAAGAGGTATCATACAATCTCTTTGCAATCCCGGCATTAAAGGCGATCTGACCCATGAGGACAAAAAGAGGAATAACCGTGAATCCATAGGAGGAAAAGACGTCAAAAATATCCTTCGCCAATAAATTCAATCCGGCCTGAAAGGAGACAATATAACTGAACCCGAGAAAGCCAACAATGGCCATGGCAAAGCCCAATTCGATCCCGGTCAGGAATAACGCCAAAACCACAACCAGGCCTATGATTCCGATCGTCACCTCACTCATATTTTCCTCCGAAAATCTTAAAGATATCGCACAGGAGCACAAGACTTTGGACAAAACAACAAACTCCCAATCCATAAGCGATCGGATAAAAAGGCAGGGTCAGGGTGGGAGAAACCTCTCCTGCTCTTCTGAGATCCATTCCATATTTGATCAACTCAAAACCGATCAGTAGAAAAAGGCAAATCCCAAAACATCTTGTGAAGAGATGAAAAATGTTCCTCGTTTTTTGAGAGAATCTCATGATCAGAAAATCGGTATTGACATGTCCCCTCACCCAAGTGGTAAAAGGAAGGCCGCAACCGATCACAATAGCTCCTGAAAGGGCCACAATCTCAAACGTCCCGACAATCGGTCTTCTCAGATCTCTTAAAATAATATCTGCTACCGTGAGCAACATGATAAAGGTCAGGCTCGCCCCGCTGATGACATTGATGTAGCGAGTCAGTTTGTATACTTTATCCAGAAACCATCCCATATATCGCTCCTTTTAAAAAACCCATTGTTGATGAAGTCCCAAAAAGTCGAAAAATCCTATTATTTGTCACTCTGGCCCCGATCTTTATCGGGAGAATCCAGTCCCGCTTTTGGCAGGATTGAAACCACTGGACTCCGGTTTTCACCGGAGTGACGAATTTGGAATTATTAGAGGTTCCTTTAAATTTCATTGTAGCGCAACCCTTTAGGGTCGCTTCTCATGCCTACCTGCGGTAGGCAAGCAAGGCTAAAGCCTTGCGCTACAAATCACCCTCTGGGTGATTTTAAACCTGATCTGAAGCCTGTAGCCAAAGAGGTTTTCAAAAAGAATCGCTCAATTTAGATAATTATAAAAATACCGGACACCGATTTCCGCCGGTGAGACGACTTTTTTCGAAACCATCATGATTGAGATGAACAGGAGTCAATCGGTAAAAAAATAAGAGGGGAAGGAATGGATTCCTCCCCCTCTTCCCAGGTTCTACTTTTGATATTTATAGATGGTATGGAGAAAGAATTCCAATGCCTTATCTCCGGGTAAACCTTTATCCTTCATACTTTTCACATATTCATCATACATGGGCTTCAGTGTTCTCTCCCATCTTCGGTTCTCATCCACGGAAAGAGCAATGATCTGGTTTCCCCTTTGAACTGTAAAATCCTTTCCTGCTTTATCAATCTCATCCCATGCCTTGCCCTGTTTCTCAATCCATTCCGCGTTGATCTGCTCAATGATTCTCTGGTCACCCGGGGGGATGGAATTCCATTTCGCCTTATTCATAGCGATGAAAAAGGCAGAACTGTAATACATCGCCGGAGCCTCGATCGAAAACTTCACCACCTCTCCCCATTTCCATCCTTGCAAAGCTTCATAGGGAGCGACCGAACCTTCCACAACACCTCTGCTCAAAGCCTCGTAGGTCTCACCCATGGCCATGGACACGGGAGCTCCTCCGAGAAGGGTGATCAGCTTTGTAACCGCTCCAAAGACACGGACCTTCATCCCTTTGAGATCCTCAAGCTTGGTTACTGATTTTTTGGTGTGAAGGAGTCCTGGCCCATGGGCATGCATGTACATCATCTTCACATCGTCAAATTCCTTTGGTTTAAATTGGGCGACATAATCATTGATCGTTTTTGTAATGGCCCACCCGCTTTTATGGCCCAAGGGAAGCTCCACCACCTCTGTCAGGGGAAATCTTCCACGCGTGTAACCACAAACGGACATGCCGGCATCCGAAAGTCCTTTCACAATCCCGTCATAGATCGCTGGCCCTGGAGTAAGGGTACCACCATAATGCATGGTGACCACAACCCTTCCATTCGTTCTTTTCTCAATCTCTTTCCCCCATTCCGCAGCCAGCACACTATGCTTATGAGGAGCAGGAAAGAAAATGGAATAACTGAGTTTGATCTGTGCGGAAGCCGAAGAAACGAAGAGCAACCATCCAAGAATTGAAATGCATAACACCAAAGAAATAAGCCTAAAACGTTTCATGAGATCCTCCTTTCGGTTTTTGTTCTACTATCATGGAATGACTCGGTTTGCGAACGGTTTTTTCTCTTGATCACCTCCTTTAATTAAAATTTTTCCCTGAAGGAATGAGCCTATTTTATATGACGTAAAATAGATGCAATTATTCAAATCTAATCAGTTTTGGCTCTTCAATGTCGTTTGAGAATTTTTTAACAAGTATAATGGGTAGAATATTTTTGTCAAGCCCTTTTAAGAGATTTCTGCAACAGCCCAGAAATCTTTGAAATCTGAAAACAATGTAATATAATAGGGTGCCAAAGAGAAATTCTAAGCGGGCCTTCCTGAAAGGGAAAAGGAGAATGAGCGATGTATTACGATCCGGATAAGAATGACCATGGCCTTCCGCATAATCCTTTTAAGTCCTGTGTTGCACCCCGGCCCATTGGCTGGATCTCAACCATCAGCCTCGAAGGGATACACAATCTTGCGCCTTACAGCCAGTTCCAGAACCTGACCTTCGACCCTCCCTACGTGATGTTTGCAGCCAACCAGAATACACGTGGGGAGCGGAAGGATTCAGCGGTTAATGCCGAGCAGACCAAGGAATTCGTTTACAACATGGCCACCTATGACCTGCGCGAGGCAGTCAACCGTTCAGCCGCAGAGGTGCCTCCGGAGGTGGACGAATTTGAGCTTGCAGGCGTGACCAAGGCGCCATCGGTCCGGGTAAAACCCTGTCGGGTTGCGGAGTCCCCGGTTCAGTTCGAGTGCCGCTATTATGGGACGCTTCGACTGCCTGGCAATGGAACGATGGGCACCGTAGACATAATCATTGGCCGGGTGGTTCTCATACATATTAAAGACGATTTCATCACTCCGGATGGACGGATTGACCTGTTGCGGATCCGCCCATTAGCCCGGCTCGGTTACTACGACTATACGACGGTGGAATCCATTTTCGAAATGGTCATTCCTGACGGGAATGAGGCTCTACTCGCAGGCCTTGAGGGTAAACGCTTGAAGTGAGGAGGTTCTTTGAAGGGAGGCAACGGGATAGGCGGGGCCTATTTGATTAGGGAAGAGATCATATCTTCGATTCCCATCGTTCTTAATGTCTCTCTGTGAGCCGCCAAGAAGGATTCGATCCCGGCTTTCAATTTTAATGAGACCATCTTCTCCCTGGGCAACTCTTCTTCAAAATGAGACATGGCGGAACGGAAAGATTCTATGATGCCCCTCGCAAAATCTTCCCTCCCAGCCTCTCCTGTGAAACGGATCGTTCCGTTCCCATATTCAAATTCACCGGCAAATGGATCAAGAAAACCGAACTCCTCCGATTTTTCAATCAGGGCCTTCTTGAATGCCTTCTTGAAAGTTCCTCCGGAAGAAAGGCTATCCACTAATCTCTCAGCGCTGGAAAGAAACTCCTGAAAGAGGAGAAGAATCTCCTTGAAGCCTTCTTCTTTTTCTGCTGGCACTCCTCCTTCTTCCTCCATCAGAATCCTCTCTTCCTTATCTGTTGCGATCTCCTCAACTTGAGGGGGAAGTCCCTCTTTTCCGTAAACATTAAAAAATGCGCCCTTTTGGGTGGCATTTTCGATGAAGATGGGAATGGACATGCGACCGAAGACCGAAGACCCTGTCTTCGGGGTAGTGAACATCTCCACCGGTTCGCCTCCTTCAATGAAGAGGACACCCATGGGATGATGTTCTTTGGTCATCACTTCGATAAAACCGGTATGCCTCTCCTCCTTCAATTTTAGAAGGAATTGATCGAGACGGACGAAATGGGTTGAGAGATCTTTAAAGAGTATCGGGTGGTTAAGGTTATTAGTGATGAGGGCAACCTGCTCGGGGGATAACCGGTAAACACTGAACACCCCATCCTTCTGCTTTGAGAAGGCGAGAAGGGTCCGGGCAACCTCCTGTCCGATGACTCTTCCGGAGTCTTCTCCTGTTCGGATCTCCCCGTTAACGACCTCTCCGGAATCGATGAAGAGAAATCCTCTCGCCTCGGGAAAGTCCATCTCGATCGTTCCGCTGAAACCCTCTAATTTCAGGGTGTCGAGCAATGCGGATAGATCGGCATAGGCGGTTGATAAATTTTTATGGACGACCTCTCCTTTTGGAAATATCACCCTATCCTCCACAACAGTTCGGAGGTTTTTAGATTCTTAATGCACCATTTAACATCTAAATTCTTTGTCCCAATCTCCGAACTAAGAACTTAAGGGAACCTCTAATAATTCCAAATTCGCCACTTCCGCGAAAGCGGGAGTCCGGTAATTTCAAAAGCTTATGGATTCCTGTTTTTGCAGGAATGACATTTTTAGAGGTTGCCTTAAGTTTTAGATTCCTTCCTTTTCTGCAATCGCTCGATGGCGGCTATGACGCTCGTCTGCATCCTCTCAATCGATTCAGCCAGGATCGCCACCTCCCCTTTTGCTTTCACCTGGATCGGCGTATTCAGTTCTCCCATACTGATCTTGTCCGCCACTTCTGCAAGTTGGAGAATGGGTTTGATCACCGAACGGGCATAAAAGAAAATCCTCACTAACAGAATGAGAATAACACAGAGGATGACGGCATAGAATATCTTGGTCCTGTTCTCATACTCCTCCAAGTATCTTCTCTCGATATCTTTCATCTTAACTTCAATCGCTTTTGAAGGTTTTGAAAATTCGTCAATGTAGGTCGTACTCGCAATAATATAAGGGGTTCCCTTAACCGGTGTGCAGACCATATATTTTTCTCTAAAAGTCTTGTCTGCCTCCTGCCAAGTATAATATCCTCTTGATTCCTTACCTCCTACGACACCGGCAAAAATCTTCCAGAAACCAGGAAAATTTTTTCCAAGAGGTTCGCTTAATTTACTCATATCGATACCAATTATTTTAGGATTGACATGGGCCCATGTCCGCCAAACCCCTTCTGCATCCGGCAGTTCATATAGGGCTGTATAACCTGTCAACCCAACTTTTTGGACAGCGATCTCTTTCAACTGGGGGGCTCTCAATATCTCTTCTTTCTTCATCTTCGGGGGACGAGATTTAATGAAAACCTCCACCTGGCCAGCTACATCGATCGCCTTCTCCCTGATCATTTTTTCTCCCATTTTGTCCAGTGAGGATTTCGATTCCATTACGGAAGCGGCGCTCAGCTCCTTGAAACTTTCATATCCGATGTCTTTGATGCTGGTGAACTTAAATTCTCCTATGTTCCAGCTATACAAGACCAGGCTTCCAATGATGAAAAAGGCGACAAGAATCGGAATAAAAACTCCGAGCAATAGTTTTGGTAACAGGCCAAATCTGACTTTCTTTTTATCTGCCATAAGGACCTCCTTTAAAGGGGATGAGAGGTTAGTCCATCCTCTTGCCCCATATTCTTCCTCAGAAAGAGAGAAGCTTCATAGCGACCTTTAAAAATTCATTCCGCTTGAAAGGATTGGGAATCTCCTCGCTCAACGCCTCTATAAAAGGCAATGCCCGTTGCTCGGGGAAAGTTTCTTTGTGCTCTCCGAAGTCAACGAGCTTATCATCGATGATCAGGGGAGCAACCGGTCCCATCACCTTTTTAAATTCCATATCGAGGACAGCGAAAAAGTCCCCTCTCACCCACTTTTTCTTCACTTCGACCCGATCCTCCACTCTTTCCAGCAAATCCATCTGAATAAGCTGGTGGACCGTCTTTAAAACCTTGTATTCATCCCACTCAAGAAATTTCGCAATCTCCGAAATGGTTTTTGTCCCGTTGGATAGAACCAGTATATTCCATTGATCCGCACCGATATTCTTCTCTTTTCCATCCTTCTGGAGAGAGGGGCGGAAAATACTATTTGTGGATGGAATGACCTCTTTGATCTTTTCAAATTCCTGTTTTCGGGAGGACCAGTTCAGGAGAAGCTGTTCGGTCGAAATATGGATCGTCTTTTCTTTCGGGGGGAGTTCCGGCGCAAAGGTAATTTTTCCAGCTCTCCAGCTCATAATTGTAAAAAAGGCGTTTTCTCCGGCAAAATGATTTGTTCTCGCATGGACGATATCCCCGATCTCGAGGCAGATTTCGCCATCCTCATTACCTCTGATGGCAACTTTACCCGTCTTTTTCTCGGTCAACAAAGGTTTGAGAATGTCAAAAAGTTTGACTTGCGAAAGGTCTCCAAGGAATGTCTCGGGCATAAGAGGGCAGGTCTGCAAAATAAGTGCCATAATTCGGCAGAGACAATCTTTATCTGTTTAAATTTAACCTATTGATATCTCGACTATTTTAATGCCTTTTCACGGCTTGGAGCAATTGCGAAGAAAAGTGGGGGATAATCATTGGCAAAAAATTAGCCAATTACTTTGACTCTTTCTACAATTAATGATCCCTCATTGTCCAAAAACCTTTGGGACCGAATCTTAGTACCCTTTGGCATGATTATAACAGAGGACATCACTTGATTTGAATCGAATTCACCATCTCTATAAAACTTTTCTTAAAAACCTCGAAAACCTTCTTCTCATTTCCTGAAATAGCATCTCTGTCCCATCTCTTTCCATCCTCTGAAACCTTCAAACCAAAGGAGTTGACATCTTTGGAGTATCGGACAAAGACGCCATGCTCTCCTAAATAGATGAACTGGAACTGTCCCTGAAGTGCCCAGTGGGGTGGGATGGCGATCCCTTTTTTGACAATGGGCTGGAGGGATTTTGCTTCTGGGTTCCATGCCATCAACTGGGTCAGATGTTCTATCTCTAAATCATCCTTCTTTATCTTTCCCTTCGAATACATCCTCTTCTCGCTGTAGGGTTTGAGCGGCGGGGCGGTCATGGGCAAAGCCTGAGGATTTGTTTTGTCGGAGATTTGAATAATGAACATCTCCTCCACTTTTTTCTCCCTGTCTTTAATGTAAAAATAGACTCTCGTTAGTGAACTCTCGGTTGGGTTATCGTGAGAGAAGGAATGGATGAGCCGCAAACCTGAGGGCGCTATTGAAGTAAACGGCGGTTTTTGAGAGGTAAGTCTTTCCCTCCGGATCTCTAACTCTTTCGCATTAGCAACAGCGCTCAGAGCCAGAGCAGAGAGAATCCATCCAAAAACAATTTTTTTCATGGCTTCCTCTTTTTCTAATCATTTGCATGGCCAGGTTGCTTCACTTCATCAGACCGGGCAAGAAAGTCACGATTCCCGGAAAAATGGTCAGCAGGATGGCCAGGATGATCTTTGCCACCCAGAAGGGGGTGGCTCCCTTAAAAATCGTACCCAATGGAACGTCTTTGGCGACTCCAGCAGTGACATAGACACAGATACCGACCGGAGGGGTAATCGTCCCAATGCTGATCATGATGATCACAATGATGCCAAACCACACTCCATCGAACCCCAAGCTGGTGACCAGAGGGTAGAGAATAGGCACGGTCAAAGCAAGAATGGCAAGCCCCTCTACAAAACAACCAAGGATGATGTAAAAAAGATAAATGAACAACAGAACGACATAAGGAGAGACGTCCAGCCCGGAAACAAAGGCTGCTAATTGCATGGGTATTTTGCTAATCGTGATGAAGCGACCGAAAATGCCGGCCCCGATCAGAATAAGGAACAGCATGCCGGTAACGCTGGCGGCCTCTACCAGAGCATTTTTAAATCCCTCTCGTGTCAAATGCTTTGTCACAAGCGAAAAAACCAAGGCTCCGAAAGCGCCAACAGCCGCGGCTTCCGTTGGCGTAAAAACCCCAAAATAAATTCCTCCCATGGCCATCAGGAATAGACCGGCAACGGGATAAAGTTTTGAGGATAATTTAATTTTTTCAACAAAGGTCACCCTTTCTTTGGGCTGAAGAGGAGCAAGGCTGGGATTAATCCTGACCCATATATAGATGACGCCAATAAAGAGAAGGGCGAGAAGAATCCCTGGCACAATGCCGCCAATCAGGAGTTTACCAATGGATTCATACGTCAGTATTCCGTATAGGACAAGGACCGTGCTCGGGGGGATGAGGATATCCACACCCCCTCCCGCCGCAATACAGCCTGTGCTCAAGACATCTTTATATTTATAGCGTCTCATCTCAGGCAGGGCCACGGCTGTGAAAGTCGCGACGGTTGCAATAATGGAGCCCGAAAGCGCGCCAAAAACCCCACAGGCGCCAATGGTCGCCATTCCCAACCCTCCACGCACACGTCCGATCCATGCATAGAGGGCCTTATAGATTTCGTGTCCCAACCCGGCGTGGAACAGAAAAAGGCCCATCAGCACAAAAAGCGGAATGACACTCAAAGCGTGAACACTGGCGCTCGCATAAGCATCCATCCCCAGCTTGGCCAACATCGCTTTCGGGCTTGATAGATAAGCAAACCCCAGAAGCCCCACAAAGAGCATGGATAAACCAATCTGCATTTTGAATGCAAGGGCTACGAAAAAAAGAGCAACCCCGACAATACCCGCCATCTCAGGGCTCATGGTTTCCTCACTTTCTCCAGGGAATTAAGAAAATCTACAAGCAGCACCAAACAGAAAAGCAGGCTGCCAAAGGCTGCGGCTATGACAAAAGGGTGGATGGGAAGATGAAGCACACCCGTTACATTTTGCCCTGACCACAACCGTTTGGCCTGCGCCGCCAACTGCCAGGTGAGCAGACAGGCCACCCCCAGGCTGATCGCATAGACGACGCTGTCAATCCATGCTTGTGTTCTCGGTGAAAAGCGGGACACCAAAGCATCTGTAACGATGTGCCCTTTCTGAATCTGGGTATAACCGATTGAGCAGAAGACAAGAAGGGCCAGCAAAAACTCAGTCAATTCATAGGAGCCTGTGATAGGAGCCGCAAAGAATTTGCGCCCGGTGACATCCACAATCGTGAGAAACATCATCACCAGCAAAATACCCAGCCCGATCTTATAAACTCCCCGGATGACCGGATAGAAAATATTTTCTAATAAGTGAGCCATTTTTGTGAAAATCATAATCCCACTCTCCTATCTCAAACCTAACAGATCCACTTCTCCCTCCTCCCCATGTTTTCATATGAGAGGAGGGAGTGCTTGAGGGACATGCTATTTGGGAGCAGATACCTTGCTAAGCTTGATCATTTCATCGAAAAATGCTTTTCCCGGAAGCCCCCTGCCATCCATTTTGTTCATCCACGTCTTATACTGGGGTTCTGAAGCCGATCTCCATTTCTCCATTTCCGCCGGAGGGAGTTCATAGACTTGCATGCCGGCTTTTTTATGAGCGTCAATTGATTTCAATGCGAGATCGTCATAGATCCCGGCTCCCTTCAAAGCCACTTTTTTCCCCATCATATCATCAATGATCTTCTGGTCTTTCGGTGATAGTTTAGCAAAGGTTTCCTTATTCATCACGGTGACCATGATCGGAACATAAGCATTCACAATGGTTGCATGGGAAGTAACCTCAAAGAGACGAAAATGGAGACTGGCTGACCAGGGTGTAAAAACGCCATCAATCACGCCTCGTTTCAGCATCTCATACTGTTCGCCCACCGGTGATGTAATCGGTGATGCCCCGAAGCCGGTGGCCAGGTCTTTTGTGGCTGGACCATGGACCCTGATCTTCATCCCTTTAATGTCGGCCATGGTTCGCACCGGTTTCCTCGTAAACAACTGACCCGGGTCTCCGGCCCAGATCCAACATATCTTCGTTTCGCCATATTCTTTCCTGAATTCTGGAAACTTTTCCCAAAGTCCGTAGAGGGTTTCAGTCACATGTTTGGCAGAATAAAACAGAAATGGAAGTTCCGGACCTTCTGACAGTGGAAACTTGCCAGGAGAATAGGCCGGAAGGGTGTAAACGAAATCGGCAATGCCTGTGACGGTTGAATCATAAAGGTCCCCTGGCTTTGCCAAAGTCGCCCCGGGATAGATGGTTATCTTAACCCTGCCTTCTGTTGCCTTCTCAATCTCTTTAGTCAATGGGTCAATCACCTCGGCATGCATCGCATGCGAGGTAGGCACAAAGTGCCCCCATTTTAACTCAACGGGTTTCGTTTGAGCATGTAAAGCGGTTAAAGAGACTGCCACGAAAAATACCGACATCATGAAAACACAAACGGTCATCATCATCTTTTTCTTTTCCATAGTTTCCTCCTTAATTCAACGAAATGATTAATTTTACCTCATGTTCTCTAATTTCTACAATAGTTGACCCATCTCCCCTTCAAACCTCACCTCCTTTTGGATGATTTCCTCTTGAACAAGAATGCGAAAGACAACCAAAATGCAATGTCTACCCTTTCATGGGCCCTAAAATCGACAGGACCATCATCATTTTCTTGAGGCAAAACGGCCTGCCCTCTGTTTTAATCTCTCCCACTCCTCATCCACATCCATTTGAACCTGCCGTATCTGTTCTTCATTCAGGTGTTTAAATCTCCCCTGTTTCAGGAGATATTCCTGCACAGGAAGGCTCCTTGGCTCATGATTAAGGGTATATCGTCTTCCATCCTCCACCTCGTAAAGAGGGAAAACATTCGTCTCAACGGCAAGAATGGACAATTCCGGTGCGAGATCAGAAGGGGTCCTCCAGCCGGTCGGGCAGGGGACGAGAAGGTGAATAAATTTTGTTCCACGGATGCTCTTTGCTTTGACGATCTTTTGTTGAAGATCACGGGGAAAACCAATCGTGGCCGTTGCCGAATAGGGATTGTAATGCGCCGCCATGATCTCCATGATGTTCTTCTTGCGCCGGGGGTTCCCCTCGGGAGTGGTTCCTGTCCAGGCGTAGGAAGGCGTTGCCGAGCTTACCTGGATGCCCGTGTTCATATAGGCTTCGTTATCGAGGCAGACGTAGATGATGTCATCATTGTTCTTGGTCACGCCTGAAAGAGCGGCCAATCCAATATCATAAGTCCCTCCATCTCCGGCAAAGGCCACCACTTGAATCTCGTCTTTACCCTGAATCTTAAGGGCATTGGCAATCCCTGCCGCAGTTGGTGCCGCGATTTCAAAAGCCGAATGGAAAGTCGGAACACCGTAGGCTGTGTTCGGGTAGACGCCGCCGATGGATCCTTCACAGGAAGGAACGATCACGGCAATGGTTTTATGCCCCATCGCCTGAAAAACCAGCTTCATGCCAGCGGCAAGCCCACAGCCCGCACATGCGGCATGGCCGGTTCTTAAAAAATTGGGTTGTTGTTCCTGAAAGACCATATTGTCACCCTTCTTCTGTAATAGGATTGAAGAAATCCATCAATCCGCATTCCGAAATCCGCAATCCGAAATGGGCTACTCTTCCATAATCCACATCGGTTGATCCATAGGTTCCGATCGTTCCATCGCATCCAAGGCAATCCTCTGGATCACCTCCGGATTCACATCCGTCCCTCCTACTCCGGCAATATAGTTATATATGTATGGACGGTCCTCGGAATGCACCAGGGCCGCTTTCAATTCCTGGCAGAAGATCCCTCCGCTTCCCATTGAATTGTTTCGGTCAATGACCGCTATCTTCTTCTTTCCGGCCAGTACCTGTTGAAGAGCCTCGTTTGGGAATGGCCTGAAAAGGCGTATTTTTAATAATCCGACTGAATGTCCTTGCTCTCTAAGGGAACGGATCGCCAGCCTGGCAGTGGATGTGATGGAGCCAGCCGTTACAATCACCACCTCTGCATCCTCCATCGCAATCGGCTCCACAATCCCATAGCCTCTTCCGAAAACATCCTTGAATTCCCGATCCACGCGGACAGCCACATCTTTTACGGAATCCATCGAGACCTGAGCCATATGCCGATACTTCCGATATAATTCTGAGGAAACCACGGTCATGAGAAACCCAGGTTTTTCAACATCGAATTTATGGGGGAGATCCAACGGTGGAAGGAAGTGATCCACGGCGTCCTGATCTGGGATCTCCACGGGCTCCATGAAGTGAGAGACCAAAAAGGCCTCGAGGTTAACCATCGCAGGCAAATAAACCTGTTCTGAGATCTTATAGGCCTGAATCACACTATCCATGGCTTCCTGGCCATTTTCGCAATAGAACTGAATCCATCCGGTATCTCTCTGAGAGAGACTATCCAAATGGTCCGCCCAGAACCCCCATGGAGCTGCGATAATGCGATTCACATTGGCCATGACCACCGGTGTTCGACATCCGGCGGCAAAATGGAGCATTTCGTGCATGAGTGCAAGGCCCTGGGACGAGGTGGCTGTAAAGGTCCTCACCCCTGTTAAGGAAGCCGCAATACATGAGGCCATGGCCGAATGCTCAGACTCAGTTCGCATCATGATCCCTTTCAGCACACCGGTTGCTTCCCATTCGGAAAGCTTCTCGTAAATGGGCGTCTGAGGTGTGATCGGATAGGCCGCAATTAAGGGAGTGCGACAGAGCTTAACCGCCTGGGCCACCGCATGATTTCCAGTCATGAATTCTTTCATAAGGTTATTCTCATCTCCACCACTGCCCTTGGGCAGGCTTTAGCGCAAGTCCCACATCCTTTACAGTGGCTGAAATCCACTGTTCTCGTCCTGGAGAATGGGTCAAGTGAAACCACCCCCTCGGGACAGAAGAAGTAACAGTTATAGCAATAATTACAGGTGCCACAGGAAAAGCATCTCGACGCTGAAAAACGGGCTTCATCCGCTCGCAATCCCATATTGACCTCTGAAAAATTCTTGAGCGTTTTGGCCCGGCTGCGCTTGCGAATCTTCACCCTCTGGCTCGGCGCAAAATAGAGAGGGTTCATCTGTTGATAGGTCGCCACTCCTTTTGGTTCAGCAGAGGTTTCTCCCTCTCTGACCGAAAGATAGGAGGCCATCGAGAGGGAGCCTTTGTTTCCGACCTGAATCCTTGAAAGGATGGCTTCCTCTGAATCGCCTCGAAGAGAAATATCCATAGACATGGCCGCTCTTTTCCCTGAAGCGATGGCCGTCGCAATGGTTCGGGGTTGATCCACAGCGTCTCCTCCTGCAAACACTTTCGGGGAGGGATTTAAACCAATGAGGCCACCTCTCACAAAACCTTTTGGAATCCAGGAGAGGTCCACCTGCTCACCCACAGCAGTGATCACATCATCCGTTTCAAGCGTCAGAAACTTTCCCTTGATAGGAATGGCCCTGGGCCGTCCTCCCTCGTCCGAACCGCCAAGTTTCATGCGTTGAAAAGTAACGGCCAATCTCCTCTTCTGCCCCTGCCGGATCTTTACGGGTTGAACGAGGAATTCAAATCGCATACCTTCTTCTTCTGCTTCATCAATTTCGTCCTTGATAGCAGGCATCTCGTTTCGGGTCCTCCGATAGGCAATCGTCACCTTCGAACCAAGACGCAGGGCCGATCGAGCCACATCCATAGCAGTATTGCCGCCACCAATCACAAGGGTCTCTTTCCCTAAACGGATCTTCTCTTTCGAATTGATTCGCTCTAAAAATTCCCCTCCCTTCCACACCCTCTTCATCGCTTCGCCTTCAATCTTAAGGGAGACCTTCAACCCTGCTCCTGGAGAGAGATAGATCGCATCAAATCTGTCCAGATCCTCAATTGGCACATCCTTACCGATAGCTACGCCTGTTTTCAACTCGATGGGAAGGCTCAAGATTCTACGAATCTCTCTCTTCAGGACCGATTTGGGAAGGCGATATTCCGGAATTCCCCATCGCAATACTCCCCCGAGTTCTTTCTTGGCTTCAAATAGGGTGACGCGATGGCCGAGGATCGAAAGAAAATAGGCACAGGAAAGGCCTGAAGGGCCTCCTCCCACGACGGCGATGCTCTTTGCGGATTCCCCACAGGGAATGGGTTGGATCTGATCAATCTCGATTGAAGCCCGATCCGAGACATACCTTTCCAATGCCTGGATGGATACCGATTCATCATATTGAGACCGATTGCAGTTGGCTTCACAGGGATGGAAACATGCTCTTCCGCAAACACCGGGCAATGGATTTTCCCTCAAAACAGAAAAAAAGGCTTCTTCTTCCCTTCCTTCGCTCGTCAAATAGAGAAATTCAGGGATATTGATCCCGGCAGGGCACGCCTCCTGACAGGGAGCAGTCATGAAATTCGTATAAGGCTTTTGAAAACCCCATTTTCCTGTTTCAATAACAGCAGTACTCCCATAAGAGATGGGGATGAGCAATTCATTTAACAGATCCGGATGAATGTTCATTGTGGGTTCGGTTCCTTTGCTTCGTAGATTTTCGTTTGCTTGTAAGCCTCTTCGGCGGCTTCGATATTCTTCTCAACTTTGGAGGGTGCCATGCTCCGGATGGCTTCTGTCAAAGTCTCCATCTTGATCAAGTTCGTCAGGCGGGCATAGGCTCCCAACATAGCCATATTAAACGTGTCTCCTAACCCGACCTCCCTGGCAATAGCGCTGGCATGGATCAAACCAATCTTAAATTTTCTCCATCCCTCAAAGAACCCTATCTCTCGGTTCGTATTGATCAGGATAGTCCCATCGGGTTTCAGCTCTTGAGATATCTCCTTCTCATCGGCTAATGAGAGATCGAACAGCACAACCTGGTCCGGGTGTTTGATCTGGCATTTGAGTAGAATCGGTTGATCATCCACACGTAAAAACCCAAACACTGGAGCGCCCCTCCGTTCTGATCCAAAGAGAGAAAAAGACTGAGGGTATTTCCCCTCCAGAAAAAAAGCTCTTCCCAATATCTCCGAAGCGACAACCGCTCCCTGCCCTCCACGACCTCTAAACTTAATCTCGATCATATCAATCACTCAACCTCTTTTGACGTCTCTTTAAAAGCATATCTCAGTATATCTTTTTTCGATTGCTGGAGGTGAAGCTGGATCGCCCGACTCACCTCTGCCAAATCCTCTTTTTTGATCGCCTCAAGGATCCCCTTGTGTCCTTCAATGGCCCTCACGACATTGTCAACCGAATAAATGGACTCGACTCGATACCTTAACATATGACGTCTCAGCGTCTGGGATAATTCAAGGAGGCGCTGGCTTCCGCTATGTTTGGCAATGATCTCATGAAAACGGGCATCCAGCTCTATAAATGCCTTTGGCTTTTTGCCTGTGACTTCCTTCTCGGAGATACGAATATTCTCTCCCAGTTCCTCGATCATTTTCGGACGCGCTTTGGCTATAGCCCACCGGGTTCCTAACATTTCGATGACAGCCCTGATTTCACAGATCTCCTCAACCTCCTGTTCACTGATGGGCTTGACCACATACCCTACCCTTGGGATCGATTTGATCAGCCCTTCCATCTCCAGATTATGCAACGCTTCCCTGACAGGTGTCCGTGATGTTCTGATCTCCTTGGCGATTTTCGCCTCGATCAGATGGTCATGAGGAGGAATCTCTCCGCTCAAGAGTTTTTCGCGTAGATAGTCGTAAACCTTCTTTCTGATGGTCTTTGGATTCTTTATCACCAGCCTTCGCATCAGGTGTACTGTACCCCAGTTTATTTTTACTTGTCAATACCTTTTTTGTTTGACAACCGCTCAATATTACTCTATCATTTTGTGTGTTAGCCTAAAGGAGCGCATATCATGGGAAATTACGTCAACTACGATGGAAAGAGGAAAGATTTTCCCATTCCGAAGGGATGGAATCTGATTTCCAGCGAGGATAAACCTCCTGTCCCCGGAGTAACCGACCCGATTCAGGAGATCCGGCGAGCGCTGGATCACCCCATCGGATCCCATAAGATTGAAGACCTGGCTCGACCGGGGATGGAGGTCGTTCTACTCTTCGACGACCTTCAGCGGCCAACACCTGCATATCTTGCCCTTCCGGAGATCATGAACCGTCTCAATCGGGCTGGCATCCCGGATGGCCGGATAGCCGGAATCTGCGCCCTGGGAACACATCCCATTCCATCGCTGGAACAACTTGAGACAAAGGTCGGAAAGGAGGCTTTTTCTCGGTTAACAGGCCGACTCTTTTCTCACGACCCGCATTCTTCCGACAATGTCATCATTGGGAAAACCCACCGCGGAACCCTGGTAGAAATCAACTCCTGTGTCGCCTCTTCCGATCTCATCATCGGTGTGGGAGAATGTATGCCCCACCCTATTGCCGGATACGGTGGGGGATATAAAATCATCATGCCCGGAGTATGTTCTTACCGGTCTGTGGCAGATCATCATTTCCATTGGATGCGCCACCGCAACAGCAGGGTGAACTTACTCGATGGAAACCACTTCTTTGAAGATATCTTAGACGCTGGCCGATTATCCGGGTTGGCTTTTAAACTCGACTTCATCATCAATGAAAAAAGGGAGGTCATCCGGGCCTTTGCAGGTGATCCCACTGCCGAGCACAGAGAAGCCTCCAATTATGCCGCCTCACTTTATACCATCCCTCTTTCGAAGTTAGCCGATGTGACAATCACCTCTGCTTATCCCTTGGAAATTGGGGTTCAGGCAACAAAAGCCTTGGTCATGGCGGGTTTTTGCACGCGATCTGGAGGAGCAATCATCTGGGTGGCCCCCCAGAAACAGGCAGGCCCCATCATGCCTCTGATTAAAGAAATGGCAAGTCCGGAAAGTGCGGGGGATTTTCATCGCCGTTTGATCCTGGGGGATGTGCCTGAACATCTCCGTACATTCGGAATTTCTTACATCATGCAGGTGGTCTATTTCAAGGAGGTAGCCGAAAAGTTCAATATCGTCCATGTCACCGAGGGACTTTCAGCGGAGCAGGTGGGGATGATGAAGTTTGCCTATTCTCCCAGCATACAGGATGCGATCGATCAGGTTTATAAAAAAATGCCCAAAGCCGATGTAGCGATCTTCCCCTCCGGAGGAAATATCATCCCGGAAATAGGAGGGGACGAAGGGACGAGGAGGGACGGGGACGTAGTTGAAAATTAACACTTATTCTCGGCTCCTTCCAGGTTCTGAATGGCTTTAGCAATCGCTGAAGTACATACCCCAATTTGTCGGGCGATCTCAGCCCTTGAAATCCCCAACTCATGACTCAGATGATACGCAATCTTCGCTCGCGCTCCTGAGTACTTTCTCGTCCGCACTCCCATCCTCAATTCCTGTTCCCCAACCCCTTCTTTAAGGCATATCTCTTTAATCGCATTATCAATGGAACTCTTCATGTCACTCGCCCGGAGATATCTCCTTACCTTCTTCTCCGCTTCTCTTATTATCTCGGCTACAAAGTCTCCACTCCCTAATATCCGGCAATCATGCCCCATCTTATCCACGGAGCTCCCTAAGGGCAACACCTGAGACCATCCTCCTAAGCTCCGTATCAATTCCCCACCCACTAACTCTGGTCGCCGCCCCTGAGCTTTCCCCTCCTCCATATACTCCCGGTAGAACCGAATGGCATTCCCTTCCTTCTCATGAAACTGGAGGAGAACATATTCTCTCTCTTGCCAATCATTCTTTCCCTTTCCCACTAATATCCCATGACCACTCCAGCGATAGTGATCCAATTCCGCCATACTCTTTACCACAGCAGCCCTTAAAGGATTTAAATGAATATACCGTACTAATTCCAATAAATAAGTTCCCTCTTCACAAATAATCGACTTATACCGGTTTTGAAATAAATGGCCGCTTCTCCGATGCCTCCGGTTATATCGAAGAGCGTAGCCCGTTAGGAGACGACGCATGAATTTAGAGATACCAGTAGGACCGCTAAAGAACAAAAGATGAACGTGGTTTCTCATCAACGCCCAGGCAAGAATCCTGGTTCCAGTTTCCTGGGCTAATAACCCCATTCTGGAAATAAAATCTTCCCGGTCTCGGTTATCTTTAAATATCGGAGACCTTTCAATTCCTCGAATCATCACATGATGAAGAGTTCCTGGAGCATCTAATCTTGCTTGGCGAGCCATAACGATTTGCTACCACACTTCTACATATCTGTAAAGTGCTATTTTTCAACTACGTCCCCCTGTTCCCTGTTCCTGTGCTCTCGTTTTTTAGAGTTTAAGCCCACCGCAAAGCGAGTTGTTTGGGGGCCGAACGGCAGGGGTAACAGGTGCGCGGCGCCTTTCCCGCGCATCCGGTTCAACCCCGAGGTTAGGCAGGCGAGTGATCCTTGACCCTGCTATGTCGAGACCCTAGCATGTGCCTGATGGGGTACACAGTCGCAAGCAAGATCAAGATAGCCACATGCAATCTCCAGGTGTACTTTCCGGCCAACACTGCCGCATCTCGCTCACCCAGCAGGGGCACAAGATGACGTGAGAGGCGTTGGCAGTAAACCTCGCGGTGAATGTTGTCTCTGTCAAGACTCCAGCCAAACACGGCGGCCACGGCATCGATGTCCGCCTGCTGCTCAGGTAGTGGCCGCACGCCTATCTTGGCAACACCAGCAAAAGCCTTTCTAAAGAGGCGATACACCCTGAAGTCTTGGGTCCGTACTACAACCAGGATGCTTTGACCCCACATGCCGAAGATGCCTCGGACAAGTTCTGGATAGCCGACCTCACCCATAGCATAGGTCAAACGGCTGCTCACACCCAGTCGTCGAACGCTTGGGGCCGTGAGGTTTGCACTGATGTATAGGGCACGCCGAGACGCTCCTGGTACTGCACAGAGGCATCCCATGGACAGCCCGACGAGTGTGCCGTTTTCCACGGCAACCGCGATCAGCTCTGATTTGTGAAAGGCCGCTTCAATCTCTTGGCGGGGTGGAGACATGTCGAAACATTTCAGCACAAGCTCGTAGAATTCAGAGAAAACGAATTGCAGTGTGTCCGCCGGCACCTTCGAAGCGTTGGCAGTGGCTCTCACATCCAGCCCCAAGTACGATCCGAGGGAATGACCAAATGTACTCCATGAGGCCGTTGAGATCTCGTTATCTCTGTAAGCGATTTGCGTGGCCATCGGACGATTCCCCCACCGGCCTAACGATATTAGACAGAATTATCATATTGTGATATGATAATTCCGCCTATTATTACATGCCTGATTCTTGCCTAACCCTTTAAATTTAAATGAGACATTATGATGAAAATTGTGGATGTTCCCAATTCCCCCAAAGAGTCCGTTCGTTGGTATGGTGATACCGTATAGGCTCTCAGGGGGATGCCGCTTCAGTCTCCCCAGTATGGTCGAACATTATCAAAGAAAGGATGGTTTCGTCAAGGTATTTGGTTGAAATTTCCCATCCAATTTCCTACTTCCAGCGAACTCATCATTTCTTTTATTGATTTTTGTCTGTTTTCGTATAGAACAAGAATATCTCCGAAGCTGGGAACCTGACATCATCGTTTGTACCCGGAGCAACATTGCGCTCTGGAAACAACCGAGTATGTTCCCTATCAAGATATCGTAAGTGACACGGAGAGAGAGTTCTATAAAGTAGGTTCTTGGGAGGTAAATTCATGACGAAAAAACAAATCAACATCGCTGTTCAGGAATTGAAGTCAAAACTTCTGGAACTTTTTGGAGAAGGCATTGAGTTGAGGGTTTTGGGTTCCGCCGCTCGAGGCGATTACAGGAGACATTCAGATATCGATGTTCTTGTCCTGTTACCAGTGAGGGTTAATAACACCATCGAAGAAAAGGTTTTTGATGCGGCTTATGATATTGAATTGAAGTGCGGGGTCATCTTCGCAATAGTTGTATATGCGAAAGAATTCTGGGCTTCGGATCTTGCAGCCAGCATGCCCCTTTATCAGAATATCCAGAGAGAAGGCGTTTCCATATGAAGGAAGAGTTGATCTGCTTGCCAGACTAATACGTTACCTTCTTCAAAAATAACCCATGGGCAGGGGCGGTGGGGCCTGCTTTTTTTCTGTCTTTTGATTCAAGAATCTTTTGAAACTCCTCGGAACTAATCTTCCCTTTTCCCACTTCGACCAGCGTTCCCACGATGGCCCTCACCATCTGTTTCAGGAAACCGCTGGCTTCGATCTCGAATCGTATCAGACCATCCCTTCCCTTTTTCCATTCAGCCCGAAAGATTTTCCGGACAGCGGTCTTCGTTGGAGTTCCTGTTGAACGGAAAGATGAGAAGTCGTGTTCACCGATTAGTTTCTGAGTCGCTTTCTTGATCTCTCCCCAGTCCAACTTCTGCGGGATGTGCCAGGCATATCCTCGATGAAATACGGATCGGATGGGCGTATTGAGGATCCGGTATTCATAAGTTTTGCTTTTGGCCTGTTTCCGGGCATGGAAATTCTCTTCTGCCTCTTCAATCCCTTTGATCGCGATGTCAGGAGGGAGAAGACTATTTAAAGCCCTCTGAATCGAACGGATATCCATCTCACTTCTGGTCTTGAAATGGGTCACCTGACCAAAGGCATGGACTCCTGCATCCGTCCTTCCGGATCCGATCAGATGGACACCCTCCCCTGTGAGACGTTTCAATTTTTCTTCGATCATTCCCTGGATGGTCAGTCCCTTTGCCTGCACCTGCCAACCCAGGTAATTCGTTCCGTCGTATTCGATCAATAGTTTAATATTCCGAACCATTCCTGCCTTCTGCCTTCTGCTTTCTGCCTACGAACTTTAGTGCCCATCCTGGTTCAATTTTAATCGCTCCCTCCGGGCAGATTTCCTGACAGCAGAAACAGCGGATGCAGTTCCCGTAGTCAAACACCAAACCTTTCTCATTTCCTTTGAGAGCCTCTGGAGGGCAGATCTCTACACATTGATTGCAGAGTTTGCATATCTTCTGATCGATAACCGGCTTTGAATTGAGTGCATTTTTTAAAGCTTTTTTTAAAAACCCCGGCAGGTTCCAGTCGATTCGGGATAGAGTGGGGAGTCTAAAATTCAGGATCTTCACATTCTCAAGTCTTTCGCCCACCACCACAATTCCATCTCTTACCAACCCCTGTTCAAGGGCCACTTGATTCGTCAACAGAGACTTTCGTGAAATCCCAAGAAGATCACAGACAATTTGATCAAGACTGAGCGGGTCCGGGCTCGCTAATAATAGTCCAAGTGGGATCGGAACACCACTGTTTGGCCCGTTGCCTTCCATTCCAACAATCCCATCCAGAATGGTGAGAGAAGGTTGAACGACCTGATAAATATCCACCAGCATCTTTGCGAAGAGTTTATGATCTTCTCCGGCCTTGAGATGCCAAAGCGCTTTCCTCGGTCCAGGGACACATCCGAAAAGGTTTTTGACGCCAAGGGTGAGAAGCATTTGGCCGTGGGTCTTCCACTTCGGAAGGTTGATGATGACATCGGCTTCGAAAATAGACTGATCGATCTCAATGTTTTTAAAGATTCTTCCTTTCCTCTCCGGAGGCAAGACAGGCCTGTTAAATTCAACGATTGGACAACCCATCGCATCTACGACCCTTTTGATCCCGGACTTCTCGGAAACCCCTATGGCGCTACCCAGCCCCGGGCTATCGCCAAGAAATGGGATTCCCCCCTCCTCCCTGACCATTTGAATGATCCCTTTTACGATGGAAGGGTGTGTGGTCACGGCCTTCTCCGGCCTCTTTCCATAAAGGAGATTGGGCTTGAGAAGGACGCGGTCACCTCTTTTTACAAACGACCCAATCCCTCCGACGAGATCAATGGATCGCCGGAGCGCTTTTAGAACCTCGTTCTCGTCATAGGTTTGACATTTGATAATTGAAACAGGGGTTTGCATATAGCCTACCCATCCCCACCCTAACCCTCCCCTTGAAGAGACTGCGCAATAGGGGAAATGGTAAAAATTGTCATGCCGAACTTGTTTCGGCATCTAATAGAATCAAATAGTTACCAGACCCTGAAATAAATTCAGGGTGACAGAATAGTAATTGCGACACAGCCTTGAAGGGGAGGGAATATTTAAGTTAGCGCTTACGACCGCTAAGGAAGAGGGGGAATTCCTGATATTTATCCCAATCTTTCCTTTCCGGTTATTTCCCTGATGGATACTTCGATGATCGCTGTCTTCTTCAGCGCCTCCTCTGGAATGGCTTCGTATCCACCCTCAGGCTGATATTTCTCCATCAATCTTTCGAGAATTTTTAATTTCTCACCACTTTTGTCTAAAAGGTTCGCTTTCCCTTTAATGATGATACTCCGATAGTAATACCCTGCCACGCAGGCAGGTCCAGATGCAGGGGCATAGGCAATGGGCTCATCTACCTCAAAACAGACCCGACTTTCCCGGCGGATATCCCTGATTTTTTCTCCTTTTGTCGAGGAATGGATGTAGATCTTTCCATCCCAATAGAGAAAATTGACAGGCTTAATTATGGGAAAACCCTTCAGATTAACAGTGGCGATCCTTCCAACCGGCGACTGTTCCAATATGGCAGTTACTGTTTTTTTGTCTTTGATCTCCCTTTCTGACCGTCGCATCTTTCTCTCTCCCTCGTCTATCGTCTCTCGTCCTCCGTCCATCGTCTTTCGTCCATCGGCATTCAGTGGCCCCGAATCACTCCCTCCCGGAATATTGGGACGATGTCTGTGATATCTACCTGAGCGCAGTAGGCTAAATCCTCTTCGAATCCCCGTTCCATCAGGTCTCTCCCATGAGTCGAGAGGCGGAAAGCCTCAATTAGGTTCTCCTTAAACCTCTGATAGAGAATGAGGGCTGACTGGCTTGCATCCCTCAGAACAACAGGCGTCCGTACTTCCGCCAAGATTCGATCAATGAGCATTCCTCCGCAAACCGTATCTTCGAGGGAGAACCTTCCCTCATCTCCGGAAGGGAAGATCAGGAGATCGTGGCCCAGATCAAGGCATCGCCTTGCAATCGCTGCAATATTAAAGAAGCTCCCCGCCATAACCTCTTTCCCGGATGAGACAGAATGAAAAGCCTTTGTCCCATTCGTGGTCGTCAGGATTAATCTCTTTCCCTTCACCTTTTCAGCGATATATTCCCTTGGTGAATTTCCCAGGTCAAACCCTTCGATCTTTCTGCTTCCCCGCTCTCCTCCCAAGAGGGCCGTATTGTGAGGAAAATGCTTCACCATTTCAAAAGCCTCTTCCACAGTCGCAACAGGGATGATCTCCAGAATTCCCCGTGAGACGGCATGCGTGATTACTGAAGTCGCCCTGAGAACATCGATGACAACGATTGCTTTTGTCGAAACAAGGCTGGGGACCGGAGAAACAGGAAGGAGTTGAATGTCAATCTGCATAAGCTTAAGACCAGACTCCTGCTATTGGATAACCGCAGAACCGGCACTTCCCGTTCTTGACCTCTTTCGCAGAGACCGAAAAGTGAGCCCGGATGATTTAATCACAATTGGGAAGACCAGAGCTTAAAAATCTGGTTCAACACCTCTTTCTTCTTCTTTAGCATCTCCTGCTTCGATTTGCATCGCACCTGCCCGGCAGCCGCGCCGGGATGGCCGTCTCCGATATTGAGCGTTCTCATGATCTCGCCGATATTCTTCTTCTTATCCTGCCTGTTTCCGTTAATAGACAGGGACATGGAGAAACCGAGGTTATTGCTCTTCACTCCCCGCTCCGTCAGGTTATAAACCTCTAAGACTCCTTTCGCATCGGGATGGACTAGAAGGGCCAGGTTTTTGATGAGAAGAGGCCTCCGCTGATAAGAAGTGAGGTCGATGACAACCACCTCCCTCTTTTCATCCTGATCAATAAAATAGGAGGAATCCCGGATGATCTTAAGCATCCTCCCCTCTTCCTCCCGGTACTGTTTCAGTCTCCTCTGAACAAAATCGAGTTGAGAGACTTCTCCGACTGGCCGGTCCCGAAGCTCACGGACCAGATTTCTCAAATGCGAGGCCTGTTCCTCCGCGGATGGGAAGTGTCCCTTCAGGGTCTGGTCAATGATCTTCCCCGGGGTCTCCCTCCGCCAGTCCTCTACGGAGGAATAGGTGAAACCATCAATAATATCGGCTTCATCAGCAGCCTGTGAAAAGTGAGGCGGAAGCTCCATTTTTTCGGAGAAATATTCAAAGACAACCCTGCTGCAGCTCAGTTTCAGGTCGAACCGGCCTGGGATCGATCCGGGATCGATCTTCCGATATTCCAGCTCCTGAAGATTTCCCTCGTGGTGGTCAAACCAGAGCCCACACTGGAGAGGATAAGGCAGGTCGCAGACTACATCCTTTTCGGTGATAGTGATCTGGGACCGCAGGATTGTCATTGGTCCTGCAAAAAGAATCTTTCCCAAACCCAATGCCCGTGCGCAAAGCGCTGCGCTCACAATCCCGTCGAAATCGTTGTGGGTGACGATCTTTTCAAATTGGATTGGAGATGCCGAAGAGAATGCTTGTTCCATAATCAATACACAATAAAGGTGTCAGATGACACAGACACATTAAGGAAATCTCCCCTCCCCCCTCTTTGCCAAAGAGGGGAATGACTCCTCCCTTTAACAAAAGTTAGGAAAGGTTTTATCAACCCGCACAGGTTTTATCGTAAGATTTCTTATAAATAACAGAGTGCAACGGCAGGGTCAATGGCCCGCGGGGTATTGACAAAGAGAGACCCATCCCTTAAAATGAAATTGAAATTCAATTTCAAAAAGGGGGAGCCATGGAACCCGACCGATTTAAGACCCTGATTTCTGAAGAGGGGCTCAAGTCCACTCGGCAGCGTGCGGAGATTCTTGACATCTTCCTCAACTCCACCGGCCATAGGAACCTTGCAGAGATCCATGCCCGGGTGGCGAGGATGAATCCTAAGATCGGTTATACCACGGTCTATCGGACCCTCAAGCTTCTCACCCGCCTGGGTCTGGCCGCCGAGCGAAAATTTGCCGATGGAGAGACCCGATACGAACCCACCCACAAGGGAACCCACCATGACCATCTCATCTGCCTGGGCTGTGGGAAGATCGTCGAATTTGAAGACGATGGACTTGAATCCCTTCAGAACCGGATCGCAAGAGGCCACGGTTTCAGAATCTTTCACCACCGGATGGAGCTATACGGCTACTGCAGCCCGTGCGTACGTAAGAAAACCCCTCTCAGGAGAAAGGGATGACGGAGTCCTGTAAAAAAGAAACTCAACCGAAGGATTTATCAGGAGTGAGGATCATCCTCATCGGTAATCCCAATGTGGGGAAATCGGTCATCTTCAACTATCTCACCGGCAAATATGTCACCGTTTCCAATTACCCCGGGACAACGGTCGAAGTCGCCACCGGAATGACATCGATCCATGGGAAGAAGTTTCAAGTGCTGGATACCCCTGGCATCAATTCTCTCATTCCCACGTCAGAGGATGAGAAGGTCACCCGGGACATCCTGCTGCATGGCCCTCCAGCCCATCTGGTTCACGTCATCGATACCAAAAACCTTCGAAGGGGGCTCCTCATCTCTCTTCAACTTCTCGAGATGGGACTTCCCTTCCTCACCATCCTCAACATGTGGGATGAAGCGAAAAGCAGAGGGATTGACATCAACCTCGGGAAACTCTCCGAGCATCTGGGAATGCCGGCCCTCAAAGCCGTGGCCACCCGACAAAAGGGCCTGGAAAAGATCAAGGGTAACCTGCAACCCCGCGTCACCTCCTTTCCTGCCATTACCTATCCGGAGGCTATTGAGGAAGGCGTTTCCCGCATCATCTCCTCTTTACCCGAGACTATTATCTCCAAACGCTCTCTTGCGCTGATGCTTCTTTCCGGAGACGAAAGCCTCGCGGAATGGCTCCACCAAAATCTGCCCGAAGAGGAGATCTCCGGGATCGAAAAAATTCGGCATGAGGTCCAGGCCCGTTTTCGGGATCCCATTGGATACCTGATCAATCAGGCCCGTCTCCGAAAGGTGGATGAAATCCTGTCCCGGGTGAGAACATCTCCGGAGGAAACTCCCAAGACGTTCTCCGCCTCTCTCGGAAACCTTGTGATCCATCCATTCTGGGGAATTCCGATCCTTCTCTTCATCCTCTTTCTTACCTATCAGTTTGTCGGGGTCTTCGGCGCCCAGATCAGCGTCGATTTCCTGGAAGAAACCCTCTTTGGAGAATGGCTGCTTCCGCCTCTAACCGGACTCATCCACCGATTCATTCCCATCTCCATTTTTCAGGAACTTCTTATTGGCCCTTATGGAATCCTCACCATGGCCCTCACTTATGCAATCGCCATTGTCCTCCCCATTGTGGGCTGTTTCTTCATCATCTTCGGACTGATGGAGGATTCGGGATATCTGCCAAGGCTGGCGGTGATGAGCAATAAAATCTTCAGGAGGATGGGACTGAATGGCAAGGCTGTCCTGCCCATGGTTCTTGGACTCGGCTGCGATACCATGGCTACGATGACGACGCGGATCCTGGATACCGAAAAGGATCGTACCATCGTCACCCTCTTGCTGGCCCTCGGAGTGCCCTGCTCAGCCCAGTTAGGGGTGATCCTCGGTATGTTTTCAGGGCTTCCGATCTTTTATCTCCTGACCTGGATTTTTCTCATCGCGCTCATTCTGGTCATGGTTGGATATTTAGCGGCCAGGCTCCTTCCCGGCGAGGGTTCCGATTTTATCCTGGAACTTCCGCCTCTGCGGATTCCTAAGATCTCCAACATTGTAGTCAAAACCCTTGCCCGGATCGAATGGTACCTCAAGGAGGCGGTCCCCCTCTTCATCCTCGGAACCCTCTTCCTCTTCATCCTTCATCAGACAAGGGCGCTCGCTCTTCTCGAACAGATTTCAACCCCTCTCATCGTCCACTTCCTCGGGCTTCCCTCAAAAGCCACAGAGGCTTTCATTATCGGATTTCTCCGGAGGGACTATGGAGCGGCAGGGCTCTTCATGCTCGCACGGGAGGGACTCCTCGACCCCCGTCAAATCCTCGTCAGTCTGGTGACGATCACACTCTTCATCCCCTGTATTGCCCAGTTTTTCATGATGATCAAAGAGAGGGGATTGAAAAAAACTCTCTGGATCTCGGCCGTGATCTTTCCCGTTGCTTTTGGGGTGGGGGGTCTGCTAAACTTTTTATTGAAATTCCTGGGGCTTTGAGATGGGAAAAACCTTTTTCAATCGATGCCCTCTTTGCGGAGGAGAATTCTCGGATCCGGAGATGAATTGCAGGGGATGTCTCATCTCAAAGGATTGTGGACTCCTCTGTTGCCCCCATTGCGGATACTCTTATAAGGAATGCTCTGCCCTGGTCGATTTTTTCAAATCTTTATGGAGGAAGGTGAAACCATGAACCGGAATTCGGATTTGCCCGGAGGACCCCATCAAATGAGATGGGGTGGCAGAAAAGAGATTGAGGAGGAGCGGATCGATGAGATCCTCGAACTTATCTGGACGTTGAGGGAGAGAGGGATTTCCGATCTATACCAGCTTCTTGAGGCGGGGAAGGATCTGGAGGCAAAATCGATTCTCCGCGTGATGATCAGGGATGATCTCTTTGATGTGGAAGGCAACCGGGTGATTCTTAAAGAACGCGGGGAGGAGAAGGCCAGGGAGATCATCCGTCGCCACCGTTTGACCGAAAGGCTCCTCTCAGAAATATTCGAGATGTCCGAAGAAGAGGTGGAACAAGAGGCATGCAAATTAGAGCATATCCTGAGCCCCGGGGTGACGGAGAGCGTCTGCACCTTTCTCGGACATCCCCCCACCTGCATCCATGGAAAGCCAATCCCGAGAGGAGAGTGTTGCGCCAAATTCAAAAAGGAGATGAAACCCCTCGTCATTCCCCTCGAGGAGTTGGGGCTTGGCGAGGAGGGCCGGATCGTCTTCATCGCTCCCCGATCCCATCAGCGGCTTGACCGGCTGAGCGTCCTGGGAATCGTTCCCGGAAGCATTCTCCGGATGCATCAGAAGAATCCTTCTTATGTGCTTCAGATCGGAGAAACGACACTTGCTCTGGATGGGGAAGTGGTGAGGGATATCTACGTGAAGAAGGTTAAGGATTAATCGTCCTCTTTTTTATTGGAAGTTTCTCCGCGGCGACGTTCTATCTCCTCCTGGATGAGTGCTCCGAGGCTGTTTGAACCCGACCCCTGATTCGACATATACCTTTCAATCTCCGACTTCTCTATCTTCTCCTTCAATCCTTTCAGGCTGAGCCCAATCCTTCGCTCCTGTGAATCGACATGAAGGACGATGGCAGAGATCATCTCCCCCGGCTTCAACACATCCGAAGGTCTCTCTACCTTCTCTCTGCTGATCTCAGAAACATGGACCAGCCCCTCGATCCCTTCTTCGAGTTCGATGAAGGCGCCGAAATCGGTCACATTGGTCACTCTTCCGTTGACCATCTCTCCCTTCCGGTATCGCCGGGCCACCTCTTTCCAAGGGTCAGGGGTCAACTGTTTGATCCCGAGGGAGAAACGCTCGTTTTTTGGGTCGATGCTTAACACAATGGCCTCGACTTCCTGCCCTTTCTTAAAAAGCTCGGACGGATGTTTGATCTTTTTTGTCCACGACATCTCCGACACATGAACCAACCCGTCCACACCTTCTCCGAATCCAATGAAGATTCCAAAATCGGTGATTGTCTTGACCTTTCCCGTCACCCGGATGCCGGGAGGATATCTTTCTGCAATAAGGTCCCAGGGATTGGGCTCGACCTGTTTCATCCCCAGGGAGATCCTGCGTTTCACCGGATCACAATCAAGAACCATTACTTCCACAAGGTCGCCGATGCGGACGATCTTGGAAGGATGTTTCATCTTCTTGCCCCAGGTCATTTCAGAGATATGAACCAGTCCTTCGATTCCCTCCTCAAGTTCGACGAAGACGCCATAATCGGTGATATTGACCACCTTCCCTTGAACTCGCGTTCCCACCGGATAATTCTCCAGGGCGGAATTCCATGGATCAGGGAGGATCTGCTTCAATCCAAGCGAAACTTTCTCCTTCTCCTGATCGAAGTGGAGAATCTTTAGCCTGATCCGCTCTCCCACGGAGATTCTCTCCGATGGATGTCCGACCCTTCCCCAGCTGATGTCTGTAATGTGGAGAAGGCCATCAAGCCCTCCCAAATCGATGAAGGCGCCATAATCGGTCAGGTTCTTGACCGTCCCCTCAGCAATCTCTCCCTCTTTGAGATGCTTCAGTGTCTCCTCCCTCTGGATCTTTCTCCCCTCTTCAAGAAGAATCCGGCGGGAGAGGACGATATTATTCCGCTTCCGGTTGAACTTAATCACCTTAAAGGTCAATTTCTGGCCGATCAGTTCATCCAGATTACGAACCGGTTTCAGATCGATTTGAGATCCCGGCAGAAAGCCATGGATGCCCCCGATATCAACGGAGAGCCCGCCTTTCACTTTGGAAACGATCTCTCCCTCAATCATCTCGCCTTCCCGGCAGGACCGGCTGACATCCTTCCAGACATTGACTTTATCCGCCTTCTCCTTCGAGAGGATGAGCAACCCCCCCTCCCTATCCTTTTTTTCCAAGAGGACATCGACCTGGTCTCCCACCTTCACATCCAATTTCCTGTTCCTCTTCAGGAACTCCTGCATGGGGATTTGGCCTTCACATTTATAGCCTACGTCCACGCTGACATGGTCGTCCGTGATCTCGATGACCGTCCCCCTGAGGATCTGGCCCTCCGCCATCTCCTTAAAACTCTCCTCGTAGAGCGTTTGAAAATTCTCTGGTTCTTCCCTGCGCTGGAGTTCTTTGGTTTCCCCTTCCTTCGCTCCTTCTACAGGAGGACCCTCCTTTAACTCTTCTGCCGCAGGAGCCAATCCGTTTTTAATCATTCAATAAACCCCCTTTTCCAAGCAATCCAAATATTTATACCATACTCATAAAAAAATTACAAATTCTTTAAGTTTCCGTAAGCATCTCTTTTCCTTTGATAAAAATCCATAGGAATGCCAAATCCAGAGGGGCAGGCGGGCCAGCGGAGAAAGATTTAAAGCGGCACCGCTTAAGTATTCACCCCAGACGCTCCAAGACCAATAAAAACCTGATTTTCATTGGCTATGAACGTTTCCCTTAAACGTCTAATGATCCGCAATCCTAAAGATTTCGGAGTCTGGTCTGCCTGCCCCTCTGGATTCCATTCTGTCATCACAGTTCTGGAGATGCCTTCTAATCCTCCCGTCCTTTTATACGTTTGATCTCTCTCTCCACCTCCTTGATGATCCATGAAGGCGTGGAGGCTCCGGCAGTAAGTCCCACCCTCCCTTTTTTTACCAGCCATTTAGGATTCAGTTCCTGAGCTATTTCAATATGATACGTCCGGGGTTGTTTCTCGCGGCAGATCCCTGCTAATCTCTGGGTATTACCGCTATTATAGCCACCGGCGACGATCATACATTCCACCTTCTTTGCAATCTCCACTGCTTCCTTCTGCCGAACCGTGGTCGCGTCACAGATGGTATTGAACACTCTTACCTCTTTTGCCCTGGACAGGCTGGCTGCCACGACCTCTTTAAAGAGGTCAAAGGACTGTGTGGTCTGGGCAATGATCCCTACCTTCTTCCATGGGCCCAGCCGCTTCAATGTTTCCGGCGTCTCAACCACCTCCACCTCCCTGTCGTGATAACTCCGGATGGCTTCAACCTCAGGATGATCCGCATCGCCAACGATCAGCAGGGCATAACCGTGTCTGCGGAGGAACTTTGCAAAAAAGTGGGCCCTCTTCACGATGGGACAGGTGGCATCAATGATCTTGATCCCCTTCTTTTTTGCTTTCTCAAGGTCTTTAAATGAAACCCCATGGGAGCGGAGGATCACCGTCCCCCTGGAGATATCTTCCATCTGTTCCTTCACCTTGATTCCTAGCCCCTCTAAGTACTCCACGGCTTGAGGATTATGGATGAGAGGCCCCAGAGTATAGAGAGGAAGAGGATATCTTTTTGCCGCATCAAGGGCCATCTCCATGGCGCGCTGGACGCCAAAGCAGAATCCTGCCGATTTAGCGATAATCAGTTTCACCCCATCTCCTCTTCTCAGCGACAATGCGGCACATTTCTTCTACAATCTCATCAACCGAGCGGCAGGTGGAGTCAATGCGAATGGCATCGTCCGCCCTTCTGAGGGGAGAAAGGGACCGGTTCATATCATTTTGGTCTCTCTCAACCACCTCCTTAAGCGTCTCTTTAAAATCGACCTCCACGCCCTTTTCCGAAAACTCCCGGAATCTCCTCCTTCCCCTCTCCTCCGGGTCCGCATCCAGATAAAATTTAAGGTCCGCATCAGGAAAGACAACCGTTCCGATATCCCTCCCCTCCAGCACCACCCCTCCTTCCTTTCCCATCTCCCTCTGCATCCTGACCAGCGCTTCTCTCACGATCCTGTTCTTCGAAATATCCGAAGCGAAACGGCTGATCTCAGGGGAACGGATGGCATGGGTAATCTCTTCTCCATCGCAGAGGATGCGGTTCACTTCTCCCCCGGCGACAAAGGAGATCTGAATCGAAGAGACCAACCGGGAGAGAGCCATTTCATCTTTTGGTTCGATGGTCCTCTCTTTCATCTTCAGGGCAACCGCACGATACATCGCTCCCGTATCGATGTAAAGATAACCCAATCGCTTTGCCAGACTTTTTCCAACCGTGCTCTTGCCGGCCCCGGAAGGCCCATCAATAGCGATGATCAATCTCTTATCCTCCAAAATTACACCCTTCGTCTGTAGTAGCGACAACTGCGAACAATGAAAATAGTCTGTATGTAAGGTTACGGTTACGAAGCCCCTGCCTATCGGCAGGCAGGCGTTTCGTAATTCGGCAACGGTTACGTAAAAAGAATTAAAAGACGATCAACGTAGCCTTTTATGAACGATACGGGCCCTGAACCTATCATGGTACAGGGCGGGCCTCGTTGCTGTTACCGTCGAACGAAGTCCTTATTTTCTGGCTCATCTAAAAACCGTAGGTCAGGTTTATCATATCGGAGGGAAATTTTCAAGGAATAGAAGAGAAAGGGTTAACAATACAGGCCATGCCGAAACTTTGAGCTACTCCACTGCACACGATCTTTCCATCGATGAGGTTGAGTCCCCGTCTCAAGGGTTCGTTCTCTGCCAGCGCCTTCTCAAGCCCGAGATCTGCGATTTGCAGGATATAGGGGAACGTGGCATTGGTAAGGGCAAAGGTGGAGGTTCTCGGATAAGCTCCGGGGATATTGGCCACACAATAATGGACCACCCCTTCTTCGATATAGGTGGGGTGTTCATGGGTGGTGGGCTTTGCCGTTTCAAAACAGCCGCCCTGATCAACCGACACATCGACGATGGCGGAGCCAGGCCGCATCCCCCTGAGCATCTGACGGGTCACCAGTCTCGGGGCCTGGGTTCCTGGAATGAGAACCGCTCCAACGACCAGATCGGCATCCGAAATCTCCTCTTCGATCGTCATCCGGTTCGAGATGAAAGTGGCGATATGGCCCTGGGTGATATCATGAAGGTAGCGAAGCCTTTCCGCCTGGACATCGAAAAGGGAGACTCTGGCTCCCAAGCCCACAGCGACTTTGCAGGCATTGGCGCCCACTACCCCTGCTCCGAGGATAACCACTTTGGCCGGCGGAACGCCTGAAGCGCCGCAAAGAAGGACTCCCCTTCCTCCATGCCTCGCCTCCAGACACATCCCGCCTGCAAGAATAGAGGCCCTCCCTGCAATCTCACTCATGGGCCTGAGCAGGGGAAGCGAGCCGTCCTGTTCCTGGACCGTCTCGTAAGCCATACCGATGATGCGCGATTCCAGTAACCTCCGGGTGAGAGCTTCGCTCGCCGCAAGGTGGAGATAGGTGAAAAGGATCTTCCCGGGTCTCAGGTAAAGAAACTCCTGTTCCTGAGGTTCCTTCACTTTGACAATTAGATCAGATTCATTCCATATCTCCCCGGCGCTTTTGATGAGGATGGCCCCAGCCCTTTCAAACTCCGCATCGGAGACACCACTCCCTTCTCCTGCAGCCTTCTCGACCAGAACTCTGTGATGATGAGAGACCAGAGCATCCACTCCCTGAGGAGTCATGGCCACCCTTTTCTCTCCAGTCTTGACTTCCTTTGGAACTCCGATAATCATCTCAGGCCTCCTTAACCGCACTTTGTGGTTAAGCGTTTTGCAACGAAATCGACCATCTCTCCTGTGGCTTTTGAAAACTCCTTGGCAGTGGCGATCATGGCAGTATGAGAGATAAACTCGTCAGGGGTCAATCCATCCTCCTCATAGGCCTTTTCGAAATAAGGAATTCGTAATAATTTATCGAGAACAGCCTTTGGAACTTCCTCATCGATCTGAGGCCTGAACTCCGTCCCATCTAAATACTCGAACACCCCTTCGATAAAAGAGGGAGGACAGGTGAAAACGATATCCCCACCCGCCAGTTTCTCCAAATGCCAGCAATGTTTTTTCCCGTCCGTCTCCGGGCTGATCCTCAACGAACAGATGAGCATCTTGCTCGGGTAACTCCTCTCTTTCAGAAGCCGGTAGGCCTTTTTGAAGATGGCTATCTCAGCCCACCGGACATCCGCCTCGGAAAGGTTGATCTTCAGCGATTCTGCCTCGTTCCGAAGATCTCCCAGATCTCCGTATCGTGCTGTCATATGGGTGATCACAGACCTCCACCGCGTCAAATCGACCCTATTCTTTTTCGCTATCTCCAGCCCCTCTTTGACCGCTTTCGCGCAGGCCATCAACTGAGGAAGGACGAAGGTAAGGGTATTGTTTGTTGAGATTCCTTTTGAGGTAAGAAATCGGATGACCTCATACCCTTCCCTGCTTCCCGGGACTTTGATCATCACATTGGGGCTGAGGCTTGCCAGCTCGAGGGCCTCTGAGATCATCTTCTCCTTATCGGTCAGATTTCGGGGGTCCACCTGGCCGGAAAGGTATCCGTACCGGTATCCGGATTTTTTAAAAACCTCAAGATACATCTCCGCTCCCCTTCGGACAATCTCTTTATAAGTCATCCAGAAGAGGGATTCTTTGTTGACGGAGGGATTCTGTTCAATGAAACCGTCAATGATCTGGTTCACAAATAACTCTCGTGCTTTGATCACGCCGAGAGAGAGGGGGGGATTGGTCGTCACTCCGCGGAAGAGTGTTTTCTCCGGATGTTCGGGGTCATAGAGCCTTTTTAGATTCTCCCGGATATCTTCTGCCTTGCCTGGAGCGGCTTTCTTCATAACCCCCTCCGCCCATGAATCGTAAACAAGAGGCGAAGAATCCCACCAGATCTCCAGCCCGGGATGGGTCTCCATCAACCTTTCAAAGGGGTTCTTCTTCATGCCCGTTTCTCCTTCTTTCTGTTCTCAAAGAATCGTTTGATCGCCTGAACGCAGAGGGAATTCTCCTCGTGCGTGCCCAGACTGATGCGGAAGAAGCCGCTCCGTCCCCGGAAGGGAGCAAAGTGCTTGATCATGGCTCCTGCCTTCTCAAAAACATAATCGACCACCTCTTTGCCCGTGACGCCTGCGTCCGTGGCATCGATGAGCACATAATTGCCATGGGAGAAATAAGGCTTGACCCCTGTAATTTTAGAAAGTTCCTTGCACACATACTCCACGCCCGCATTGTTATAGGCCGCCTTCCGCTTCAACTCCTCTTCTTCGTCGAGGGCTGCCTCTGCTGCAGCGATGGAGAGAAGGCTCGTATTCCAGGGCACCTGCATCTTGCGAAAGTAGCCGATCAGGGTCTCATCGGCCAGGGCATATCCGAACCGAATTCCCGCCATCCCGTAGGCTTTGGAGAAGGTATGGGCGACGATGATATGATTAAACTGCCTGATCAGGGGAGCCTTTGACTCATGTTCCGGATGATATTCCAGATAAGCTTCGTCAATCATGGTGGGGATGCCAAGTTCAACAATCTTCATCAGGTCCTCATCCGGGATGAAATCTCCCGTGGGGTTGTTCGGTGTGCAGATGATGATGAATTTGGTGCGGGGGGTGATGGCACGGAGCATGGCCGGGACATCGTACTGGAGATCGGGAGTCAGGTCTACAGCCACCACGCTTCCTCCCACGGCTCTGGCCCGGATGCTATAAAGCGAGAAGGTGGGATTGGGAAGGAGCACTTCGTCTCCGGGAGTGACAAAGAGCCTCATGACCATATCAATGATCTCCGAAGAGCCGTGGCTGATATAGACATTCTCCGGCCCAAGGTCGTATTGTCCCGCAATCTTCGCCCGCAGCCTCGGCCCATTGTCAGGATACCGGTTCCCCCTCTTCGCCGCCTCCAGGATGGCCTGGAGGACCTTCTCTGAAGGGGGTATGGGATTCTCGTTGATCATCATCCGCTTGAGCTCCGGCCTGGACCAGGCAACCACCAGGTCCTCGGTGTCATAAGGTTTAACCTGATCAATCCACGGCACAAGATAACGCTTCAAATCGCTCATAAAACCTCCTCATGTGTTAAATTCGAAATCCGAATATCGAAATCCGAAACAAATTCGAATATTCTAAATTCAAATCTAAATATTTTATTTTGAACATTAAAACTTCGGTCATTTGGGTTTGTTTCGAATTTCGGATTTCGTGCTTCGGATTTATCTTACCTAACTACCTATCTATACAGGTAACAAGGAAAAAAATATTTGTCAAGCCTTATTTCACCCCTTCAAATCGTACCGATACTTCCCTGATTCCACCTCGAAGATATACTTGTCTCCCCGGTGGAAGGCGTGGAGGACCTCCACGGGAATGTTCTTCAAATCGTAGATCACGCTTTCGAGAAAGATCCCTGGAGAACGGGGAGGAACCCCTAACAACCTGGCATCTTCATCGGAGAGAAGGGTGGCGCGGAAGGTCTGGATCGATCGGTGAAGTTCCACGCGGAACTTCTTGGTCAGGAGATGGTAGAGGGAACCGGTCAGTCGCATTTTTAAAATGGCTTTATACTCCTTATGGGGAAGGTAACTCCGTTCAATGACCAGAGGAATGCGGTTTCCCAGGCGGAGCCGCTCCGTGAGGATGACCAGCTTTTCCTTTCCCAACATCAGCTTCTCCGCCACATCAGCGGGCGCTTCAATCACGGACTTGCTGAGGAGTTTGGTCTTAGGGGAAACCCCCATGTGGATCATATCATCCGTAAAACTGGAGATATGCTGGAGGGTATATTTGACGGGCTGGACCGCCCGGCCAATAACAAAGGATCCCACGCCGTTTCGCTTCTGAACCAGCCCTTTGGTCACCAGGTCGGAGATCGCCTGCCTTACTGTGTTCCTGTTGACCTTAAAAAGATCCGATAGTTTCGACTCCGAAGGCAATTTATCGTTCACCGCATAGCGGCCTTTCTGAATCATCTCCGTCAGCCAGTGGCTGATCTGTAAATACTTGGGAACCCCCGGATCTAAATGGAATGTCTCTGGCATGGTTCTCTTTTCCTTATCTCGACGAAACCATTCCGCCCAAAGCGGAGCGGCCGGTCGCCAGGCGCATGACGAGGAGCGCCCCGATCACAATGGCCACCACCACTGTGCACATCGCGTTGGCGCTCGCGGTCCGGCCATCCACATCGAGAAAGATGATTTCGATCGCCGCCAGCTTGATGGTTGCGGAGATGAGAAAGATGACCGCGCTGATCGTCGTCATGGCCCTCATGAAAAAGAAGGTGGCGGTGGAAAGGAAGGCCACCCTCGAAAGGGGAAAAACAACCTTCGTAAAAGTCGAAATAGGTCCGGCCCCGAGGCTTACGGCAGCCTCTTCGACCGATTTGTCGATCTGTTTCAGATTGGCAATGCTGGTCAGCACACCCAGGGTGAAATTGCAGATGACGATGTTGATGATGATGATCCAGATTGTCCCATAGATGAAGAAGTAAGGCTTGTTAAAAGCGAGCACATAACCCAGCCCCATCACCACCCCGGGGATGGCCGCCGGCAAAACACTTAGCGTGTAGAGGGCCTGTTCCCCCTTCGGCTTCTTCTTCTCGATGATATAGCCAGCGAGGAGCGTCAGGGAGGCGCCGGCGATCGCAACGACAATGGAGACCAGAAGGCTGGTCCAGATCGGCGCATATTTGTAAGCGATCATCGTTCGTAATGTACCCTCGGGCAGGACCGAGGTCCAGAAGTTTGTCCAGAGAGGGGCATGGGCCCCCAGGGACGGAAAATCGAAATGTTTGAGGGTGAGGGAAAAATCGTAAGGCCAGGTCTTCACAAAGGATCCCAAGAAGACGGTGGCAAAGACGATGAGAATGCAGAGGCAAATCAAACCACAGTAGAGGGTAAACCCCCACTTCTTAAGAGGTCTGGAGGGCTGCAGAAATGGTCTGGCCTGCCCGCTGATCATGGCATAGCTCTTTCTCGTCAGGTAATAGTTGATGGCAAAGGCTCCGATGGAGGGAACGAGGAGGATGACACTGATGGTGGCTCCTAAGTCGAAACGTTGAAGCCCGAAGACCTGTGAAACGATCTCGGTGGCGAGCACGGAATAATTTCCTCCGATCACCACAGGAATCCCGAAATCAGTGATCGTAAGGTTGAAGGTCAGCGCGGCGGCGCTCGCAATTCCATACTTCGCCGAGGGGAGCGTTACTTTCCAGAAGGTCTTCAGGGCAGAGGCTCCCAGGCTCTGGGCTGCTTCGTCCAATCGCGTATCGACTGCTGACAGAGTGGTATAGAGGATGAAGAGGGCATTGGGAAAACAGTAGAGACATTCTCCGATGATGATGCCCGTCGCTCCATAGATGTTCCACTCCGTGCCCAATAGATACCGGGTGATCAAACCGTTTCTACCGAAGAGGAGGATGAGGGCGAGGGCCTGGATGATGGTCGGGGCGATGAGGGGAAAGGTCGAAATAGTATAGAAGATTCCCTTCCCTGGTATTGTCGTCCGGGTCAACCCATAGGCAAAGAAGAAGGCCGTCACGGTCGTAATGATCATGGTGAGGATGGAAACATAGATGCTATTGGTAAAGGACCTGAAAATCCTCGGACTGGAAAAATAGGCCACATAGTTTTCGAGGGTCAGTTTTCCTTCTTTTAAAAAACTGAGCCGGCAGATGTCCACCACCGGGTAGAGAAGAAAAAAGACGAGAATGGCCAGGAAGAAGGCAAAGGTTACTCCTGTGATGAATCTATCCGGGCTGAAGGCCCGCGATGAAAAGGAGGATGAAACCTGGGAGGAGCGGTCGATCTCAGGTCGGTTCATGCCACACCCTCTCCTTCCGGATAGACGAGAAAACTTTCGGGAGGGAAATAGAGGAGCACCTCATCGCCCTGTTTGAATCCCCTCTGCTCAAACGCCTTTTCGATCACATCCGAGATCACTTCTTCTCCGTTCATATTGACGACCAATCGAACCGCCGCTCCCAGGAAGGTGACGACGTCGATCCTCCCGGGAATCAAGTTGGAGAGGACCAGATGATGTGTCGGCTCTCCGGACCTGAAGACCTCGATCTTTTCCGGTCGAATGGCCAGAGCCACCCTTTCCTGCTTGGACGGACCGGTTTGCACAACCGTAAATTCCCAAGGCCCTGTCCTCACGCGGTCATCCGTGCGTAAGCCCTTAAAAAAGTTGGAGGTCCCGACAAAATCCGCCACAAAATTGGAGCTCGGGCATTTATAAATATCGATAGGCTTTCCCACCTGCCGGAGCTGTCCTTTCTCCATCACCACGACCCGATCGGCAATCGAAAGGGCCTCCTCCTGATCATGGGTAACATAGATCATCGTCTTTTTAAGCTCCTGCTGGAGCCGCTTCACCTCTGCCCGGAGGCGGACCCGGATCTTTGCATCGAGAGCGCTCAAAGGTTCGTCCAGAAGGAGAACCTGTGGATCCGGCGCCAGAGCCCGAACCAGGGCCACCCTCTGCTGCTGGCCCCCGCTGAGCTGGGCAGGGAAGAGTTTTCTCCAGTCCCGAAGCCCGACGAGGTCCAGCATCTGATCTACCCTTTTGGCAATGGCCTGTGTATTCATTTTTTTCATCCTCAGGCCGAAGGCGATATTCTCCTCAACCGTCATATTGGGAAAGAGGGCGTAGGACTGGAAGACAATTCCGAATTCCCTCTTCTGGGGGATGAGATGATTGATCACCTTCCCATTGAAGAG
>Ga0194127_10000998_pt1 | contig 43411 bp, 42 predicted proteins | sample TA2KigC100mmetaG_FD_148624 | JGI IMG/M metagenome (GOLD analysis project Ga0194127, IMG submission 148624) | Freshwater microbial communities from Lake Tanganyika, Tanzania - TA2015036 Kigoma Deep Cast 100m | ecosystem: Environmental > Aquatic > Freshwater > Lake | place: Tanzania: Lake...
CAGAGGCGGCTGGGTCGACGAGCCGCACGTGGGGAGGCAGCAGCCCGGTGAGCAGCGGACGCAACATCGGGTAGTGGGTGCAGCCCAGCACGACCGTGTCGACACCGGCCGCCAGCAGGGGAGCCAGGTAGGCCAGCGCCTCGGCCTCCAGGGCCGGAGCCTGCAAATCCCCCGCCTCAATCAGGGGCACAAAGGCCGGGCAGCCCACCTCCAGCACCTCCGCGTGGGGATGGCAGGCATGGATCGCCCGGCGGTAGGCGCCACTGCTGGCTGTGGCGGGGGTGGCGAGCACGCCCACGCGCTCGCTGTCCAGATCGGCCGCCACGCTGTCGATCAAGCCCACCACCGGCACGCCGGCCTCGGCCACGGCCACATCCAGAGCCAGGGCGTTGGAGGTGTTGCAGGCCATCACCAGCACGCCCACCTGCTGGTGCCGCAGCCACATCACCACCTCGGCTGCGATGGCGCGGATGTCGGCCACGCTGCGCTGGCCATAGGGAACACGGGCCGTGTCGCCGAGATACAAGCAGGAGGAGTGGGGATAGCGCTCCTGCAGGCGGCGCAGCACCGTGAGCCCGCCGAGGCCGCTGTCAAAGAGTCCTACCAATGCGCTCATGGCCGCTCCTGCAGGGCATTGAGAATCCCAGCCGAGAGGGCGAGCGCCATGCGCCGGCGGTAATTGGGATCGGCGAGGCGGCGGGAATCGAGCTCACCGGTGAGGAAGCCCATCTCCACCAGGGCCGAAGGCATCACCGTGCGGCGGATCACGAAAAAGCGGCCCGTGCGCACGCCCCGATCCGGTGTGCCAGGCGAGATGGCGAGCATCTGCTGCTGCAACGCCCCCGCCAGCCGGCGCGAGGCCGCCCCAGCCCCCTCGAAGTAGAAGGTTTCGATGCCGTTCACATCGGGGCGCGCCATGCTCAGGGCGTTGGCGTGCACGCTCACAAACAGATCGGCGCCACTGCTGTTGGCCAGGGCCACCCGGGGGGGCAGGTCGACGTCCACCTCGGAGGTGCGGGTCATCAGCACCTGAACGCCGCGAGCCTGCAGCAACCGGGCCATCTGCAGACAGACATCGAGCACCACATCGGTTTCCCGCAGCCCGCCGATGCCCACGGCCCCAGGATCGGGACCGCCGTGGCCGGGATCGATCACCACCTTGAAGCGACCTTGGGGCACCACCGGCAGGCCATCCGCCGACAGGGGCGTGCTGGCGGTGGGGAAGGTGCTCTCCCTGTCCCACACAGCACTGCTAGCGGCGTCGAGATCCCCTTCTCCCAGACCAAGGCCCGTTTGATTGGCAAGCCCCGGCAACTCCATGCGCCAGCGGTCTCGGGCGGTGCCCACCAGCCTCAGCCCACCCGGATCGAGTTGGGTGCCGGGAGCAAACTCCAGCACCAGGCGGGTGGTGAAACCATCGGGCCGGCCGATGCGCACCTCCCGCACGGCACCACCCCCCCGCACGGTGCGGGTGCGGGACGGGGCGCCGGGCAGATCCACCCACACCCGCGGCCCCCGCAGGGCTGATCCCGCTTCAAAGAACGCCTGGGGACGCACGTCGAGGCTGGTGCGCAACTCCAGCTGACCGGCGCGGGTGATGCGCCAGGCCGCCAACGACGAAGCCCAGGCCGGCAGGTCCGCCAACACCAAGGCCAGAGCTGCTAGGGCTGATGTCCACTTGACGCTGACAGGCCAACGCATCAGGACGGTTAAAACAGGGCCGGCCGGCGATGCTTGAGGCTGGGCATCTGGGCCCGCACCCGCTTGGCATGACCCGGGTCGATCGGAGCCACCGCCGAACCGACACCGACACCGGCATCGGCCAGCACCGTGCCCCAGGGGTCAATCACCAACGCATGACCGTGGCTTTGGCGGCGGCCGTAATGGAGACCGGTCTGCGCTGGTGCCAGCACGTAGGCCGTGTTCTCGATGGCGCGGGCCTGCAGCAGCACCTGCCAGTGGTCTTTGCCGGTGAAGGCGGTGAAGGCTGCCGGCACCATCAGCACATCCACTCCCGCGGCGGCCAGATGGCGGTAGAGCTCGGGAAAGCGCACGTCGTAACAGATCGAGAGGCCAATGCGCCCCAACCCAGGCACATCAACCACCGGCGGAAGCGCGTCACCGGGCTGGACCGTGGCCGATTCCCGGTAGGTGTTGCCGTCCGGCAGGTCGACATCGAAGAGGTGGATCTTGTCGTATTGCGCGAGGAGCTGGCCTTCAGTGCTGACGAGCTCAGCCCGGTTGAAGGTCTGGCCGGGACCGGCGGGCACCGGAAAGCCACCCCCCAGCAAGGTCACCTGATAGCGCCGCGCCATGGTGACCAGAAACCGACTGCAGCGCTCCGCCAGGGAGGCGGCCAGCTCCAGACGGCGCTCGTCATCCCCCATGAAGGCGAAATTTTCCGGCAGACCGACCAGTTCGGCCCCGCGGCGGGCCGCCAACTCGATCTGCTCTTCGGCAGCGGCGAAATTCGCATCCGGATCCGGCGTGCTGGTGAGCTGCACAGCTGCCGCCAGAAAACTGCTCACCGACCCAAAGCGAACGGCCGAACTGTAAGGGAACTGCCAAGGGGCACCAGCGGCCCTCAGCTAGCCTTGAGTACCCCGGGCTCCGCCTGGAAGGGCACCATCTGCAGGCTGTCAATGGCGGCGCAGCAGGCGAAATCGGCGTCATGGTTGCCCAGACCGATCAGGCGTTGGCCGTGACTGGCGGAGCGCAGGGCGGTTTCCGGATCGTGGCGCCACTGCTGCCAGAGGGCCAGAGCCGCCAGCATCTCGTCATTGCCGCAGCTCACGCCGATGTGGGGAGCCACGGCCATTTCCAAGGCCGCCGAAGCCACGGCACCGGCCGCCAGGCTGTCCTCCAGGGAGTAATCACCTTCCCAGCCGCTGCCGACAATCCACACCCGCTTGCAGTCGTGCTCCAGCAGGCGCCGGGCCACCGCCGTGCGGTTCGGCAGACAGGCCGTCAACAGCAGCGGCACCGGCTTGACCACCGCCAGGGAGCGGGTGCCGTTGGTGGTGCTCATGAAGATCCGCTTGCCCCCGACCAGTTCGGGCGTCACGGCAAGGGGCGAGTTGCCCAGGTCGTAGCCCTCCACCCGCTGGCCGCCTCGCTCGCCGGCCCGCAGACGCTTTTCGGCCGGCCAGGCCGCCGCCGCCGCCTCCAGTTCATCCAGGCTGGCGAAGGCCTCAACCGCCTCGGCGCCGTTCTGAAGCGACCAGGCGATGGTGGTGGTGGCGCGCAGCACATCGATCACCACAGCGGCATCAGGCAAACAGGCTGCTGCGGCCTTTACGGCTGGAACGCACTCGGAGGTGTGGAAGTAGGAAATCTGCACGGACGCGGCTACCGCTCGGCTGCGTCACAGTAATCAGGGGCATCCGTCACAGTGGCTTCACCGAAACGCCCCAATGCCTGCCCCTATGGCCGCGCCCGTGTTCAGCCAGCGCAGCCGCAGGGACTTGCGTGGTTTCTTGGAGCTGCTGGAGAGCCGTGGCGCCCTGCGCCGCATCACCGCCCCGGTGGACGCGGACCTGGAGCTGGCAGCGATTGCTGATCGGGTGCTGGCGGCCGGCGGGCCGGGGTTGTTGTTTGAAAACGTGATCGGCTCATCGATGCCGGTGGCGGTGAACCTGCTCGGCACCCAGGAGCGGGTGCTGTGGAGCCTGGGCATGGAGCGGCCCGAGGAGCTCGAGGCCCTGGGCGAGCGCCTGGCCCTCTTGCAGCAGCCCCGCCCCCCCAAGGGCGCCCGCGAAGCGGTGCGCTTTGGCTCGGTGCTGCTGGATGTGCTCAAGGCCCGGCCGGATCTGGATCTCACGCCGCCCTGCCGCCAGCAGGTGTTCAAGGGCGAGGCAGTCAACCTCGACGCCCTGCCGCTGCTGCGCCCCTGGCCGGGCGATGGCGGCCGGATCATCACCCTGGGGCTGGTGATCACCAAGGACCCCGAAACCGGCACCCCCAACGTGGGTGTGTACCGGCTGCAGCAGCAGAGCCTGAACTCGATGACCGTGCACTGGCTGAGCGTGCGCGGCGGCGCCCGCCACCTGCGCAAGGCCGCGGCCATGGGCAAAAAGCTGGAGATCGCCATCGCCATTGGCGTGCACCCGCTGCTGGTGATGGCGGCAGCCACGCCGATCCCGGTGCAGCTGAGTGAGTGGCTGTTCGCCGGCCTCTACGCCGGGGAAGGCGTGCGGCTGGCCAAGTGCAAAACGGTCAACCTGGAGGTGCCCAGCCACAGCGAGGTGGTGCTCGAAGGCACGATCACCCCGGGCGAAGAGCTGGCCGATGGCCCCTTCGGCGACCACATGGGTTTCTACGGCGGCGTGGAGGAGTCGCCCCTGGTGCGCATTCAGTGCGTCACCCAGCGGCGCGATCCCATTTACTTCACCACCTTCAGCGGCCGGCCTCCCAAGGAAGACGCGATGCTCGCCATCGCCCTGAATCGCATCTACACGCCGATCCTGCGCCAGCAGATCCCGGAGATCGTCGATTTCTTCCTGCCGATGGAGGGCCTGAGCTACAAGCTGGCCGTGATCGCCATCGACAAGGCCTACCCCGGCCAGGCCAAGCGGGCGGCGATGGCTTTCTGGAGCGCCCTGCCCCAGTTCACCTACACCAAATTTGTGGTGGTGGTCGACAAGAGCATCAACATCCGCGACCCACGCCAGGTGATCTGGGCGATCAGCGCCCAGGTGGATCCCCAGCGGGATCTGTTCGTGCTGGAAGACACCCCCTTCGACACCCTCGACTTCGCCAGCGAGCGCCTGGGCCTGGGGGGCCGTCTGGCCATCGATGCCACCACCAAGATCGGGCCGGAGAAGCGCCACCCCTGGGGCGAGCCGCTGGGCCGACCAGCCGAGCTGGAGGCGCGCATCGATGCCCGCTGGGCCGAGCTGGGCCTGGCTGACATCGGTACCAGCGACCCCGATCCCGCCCTGTTCGGCTACACCCTGGAGCACGTGCTGGAGCGGCTCACGGCGCGGGGCTGATGCTGTCGCGTCAGGCCAGCCATGCCATCAAGGCCTTGCTGGAGCTGGCGGCCCACCCCTTGCAGTGGCAGTCAACCCACGCCTTGGCCCAGACCCAGCAGCTACCGGAGCCGATGCTGGAGCAGCTGCTGCTGCGCTTGCGGCGCCATGGACTCCTTGTGGCGCGCCGGGGCCGGCAGGGTGGCTACCAACTGGCACGGCCAGCGCGGGAGATCAGCCTGGCTGCAGTGCTGGTCGGGCTGGGAGAAGGGGCTGCGATGCATTCGGACGGCATCGGCATGGGCCCGACTGTTGGCCAGGAGGTCTCGCCAGCCGACCAGGTCACCGATGCCCTGCAGCGGCGTCTGGAGCGGGCCCGGCTCAAGGCGCTGGAAGACCTGAGCCTCGAAGAACTGCTCTTCGATCTGCGCAGCGCCGAAGCGAGCGCCAACAGCGAGGCGGGGCTACTGCTGGGGTAAGCCCGCGGCGCCAGGATCAACTGGGCAGGCAGAGCAGCGTCCCGACGTTAATCAGGCCAGGGCCCAGCCTCGCCCCGCACACACCCATAACTCTTCAGCCCACCGCGGCGCTGCCTGAACTCGGGGTGCTCCGGGTCCACCGGGCTCCACCACCAGCGGCCGTCGGTGTAGCTGGGGGCGCCGGCGTTGTTGGTGCGCGGCAGCTGCAGGCTCACACCGCGCCAGCGGAGCACCACAAAGGCCCCCGGTGGTGTGCCCGCGCTGATGTTGGCGATCCCGGGTGCATCCACGGCCCCCGCAAACACCTCCGCCTGCAGGGGATCCCCCTCACAGAGGTAGCCATCGCGCTGCAGAGGCTGCTGCGGGGATCCCGTGCCTGCGGCCCAGGCGGGCGCAGCCAGCGCAAGGGTGAGCAGCAGAGACAGCAACCAGGCCATCGGCGGGGGAAAGCACACTCCATAGGATCGCCGCACCAGCGCCCTGCTTGCCCGTGGCTGAGACCACCCCCGCCTCCAGCCCCCTGAGCCTGCCTGGCGGCGGCAGCTTGCGGGGCAGCGTGCAGGTGCCGGGCGACAAGTCGATTTCGCACCGGGCGCTGCTGTTTGGCGCGATCGCCGAGGGCGAAACCCGCATTGAGGGCCTGCTGCCCGCCGAAGACCCACTCAGCACAGCCGCCTGCCTGCGGGCCATGGGGGTCACGGTGTCGGGGATCCGGGCCGGCGAGCCGGTGACGGTGCAGGGCGTGGGCCTCGATGGCTTCCAGGAGCCAACAGACGTGCTCGACTGCGGCAACTCCGGCACCACGATGCGGTTGATGCTCGGCCTGCTGGCGGGCCGGGCGGGACGCCACTTCGTGCTCAGCGGCGACGGTTCTCTGCGGGGCCGGCCGATGCGGCGGGTGGGGGCCCCCCTCGCCGCGATGGGCGCCATGATTCACGGCCGCAAGGACGGCAACTTCGCCCCACTGGCGGTGCTGGGCCAGCCGCTCCAAGGCACCACGATCCAGACACCCGTGGCCTCGGCCCAGGTGAAGAGCGCCATCCTGCTGGCCGCCCTCACCGCAGCGGGACCCACCACCGTGATTGAGCCGGCCCAGAGCCGCGACCACAGCGAGCGGATGCTGCGGGCCTTCGGGGCCGACCTGACCGTGGGCGGAGCGGGGAACACCATGGTGACCCTGACGCCAGGCCAGACCCTGCGCGGCCAGAGCGTGGTGGTGCCCGGTGACATCAGTTCCGCCGCCTTCTGGCTGGTGGCCGGTGCGATCACCCCCGGCGCCGCGCTCACGGTGGAGAACGTGGGCCTCAATCCCAGCCGCACCGGCATCCTTGAGGTGCTTGAGCAGATGGGCGCCAACATCACGGTGATCAATGCCCGCGATGTGGCCGGCGAGCCGGTAGGGGATCTGCAGGTGTGCCATGGCCCCCTGCGCGCCTTTGAGATCGGCGGCGACCTGATTCCGCGATTGGTGGATGAAATCCCCGTGCTGGCGGTGGCGGCCTGCTGCGCGGAGGGCGTCAGCCGCATCCGCGATGCCGAGGAGCTGCGGGTGAAGGAAACCGACCGGCTGGCGGTGATGGCCCGGCAGCTCGGGGCCATGGGGGCCCGGATCGAGGAATTCGAAGACGGCATGGCGATCACGGGCATCACCGAGCTCCGCGGCGCCACGGTCGACAGCGAAACCGACCACCGGGTGGCGATGAGCCTGGCGGTGGCCGCGGGCATTGCCGCTGGCGCTAGCCAGCTGCATCGACCGGAGGCGGCGGCGGTGTCCTACCCGGGCTTCTGGGATCATCTGGCCCGCCTCCGCCAGCCTGCCCCCTGAAGCAGCCCGCGTAGATTCCGGCCCAGCCGATCGCACCTGTCCATGCTTGCCGTTGCCGTGTTGGCTGCCGGGAAGGGCACGCGCATGAAGAGCGCCCTGCCCAAGGTGCTGCAGCCCCTGGCCGGCGCCACCCTGGTGGAGCGGGTGCTGGCCAGCTGTGAGCACCTGCAGCCCGATCGCCGCCTGCTGATCGTGGGGCACCAAGCCGAACGGGTGGAACAGGAACTGGAGGGCCACAGCGGCCTGGACTTTGTGCTGCAACAGCCCCAGAACGGCACGGGCCACGCCGTACAGCAGCTGCTGGAGCCGTTGCGGGATTTCCACGGCGATCTGCTGGTGCTCAATGGCGACGTGCCCCTGCTGCGCCCCGAAACGCTCGCCGCCCTGCTGGAGCAGCACCGCAACAGCGGCGCCGCCGTCACCCTGCTCACCGCCCGGCTGGCCGATCCCAGCGGCTATGGCCGCGTGTTTGCCAGCCCCGATGGACAGGTGAGCGCGATCGTGGAGCACCGCGACTGCAACGACGAGCAACGCCGCAACGCCCTCACCAACGCGGGCATCTACTGCTTCAACTGGAAGCAGCTGGCCGCCGTGTTGCCGCAGCTCACGACCGACAACGACCAGGGCGAGCTCTATCTCACCGACACGGTGGCCATGCTCAAGCCGGCCATGCACCGGGAGGTGGACGACGCCGATGAAATCACCGGCATCAACGACCGGCTCCAGCTCAGCCAGTGCGAGGCCGTGCTGCAGGAGCGCCTGCGGCGCCACTGGATGGCCGAAGGGGTGAGCTTCGTCGACCCCGCCAGTTGCACCCTCAGTGAGGGCACCCATTTCGGCCGGGATGTGGTGGTCGAACCCCAGTGTCATTTCCGCGGCGACAGCGCGATCGGAGATGGCTGCCGCATCGGCCCCGGTTGCCTGATTGAAGACAGCCAGCTGGGCGCCAACGTTTCCGTGCTCCACTCCGTCCTGCGGCAGGCCCGGGTCGCTGACGGCTGCGCCATCGGCCCGTTCGCCCAATTGCGGCCGGGCACGGAGGTCGGCGAGCAGTGCCACATCGGCAACTTCGTGGAGGTCAAAAACAGCAGCCTGGCCAGCGGCGTCAAGGTGAATCACCTCAGCTACATCGGCGACGCCGACCTGGGCGCCGGGGTGAATGTGGGGGCCGGCACGATCACGGCCAACTACGACGGGGTGCGCAAGCACCGCACAGTGGTGGGGGCCGGCAGCAAAACCGGTGCCAATTCAGTGCTGGTGGCGCCCCTGCGGCTGGGCAGCAATGTGACGGTGGGGGCCGGATCCACCATCACCAAAGATGTCCCCGATGGGGCGCTGGCCCTGGGCCGGGCCCGCCAGCTGGTCAAGGAAAATTGGACAGGTCCCCGCCCATGAGCCCGAAGAACACAGACCGCCCGCAAAACCCGGACCAACCGCAAAACCCGGACCAACCGAAGAAATCAGACCAAGCCAAGTTTCTGTACGAGCCGGTGGAGCGCTTTGGCGCCAGCATGACCAGCCCCAAACCTTGGAACACCAAGGCTCTAGCCGGAGTGGAGCTGCTCAATGGACGCGTGGCCATGCTCGGCTTTGCCGCCGCCATCGCCGGCGAGCTGCTCACGGGCAAGGGCATGGTGGGCCAGCTGACAGCGCTGCTGCGCTGGTATCTCAGCTGAGCCGGGCCCAATCGCTTGATCGAGGAAAGGCCCCGAGTGAACCACCACCCGGGGCCTCTGCCCGAAGGCACAACATCGTGAAATGCTGCTCCGCCGCCATCATGGCTGATCAGCCATGGGCTGGCGATCCTGCTGGAGCAGGGCAATCAGCCGCTCCAGTGCCACGCCGCGACTGGCCTTGAGCAGCAGCACGTCTCCGGGAGCCAGCCAGCCCTGGAGCGGAGCGGCCGCTGCTTCCGGCGTGGCGACCCGCTCCAGACGGGTCAGGCCACTGGCAGCGGCCAGCATCGCAGCCCCTTCCTCCCCCCCATCCACGATCACCAAGCCATCGAGGTCCAGTTGGCGCGCCCGTTCGGCCACCTGCCGGTGCAGGGCCCGGCTCTGCTCACCCAGCTCGAGCATCGTGCCGAGCACCGCAAAACGGCGACCGGGTTGGCGAGCCAGCAGATCCAACGAGGCCAGCACCGCTTCCGGCGAGGCGTTGTACGTCTCATCGAGCACCAGCACCCCGCCTAGGTCCAGGCGCCGGCTGCGTCCCCCCGGCAGGTCAACCTGCAAGGGCTGCCAGCGGTGGGGATCGAGCCCCAGCTCCCCCGCCACCGCAAGGGCCAGCAAGAGATTGCGGGCGTGGTGGATCCCCTCCAGGGGCACGTCCACCACAACACCTGCCACCGCAAGCGTCTCCCCGCTGGCATTCAGACGGCCCAGCCAATCGGCTTGGGCCTCATGGCCTTCGCCCTCAAGGGCGATCCGCACCACTCGGCCCTGCCACGCACGCGCCAACGCCGCATCCAGCAGGGGATCCCCGGCTGGGATCACCACCAGTCCATCGGGCCGCAGCCCGGCGGTGATCTCACACTTGGCGGTGGCGATCGCTTCGCGGCTGCCAAGCCGGCCGATATGGGCCGTGCCGATGTTGGTGATCACCGCCACGTCGGGGCGCGTACAGCAGCTGAGGCGCTCGATCTCGCCCAGACCCCGCATGCCCATCTCCACCACCACAGCCGCGTCGTTGGAGCTGGCCTTGAGCAAGGTCAGGGGCACGCCGATGTCGTTGTTGTTGTTGCCGCTGGAGGCGGTCACCGCCCCCAAGGGAGCCAGGGCGGCCCGGATCAACTCCCGCGTCGTGGTTTTGCCGGCCGAACCGGTCACCGCCACCACCGGCGCCGGCAGCTGCTGACGCCACAGGCCCGCGAGCTGCTGATAAGCCAGCAGGGTGTCTGGCACCAGCCAGAGGGGCACGCCCGCCTTGGTGGCCTCCCCGATCAGCGCCGCCTGGGTAGCGACGTCGAAATGGGCAGCCTTGGCCAGCAGAGCAACGGCACCCTGCTCCAGGGCGGCGGGCAGAAACGTGTGGCCGTCAAAGCGCTCGCCCACCAGCGGCACAAACAGTTGGCCGGGGCCGAGGTGACGGCTGTCGGTGCAGATCGCGTTGGGGGCCAGGGTGATTGCGGCCTGCGCGGCCGATAAGGAGCCCGTCGTGGGGCTCCCCCAGAGCTCCTGCAGCTGGGCCAGGCGCAAGGTCATCGGTGCGGGAGCGAGACGACGCCCAGGATCATGCCTGAGGCTCTGGGGACAGCTCCAGCAGCACCATGCCGCTCCCCACCCGGGCCGCTTGGCCCAACACCGTGCCACTGCCATCCAGCAACCGCAACCGCTCGTAGCCCAGCTCACGGCTGCGCTGCAGCCAGTGGTCGGCCAGCTGTTGGCGGCGCTCCGGAGGCAGAACCTGATAGGCAGCGGCCATCTCCAGATCGAGGCGACTCGCCTGCGGGTCGGGACGGGCCGAGGCGATGCAGGCCTGCGGGTCGTCCTCGGCGAGCAGGGCTAACAGGGGATCAAGCTCCAACAGCGGTTCGGGCGGCGACTGGGGCGTGGATGGAGGCGGTGATAGGGGCTGGCTTGGGAACTCGGATGGGGCCTGGAGCGGATTCACCGCACGCGGCTGGCCAGCCTGTTGAACAGATTGTTGAACAGGCTCTAGAAGGCGTGACGCAGAGGGCTGCTGCTGACCGGGTGCCAAACGCAGGATCAGCCCCAAAACAAGGGCCAGGCCCAAGACCAACAGCAGGGGCCAGAACAGGGAGGCCAAGGAGATGGGCCAAAACCCCGGCACCGAGAGATCCCCCTCCCGATTGCGACGCCAGAGCTCTCGGAGCTTCAGGCCCGTGCTGGCGGCAACCGCCCGCAGATCGTCACCCAGGCGCCCCCACGGCTCCTCATAAGGGGCTGGATAGGGCGCGGGGTCCGGCGCAGAGCTGGGAGCGTCTAGGGGCGCGTCACGAGTCGCGTCAAGGGGGGGGCTCACCGGAGGGGATTCAACGGCGCTTCAGCAGGGACGCCAGGCCGCGGCGGCTGGGGTCGGCATCCTGACCCTGGGAGAAGCGCTCCACGGCGGCAGCTTCCGGCGTGGGTTCCTTGACCCCACAGACATCGCGGTACATGGCGTCGTATTCGAGGGCTGAGCGGGCCCAGCTGAAATCAACCGCCATGGCCCGGCGCTGTAGCTCCTGCCAACTGGCCTGGTTGCGGTAGGCCTCCCAGGAGCGCACGATCGCGGTGTAGAAGTCGATCGGCTCGTAGCGGTCGAAGCCGTAGCCGGTGCCGCTACCGGCCAGCGGATCGTTGGGGGGCACGGTGTCGACCAGGCCGCCCACCATGCGCACCACCGGGATCGAGCCATAACGCATGGCCAACATCTGGCTGATGCCGCAAGGCTCGAAGCGGCTCGGCATCAGGAAGGCATCGCTGCCGCCATAAATCAGCCGGGAGAGGGCATCGTCGTAGGTGAGGAACACGGCGAAGCGACCGGGATGGCGCGACGCCATTTGCCAAAGGCCACTTTCATAGGTGCGATCGCCCGTGCCCAACACCACGATCTGGCTGTCGGTGTAGGCCAGCACCCGATCAGCCACCTGCAGCAGCAAATCAACGCCCTTCTGATCCACCAGACGGCTCACCATCCCCAGCAGATAGGAACGGGGATTCACCACCAGCCCGAAACGCTCCTGCAGGGCCTGTTTGTTGACAGCCCGGGGGGCGAGATCGGCGGCCGAGAACCGAGCCGGCAGGGTGGCATCAACGGCGGGATTCCAGTCTTCGGTGTCGATGCCATTGACGATGCCGCGCAGCTTGCCGCTGACGAAATTCAGCAGCCCATCGAGATGCTCGCCGTACTGGGGCGTTCGAATTTCCATGGCATAGGTGGGCGACACCGCATTCACGCGATCGGCGTAGAGCAGGGCTGCCGCCATCGTGTGATCCCCCTGCATGTACCAGGGACACCAGGTGATGCGATCGAGTTTCCAGCGCCACGGACCCTGGTATTTCAGGTTGTGGATGGTGAATACGGTGCTGATCTCAGGATCCTGATGCATCCAGACCGGCAACATGCCGGTGTGCCAGTCATGGCAATGCAGCACCTGGGGCTTCCAGTGATGCCAGCAGAATTCAGCGGTGGCACTGGCAAAGAAGGTGAAGCGCCAGTCCTCGTCTTCTCCGCCGTAGATGCGCTCCGGATCAAACACCGGATGGCCCACCAGATACAGGGTGAGGCCATTGGTGGGATGGCGCGCCTCAAAGACGGCGAAGTCGTTGCCCATCGTGTGGCCGCGCCAGATCGGTTCGGGCGACACCTGCAGCTTCGACCACAGCTTTCCGTAACCCGGCAGGATGATGCGCACGTCGTGGCCCAGGGCAGCGAGGGCCGGCGGCAACGATCCAACGACGTCGCCCATGCCGCCAACCTTGATCATCGGCGCGCATTCGGCCGCCGCAAACAAGATCCGCATACCTGGTGCACCGAGGTGGGCGCAACTCTACGGGCGCCGCCAAGGCAGCACCGTCACGGGGGTGCCCAGTTGCACCAGCTCGAACAACTCGCGCACATGTTCATCCAACAGGCGCACGCAGCCCTTCACCACCAGGTGCTCCGTACCGTTGCAACCAATGCGGCCGTTGCAATCGCGATGGAACCCGATCCAGCGGCTGCCCAGGGGATTGGCCGGGCCCGGCGGGATGCGGCGACCGGTGGCTGGGTGCTCCCAGGTGGGATCCACCGCCAGTTCAATCACCGTCAAGCGGCGCTGGCGTCGATCCAGAACGAGATGGCGATCGGCAGTGGCAGGCGAGGAGCTGAACGCAGCAGCCGGAGGGTTGGGAACAGCCCGGCCGGGCATGCCAGCCGTCACCAACAGGAGCCCAAACCCAAGGGTCTTGCCGAGTAACCGCATCACCACCACCGCATCGCCACGGTAGATCCCTCGCCCTGATCAACCCCGTCAACCCTCAAGGTAACCAGGAAGCGTCAGAGAAATCGGGAGAGCGCTTCTCCAGGAAGGCATTGCGGCCCTCCTGACCCTCTGCCGTTCGGTAGAAGAGGTGGGTGGCCTGGCCGGCCAGCTCCTGAATGCCGGCGAGGCCGTCGGTTTCGGCATTGAAGGCGGCCTTGAGGCAGCGAATCGCCGTGGGGCTGTGCTGCAGCACCTCCCGCGCCCAGCGCACCCCCTCGGCCTCCAGCTCCGCCAAAGGCACCACCGCATTCACCAGGCCCATCTCCAGGGCCTGCTGGGCCCCGTACTGGCGGCAGAGGAACCAGATCTCACGCGCCTTGCGCTGGCCCACCACCCGGGCCAGATACCCGGCGCCAAAGCCCCCGTCGAAGCTGCCCACCCGGGGGCCGGTCTGGCCGAACACGGCGTTCTCGGCCGCCAGGCTCAGGTCGCAGAGCAGATGCAGCACCTGGCCGCCGCCGATGGCGTAACCCGCCACCAGGGCGATAACCACCTTGGGCAGGCTGCGGATCAGCCGCTGCAGATCGAGCACGTTGAGCCGGGGCAGGCCTGACTCATCCACGTAACCCCCATCGCCACGCACGCTCTGGTCGCCGCCGGCGCAGAACGCCCAACCCCCGTCGGGGGCGGGACCGGCCCCGGTGAACAGCACCACACCAACGCGGGGATTGTCGCGAACCCGCGAAAAGGCATCGCACAGCTCCTGCACGGTGCGCGGCCGGAAGGCATTGCGCTTGTGGGGCCGGTTGATCGTGATGCGGGCGATGCTCTCCCCACAGAGGTCGAACAGGATGTCCTCGTAGGAGCCCGCGGCTTGCCAGGTCACCGGTACCGGCGAATCCTCTGCTGGGGAGCCTGGCGCCGAGGGAATGGAGAAGGCCGTCACGGCTGCAGCGCGGGAACGGCGGCCATTCTGCGCAGCTCCTGCCGCCGGCCCGCATCGACGCGCCGATTACTGACCCACTCCAACAGTGCCAACGGCTGCTGCAGGGCCCAGGCCAGCTGGGGCTCCCAGTCGGCAGCGGCCTGCACGCGGCGCCCTGGCACCCCATAGGCCGCCGCCAACGCCAGCGGATCGAGCGATTGGGGCATGGCGAATAGCCGCTCAAAATCGAGGGCCTGGGCTGGCGTGGTGCGGATCGGCAGCTGCTCAAAGATGCCACCGCCATCGTTGTTGATCAGGATCACGGTGAGGCGGCCGCGCAGCTGCTGACGCCACAGCCAGCCATGGCTGTCGTGCAGCAGGGCCAGATCCCCCGTGAGCAGCACCGCCTGGCCCAAGGCCTCCGCCACCCCGCAGGCGATCGACAGGGTGCCGTCGATGCCGGAGGCGCCCCGAAACCCATACACCGGCCTGGCTGGGGCCGCCGGGTCGCCAAAACTTTCCCAGTCGCGCACCGGGCTGCTGTTGGCGATCACCAGCGGCAGGCCAGCCGGCAGCAAATTCCCCAGTGCGCGCGCCAGGGCCGGCTCTCCCGGGGTGCCGGGAGGTAGGGCGGCGCTCAACCTCGCCTGCAGGGCGTCCTCCCGCTGCCGCCAGGCCGCAGCCAGCTGCAGGGCCGCGGAGCTGGGCTGCCCCCGCCAGGTGGCATGGGACCAGCTGGCGATCCAACCAGCCAGCCCGGCCGCGCTCTGGTGGCAGGCCGTGCCCAAGGGATCGAGGCCGCGTGGATCGGCCTCACTCACCAGCCAATGCTGCGCGTCCAGGCCGGCGAGCCAGCGCTGCAGGCGGCGGCTCGCCGGCAGGGGACCCAGGCGCAGCACCTGGGGAGCCTGGAGGCTGGGATCCGCGCCATCCAGCAGCAGGTCGTAACCGGCCACCAGATCCAGATCCGCCAGGCCGCGCAGACCGCTCAGGCCATCGGCCAGCACCGGCCAACCCGTGCGCCGTTGCCAGCGCCGCAGCGCCGCCACATGGGCGTCCCAATGCTGGGGCAGGCCGCGCCAGGGCCCGGCCACCACCACACCGGGACGATCCGGATCGGGGCGCGGCATCCCCCCACCTGGACTTGAGGGAGCTGCCGCCGGCGCTCGCGACACGGGCCCAAAACAGTCAGGCAATGCAAAGCGAGCGGCCGCCGCCAGCAGGGCGGAACCATCGGCATGGAGGGGCTCCTCAAAGGGAAGATTGAGGTGCACGGGCCCTGGGTGCTGGCCCGGCGATGCCGTCGCCAAAAGGGCCGCTTCCGCCAACTGGATGATCGCGCCATCGGCCATGGAGGCCAGGCCAGCGCCATCCCCCTGCCCCAGCCAGCGCACACTCGCCGCCAGGAAGCACTGCTGATTGACCGTCTGGTTGGCGCCGCACCCCTTGAGGCGATCGGGCCGATCCGCCGTGATCAGCAACAGTGGAATCGTTCCGTAATCGGCCTCCACCGCGGCCGGCAGCAGGTTGGCGACGGCCGTGCCTGAGGTGGTGATCACCGCGGCCGCCCTGCCCGAGGCCCGGCCAAGGCCTAGGGCAAAAAAAGCTGCGGAGCGCTCATCCACGGCGGTGTGGAGGATCAGCCCGCGGGCCTCCAGCACCCCTGCCGCCATGGCCAGGGCCCCGGAGCGGCTGCCGGGGCAGAGCACGGCATGGCTGAGGCCCCGCGCCATCAGGGCCCCGAGCAGCAGCAGGGCCGCCTCCAGATTGCGACGGGCCAACTCCACGCCGGGGCCGTACAGGATGGAGCGACCATCCTCCCCTGCGCCCTTGGCCCCAACGCCCCCCAGCCAGCCGAGCAGCCCCAACGGCCTGTTGCAGGCCCTGCGCCGCCAGGTGTTGCCCGTGCTGGCCTGGGTGGTGCTGGCTCTGGTGTTGCGCTGGGCGGTGCTGGAACCCCGCTGGATTCCCTCCGGCTCCATGCTGCCAACGCTGCAACTGCAGGACCGGGTGTTGGTGGAGAAACTGCGGGCCCGCCTGCATCGCCCCGTGCCCATTGGCTCCGTGGTGGTCTTCCACCCACCGCCGGCCCTGCTCGAGGCGGGTTACGACCCCAATGCCGCCTTGATCAAGCGGGTGGTGGCCGAAGCCGGCGACCAGGTGGAGGTGCGCGAGGGGGTGCTCTGGCGCAACGGTGTTCCGGCCCCGCTGGATTGGTCGGCCGAACCAATGAACTACCAGCTCGAGCCCCTGACGGTGCCGCCGGATCACCTGCTGGTGCTGGGCGACAACCGCAATGCCAGCCTGGATTCCCACCTGTGGGGGCCCCTGCCCCGAGAGGCGGTGATCGGCACAGCGGTCCTGCGCTACTGGCCGCTTAACCGATTCGGCTGGTTACGGTTCTCCCTCCTTGGCCACCCCCCTGGTGCAGCGGGAGAGCTGGGGTAGGGTGCAATCCGGCCGCAGCGCACACCGGCGATGTTCAACCCGGAGTTCCTGACCACCGACAACGAAGCGATCAGCGGCAATTCGCTGATCCAGTACCTCCAGGAGCAATCTCCGGACGTGCTGCAACGGGTGGCGCGCTCAGCCAGTGGCGACATTCAGGACATCATTCGGCACAACGTGCAAGGCCTGCTGGGCATGCTGCCCGGCGAGCAATTTGAAGTGAAGATCCAAACCAGCCGAGACAATCTGGCGGGGCTGCTGGCCTCCGCCATGATGACTGGCTACTTCCTGCGCCAAATGGAGCAGCGCATGGAGCTCGACACCAGCCTGCTCGGCTGTGGCGATCTGGATTCAGGGCTGGATGCTGATCCGGGCGAACTCAAGCTCTGAGCCGCTCCTCGTCGGCATCCGAAGGATCTGAGTCCATAGGGCTTGGCTCGATCGCTCCGGGCTGCATCGGTTGATTCGGCACCAGCCCAAGCCGCAACAAAGCGCGATCGATCCCAGCGAGGTAGGCCCAGCTGCCGTTGTCCGGGGCCCAGGGACGCGCCTCGAGCGCATCGGCCAGGGCAATGAGCCGTTCAGGACTGCAGGGCACCGGCGCGTCGTAGTGGGCCGGCACCAGCCAACGCAGCTCCGGATGGGCCGCCAGGGCCCGGATCCAGCTCAGCAGGGCCGCCTGGCAGCGCGGGAACACCAACCGCTCCAGCACCGGCGCCACCAGGAGTGCCGAGCCCTCGCCCGGCACCAACCGCCGGAATTCCGCCTGCCAGTGGTGCTGCCAGCGGAAGGGGTAAAGGCCGAAATAGGCGCGGCGCTCCCGCACGCCCGGGGCCAGCAGCCCGGAGAGCAGCTCCCGCCAGCCGGGCACCTGCAGCGGCTCCGGGCGCAGGTAGGAGGCAAACAGCACCAGGCGCTGCCACCCGCGACGGCGGCGCTCAGGGGTATCAAGCAAGGGATCATCACCCCGCTCGCGGGCGTGGAAGAGCAGGGGGCTGGGATCGGCGGCAAACAGCGCTGGCGGCTCCTCGCTGATCGCCACCAGGGCATCTGTCACCAGCAGGCTGCCGCTAGCGCGATGCAGGCAGGCCGCTTCCATGAAGGTGCCCAGGCCGAGATCGAGCGGACCCAGAGGGATCCAGTGCAGTTCATCGGGGTGGGGCAGACCCTGCTCAAACAGCACCCGCGTGCGCTGGGCCGGAAAGCCCAGCCAGCTCAGGGGCAGCTGCAGGGGAAAGCTCCATTGCCGCGGAGTCACCCACACCTGGGACGTCGGGAAAGCCCGCGCCAGGGCTGGCAGGGGCAGCTTGTGCTCCAAGCCCGAGCTGGTGGGCAGCACGATCGTGAGCACGGGCCCGTAGCGGGCTTCCAGCTCAGCCAGGGCCGCGCGCACCTCACCGGTGGGCGGCAGCGGGGCGTAGAGCAGGAGCCCCTGGCGCAGCCGCACCACCGTCATGCGGATCGGCACCGCCACATAGAACACCCCCTGCAGCTGCTCCAGGCTCCAGATCTGATCAGGGATCAGCTCGCGCACCAGGGTGCGGCGCCGGCCGTAGGGGTAGAGCGGCAGCAGGGGCCACCAGGGCCAGCGCTGCTGGACGGCGGAATCGGCAGGAAGGGTGTTCACCTCAGGCCAACAACACCAACGAGATGCTCATCACCACCATCCCCGCCGTCACTCCAGCAATCATCAGGTGATGGTGGGCGCCAGTGCGCTGGGCAGCCGGCAACAGCTCATCCAGGCAGATGTAGACCATCAGCCCGGCCACACTGGCGAACACCAGACCCATCACCGTGGGGGTGAGGTAGGAGCGCAGAAACAGGTACCCCACCACGGCGCCAATCGGCTCCGCCAGGCCCGACGCAAACGACACCCAGAAGGCCTTGCGACGGCTGCCGGTGGCGAAATACACAGGCGCCGAGATCGCCAGCCCCTCCGGAATGTTGTGGATGGCGATGGCAATGGCGATGCCAATGCCCAGGCGAGGGCTGGAGAGGGCCCCCACAAAGGTGGCCAGGCCCTCTGGAAAGTTGTGAATGGCGATCGCCAGCGCCGAAAACAAACCTGTGCGCAACAGAGTTTGCGACTGCACGCCGGACTGATCCCCGTCCGTGAGCGCCAGGTTGTGGGTGGGCAGGGCGTTGTCGATCAGGGCAATCAGCAACATGCCCGCGAAAAAAGCCAGCACGGTGGCGGCGTAACCCGCGGCCGGCCCCAGCCCCAGCGCCAAGGATTCCCGGGCCTTGGGAAAGATCTCCACGAAGGAGACGTAGATCATCACGCCCGCAGAGAAGCTCAGCGACAGGGTGAGCACCCGGGGGCTGAACCTCCGGGACACCAGCCCCAACAGGCTGCCGAGCCCCGTGCACAATCCAGCCGCCAGGGTAAGCACAAAGGCGAACACCACCCGCTGATCCAAGTCGGGCACCGGCGTCATACCCCAGCGGCGGGAAGACCCGCGGCCGACTGGCTGCGCAGCCACTGGCGAGCCTGATCGAGGAATGCAGCCCAATCGAGCTTTTCCGCCTCCGCAGCCCGGGACACCAGCAGGGGAGCCTGGCGTTGGATGGCGGCCAGATCCGGTTCCGGCACGCCAACGGAGAGGGCCAGCATGTCAGCCATGGCCCGGGCCACCACCCGGGTGAGGTAAGCGGCACTGAGGGCCTGCATCGCCCCGCCCACCAGCCAGGTGGCGCCGTGCCACTTCACCAGCCCGGCCAGAGCCTGGCTGCTCCACTCGACCACCCCGAGGGCGAGGGAGGCTTTGGCCAGTTCGGTGGCAGCCGCCCGCAACTGCTCCAGGGTCCAGGGGCAGTTCCAGATCCGCGCCATGTCCCGCAGCATCAACCCGTTGGCCACCGCCAGCACCAACAGGTCGAGGCTCGGCAGGGGGGCCGCCACCACACCGGCAGCGACAAGCCACTGGGTGCGGCGCTGCAGCGGCAGGAAATGCTGGCGGCGCAGCCGCTCCAAATCGCTCTGCCAGCGGCCATGGAGCTGCTGCAACCGGCGCAGCTGGCGGCCCCGACGCAGGTCCGGTGCGGTGCTGGCCAGCTGCTGCGCCAAGGGGGCGAGGCTTGCCGCCAGGCTCTGGGGTTGTCCATCCCAAAACAACAACCTCTGGGCCAATTCAGGCCCCAGCTGGGATGCCAGCTCGGCAGCCAGCGGCTCCTGGGTCTGGTTGCCGCGATCCACCAGCAACCAGGCCGGCTGGCCGCTGGGCAGGGCTTCCAGCCAGCGCAGGTCGGCGGCGGAGAGGGGCGTGCGCAGGTGGTGGATCAAGCCATCACAGGCCTCAAACAGCGGCGGCCACGACCAGCCAGCACTCCAGGCGGGCAGGGGATGGGCCCAATGCAGCAGCAAGGATTCGGGCCCGCGCAGGGCCTCCACCAGCGCGGGCTGAAGCTCCATCCCCGGGGGCTGGGTGCCCACCAGGGCCACCATCAGGCCTGGGCGCTCCAACTCCACCCGCAACGCGGTCAGTTGGGTGGCCCGCAGCTGGCGTGCTGCACCGGGCTGGGCCTCAGCATGCTGAGGATCGGCTTGCGGGGCCTGAACGGGCTCTCCCTCCAGCTGGGCAAACTGAACCTGCAGTTGCTCCAGCCGTTCCAACCAGCCTGGAACATCGGTCGCAGTGGCTCCAATCGGGCGGGGGCGCCGCAGCCACCAAGCCCCCAGCACCAGCCCCGCCAGGGTGAGTCCCGGCGAGAGGGGCAGATGGCTGAGCCGCAACAGAGCATCGGTGGCAACCCAGCCCCCTAGGCCTAGCCCAATGGCTGGCAGCAACGGCCTCAGGGAGGCGGGAAGGGCCTGGCGGACTCCAGTCAGGCCAGGAAGCTCGGGGAGAATCACCGGCGGGAGCAATGGCGCTGCAGGAATTGGTGCATCTCTAGCTCAGCCTGGAACATGGCGCCTGCGCCAAATGTCACTAGGTTGGGTCAGTGTGTTGGCAGCTCCAGGGTTGAGCAACGACCGCTACAGCATGCAGCGGCAACCTGCCCCGCAGCAGGACACCCGCCTCCAGGTGAAACGGGTGCTGCTGGTGGCCTTGGCCATCAACATCAGCATGACGCTGTTGAAGCTTGCGCTCGGCCTATTCACAGGATCTCTGGCGATCCTTGCTGATGCGATGCACAGTGCCACCGACGGGTTCTCCAGCCTGCTTGGTCTGCTGACCAACGGCCTCTCGGATCCAGAACCCGACCGCGACCATCCCTACGGCCACCACAAGTACGAGGCCATCGGGGCGCTGGCCATTGCCGCCTTCATCCTGTTCACCGCCTTTGAAATTCTCCAAACCGCCGTCGAGCGCCTGCAGGGCGGCCTGCAGCCCCTGCGGCTGGAGGGCCAGGAGCTGCTGTTGTTGCTGGTTGTGCTCGGCTTCAACATCCTTCTAGCCGCCTATGAGCAGGGGGAAGGCCGGCGGCTTGGCAGCGCCCTGCTGAAGGCAGATGCCGCCCACACCAGCAGCGATATCTGGACCACCGTTGTGGTGCTGGTGGGCCTGAGTGGGGCGGTGTGGCTGAAGCTCAGCTGGCTGGATGTGGCTCTGGCCATCCCCCTCTGCCTGCTGCTGGTGCGGGTGTGCTGGAGGGTGCTCCGCTCCAACCTGCCCCAACTGGTGGACCAGATCGCCATCGCACCCGAAGCCATCCACCAGGTGGCCATGAACGTGCCCGGGGTGCTCAACTGCCATGACATCGCCAGCCGCGGCGTGCTGGGCCGGCAGGTGTTCATCGACATGCACATGGTGGTGGATGCAACAGACCTGGCCACCGCCCACCGGATCACGGAGCTGGTGGAGGAGCACCTGGAGGCCCAGTTCGGCAGGGTGCGCTGCACCATTCACCTTGAACCGCGGGAATACGCCAGTGCGGCGATCACCTTCAAGGGCACCCATGGCTGACGTGTTGGAGGCGCTCACCCCGCGGCAGCGGGAGCTGATCCTGGCCTGGAGTTCCGAACTCCAAGCTGCTGAGGGATGGAGTGGATCCTTGCCCGTGGCCCTGCTCGAGCGCTGCTGGCTGCGCCTGAAGCGGGTGCCCGTGGAGCAGTTGGCCGCGGTGTTGCCGCCCGATGCCAGTGGTGACGCCCCGGAACTGGTGCGTTATCGCGCCCTGCTGGCCGCCGGCCAGCCGGCCTGGGCCGCCCAATTGCGTTGCTGGCAGGAATTCGGCCAGCCGGCCTGCCAGGACGCCCTGCGCCGCTTTTGGAACCACCAGGACCGGGGCAACCACGGTTGGACGCTGCAGACCTATCTGCAAGTGCTGGAGACCTACCGGCTTCAGTGCGAGCCCGGTGTGACGCGGGCCCTGCCGTTGATCGTGCTCGCCCGCGGCGGTCAACGGGAGGCCCACAGCCTGCACTGGCTGGCCCCCCTGGGCCAGCCGATGCGGCACACTTGCGCCTGACTGCAAAGGCTGCGGCCATGGCCGACGACACCACCTCCTCCCAACCCCGCGACGACCGGGGTGGACGTCCCAGTGGGGGCCGCCCGCCCGGAAACCGGGAACCCGGCGGATTCCGCATCCGGCTGAGCGACAATGAAATGCGCGCTGCCAAGGCGATCCAAGACAGCTTTGGCCTGCGCTCCACGGTGGCGGCCCTTGGCTTGGCGATCCGCACCGTGGCCCAACTGCTCGAAGACGGCCAACTCGATGAGCTCGTGGCCCAACAACGGGCCCAGACTGGCAACCGCGGCGAAGGACCTCGTGGCGAAGGTGCCCGCGGCGATCGTCCCCGCGGCGACCGCCGACCCGGTGGGGGTGAGGGGCGTGGCGAGCGTCAGGATCGCGCCCCCCGGATCGATCCCTTTGCGAGGCCCAGCAAGCCGGCGGCCCCGGCGCCAGAGGTGCTGGAAGCTGTCGCAGCAACCGACGCAGAACCTGTCCTCGAAACCGTTGTCGAAGCTGGCGTCGAGGTTGCCGAAGACGCACCCGTCAGCGCGTCTGGCGACACCAGCACCGAGAGCTGAGACCCATGCCACGGCCGAGGGTTCTGTCCGGGGTCCAACCCACCGGGGCCTTGCACCTCGGCAACTGGCTGGGGGCCATCCGCAACTGGGTGGACCTGCAGGACAGCCACGACACCTACTTCTGCGTGGTGGACCTGCACGCGATCACGGTGCCCCACGACCCGGCACGACTGGCAGAGGACACCCTCACGACCGCAGCCCTCTATTTGGCCTGTGGGATTGACCCCCAGCGCGCCACGGTATTCGTGCAAAGCCACGTCGCCGCCCATAGCGAGCTGGCCTGGCTGCTGAACTGCGTCACCCCGCTCAACTGGCTGGAGCGGATGATCCAGTTCAAGGAGAAGGCGATCAAGCAGGGCGACCAGGTGTCGGTGGGATTGCTGGATTACCCGGTGCTGATGGCCGCCGACATCCTGCTGTACGACGCCGATCTGGTGCCGGTGGGCGAAGACCAGAAACAACACCTGGAGCTGGCCCGCGACATCGCCCAGCAGCGCATCAACGCCCGCTTCGCCCCGCGCGATGCTGCTGGCGAGTCGATCCCGGTGCTCAAAGTGCCCGAGCCCCTGATCCTCAAGGAGGGGGCGCGGGTGATGAGCCTCACCGATGGCACCGCCAAGATGAGCAAGAGCGATCCCAACGAGGGATCACGGATCAGCCTGCTCGATCCTCCTGAGCTGATCACCAAGAAGATCAAACGGGCCAAAACCGATCCCACCATGGGGCTGGAGTTTGGCAATCCCGAGCGACCGGAAGCGGACAACCTGCTGGGCCTCTACGCCTTGCTGGCGGGCAAGACCCGCGACCAGGCCGCCCAGGATTGCGCTGCCATGGGCTGGGGGCAGTTCAAGCCGCTGCTGGCCGAAGCCGCCGTTGAGGCGCTGCGCCCGGTGCAGCAGCGCTACGAGCAGTGGCGCCAGGACAGCGGCGCCGTGGCAGCTGTGCTGCGGGAGGGGGAAGCCAAGGCCGCAGCCGTGGCCAACGAGACCCTGGAGCGGGTGCGCCAGGCCCTCGGCTTCCTGCCGCGAAGCTGAGCGGCACCTGAACCATGGTGGCGTCATTGATCAGCTGCGCTGATCAATCCAGCAATCAGCTTCTACGGGCAGCCTCGCCCCAATCCCTTCATCCCAGACCCGGGCAAGACCAGTGACTCGCAGGGATCGCGACTGAGACCCAGCAGAAGCCTGCGCTCGTTGCACACTGCGTCCCACTTGTCTACCCGTCGCCCCTGGGGGGTGGTGGCCGGGGCCGGCTGGCCATCAGGGTCAGGTCAATCGCGCTACACCCATCTGACGAGAGCACCATCCCGGTCCAACACCCAGCACCCCGCGCTCCGTTCCTTGGAGCAGCTGCTGGGCTCAGAAGCCCTCTGCGGAGCCACCCTGCTGCTGACCCTGCCCCTGCCGGCACCGCCCAAAACGGCGGGGCCCCAGGCGCCCACACCATCACGCCGCAGCGCCGTGCGCTGCTCGACACGATCCGCTACGCCGAGGGCACCTGGAAGGGCGGCAGTCCGGAGGGCTACCGGGTGCTCTAAGGCGGTGGGTTGTTCAGCAGCCTGGAGCGGCACCCAGAGATCACCGTGCGCCGCCGCTACACCAGTGCCGCCGCTGGGGCAGACCAATTTCTGCCGGCCACCTGGCGGGAGGCCTCGCGCAAGGTGGCGCTGCAGGATTTCAGCGCCCCCAACCAGGACCAAGCCGGCCTGTATCTGGTGGAACGGCGCGGAGCCCTGGCAGCGGTGGTCCGCTCGGGGCTGGGCGGGACCGTGCTGGCCCAATTGTCACGGGAGTGGGCCTCCCTGCCCGCCAGCCACGGCGGCAGCTACTACGGCCAACCGGTGAAAAGCCGGTAGAGCCACCTCAAAGCGGCAAGGGCAGGCCATGGCTCCAGCCCCAGAGCCGCAACAACCAGTAGCCAACCCCCAACGCCGCCAGAACGATCGCTCCCTGGAGCAGCGGGCGCCGAGATAAGCGGCCGCCCAACCCCACCCAGACGCCCAACACCAGCGTCAGCGCCACCAGCAGCGGCCCGAAGGCATGCCAGTGCAGCGCCTGGGCCAGATCGCCCTGCAGGGTGGCCAGCACCGACCGGGTCAGATAGCAGGTGGGGCAGGGAATTCCGGTGAGCTGACGCACCGGGCAACGCCAAAGCCTCAGGGGCAGGGCGCGGCCGTCACCAGCCCTGGTCGCCAGCGCGAGAACCGTCGTGGCAGCAGCGATCCCGGCGGCGCGCACCAGCGGGGGGCGGCGCACGCTCACGGCTCCCGGTAAATCACCCGTCCCCGCGCGTCGTTGGCCACATCGAGCAGCTGGGCATGCAGCAAGCGTTCGATTTCCTCACGCACCTCGCGACTCTCCACGCCCAGAGGCAGGTCCATCTCCAGCAGGGCGTCGTTGAGGGTGAAACCAGCTTCACCACAGCGGCGCGCCAATTGCACCAGCTGGCGTTCCACCGATGGCGGACCACCCCGCAGCAACAGGGACGCATTGGCCTGCTGCACCAACTCCGGCATCAGCCAGAGATCCACCAGCTGACCCACAAAGCAGAAGCCGAGGGTGAGTAGCCAGAGGGCACCGCTGAGGGGCTTGCGGTTGTAAAAACGGTGCAAGCCGCAGACACCCACGCAACCGAGGGCCCAGAGGCCATAGGCCAGGGCCAGGTTGCGTTGCTCCGCGTTGAGCAGCCGTGGCGAGCTCCGCATCTCTACTGCGAAGGCTCCTCAGAGAATCGGGATCCAGGCGACCCTGGCAGGGGCAATCCCGCGGGCCACTCCATCTCCGGCAGGGGCACGCCCTGTATCCGCAGGCTGGCTGACAGGTTCCACACCGTGAGCACCAGCTGGTGCCAAGGGGCCAGCGTCTCCATGTCCAGGGCCATCGGGATGGGAGCAGCCTGACGCAGGCTGCTGGCAGCCGAAAGCTCTTTGCGGGCCAGCACCAGCCGGGCCCGCAACTCCTGCTGCTGCTCCGGAGGCATCACCGTTTCGGGGCAGTGATCGAGCAGCACCAGCCCGCGCTCAAACCAGGTGCTGAAGTCGCCCAGCAGGGAACCGAGCAGCTGATCAAGCAGTGCCCCAGAAGAATCCGGGGCTGGAGGGGAAGTCGACGAACCCATTCCTTCAGCCTAGGAGCGCTGCGTAGGATCGTTTTTCGCCCTTGTTCGACGCGCGATCTGTGCCCGTGCCCGTGACCACCAGCAGCGCCGAGCCCGCACCGATCGCCCTGGCCCAAAGCATCGCCCTGCCCAAATCCAGCGAGAGCGAGACGCTGCTGCGCATCCGCCACTCCATGAGCCATGTGATGGCCATGGCGGTGCAGCGCCTGTTTCCGAAGGCTCAGGTCACCATCGGCCCCTGGACCGAGAGCGGCTTCTACTACGACTTCGACAGCCCGGACCCCTTCACCGAGGCCGATCTCAAGGCCATCAAGAAGGAGATGATCCGGATCATCAACCAGAAACTGCCCCTCGAGCGCCTTGAGGTGAGTCGCGCCGAGGCCGAGGCGCGCATCCGGGCCCAGAACGAGCCCTACAAGCTCGAGATCCTGGCGGGCATCCAGGAGCCCATCACCCTGTACACCCTCGGTGAGCAGTGGTGGGACCTCTGCGCCGGCCCCCATGTGGCCAACACCAGCGAACTGAACGCCAAGGCGTTTGAGCTTGAAAGTGTGGCCGGTGCCTACTGGCGCGGCGATGAAACCAAGGCCCAGCTGCAGCGCATCTACGGCACCGCCTGGGAAACCCCCGAGCAGCTGGCCGAACACAAGCGCCGCAAGGAAGAGGCCCTGCGCCGCGATCACCGGCGCCTCGGCACCGATCTGGATCTGTTCTCGATCGAGGACGAGGCCGGCGCCGGCCTGGTGTTCTGGCATCCGCGCGGTGCCCGCATGCGCCTGCTGATCGAAGATTTCTGGCGTCAGGCCCATTTCGCAGCCGGATACGACCTGCTGTACACGCCACATGTGGCGGATATCAGCCTGTGGAAAACCTCTGGCCACCTCGACTTCTACGCCGAGAGCATGTTTGGCCCGATGCAGGTGGATGAGCGGCAATACCAGCTCAAGCCGATGAACTGCCCGTTCCACGTGCTCACCTACGCCGCCACCCTGCGCAGCTACCGCGAGCTGCCGATCCGCTGGGCCGAGCTGGGCACCGTGTACCGCTACGAACGCCCCGGCGTGATGCACGGCCTGATGCGGGTGCGCGGCTTCACGCAAGACGACGCCCACGTGTTCTGCCTGCCCGAGCAGATCAGCGATGAAATCCTGCGCATCCTCGATCTCACCGAGGAGATCCTCTCCACCTTCGATTTCCGCAACTACGAGATCAACCTCTCCACCCGTCCGGAGAAGTCGATCGGCGAAGACGGCGTGTGGGAGCTGGCCACCCAGGGGCTGATCGAGGCGCTGGAGCGCAAGGGATGGGCCTACAAGATCGACGAAGGCGGCGGTGCCTTCTACGGCCCCAAGATCGACCTCAAGATCGAAGATGCCATCGGGCGGATGTGGCAGTGCTCCACCATCCAGCTCGACTTCAACCTGCCCGAACGCTTCGCGCTGGAGTATGTGGCCGCCGATGGCACGCGCCAGAGGCCGATCATGATCCACCGCGCCATCTTCGGCTCGCTGGAGCGGTTCTTCGGGATCATGACCGAGAACTACGCCGGCGATTTCCCCTTCTGGCTGGCCCCCGAGCAGATCCGGCTGCTGCCGGTCACCGATGAGGTGAGGCCCTACGCCGAGAAGCTGCTCGCCCAGCTCAAGGCTGCTGGCGTGCGGGCCACCATCGACCACTCCGGCGATCGCCTCGGCAAGCTGATCCGCAACGGCGAGCAGATGAAGATCCCTGTCCTGGCCGTGATCGGCGCCAAGGAGGCCGAAAGCGGCGAACTGAGCCTGCGCAGCCGCCGCGATGGAGATCTGGGCAGCGTGGCTGTGGCCGATCTGCTCGCAGCCGCGACGGGTGCCAACACCGGCCGCGCCGCGGGGCTGGGCCTGCCAACCAGCTCCAGTACGAGCTCCAGCTCCAGCGCAAGTACGAGCTCCTGAGACCAACCCGATGACCACCCTGCTGGCCGGCGACATCGGCGGCACCAAGACCCTCTTGGCGCTCTACGAGCTCGGTGCGGCAGGCGACCTGAGCCTGCTGCGCAGCCAGCGCTATCCATCGGCCGACTGGGACGACCTGGCGCCCATGGTGAGGGCCTTCCTGGATGCCGGATCCCAGCAGCCCCCGGCTGCAGCCTGCCTGGCTGTGGCCGGGCCGGTGGAGGGGGGTCTGGCCCAGCTCACCAACCTCAGCTGGCAGCTGGACGAGGCCCGGCTGGCGAGCACAACCGGGATTGACCAGGTCGCATTGGTCAATGATTTCGCTGTTCTGATCTATGGGCTGCCCCACCTCGCCGAGCACCAGCAGGCCCCGATCCGTTCGGGGCGGCCCCGGCCCGAAGCGCCGCTGCTGGTGCTAGGGGCGGGAACGGGCCTGGGCGTGGCCTACGGGGTGCCCACGCCCATGGGCCTGGTGGCCATCGCCAGCGAAGCCGCCCATGGCGAATTTGCCCCCCGCAGCCAGGCGGAGTGGGAGCTCAAGCAATGGCTGGCTGCTGAACGCGGGCTCGAGCGGGTGTCGATTGAGCGGGTGGTGAGTGGTACGGGGCTGGGCGAGGTGGCGCGCTGGTTGCTGGCCAGTCGCCACCTGGACGGCAGCCATCCCCTCAGCACCTTGGTGGACGGAGACGCCTTACCAGCGGCAGTGGCCGCAGCCGCAGCCCGGGGCGATGTCCTGGCCAGCGAAGCCCTGGCGCTCTGGATCAGCTGTTACGGCAGCGTCTGCGGCGATCTCGCCCTAGCCGGCCTCAGCCGCGGCGGAGTGTGGCTGGCCGGCGGCACCGCCGCAAAACTGCTGGCGGCCCTCCAGTCGCCCGGTTTCACGGAGGCCTTTCTGCGCAAGGGACGCCTGGCTGCCGTGCTGGCCGACATGCCGATCACGGCCGTGCTCGATCCGGCGATCGGCCAGTTCAGTGCCGCCTGCCGAGCGCGCATGCTCATTGCCTGAGACACTGGGCCGAGCAGAAGTTGTTGCATGGTGCGCCCCCGGGTCGGCCAAGGGGTTGTGGTTCACGTTCCCGCCACCACGGCCAATGTGGGTCCTGGCTTTGACTGCCTCGGGGCGGCCCTTGATCTCGACAACGTCTTCCAGATGCGCTGCATCGAGGGCGGCAGCGAACGCTTCGATCTGATCATCGAAGGCAGCGAGGGCGCCCACCTGCGCGGGGGCCCCGACAACCTGGTGTACCGCTCCGCCCAACGGGTTTGGAAGGAGGCCGGTGAGGAGCCGGTGGCCCTCGAGGCCCGGGTGCGCTTGGCCGTGCCACCGGCCCGGGGCCTGGGCAGCAGCGCCACGGCCATTGTGGCCGGCCTGATCGGCGCCAACGCCCTTGTGGGTGAGCCGCTGAGCCGCGAGAAGCTCCTGGAGTTGGCCATCGACATCGAAGGCCATCCCGACAACGTGGTGCCCTCCCTGGTGGGCGGGCTGTGCATGACCGCCAAAGCCGCCTCCCACCGCTGGCGGGTGGTGCGTTGCGAGTGGTCGCCGGAGGTGCAGGCGGTGGTGGCGATCCCCGCCATCCGGCTCACCACCAGCGAAGCCCGCCGGGCCATGCCCAAGTCGATTCCGGTGGGCGATGCGGTGATCAACCTGGGATCGCTGACGCTGCTGCTGCAGGGCCTGCGCACCGGCAACGGCGACCTGATCACCGATGGCATGCACGACCGCTTGCATGAGCCCTACCGCTGGGGTTTGATCCATGGCGGCAAAGCCGTGCGGGAAGCGGCTCTGGCCGCCGGTGCCTGGGGCTGCGTGATCAGCGGTGCCGGCCCCAGCCTGCTGGCCCTCTGCCCCAAGCCCGCGGCCGAAGCGGTGAGCACAGCAATGGTGCGGGCCTGGCACCAGGCCGGCGTGGAGTCGCGCTCCGAGGTGCTGGCCATCCAGCAGCAAGGGAGCCGCTGGGAGGCGCTGCCCGATCAACCGGCTGCAGCCTCCAGCTGAATCCGGCGATCCAAGGGCAATCCAATTCGGAAATCTAGGTATATCTACTCAAGAGTCTCGGGGCGACTGATAGATTCAATGCCGACTCCAACAGGGTCCGATATCGGTCCTGCCCTGGGAATCACCAGATCTGCAACCGGGCCGTGATGGACGCCAACCTGCCCCTGCTCGCCGCGTCCAGCCTTGCCCTGACGTCCGGGGACAGCGCCTTTCCTTGGTTGAGCCTGATCGTGCTGCTGCCGGCGGCAGTTGCCCTGTTGATGCCCCTGCTGCCGGGAGACGGCAGCGATCCGAAATGGCCGCGAACCCTGGCCTTGGGCGCCCTGGGGGTCGACCTGGCCCTGATGCTGGTGTGCTTTAGCCAGCATTACGACGGCTCGGTCAGTGGCCTGCAACTGGTGGAGCGGGTCAGCTGGGTGCCTGCCCTTGGCCTGGAGTGGTCCCTGGCGGCCGATGGCCTGTCGGCGCCTTTGGTGCTGCTCTCCGGCGTTGTCACGCTGCTGTCGGTAGCGGCCAGCTGGAACATCCAGCGCAAAACCCGGCTCTACTTCGGCTTGATGCTCGTGCAGGCCTCGGCCCAGGGCCTCATATTTCTCTCCCAAGACTTCCTGCTGTTCTTCCTGGCCTGGGAGCTGGAACTGGTGCCGGTTTACCTGCTGATCGCCATCTGGGGCGGCAAGCAACGCCAATACGCGGCCACCAAGTTCATCCTTTACACCGCCACAGCGTCCCTGCTGATCCTGCTAAGTGGCCTGGCCCTGGCCCTCTCTGGCGACACCTTCACCTTCAACCTCTCAGAGCTCTCCACCCGCTCCCCCGGCGGCACCTTCGGCCTGCTCTGCTATCTGGGCTTCCTGATTGGCTTCGGCGTGAAATTGCCGATGTTCCCGCTGCATACCTGGCTGCCCGATGCCCACGGCGAAGCCAACGCGCCGGTGTCGATGCTGCTGGCGGGAGTGCTGCTGAAGATGGGCGGCTATGCCCTGCTGCGCTTCAACGTGCAGATGCTGCCGGAGATCCACCTGCAGCTGGCGCCGGCCCTGATCGTGCTGGGCATCGTCAACATCATCTACGGCGCGCTGAACGCCTTTGCTCAAGACAACGTCAAGCGACGCATCGCCTGCAGCTCGGTGAGCCACATGGGCTTCGTGCTGGTGGGCATCGGCGCGATCGATGCCCTCGGTCTGAGTGGCGCCATGCTGCAGATGATCAGCCATGGCCTGATCGCCGCCGCCATGTTCTTCGTGACTGGGGTCTTCTACGAGCGCACCGAAACCCTCTCGATCCCCAACATGGGCGGCCTGGCCAAAGCCCTGCCGATCACCTTCGCCTTCTTCCTGGCCAGCTCCCTGGCCTCGCTCGCCCTGCCTGGCATGAGCGGCTTTGTCAGTGAGATCACGGTGTTTCTCGGGGTAACCGCCAACGACGGTTTCACCATCGGCTTCCGCGTGATCACGATCGTGCTGGCGGCCATCGGTTTGGTGCTGACGCCCGTTTACCTGCTCAGCCTCTGCCGCCGCGTGTTTTTTGGCCCCCGGATTCCGGCGCTGGCGGTGGTAGGCGACATGCGCCCGCGCGAACTGCTGATTGGTCTGACCCTGCTGGTGCCGACCCTGGCCATTGGCTTCTGGCCCCGGCTAGCGATCGATGTCTATGAGGCGTCCACCAATGCCCTGGCCGAGCAGCTCAGCTCCACCGCCCTGCTCGCCGTGGGCCGGTTGACCGCCCTGGGCTGAACCACGCCACCCCGCTCCGATCGGGTGAAATGGATGCACTTCCGATCGCACCCATGACCGTGAGCGCTTCGCTGCCCCTGTTGGCTGGCCAGGGTCTGCCCCAGTTTGAGGCAATCACACCGAAACAGGTGGAGCAGGACATCCCCACCCTGCTCGACGCCCTCAACAGTGAACTCACGGCGCTGGAAACGAAGCTGGAGCAGAAGCTGGTCGAGACCACTCCGCTCACCTGGGACGAGCTGATGGATCCCCTGCACCAGCTGGGCGAGCGCCTGCGCTGGAGCTGGGGGGTGGTGAGCCATCTCAATGGCGTCTGCAACACCCCTGAATTGCGCACGGCCCACCAGCAGCAGCAGGGTGCCGTGGTGCAATTCGGCAACCGCGCCGGGCAGTCACGGCCGATCTACCGCGCCCTCGAAGCCCTGCAACAAAACGCCGCCAACCTCGATGGCACCCAGTGCCGCATCCTCGAGGCCGAGCTGCGCGACATGCGCCTGCGCGGGGTCGGGCTGGAGGGAGCGGAGCAGGAGGCCTTCAATGCCGCCAGCGCCCGTCAGGCCGAGCTGGCCACCACCTTCAGCAACCACGTGCTCGATGCCACCAATGGCTGGAGTCTCACCCTCACCAGCGAGGCCGACCTCGCGGGCTTGCCGGCGAGTTTGCGGGAGCTGCTGGCCCAGGCCGCCCGGGATGCCGGCGAGAGCGGCTGGCGGCTCGGGCTCGACATGCCCCGGGTGGGGCCGTTCCTGAAATACAGCCAGCGCCGCGACCTGCGCGAGCAGGTGTACCGCGCCCAAGTGAGCCGCGCCTCCACGGGCGAGCTCGACAACCATCCACTGATCGAGCAGATCCTGCAGCTGAAGCTGGAGCAGGCCCAGCGCCTGGGCTATGCCAACTGGGCCGAGGTGAGCCTCGCCTCGAAGATGGCCGGCTCAGTGGCCGAGGTGGAAGCGCTGCTCGACGACCTCCGCGCCGCCGCCTATCCCGCCGCCCAGCAGGAGCTGGAGGCCCTGGCCGCCTGCGCCGCCCGCCATGGCGCCGCCGAGGCCGCGGCCCTGAAACCCTGGGATGTGAGCTACTGGGCCGAGGTGTTGCGGCAAGAGAGCTTTGACCTCGACAGCGAAGCCCTGCGGCCCTGGTTCTCCCTGGACCAGGTTCTGCAGGGGCTGTTCGGCCTCTGCCAGCGCCTGTTCGCGATTCGCATCGTTGCCGCCGATGGCGAAGCGCCCGTGTGGCACAGCGATGTGCGCTATTTCCGCGTGCTCGATAGGGCCAGCGGCCAAGCCCTGGCTGGCTTCTACCTCGATCCCTTCAGCCGCCCCGGCAGCAAGCGCGGCGGTGCCTGGATGGATGAGTGCCTCGGTCGCTCCCGCAACCCTGCCGGCGAAGCGGTGCTGCCCGTGGCCTACCTGATCTGCAACCAGAGCCCGCCGGTGGGCGATACCCCCAGCCTGATGACCTTCGACGAGGTGGAAACCCTCTTCCACGAGTTTGGCCATGGCCTCCAGCACATGCTCACCACCGTGGAGCGGCCCCAGGCTGCCGGCATCAACAACGTGGAATGGGATGCGGTGGAGCTGCCGAGCCAGTTCATGGAGAACTGGTGCTACGACAGGGCGACCCTGATGGGCATGGCCCGCCATTGGCAAACCGGTGAACCCCTGCCGGAATCGGACTATCAGAAGCTGCTGGCCGCCCGCACCTTCATGGGCGGCAGCGCCACCCTGCGGCAGGTGCACCTTGCCCTCACCGACCTGCGCCTGCACAGCCAGTGGACGCCCAACTGCGGCCAGAGCCCGGAGCAGCTGCGCCGCGAGCTGGCCCGCACCACCACAGTGCTCGAACCCATCCCCGAAGACGCCTTTCTCTGCGCCTTCAGCCACATTTTCGCCGGGGGCTATTCGGCCGGCTACTACTCCTACAAGTGGGCCGAGGTGCTCAGCGCCGACGCCTTCAGCGCCTTTGAAGAGGTGGGGCTCGAGCAGGAGGACGAGATCGTGGCCACTGGCCGCCGCTTCCGCGACACCGTGCTCAGCCTGGGCGGCAGCCGCTCTCCAGCGGAGGTGTTCGAGGCCTTCCGCGGCCGCCAACCCAGCAGTGAAGCCCTGATCCGCCATTCCGGGCTGGTGGCCGCCTGATGGCTGCTGCCGCCCCGGAGCTGGTGTGGATCGCCGAGGCCTTTGCCCTGCCCGGCACAGTCACCGCGATCAGCCCCCTGGGCAACGGCAACGTCAACGACACGTACCGGGTGGACACCACTAGCGGTGATCGCTTTGTGCTGCAACGCCTGAACACCCAGGTGTTCCCCCAGCCCCAACTGGTGATGCGCAACCTCCAGGTGCTCAGCGACCACGCCCAGCAGCGGCTGGTGGCGGGCCAGCGCTGGGAGGTGCCCCAGGTGATCCCCAACCGCCACACGGGGGAGCCCTGGGTAGAGAACGGAGACCAGTTCTGGCGGCTGCTCAGCTTCGTCAACAACGCGATCACGGTGGATGCCATCACCACTGCGGAGCAGGCCGGCCAGGTGGGGCGGGGTCTGGGGCTGTTCCACAGCCTGATCAGCGATCTGCCCGCCGAGCAGCTGGCCGACACCCTGCCCGGGTTCCACATCACGCCCGGCTATCTGGCCGCCTACGACCAGACCCTGCAGTCCACCTCACTCCAGCTCTGCGATCGGAGCCAGTGGTGTTGCGCCTTTGTCGAGCAGCGCCGCACCCTTGCCCCACTGCTGGAGCAAGCAAAAGCGGCGGGGCGCCTGCAGCTGCGGCCCATCCATGGCGATCCCAAGGTGAACAACGTCATGCTCTGCGCCAGCACGGGGATCGCCGTGAGCCTGGTGGATCTCGACACCGTGAAGCCAGGACTCGTGCACTACGACATCGGTGACTGCCTGCGCTCCGCCTGCAATCGCCTCGGAGAGGAGGCCGGCGACGGCGAAGGGGTCTGCTTCGACCTGGAGCTCTGCCAGGCCGTGCTTGAGGGCTACCTGGGGGCGGCCCGCGCCAGCCTCAGCGCTGACGACCTCGACCACATCTTCGATGCAGCCCGGCTGATCAGCTTCGAGCTCGGCTTGCGTTTCTTTGGTGACCACCTGGCGGGCAATGCCTACTTCCGCACCAGCAGGCCGGGCCACAACCTCGATCGCGCCCGGGTGCAGTTCAGGCTGACCGAGAGCATCGAAGCCCAGGAAGCTGAGATCCGCGCCATCGTCGACGCCCAGCGATGACGAGCATTCCCTTCCGGCTGATCCCCTTTGCCGGCGACTGCGAAGCCAGCGATCGAGGCGGTCTCAGCCTCACGATCAGCGGCCACATCAGCTTCACCGAAGGCAGCCTCGAGGTTGCCTACCAACTGCAGGGTGATCTGGCCCAGCTGAGCCTTCCCTCTCCGGCCAGCGCGCCGGAACGGCGCGATCTGCTCTGGCAGACCACCTGCCTGGAGCTGTTCCTGGCCCGCCGGGGAGCCAAGGGCTACTGGGAATTCAACCTGTCCCCTGCCGGCCACTGGAATGTGTACCGCCTCGAGGGATACAGGGAAGGATTGACGCCCGAACTGGCCTATCAGCAGCTGCCCTTCCAAGTGGAACAGCCTGGGCAAGCCTTCACGAGGCAGCAACTGACCTTGACGCTGCGCTGCCCGCTGCCCCCCGATATGCAAGGACAACGCGTTGAAAGAGCGTGTGAAACAGGTTGTGAAACAGCTGGTGAAACAGCTTTTGAAACAGTGGCCACCGCAGCTGGGCGCCCAGGGCTGGAGGTTGGCATCGCGGCCGTGATCCAAGGCAGCGATGGAGCCCTGAGCTACTGGGCCCTGCACCATCCAGCCGCCGAGGCCGATTTCCACCATCGCGGTGGATTCACAATTCAGGTGCCATAAGCCAGCGTCGCCGGCGCTGCACCGCCACCACGCCGCCAAAACCCGGCACTGGAGCGTGGCATTTGCGCAGCTCCAGGCGGATCGGCACCGGCCCATAGAGCTGCTCGGCCAGATCCAGAATCCGCTCGCTGTAGTGCTCGAGGGTCTGGCAGCAGATCGCTCGGGCCTGGCGCTGCAGGGCCGTGATCAGCTGGCTGTAGTCGAGGGTGTCGCCCAGGGCATCGCTGCGGCCGGCCCTGGCCAGATCCACGGCCAGCTCCAGATCCAGCTCAAACCATTGGCCCTCGGCGCGCTCCACATCCAGCACCCCCACGTGGGCCCAGAGGCGCAATCCGCGCACCCAGATGCGATCGCCGCCAACCGCGCCGCTCACAACGGCAGGCTGCGATGGCTGAACTGGCGCGCGCCACTGGCGTAGTCGGCGGCGATGTGGCCCTCGCCACGCAGGCGGTAGCGGTAGGTGACCAGACCCTCCAGACCCACCGGCCCCCGGGGAGGCAGGGTCTGGGTGGAGATGCCGACCTCGGCGCCGAAGCCGTAGCGGAAGCCATCGGCAAAGCGGGTGGAGCAATTCAGGTACACCCCGGCGCTGTTGACCGCGGCCAGGAAGCGATCGGCCGTGGCGGCATCCCGGGTGCAGATGGCATCGGTGTGGCGCGAGCCATAGCGGGCGATGTGATCGAGGGCGGCATCGAGATCAGCCACCACCTTCACGCTCAGGATCAGATCTGAATACTCGGTGCTCCAGTCGTCGTCGCTGGCGGCATGGCTCACCCCCAGCGCCATGGCGGCGGCATCGCCGCGCAAGTCCACGCCGGCGGCGCCAAAGGCCGCCACAGCCCTGGGCAGGAAGGTCGGGGCGATCGCCGCATCCACCAGCAGGGTTTCGATCGCGTTGCAGGCGGCGGGGTACTGGGTTTTGGAATCCAGCGCCACCTTCAGGGCCAGATCCGGGTCGGCAGCCCGATCCACAAACAAGTGGCAGATCCCATCGGCATGGCCGAGCACCGGAATGCGGGTGTTGTCCTGGATGAAGCGCACCAGGGAGTTGGACCCCCGCGGAATGATCAGATCCACCAGCCCATCGAGCTTGAGCAGGCCCAAGCTCTCCTCCCGGCTGGTGAGCAGCTCCAGGGCATCGGGGGCCACGGCGCTGGTGGCCAGACCCTGGCGCAGCGCCGTGAGGATGGCAGCGCAGCTGTGGCTGGCTTCCCGCCCTCCCTTGAGCAGAGCCCCGTTGCCGGAGCGGATCGCCAGGGAGGCGATCTGCATCACGGCATCGGGCCGGGCTTCAAAGATCACCCCCAGCACCCCCAGCGGCACCGTCACCCGCTCCAGCACCAGGCCGGCATCGAGCTCGGTGTGCAGCTGGCGCTGCCCGAGCGGATCGGCCAGCTCGGCCACCTGGCGCACGCCGGCGATGGCGCCATCGAGCTTGGCGCCATCGAGCTTGAGCCGGGCCACCAGGGCCGGCGCCAGATCCTCGGCGGCAGCGGCGCTGAGATCGGCCTGGTTGGCGGCCAGAATGGCGTCGCGGCTGCGCTCCAGGGCAGCCGCCATCGCCAGCACGGCTTGCCGCCGCTGATCATCGCTGAGCTGGCCAAGGGCCATGGCACAGCGGCGCACCTGGGCCGCCCGGGCGAGGAGGTCTGGGGAGGGGTCGGGGATCATGTCCCCCATCATCCCAAGCCAGGCCCCAGCCGCTCGAGGGCCAGCCGTGCGGCGCCAAGCCGGCCGGCGCCATTGCCCAGGCTGCAACGCCGGATCGTCAGCCCCTCCCGGCTCACCGCCTGCACCCGCTGTTCCACCTCGCTCCACACCGCCGGCAGGAAGTGGGCACTGGCACCACTGAGGCCGCCACCGATCAGCACCAGCTCCGGCGTGAACACATACAGCAGCGAGCTCACCCCGATGCCCAACAGGCGGCCATAGGCCAGCCACACCGCCAGCGCTTCGGCATCACCGGCATCGGCGCGCCGGCAGAGCTCGGCCGGATCGAAGGCGGACAGGCGATCGAAGCCACGGCGGCTGCAGAAGGATTCCAGGGAGCCGCGGTTGCCGCTGTTGCAGGCGGGGCCGTCGGGATCGATGCCGATCAGGCCGGGCTCCGCCGCCGCTCCCCGATGGCCGGTGAACAGCTGGCCATCCAGCAGCACCGCTCCGCCCACCCCGGTGCCCAAGGTGAGCAACACCACATCGCGCGCCTCGCGGGCCGCCCCCAGCCAGTGTTCACCGATCAGGGCACAGTTGGCGTCGTTGGCCAGGGTGACGCGGCGCTCCAGCAGGGGTTCGAGCCAATCGGCCAAGGGCACATCCCGCCAGCCCGGCAGGTTGATGGCGATGCGCGCCACCCGGCCGGACGCATTGCTGGGTCCGGGATGGCCCACACCCACCCGATCGGCCAGGCGGTCGGGATCGAGGCGCTGCACCGCCTCCACGATCGCCGTGGTCACGGCCCCGGGCAGCGCCGGCTGGGGGGTCGGCACCTGCAGCTCGGCCAGCAGCGCGCCGGCTTCGCTGAAGCGCCCGAGCTTGATGGCGCTGCCGCCGAGATCCACGCCGATCAGCTGGTTCATCAGAAGCGGAAGAACAGCTGCAATTGGGTCTGCCAGGCACCCTGGGCGTCAATCGAGCCCTGCAGGTTGAGCAGCTCGGAAGCCTTGAGATTGAGGTTCAGCTGGGGGGGCACGTCGGTGCGGTTGGGGGCGGCCAGCACCGATGCATTGAAGCGTTCCGAGATGTCGAGGCCGATCTCCGCCCCCAGCACCAGCTGGGGAGGCACCCGGCCCGAGCGGCGTTCCGCACCACTGCTCACCGCCTGATTCACGTAGGTGGGGTAGAGCGCAAAGCTCAGCCGCTGGCCAAAGGCATCGCTGAGGCTGCCCAACAACGGCGACAGCAGGGTCTGGCCCAGGGCCGTGGCCAGCACGGTGCCGCCGGCGGATCCGGCCAGGCCGGCGAGGGTGTTGCCACCGATCAGCGCCAGCAGACGATCCTCCGACAGGGGTGGCGAGCTGCGCAGCACCAGGTTCTCGGCCAGGCGATCGGCCGGACCACTCACACTCAGGTACACCCGCACCAGGTTGAGCTGGTTGAGGGAGTTGATGGCGCCGGCAGCCTGGTAGTCCTGCAGCGACAGGCTCCCGGCCGGTCCAATGCCACTGGTGGTCGGCAAGCTGTCGGACACCCGGGTGCGAAGCGCGATATCGAGGTAGGGAATCAGCCCCATCGAGGGCGTGAACACCGCCACGTTGGGGGCATCGGGATCGAGGCCGAAGGTGGTGGTGAAGAGATTGAGGCGACCGCGCAGCAGCCGCACCACCCCCTGCAGCTGCAGGCTGGGATCGAGACGGCCATTGACCCGCAACATCCCGCTGGTGCCAAAGCTGGCCAGGTTGGGGATGCCCACGTTCAGATCCGGGCCGAGGCTCAGCCGCAGATCGTTAAAGCCCACAAACTGCACGTTGGGCACCGAAGCGCGCAGCGCCTCGCTGGCATCGCTCTCCACATCTGGACCCAGCAACAGCAGGGGCTGCTGAAAATCCCAGGGCGTTTCAAGCAGCTGGGCGGGGCTGGCCACCGTGACCGCAGGGCTTCCCTCACTGGCCAGCCGCGCCGGCTGCACATTGATGCTGCCGCGGGCGATGCTCACGGCCCCGCCGATATCAAGGGCTGCGAGGGCCCCGCCGATACGGAGCTGGCCGTCGGCGACGGCCTTGATCCGCGGCAGAGCAAAGGGCACCTCCTTGAGGTCCACCACCAGGGCGGCCTCCTGCCCCTCCGAATTGCGGGCAGGATTGAGCAGGCCGAGGCTTCCCTGCCCCCGCACCGAACCCTTCTCCCCCACCGTGGCGCTGAACTCCTGGAGCAGCAGCTGCTCGAAGTCGAACAGCACGGTGGCCTCGACGTCGCGCATCGGCTGACCGATGAATTGCAGCTGGCCCTCGCGGAAGCGCAAAAAGCCGTTGGCAATCGGCTGGGCGACACTGCCGCGCACCAACAGCTGCAGGTCGCCGCTGCCCTGGTTCCACTCCAGGGCGGGCTGGGCCAGACCCGCCAGGAAGCGCAAACCATCGTCGCGGCTGGCCAGGCGCAACTCCACCCCCTGCTGCTGCGGGTCGAGGGGCACCACCCCAGCGAGATCAACACTGTTGGAGGCTCCGGCCGCCCGCAGGGAGAGATCGAGCAGCAGCTTGGCTCCCTGGAGCTGGATCAGGCCCCGCTCCAGCACCAGAGCGGTCTCCTGCAAGCGGGCATCGGCCAGGCTGAGGTTGAGGGTGAGTTCGGGATCGGGGCCGCCCAGCCGGTAGCGCCCCCCGACAGACACACTGCCGCGCAGGCTGGCCGGCACGGGGGTGAGCAGGGCCAGCAACTCCAGCGGCAGATTCGCCAGGTTGAAATCGCCGGCACCACGGCGCAGGGGGCCCTGGAAGCGCACCAACACGGGCACCTGGGTCAGCGCCTGGTCCTGATCCACCCCGGCCCGCCAGAGATGGGCCTGGGCTTCGAGGTCGGCGCGGGCCTCCAGCAGGGTGGGGCCACCCAGGCGCAGGTCGGCATCGAAGCGACCCTCAACCTGCTCGAAACGCTCCTGGGGCGACTGGCGGCTGGTGCGTTCGGCCCCGGCCAGGGCCAGCCGGGAGCGGGCGGCTGCGAGGGCCCGCAGCTGACCATCCACGCTGCCACCAAAGGTGTCGAACAGCAGGCTGCCAATGTCGCTGGCGCGGCCGATGATCGCCGCCCCCTCACCGCGCCATTGGGGCCAGGCTCGCACCAGCTGCCGCAGAAACAGCGCCGACAGGCCCCGCCCCTCCAGACGGGCCCGGAACGCGCCTTGCCACAGACCGCTCCAATCGATGGCCAGGGTTCCGCCGGCCAACGGAGCCAGGCTTGCCTGAGCCTGATAGCGCCGGTTGGCATAGCGGAAGCTGACCTGGGCCGACTGCCCCCAGACACCGAGAAAGATCGGGCGCTCCAGCTGGGCCGTGCCGTTGAACGCCAAGGGCTGGAGCTCCAGCACACCCTGGCCGCTGAGGAGGCCCTGCAGCGGCTGGCGGCGTCCCTGCGGCCCCAGGGCCAACTGCAGGCCATCGAGGGGCAGGCGGCTCGCCTGCCAGCGGTAGCCCTGGGGCCGGCCACTGAGTTGCAGCACCCCACCGCCGCGGTCGAGGCGGATCTGGCGCGGCACCCAGCGGTTGTCCAGACGGCCCTCCAGCAATCCGATCGGAGCGGGGGCCAGGGCCTCCATCCGCAGGCGGCCCCCGCCAGACGGATCGCCAAACCATTGGCCCTGCCAGGTTTCCCGCAGGCTGATCGGCCCGGCCCCAGGTTGGTCGATCCACAGGTCAACGTCGGGGGTGAGCGCCCGCAGGGGGCCGCGCACCCGACCCGAGGCCTGCAGCACCCCCTGCAGCCGGGCCCCCACCAGCAGATTGAGACGCGACAAGGGGTAGCGCTGCAACTCCAGGCTGAGGTCCAGCAGCCCTGGCACCAGGCCCTGGCCGGCCCGCAGCGCCAGGGGCAGGGCGCCGCGGGCCGTGAGGTGGGGGCTGGTGAAACGTTGCAGCACCAGCCGCTGGTCGCGCCAATCGAGAACGGCCTCCCAACGCCCCAACAAGGGGTTGCTGGCTTGGCCCAGCACCGCTTGGAGCTGGGGGGATCGCCAAGGCCCCCGGGCCGCGAGGCTGCCGCTCACCACTTGGTCGAGCACCCAGGGGGGGCTGCCGGGTTGCAGGGGGATGTCCCGTGGACGCAAACGCCATTGCCCGGTCAGATCCAGGCGCTGGCCCAAGCGGCCACGGGCCCGCAGCCAGGACCCACCACGGCGCAGCTCCAGTTGGCGCAGCTGCAGCTGACCGCGCTCCCACAGGGCCGCCAGTTGCACGGTGCCATCCAGTGCCCGGGCTCCCGGTTGTGCCAAGCGCCAGCGTGAGCTGGCCAGCTCCAGCGCCTGGCCCCGGCAGCGCAGCGGCAGGGACGGCAACTCCAGGCGGCCGCGACCCTGGGCGGGGCGCCACTGCAACTGACGCAGCGTCAGGAGACCCCGGCAGGCCGGCCGGTCCCCATCCCAGGCCAATGCAACCGTGCCATGCACCTGGCCAGCAAGCTGGCCTGGCAGGGGCAACAGCGACTGCAGCGGGCGCAGCGGAAAGGCCTCACTGCGCAGCTGCCCCTGCCATTGGCGCGTCTGCCAATCTCCCTGGCCGTCCAAGGTCACCAGGCCATTGCCGTGCCCAGGCCGGAGCCGAGCGTTGACACGGAGCTGGTGGCGGTGGGTGACCAGCGCGAGGCGCCCAGACAAGCGGAAGGTCTGGCCCGGAGGGGTCAAGGTGACCAGGGCCGGATCGGCCAGCCGCAGCCGCAGGTCCAACCGGGGCGGTTGGGCTCCAGCAGCGAGGCGCCCCGGCACCCAGAACTGCCCTTTGGCATTGCGGCGGAGATCCGCGCGCACCCCAGCCAACGTGACGTGCAGGACAGGCAGCCGCTGCCGCAGGCTGGCCAGCGGATCCACGCTGACCGCCAAGGAGCCAACGGCCAGGCTGGAGGCGTCGCTCGGCCCCGGCCCGACCCGACTGGGACCCAAGCGCAGGCCACCCCAGCCCAGGCCCTGATACGGCCCGAGGTCAACCGGATGGCCGAGCAGTTGGGTCAACGGCCGCTCCAGTCGGGGCTTCCAGTGCCCGTAGAGGCGGCGCAGGGCCAGGTCGCCGCCCCACAGCACCAATGCGCCACCACCGCCCAGCAACACCAAGGCGGCCAGCACCCGAGCCCGATCGGAGCGGGGCGACCGGATTGGAGGTGGAGCGGTCGGACCGGGCTCCTGCTCTGGCAACACCGCCATCCCCGTGGGCTGCCACTGCCAGCGTCCGGCGCAATATAAAGGCCCTGACCCAACCTTCCAGCCCCATGGCCGCGGATCCGATCCTGTTCACAGCGGGCCAATGGCTGGGGGCCGCCAGCGGCGTGCTGGCCCTGGCCACGGTGGTGGGGTACCTGAGCCGTTGGGGGATTCGCTTCCGCCTGGTCGGAGTCACCAGCTTCACGGCCCTGCTGGCGTTGTCCTGCCTGGCCTTTGCGGTGAGCTACACGCCGCGGGTGCAGCTGGAGGGGGCGGTGAGCGTGCCGGTGGTGTTTGACAACGGCAGTGATCTGGTGATCGCAGCGGCCCCGGCCGACCTTCCCCCGGAGGCGGAAGCCCCCACCGTGCAGCAAGTGGCCCAGAACCTGCGCGGCAGTGGCCGCAGCAGCGCCGATGGACGCGTGCACGTGCGCCTGCGGCGGATTGAGACGGTGGCGCCAGGACTGAGCAAGCCGGTGGTGCTGGCTGAGGCCACCCGCAGCCTGGATGGCGGCACGGTTGAGCTGCTCCCCTGACCATGTGGCAGCTTCCAGCCCATTTCCAGCGGGAGCAGCTCCAGCTGGAGGCCGCTGGGATCGTGAGCTGGGAGCAACTGGCCGTCCTGCTGGATGCCGATCTGCGGCGCCTGGGCCGACGCGGCGGAGCCAGTGAAGCGCGCTTGACCAAGCTGCGGGGACAGGCCCGGCTGGTGGTGGAGGTGGGCTTGGAGCCGCCCGAGGCCGCCCTGCTGCTCTACGCGGGCATCGCCAACCGGGCCGGGCTGGCGGCGGCAGATCCACACAGGTTGCTGGTGCAGATGGGTCGGCTGCAACGCAGCCTGACCGGCATGGCAGCCCCAATGCTTGATCTGACCACCCTGCAGAGCTGGATCCAGCGGGCCCGACGCCGCCCGACAAACTGATCCAGGCAACTCGCCACCCGTTGCGCCAGGTCGCTGAAATAGAGGGATTCGGGGTCTCTGCCACGGTGACCACCCGCCATTTCCTTCAAATCAGGCTTCGCCAAAGGCTTCCATTGAGGCTGGCTTCATTGCTGTTGGGCCTGCTTGCCGGTCTGGTTGCGGTGCCAAGCGCCGCCCAAGCCCAATCGGCCCTGCTGGAATCGGTCAAGCAATACCCTGCCCGAGCCAAGGCTCTCTGCGCCCAGCTGCGCAGCTTCAATGCCCAGGGGCTATTGGCCACGTCGCCCACTGCCATCACCGAGATCGCCCGCCGGGAAAACCTCAGCCCGATGGATGCCGAGGTGTTCAGCACCTACGTCATCGGGCTCTACTGCCCAGACGTACGCTGAATGCGCTGGCGGGACGTCGAGATGGCCTGCCGGGACGGCGTCCGGCTCGTCAGCCGCCTCTGGCATCCGGACA
>Ga0194127_10000999_pt1 | contig 43373 bp, 35 predicted proteins | sample TA2KigC100mmetaG_FD_148624 | JGI IMG/M metagenome (GOLD analysis project Ga0194127, IMG submission 148624) | Freshwater microbial communities from Lake Tanganyika, Tanzania - TA2015036 Kigoma Deep Cast 100m | ecosystem: Environmental > Aquatic > Freshwater > Lake | place: Tanzania: Lake...
CCGGTGAACTCACGTTGGTAATAATCCCAAACTTGTTTGCGTAGCCGTTGCAGATAGTCCAATTTTTTCAACTGAGCCAAGCCGACGGATGCACAAATGTCATTGGGAAGTAATTTGGGACAAATATCGCGTACCTGATATTGCCACCACCGGTTTTTGCTGGTATCTCTCGCTTCAAATCCAGACTTTGCTATTCCACAGTACCGCATTTCGCGAGCCATATCCAGAAAAACCGGATTTTTACTGGTAATACCACCGCCTTCCGGGGTAGCAAGATTTTTAACCGCATCAAAACTATAGACTCCAATCGTCCCCAGGGAACCACAAAATTGACCTCCAATTTTAGAATCTACCGCATGAGCTGCATCCTCTATTACAGGATACCCTAAGTCCATAATTTCCTGCATCTTAACCGGCTTACCGGCATAATGGACGACCATAATAGCACTTGTTTTGGAAGTTATTTGTGATTTGATGGTTTGTGCAGTTACATTTTGAGTTTCCAAATCTACATCACAAAAAACAGGGATATGGTCGTTTAAGGCAACTGCCTGCGCACATCCAATCCACGTTAACGCAGGCAAAATAATCTCAGATTGTTTGGGCAAATTGAGAAGCTTAATCGCCAAATAAAGCGCATTAGTGCCGCTGTCAACCATCACAAGTCCGGACAGGCTTTGCCGCTCTGAAAAAAGCTTCTCGAATAATCCCACTTTCGGTCCAAGTCCCATCCAATGATTCCCAAGACTGGATTTAATTTCTTCCAATTCCTCTTTTCCAACCAGTGTGCCAAATACAGAAATCATAATCAATCTCGCTTAAAATTTTTCAGACCCTCAAAAACCATCACCATACAGCTACACGTTGTTTTTGAAATTCAACTTTCATGAATCAAGATTTTTAAGGAGCACAACAGGGTGGTAATATATTATAAACATAGAGATAAATCAATGTCGTTTCTCCTTACTAATGAATTTCTTATGTTCTGCACAACAGAAATATCAATTGAAGTGTCACGACTTGGGTAACCATGAAATCCATGAGAAGTATGGGACGTTTCATGTCCGGATTAAACGCACATACTGTTTATTTTGGATATGACATACATCTTTATTCGCAAACCCGCGAACCTGTCTAAACGCCTCAATCTTACCATCTTAATCAGCGAAAATTAAAATCCGTAGATGCGTAGCACAACCCAGCCGTTCAAGACGACCTTTTTGTGTTAGCTTTTCCCGTTGTCTTTCACTCATTTTATCACTACTGTCCGGTTATAAGTCGAATAAAGACAACTGGTTATGGTTCTAAAAAATTTCGTTTTTCATAGGAATTTCCGTAAGTACTTGATGTAGCGGCACTTGCTCGAAAATGGAAACGCTGAGAATTTGCAGGATTTCGGCCAGACTTTGTGGAAGTTTCAGCTCTTTCTTGATAATGGCGATCAGGACGTAGACACTGACGGCAATCCAGATTTGCGTCTTGACGGCGTTTTCTGAGGTGCCGAAAAACGCTTTGGTATGCAGATTTTGTTTGAGCCATTTGAAGAAAAGTTCGATCTGCCATCGGCACTTGTACAGTTTGGCGATGATGATTGCATCGAGCGTAAAGTTGTTGGTCAAAAAGACGAGTCGTTTGTAGGTGTCTTTGTCGTAGTAACTGATACGGCGCAGCGATACCGGATAATCTTTTGAAGTTTGTGTACCTTGCAGCATGATGGTCTGATCGCTGCGAAGGCCGGTGGTTTTGTCCACGACACGATAGCCGATGCGTGTATAATCGAGATTGGTTTTTGCTCGTGTCACAAAAAAAGCCATGCTCTGTGTAAAAGTAAAGAGTCGTGCAAAGTCGATGTAACCGCGATCCATGACGTAGAGTGCACCCGGTTCGATAAGCAGTTCATCGAGGAAATTGACATCGTGCACAGAACCGCCGGTAATAAGGATAAAACAGGGAATAGAGCCTTTTAAGTCCATCAGCGTGTGGACCTTGACAGCGCTTTTGTATTTGCGAAACTGGGCCCACGGAAATAACGTCAGACACAAGTCGATGGTTGTTGAGTCGAGTGCATAGGTAGTATTTTTGAGATCGATACCAAAGCTGTCGTCGCGATATAATGTTCGTGCCTTGGCAATGAGTATCTGTGCGAAGTCGGCATATATTTGCCACGGGCGTTTTTCGTTGGCATCGGCCAGCGTGCTTTTGGCGATGTGGCCGCGGAAACCCGCATGGTACAGCTTGGGTTTCATTGCACGCAGACATATCTCGATGTCGCGAAGTGATTCTTTGAACAGCAGTTGTGCGAAGGCCATGCACAGGAATTGATCGAAGCACGAAAATGTCCGCAGGCGGTAGTTGCCGCGATAGCGGCGGACACATTGATTGAATTGATGTTTTGGAATGAAGTCCATGATTTGCGAGAAAATGATCCGGTCGGTATTCATCAGCCAGTCCTTTATAGGTGCAGAGGCACCCAAAAAGACTATTGCTTATAACCAACTTGGAATCGAAAACAATCATTTTTTGTCGCAACTTCATATTTTTAATCGAGTTATGTTAAAATCAATTTAGTTCAACCGGACAGTAGTGTCATTTTATCTATAATCCCGCAAAAAGAAGCGCTCGTTAAAAAAAATTTGTAAATATTTTTTGTTGACAAGAGGTGCGGTCCGGTCTATAATTATAAATAGAGGAATAAGTAATTGAAAAGGGACAGGCGTATTAGAATTATATAACGTAGTAGGCAATTATAAAATATCGCAGGTTTCATCTTCCTCCCCTTTTCAAATCGCTGATTTCTCACGTGTTAACTTGTTGATGCAACTGGGCTTACGTTTTATTTGACAAATCGAATAATTGCAGCCGTTTCCTAAAAGTGTTCTGCGTTGGAGCACAAAATGGCACTTATAGCGTCCAAAATTAGAGGAGACGTGTATATCTGCGATGGCTTAGAATTGGAAAGGAAAAGAAAATGAAAAAGAAAGGTTTCACACTCATCGAGCTATTGGTCGTAATTGCGATCATAGCGATGCTGCTGGCCATCCTGATGCCGGCGCTGAACAAGGTCAAAAAGATTGCAGCACGCGTCGTCTGCGGCACCAACCTGAAAGGGCTTGGTACGGCCCAAACCGTCTATGCCAACGACTACAGAGGTGAGTATGTTGTGCAGGGCTCAAAAACAAATCCAACTTGGTCAACTGATGGATCTATAAACTATTGGGCAATCGCAACCGTTCCCTGGGGCGACAGCACCCAGACTCCTGAGCTTACCATTGGCACAAGTCTATATATGCTGGTGCGTGAAGCGGATGTCTCTCCCAAATCTTTTGTTTGCCCGGCAGGTAGTGAAAAAGTATTTGATGGGAAAAACACCAATATGCTGGATATTACACAACTTTGGGATTTCGGAGGCGACGGTTCCACACAAAATCCTACCAATTCCGTCAGTTATTCTTATCATCAGCCGTATAGAGGCGGAGATACAACTCCAGCAGGAAACAACGGCAAGAAAAGCAAGTATGCCGCAAGTGACACTCGTTCAGCATCCTTTGCCATGATGGCTGACAAAAGTCCCTTTTTTGATGCAAAGCTCTCTTTTAACACAAGTGCAACGCAGTCTGATTTTACGAATTTCCGCGCCCCCTTGAACCTTGGCGCTGTTCCAACGGATTGGACCAGCATTGACAAATGGAAAGTTGGTGTCGCCAATGCCCAACCGCACGACCGGGATGGACAAAACGTTATGTATGCGGATGGTCATAATGCTTATGAAACTCGCAGCGATGTCGGTACTAAAAATGATAATATTTACACCACATGGGAAACTGCCACACCAGGCACCGTTGAGAAATCTTGGAGAATTGGAGCCATGGGTAGTACTCCTCAAGGTTGTTTTCCGAAAAGCCAGGATGATTCGTTCTTGGTAAATGATAAACTACCAACCCAGACTTTCCCCTAAGCGGTAATTTGAGCTTTATCAGACCACTGTCATCAAAAGGCCTTGAGGAAAACTTCTCAAGGCCTTTTTTATGTCCAATTTTTCAATCCATTTCCAGTTCATAAAGTGTCGCCTTGGTTCTGATATTCTGGGCGGCTTACCTAATTATTTCTTGAACCGGATAGTTTTTGGAAAAGATCAGACAGTTTTTGGTTAAGTGTTTTAATGTTATAGTGCTGCGACACATATTTTCGGGCATTCTGTCCCATTCTTTTTCCTTCCTTTGGTTTCTCTATGAAAAACTCTATTTTTTCCGCAATTTTTCTCGGATCCGCCGAGGGGACGAGACACCCCGTTTCTCCATCCACGACAATCTCACGTATACTTCCCACATCCGTGGCGACAACAGGCAATGCACAGGCTCCGGCCTCCATTAAGCACACAGGCAGCGCTTCCACCCTGCTGGGTAGCAGAAATATATCCGCCTGTGAAAAGAGCAAGGGTAATTCCTCCTGCTTCTTCTCACCCTGCAAAAAGATGTGCTTTTCCTGCCCGCAATCCACAATCAATCTCATCAACTTCTGATGCAGACCGCCTGAACCATAAATATGATATTCGAATTTCAGATCCGGACGTCTTTCCCGCAGTATACGCAGCCCTTCTATCGCATACTCAATTCCCTTTTCTTCGACCAGCCGGGCTACAGTCACAATACGGATCAGACTTTTGTCTGTGGTCTGAGCACGGCCTTCCAGTCTGAATTTGTCGACATCAATTCCAACAGGATGATAAATAATCTTTTCCGGGTTTGCCCCGAATTGCACCAAATGCCTGTAATTATAATCTGAAATCGACAAAATAGCATCCGCCCGGTCAAAAAGACGCCTGTAGATATTTCCACCTTGAGCAATTCCAGTTCGAATATCATATCCATGAAACATCACACACAATTTGCCATGGACACCAATTTCCTTCAGTAAGGCTCCTCGATTGCCCATCATCCCGTAATGACACATAAGAATATCATATCTTTTTCTGAACTTCGCAAAGTCAATCGCCCAGAAATAATCCTCATAAGTGAAAGACCGCCATTTAAATACAAGGACGCTGATGGCACAGAACACCACAGACGGGGAAAACATTAGCGCCTGACAACTGGCTAAAAAAGCCTTTATTCGAAGCCTAAATTTACTCACAGGTATTGTCCGGAGATATTTTGTCCTGGCAAGTAATTGATAGCGAATGACATCCTGATGAATACAGAAACTATCCGGACGTTTTTCGGAGAATATTTCCACTTCATGCCCCAAATCCAGAAGCCCTGTGATTTGATTCAAGATAAAGGTCTCTGATATCTGAGGAAATGAACTGAGCAAATAAGCAATTTTCAATTTTCTCCGGGTCATTGCTGCCCTCTTTTCGGGATCAGCCATCGTTTAACTTTTTTTAGCGGCAGCCATCCGGCCGCCAGACAGAATAATGTATTTATGATTCCGGGGCTATCGTTTCGAATGACGTTATAATCCGATTTAAAGAACCAGGACAGAAACGAATAGACCGCCAGACGAACGGCACAGACTCCGGCAGTTAAATACCTTTTGTCCTTCAGGCAAATCACCACCATCAGACGATAGTGATATTTGTATGTTGCATAGAGAGCCGGGCGGTATTTTTTCATATTATAGGTTTTGGCCAACAGCGAGAAAAGTAAAATACGATTACTAATTTTCCGGAAATTATCCCATGTCGATGTCATGCCGGCATTGACACGATAAGCCGCCGTGACTTCCTGTAAATAATACAGCTTGCTATGTGTGGCGAGACCAAGAAAAAGAGCATAGTCTCCAACAGATGTCTTTTCAATAAGAGCACAGATACTGGGGTCGTTATCCAGCAACTCTTTTCTGAACATAAAAGAGCAGGTATTGATAACATTTTCCTGAAGCAGATAACCAAAATCCACAGATTCCATCTCCGACGGAAGACGGCTACTGACGGTCCATTCGTTGCGATTCTCATGGACATACAAAACCTGCGTAAATACACCGGCATAGGCCGGATTATTGCATAAAATATCCCGTTGCCGCTGCAGTTTAAGAGAATCCGTCCAATAATCGTCACCCTCACAGAACGCCACGTATTTCCCCGTTAACGCCTGAAGGGAACAAATAGAATTCTGTATCGCCCCCAGGTTGGTCGGACGCAGCAGCAGTTTTATTTGCTGCGGATACTTATTCTGGTATTCTATACAGATTTCTCGTGTTCCATCGGTGCTGCAGTCATCAGCCAATACAATCTCAAAAATGAAATTGGTCTGCTGCATAAGAACACTGTCCAGCGCCTGACGAATGTAACGAGCCTGGTTGTAGGTAATCATCATCACGCTAACTTCAGGTCGCTGATCCAAATCCATTGTCGTCTGCTCGGCCATATCATCCATTATCTCATTATGATCCATGCATTTTACAAAAATGATTCAACGGAACAAATACAGCAACGCTTTGCCAACACCATTAACCAAAGGACCGGTGAAAGGAACAACGGAAACGCCATGCTGTACAACTTCACACAAGGCATCCCAGCCTTTTGTTTTTAATATTTTATTAATACCCAGATAGCTGACGGCAAAGAACAAACACCCGACAAGCAGTCTTATTATTCTAATATCCGGGAGTACCTTGTACACCCAAAAACCCAACATAACACAGATAAACGCAATGATGAAATACATTGCCAGACAGAAGAATAAACGCGTGCGTTTATACCCGATCGCTTTCTCGAAATAATAGCCGTTGATAAAAACCGTCGCTATGAAACAGACCCCAACCATCACCCACAGATAGCTTTTCAGGCCCCAGAAAAAACCGCCGAAACTCGCTGTCAGAATGACTTTTTTGAGGATCTCGGCCCGCAGGAAATACTCGCTGCGGCCCCTTCCCTTGATCACCGTCATCAGGATGGACGAGACGGGAGACGCATACGCCGTCAGAATGATGATCCGGTAGAACGGTATTGAAAGCGTCCATTTCTGAGAGAAGAGGACGATAACGAGATCTTCCGTAACCAGATAGAACAGCCCCATTAACCCAAACGAAAGAAATGAAATACAATGCAGCGCCTTTTGAGCAACGGACCGGATGCGTTCGCTGTCAGATTGTATTTGCGAAAATAAAGGAAAGAATACCGAACCCAGCCCGCTCGAAACATAATTGATAATAAACTCATTGTACGACTTGGCCTTATTATAATACCCCAAAAGAGCGGGAGAAAACATTTTTCCTATGACTAAAATATCCAGCTTTGAAAAAAAAGTTTCCAGAACTTCAGAAAAGAATATCCGGGCTCCGAACCGCCATAAATCGCGCAAAGATTTTATGGAAAACACGAACGAAGGACGCCAGTCCGACCTCCGCCATATCTCCAGTGTTCCGATCAATACGGTAATGTAATGCTGAATGATCAACGACCATACACCCAGACCATAGAATGCGGCGATAACACCGCAGGGACCGGCAACCACGGCACCCGTCACATTGGACAATGCCAGTGATTTGAAATCAAGGGTTTTCATCAGCCTCGCCCGCTGGACGCAGCAACTGGCCTGAATCAGCGGACCAAATGCCAAAACACGAACAATGGAAACGACATCCGTATTATCATGATAAAACATTCCAATGAATGGCGCAGCCCATAAAAGCAAACCGGCCAAAAGCAGGGCCATAAGCATATTTAGAAAAAAGACGGAAGAGTATTGTTCTTGGGTGGGCTGGGGTTTATTAATTAGGCCGGCAGATAGGCTGAAATCAATAAATATCATCGATAATGCAATAAAAACATTCGCCATAGCGATCAGCCCGAAATCCGCCGGATACAAAAGCCGCATCAGAAGCAGCCCAACGATAATTCCCGCCCCTTGGCGTAATACCTTGCCAATAAAATCCCAGAAAAGAGCACGAAAAGCCGCTTTTTTAAGGCTCATATTATCACGTCGCCCAGTCAATATTTTCGAGATAATTTTCTTCTGCGTTGACACCCAAAAAACCAAGGAAGAAAAGGAGGCTGAAAGCAACTGAAACCCGATTTTGGATATCGAATTGATACTTTACGCCACAATGTTTCCTTTGTCAATCTTCTATACCCTGCAATATTACCCACAGAATCAAAAGGCTTTACAAATCCGGTATCTGTCTGGTAGAATATCCGGCGTCTTAATTGGGAGCAAAATATAATGCAGTATTCTGTGGATGCCAAGGTCTTTCCCGCAGGGGAAGGCGCGATGCTCAGCATAAACGACATGCTGGCTTATTTTGAAAAACAGGGGGCATTGCGGGTGTCCGACCTGCATATCAAAAACGGCACCCAGCCGTGTTATCGCATTGACGGCGACCTGGTTAAGCTCAAAGGCGGCGGCGTCACAAATGAGATTGCCGAAAAGCTGATTTTTCCTTTGCTGGGTGAGAAAAACATCGACGCCCTCAAGCGAGACACCGCGGTGGATTGTTCCTATCGCTTCGGAACGCTGCAATTCCGAATCAACGCGTTTTATGAAAACGATGGCTTATGCGCCGCAATTCGGGCGCTGGGCACTGAAGTCCCCCCGCCGGAGAAAATCGGTTTCCCGAACGACTCATGGCAGGACATCGTCCGCCGGAAACACGGCTTGATTCTGTTCACCGGCATCACCGGCGCCGGCAAAAGCACCACCATCGCATCGCTGATCGAGCGGATTAATGAAACCCGGGCCTGCCGGATTATCACGCTCGAAGACCCGGTTGAATATGTATTTACACAGAAAAACTCCATGATTTCCCAGCGGGAAATCGGGCGTGACGTGGATTCCTTCGCTCACGGCCTGCGTTCGATGATGCGGCAGGACCCCGACGTCATTTTTGTCGGTGAGATGCGTGATTCCGAGACGGTATCGCTGACGCTGACGGCGGCGGAAACCGGCCATCTGGTCTTTTCCACCCTGCACACCCGCGACGCGGTGGGAACCATTACCCGTATTCTTGATTTTTTTCCTGAAGGCCGACAAGATGAAGTGCGAAACCAGTTATCGCTGGGTCTGCGTTATATTTTCTGCCAAAAGCTGCTGCCCCGAAAGGACGGCAAAGGCCGTGTCGTGGTCATGGAAGTCCTCAACAGCAACTACGCCATCGCCAACCTGATTCGCAAAAACAAGCTGGAACAGATCTATTCGCAATTGCAGGTTAAAACCAAAAACCAGACGGATGAAAAAATGATTACGTCGGAACGCCACTTGGCGATGCTGGTCAAACGAGGCGTTATTGATTTGCGTGAAGCCCAGAAGTGGGCCAATGACCTGAAATCTTTCCAGGATGCGATGGACAGCGACGCCGATCTTGAACTGGATTAAAATAAGACCCAATCTGACCCGTTCAAAATTTTGTATGCTGACTTTCAATTGCCCGAAATGCGACCGTTTTTGCGCGGTAGTGGAAGATTACGCAGGTAAACGTGTACGATGTACACATTGCGGCTGCCGATTTATCGTACCGAATCAATCCGGCCAAAAAGCGGCGATTTACATAGACCCTCCCGAACCTCCCTTGCCGCATTTTTATCGGGTTGTTTTATTGGAAAACTGGAAGGGGTTGTTTCGAAAAGAAAGCCTTGCGGGTCTGGTGTTTTGTATCGTGATGCCCTGTTTTCAGTTCTTCCTGGGCGACCTCGATTATTCATTCACCATGGGCAGGTTTCGTCCCCCTTTGATTGTCGGCTGGATCACTCAGATTATCACCCTCGGCGGCCTGTCGTGGTATTTTTTCCAGACTATCGGAAGCACGTTTCTTTATCCGGAAGCGCTGCCGGAACTGGACATTGGTTTTGGATTTGAATACTTTGGCAACCTGTTCAAATCGCTGTATTTGTTTATCGTCGCGGTCGTGCTGGCATTGATGCCGGGAATGATCGCTGGAGCATTTTTGGAATCTCGCAATTTGCTCCCCGGATGGTCTCAAGTGATATTATTTATTTTTTCTTGTTTTTTTCTCGCGTTGTTTTTGGCTTTATTTGGAATGGAAATGCCCTCCTGGATTATTTTTCGGGTTGACCTGCTGATTGGGGCAATTTTAAAAACCATTCGTCCATACATGGTTACCGCTCTGATTACAATTATTTCCTTTGGGATATGGCTGACCAGTCTATGGACGTTTTACACGAATAAAGATATGACCATTTTCAAATCCTTATTACACCTGTCGTGGCGAATTGTCGGGGCGATTTTGATGCTCTACGCGATGCGGACCATCGGCTTTTATTGCCGTCATTACGCCCACACCTGCCCCCGGCTGTGGTCTAAGAAACAGGATTCGTCTCTATAGCCGGTTGCGGCAGATTGACGGGGATTTCCAGCCAGAATGTTGAACCTTTGGCCGGCTCACTTTCCAGCCCGAGGGTTCCGGCCAGCAGTTCCGTTAGTTGTTTGCAGATAGCCAGTCCCAGCCCCGTCCCGTCCCCAAGGCGGGTAATGGAGCCATCCAGTTGACGGAATTTTTCGAAAATTTTATCCTGGTCTTCTTTGGGGATGCCGCAGCCCGTATCGCTGACGGCGATTCGCACGGTCATATCGTCAGGCATGGCGGCCCGGATGATAATTTTTCCGCCTTCCGGGGTGAATTTGATGGCATTACTCAGCAAATTGTAGAGTATCTGCTGGACTTTGCCTGCATCAGTCTGCACCAGCGGGATTTTCGGGTCCACCTCGGTTTCCAGCAGGAGTTTTTTCCTTTCCGTCAGCGGCAGAAAGAACATTGACAGTCCTTCACAAAGCTGCTGAATGCTGGTGCGTTCGACATGCAGCGTAATTTTCCCAGCCTCGGCCTTGGCCAAATCCAGCAGGTCATTAATCATAGTCAGCAATGAACGTCCGCTGGTCATAATATTTTCGGCATAGCGTTTTGATTTTTCCACATCCGCCGTGGGTTTTTCACGAAGCAGTTCCGCAAATCCGAGAATCGCGTTTAACGGCGTGCGAAACTCGTGCGACATATTGGCCAGAAATTCGCTTTTGAGTTTGTTGGCTTTGAACAATTCGATATTTTTTTCCGAAAGCTGCGCAATTTTGGCGTCGAGCTGCTGATTGGCCCGCTGGAGTTTATCCTGGGATTCCACAAAGTTATCCAGCATGTGATTAAACGCATCGGAAAGTCGTTCGTACTCGTCGCCGGTTCGAATGGCGCTGCGAACATCGTAATTTCCCTCGGCGATATTATTCACCATCGCCCGCAATTGTCGTATCGGACTGAGGATGACCCGCTGTGTAATCGCGTAGAACGCCACCATCGCCCCGGTAGCCGCCAGAAGTCCGGCCACGATAATACCGAGCCGATTCAGCAAAATCGTACGGGAATATTCCGTCGCTGAAGTTTGTACCAGCAGAGCGCCGATGGGTTGTTCCTTGTTAAAGGGAATGGCGGCACCCTGCGATGTATGGCAGGTCAGGCATTTTTCACTCGCCCGTACCAGTCGCAAATACATATTCTGGTTCATTTCGTCCTGCTGAGCGATCCATGCCGTATCATCCACTTTTTCGTCTTTTTGCAGAAGTGAAAGCTTTTTTTGCCATTCGGGAGCCAGTGTGGCAATGGTTTGTGAGCCGCTGTCCAGCCGATACCATTGCACGACCACATTACCTTGTGTCCGCACGGCGCCAGACTCATCGAGCCTCGGCAGTGCACCTTCACCGGTGGAGGGAATACGAAAATGCTGTTCAAAAATAGTCTGGCTGACCGCCCGACCGGCGTCCATCGCGTTTTTTTCGGTCAGTTTATTCATCCAGAAATACGGCACCAGCAGCGCCAGCGTCAGGCTGAATAGCACGGCCGCACCGAACTGCAATCGGCACTTCCCCGCCAGCGACAAAGGCTTCAATCGCAACTTTTCCAAAAGCCAGTCCAGCCTTTTTCGCCATTCCAGCGGCATAGTTCCGTTCCTTCCAGGCTGAGTTAGCCTGTTAACTTCCGGATTTTTCTTTCTCTTCCATTTGATGCAGATGCTTTTGTACCCGCAGATTAAGTTCATCCAACTGGGACTGGTCCACAGTGCTGGGAGCCTCGCTCAGCAGACATTGTCCGCGCTGCGTTTTTGGAAAGGCGATGACGTCGCGGATGTTGTCGGTATTGGTCAGCAGCATTACCATGCGGTCCAGACCGAAAGCGATTCCGCCGTGCGGCGGCGCACCGTATTCGAGCGCCTTAAGGAAAAATCCAAATCGATCCTGTGCCTGCTGGCGGGTAATTTTCAGCAAATCAAAAACCTTGGCCTGCACCTGCGGGTCGTGAATACGCACCGAACCGCCGCCGATTTCCGAACCGTTGACGACCAGGTCGTACGCCTGCGAACGGATATGTCCCGGGTCGGTCTCCAGTTTCGGCAAATCTTCCGGCACCGGCGCTGTAAATGGATGATGCAGAGAATCAAAGCGATTTTCATTCACGTTCCATTCAAACAGCGGGAAATCCACCACCCAGACAAACTCAAATTTATTCGAATCGCAAAGCCCCAGTTCTTTGCCCAGCTTGACCCGCAACGGAGCCAGGGCCTTATTGACTGTCGCCGCCTCGTCGGCCACCATCAGAATCAGGTCGTCGTTTTTGGCCTCGAACTTCGTAATCAATTGCTGCTGTTGTTCAGGCGTAAAGAATTTGGCGATACTGCTTTTGAGGCCCAGCTTGCCCGTCGTTTCATCCGGGGCCACCTTAAACCACGCCAGCCCTTTGGCACCCAAATCCGTCACAAACGCTGTGAACCCCACTTCAATATCACTGCGGGAATACTTCGCTCCGCCCGGCACACACAACCCCTTGACAATACCGCCCTTCTTGACGGTATCGGTAAAGACCTTAAACGAACAGGCCGAGGCAATATCGGTAATCGTTTTCAGTTTCATCTCAAACCGCAGGTCCGGCCGGTCAATGCCGTATTCCTCTACAGACTGGGCGTAAGTCATTTCCCTAATCGGCAGAGGCACATTCACGCCGAGGATTTCTTTGAAAATACGGACGATGAGTGTCTCATTCATCCGCATCACTTCCTCGGATTGAACAAAACTCATTTCCACGTCGATTTGTGTAAATTCCGCCTGACGGTCGGCTCGCGGGTCTTCATCACGGAAGCACCGTACGATTTGAAAATACCGGTCCACGTTGGAGACCATCAGAATCTGCTTGAAAAGCTGCGGCGACTGCGGCAGCGCGTAAAATGACCCTTTATACAGCCGGCTGGGCACCAGAAAATCTCGGGCACCTTCGGGCGTACTTTTGCCCAGCATCGGCGTCTCGATTTCCCAGAAACCGTTGCTGTCATAGTAGTCCCGTGCGATTTTTGTCACCCGATGGCGGATAGCCAGTTTACTGAGCATCTCCGGCCGGCGAAGGTCGATATAACGATATTGCAGGCGGGTTTCTTCGCCGACGCTGGCACTGCCGTCAATCTCAAACGGCGGCGTCTTAGCCTGGTTTAAGATTTCGAGTTCTTCCACCGCCACTTCAATTTGTCCCGTCGCCAGCCGTGGGTTCTCCATTCCCTGACCGCGGGGACGCACTTTGCCTTTGGCCCCGATAACCCACTCGCAGCGAAGCGTCCTTGCTATCTTATGCACCTGCGGATACTTTTCGGGGTCGAACACCAGCTGCACCAGCCCCTTCCGGTCGCGCAGGTCAATGAATACGAGATTGCCGTGGTCGCGGTAGGAATTGACCCAGCCGTTGACAATTATAGTTTGTCCAACATCACTGATTCTCGGCTGTCCGCACGTTTGTGTCCGCTTGAGCATAAACCCGTCCTATTCTTGTTCAAAACCTTAAAAATCCATACATAAAGACTCATAAATATAGCCGAAAAATAACCTTACGTCAATATGTTTCCGTCTTTTGGCGCAAAAACAAACCCCCGAGATTATCAGGGGTTTCCGTTATCCGGCGTCCGACGGATGGATGCCTCGATGTTATTTTCTTACAGTTGTTCTTCTATCGCTTCTATAATAACGCTTTTCTGCGTCAGCCCAACCCATTTTTTGACCATTTCGCCGCTTTTGAACAGAATTAGGGTTGGAATAGCGCTGATGGCAAACTGAATCGCCGCCTGTCGGTGCTCGTCGGTATTCACTTTGCAAATGGTCGCTTTGTCAGCATATTCATTGGCAACTTGTTCGAGAATAGGGGCCATCATTTTGCACGGCCCGCACCACGGCGCCCAGAAATCCACCAGCACCGGCTTACTATTTTGTATCGTCGAATCAAACGTTTCGTCCGTCAGTTCTATTACATTGCCTGCCATATTCGCATCCTTTCTTTTGGCTGAAAAATAATTTACAGAATTGTACCCCGCCGGCCCCCATCTGTCAAATCCGTTTTCATTCCTTTCATCAGGAAACCAAACGGCCTCAATTACACTCATATTGACAGATGATTATAAAACCAGTTCAGTATTTCCGTGCAGGATATGATGCCGCAGAATTTCCGCCGGACGTCAATTACGGCCAGACAGGAGAGATTGTTTTGAACCATTTGCGCCGCCGCCTTGACGATGCCGGTGTTCCGCGAAATGGGCGCCGCGTTTTTATGGACCAGTGAATCGATGGTTTTATCGAGAATAAGCCCTTTTTCTTCGAAGACGGCAAGCCTCGCGGGTTCCAGCAGTTCCGCGATGTAATCCAGCGCATCATATTGAGAAAGGACACCTTCTGATTTCGCCTCTTTGTTGAGAACCGGGATATTTTGCACCGCCGTTGCCAAAAACACGCATGTCGCCTTGGCAACGTCATCCTGGGGACACAGACAGAGAACGTGCTCCGCCATAATCTCGGACACATCAGCCGGCGTCTGAAAAATCTGGTCAAGCAATGGGTCTGAGGGACGGGCCTTTTCGTCAACTTGACTAAATAGCCGCAATAGAGCCGTACAGCAGACCTGCCCAACCAGTTTATCGTCCTGTTCGACGCCCACAACCTGCGTAAAATCCCGCAGCATTACCGAAAGAACCTGTTTGACATCCGACCACGGACCAACTGTTTGCGGATGCGGAATGAGAATCTGTCTGACGTGACTGTTCAGCATCTGATTCAGGATCGCGATGTCTTTTCGCAACAGGGCTGGAAACAGAGATCGAAGCATGTCTTTAACGCAAACCCGCCCCACTAATTTAAGACCGTCCCGGGATTCCTGTTCCCTGACCACCAAAATGCTGTCTGCGCGTTGTTCGCGGAAAACATTCATCGCCTCCAGAATCGTAGATCCTTCACGAAGGAATACCGGATTGGACTGCATCAAGTCCTGCACCCAGCAGGAATGATTTGTTGCAGCCTCGGCCGGACGAGACACGTTCTGTGTCAGGCCTGCTTCATTATTATCAGGAGTTGTTTTGCAATGCATTGAGTTCTATCCTTCTGCGATTACACAAGACCGATAAATATCAACCACTTGCGAATAAATATCTATCCTTTCAAGACGTCCCTCAAAAACCCTGCAGCCTGCGTCTATACTTATAACTTTCATATAGATACACACAAATTTCAGCGGTTCTGAAAAAAAATTTCGGTACAATTGTCATTGTTATCGGACAAAAATCAGACCGAATAATCAAATCTAACAGTTTTATCGGTAAAATTCCGCAGCAATATAGATAATTTTACCTATCTTGGCGTAATTTTAAATTTTTTATGCAGTTATGGACTCAAAAAAAGATTCACCAACTAAAATTCTCGACATTATAGTTCTTAATATTGATAGCCGTCTATCGATAGCCCGAAGTTGATAGTCTATTGAGAATTAAGAGAAAAAGCCCTGAAAGTTTTCTCTGTTATGGCCATAAACAGATATGGGTTAATCAAACATAAGGTGCCTGGACACAGCGCTGTCCACTGGCACTATTGACGAGTGAAAAAATAGCTTAACATAATTTGTCATTCCCGCGCAGTGCCTGTCCCCGCGAAGGCGTGGGACGGGAATCCAGTCTAAATCGCCCTGGATTCCGGCTCAAGGCCGGAATGACAGACGATGGTTTTTGTCTAAAAAGTTTAACTTTATTATTCAAAGAGCACTAATCCGACAGACGCCGGGACAAAACGGTGACATCAGCGAAGAATTGTTTCGATTTGATTTAATTCGTCACGATTGAAAGTAATATTTGATAACGCCTTCAGATTGTCTGTAATCTGTTCCGGCCGGCTGGCCCCAATCAAGACGGAAGTGATTCGCTGGTCCCGCAAAAGCCAGGATATCGCCATCTGTGAAAGCGATTGTCCCCGCCGTTTGGCAATGTTATTCAAGGCATTCAGTTTGGCGACCATTTCAGTTGTAATCATCCCCGGCGTAAGAAAGGGATTATTTTTCCCCGCCCGTGAATCGGCCGGAATTTTACCGGAAAGATATCTATCTGTTAAAAGTCCCCTGGCCAAAGGTGAAAAGGGGATACATCCCAGCCCCAAATCCGCCAGCGTATCCAAAAGCCCCTGCTTTTCAATAGCGCGGTCCAGCATCGAATAACACGGCTGATGGATAATAAAGGGAACATTCAGCTTTCGCAGAAAATCAGCGGTCCTGCGGGTCTGTTCCGGCGGATATTTTGAAATACCGACATACAAGGCCTTGCCCATCCGAACGGCATCGACCAAAGCCGTTAATGTTTCTTCCAGCGGTGTTTCAGGAGTGGGGCAATGCGAATAGAATATATCGACATAATCCAGTTTCATCCGCTTGAGCGACTGGTCAAGACTGGCCAGTACATACTTTCGACTCCCGCCGTCGCCATACGGCCCCGGCCACATCTCATGCCCGGCCTTGGTTGAAATAACCATCTCGTCCCGGTATTGCCCAAGCTCGGATTGCAGTATCCGCCCCAAAACAGTCTCCGCATGACCCGGCGGCGGGCCATAATTATTCGCTAAATCGAAATGCGTAACCCCCGCATCAAATGCCGTCAAAACCATCCTGCGGGCTTTCTCGGAATCATCTTCCTGCCCAAAATTCTGCCACAGCCCCAGCGACAGCGCCGGAAGTTTCAACCCGCTTCGGCCGCAGGCACGATAGATCATGGTATTATATCGGTTGGAATTAAATGACCGACTCATTGCTTTTTCCCATTCTAAAATTCTCTCGTTTCAACTGCAATATCAGGCAAAGGGAGCACCGCTTTTTCATGCGGCGACTCTAAGACCTCGATGGTTCGCCATTTGCCGCTGCGATAACGCAGGTATAAAATCCCGCTGAAGAGCATCAGTACCGTACACAGCATAACCCACGCCGACGACGGCGTAAAGTCTAAAACCCGCAGCGCGACAGCGACCACGGCCACCAGCGTCCAGTGCGTACCGACCGAAATGCACATCACCCAGAATGTATCTCCCGCCCCTCGCAGCGCTCCGCCGAAAACCAGCATCATCGCATCGGCCATCACGTACAGCGCCGCCAGACGCAGCATAAACACCGCAACTGGAAAGGCCTCGGCAAATATCGCCTCCGGCCGGATCGGGCGAAATATGCCCACAAGAAACTCCGGAAAACACGCAAACATCATCAGCGTACAGAACGAATACAGCCACGCCAGCTTCAATCCCGACATCGTAGCGCGATGCGCGGTATCGGGATTTCGGGCGCCCATATACCGACCGACCAGACTGACAACACCAATATTGACGCCGATCAGCGGAATAAACGAAACCATATCCCAGTTAAAAACCACCGTCACTGCCGTCGCCGCAACTAGCCCGCGCGAATGAAATATCAGCACCATAATATCAAAGGCCAGCAAATTCAGAAAAAACTCCACGCCCGACGGATAGCCGAACCGCAACAGTTTTTTCATCACGTTCCCGTCGTAATTGAATGACTCCATCACGGCATATTCATTACGATTGGTCTTGCGAAAATAGGCCCATGCCAGAACACACAGTCCGACAACTTCCCCGATAATCGTGGCATACGCCGCCCCGGCAATTCCCATCGACGGGACGCCGAATTTGCCGAAAATGAAAATATAATCCAGCACCACGTTGACTACCATCGCCAGCATAGCGGAAAACATAACGATTCGCGTCCTTCCAATGCCGGAAAAGAAACAGCTCATACAGTTTCTCAGCAGGTCGATAATCACCCAATACAGCAGGATGTTGAAATAAACCTTTTGCAGCACAAGCTGCTCGGCGGGAATCTTCATCGCCTCAAATAGCCACAGCCCCAGTGGCCGACAGGCTAAAATGATCGGGTAAGCCAATAGACAGATAATCATCGCCTGGGTCGTCGCCGCCGGACAGCGTTCTTTTTGCCCGGCCCCCAGGTATTGCGCAACCAGCGCCGTGCTGTAGCCGGTCAGGCCGATAACGAACGTCGTCAGCATAAAACAGGTCAGTCCGCCGCCCATCGCCGCGCTCATCTGCTGGGAACTGAGCCGCGATAAAAACAGCCGGTCGGTAAAAATCATCACCGTTCCGCAGGCGCTGGATACCACCATCGGCAGCGCGATAACCAGCATCTCCCGAATACCGCCGGGACCGTCACAATGTCGTTTCAGAAAATCATTCATCCCCCGATTGTAAAGCCAAACAGCAAAACGAAAAAGAAAAAAAGCCCCAAACGTCAGTAAGGGGAAATTGTAAGCCCTGAGTTGGGTGCCCTGCTTGTCTCCGACAAGCAGGTTTTTCAAAGAAGCGACACTAAAACAACCCTCCATTCCTCAACCTCTGTAAATATTTCATTACGAGGATTTTTCAGGCAGATCAATAGAGGTTCCCACGCTTCGAAGCCATGAGTAGATTTTTTTGTCGGCGCTGGTTTCGGCAAAAAGGGCGAAGGTTTGCTTAAGGTCAATTTCCACCCGTTCGCCATATTCCTTTTTTCGAAGGTCCAGGAATCGTGACATGAAATCCCGACCGTATCGTTTTTCAAGCTCCAGGATGAGCCACACAGCTTTTTTTTGATAAATGTGATCGCCTCGGTTTTTTTCCATTTGCATCAGGTCAATTTTGCTAAACCCGGGATCTATTTTGCCCAGTTCGGTAATAATTTCGTCCAATTCTTTATGAGCACTCTGGGCATATCCGAGTTTTTCAGCAACCCTCATTCCAACAATTGACGCCCACCCCTCAGAGAAAGCCCACGGCAAAGGCCCTTCCGTCGAATGAGTGAATTCATGGCCAAAAACCTTGAGCGGGTAAGCCGGGTCTTCTCCATAAGCACAAACGCCAATGGCATGAATCCCGGCCCATCCGCCGCCGCCGCCGGAAAGAAAATGAACAGTAAAATCCTTGCTCTCTGGCAAACCACGGCCGTTGTTGTCTCGAACAACTTTAAGAATATCAGGAATTGAATCCATTAACCTCAGCGCCGCTTCTTCATGCGGTTTGGAGTATCGAAATATCAGCGAACCATTACGTTTGGAGTTTTCCGCAAAGACACGCGCCATCCGGCCGGGAGTGGTTGAACGTTTATTCCCGACCAGCCATTTGAATATTGCCGTAGTCGTCCCAGCAGACGCCACTTTCATATTCTTGTCCCGTTGAGACGTAAAATCCCAATACGTCCCGTCATCCGGCCAAAATACTACTCGTCCTTTTCCGATCGCAACAGCCGCTGCCGCCGGCTGCCCCATTGCATCTTCGACTAAAACCGCCTGCCCCTTTTTCTTGCCCAGTGTAAACGGGACACCACGCGTAGGCACTTTATAGGGGGAACCTGTCGATACCATCTTCTGGGTCGCCCGCAAAGGTGACTTGCCGCCTCTGATGATTGTAAATCCAAACCGGGTTGCCAGCCGCTCGGCAGGCATATCGGGACGGGTGACGAGAATTAATTGCCCTCCTTCGGTCACATAGTCAAAAAGCAGTTGCTCTTCCGCTTCGCTCAAAGCAGCTTTGCACTGTGTTTGCAGAACAAAGACAACATCATAATCATGGATACTTGCTAATGCCCCGAGTGATGCGTCAAAGAGAACCGCATCAAAACCTGCCGGCACGAGCATACGCTCCGCCAGGTCATCATAGGCAAACAGCCATTCATGACTGCGATCAATATATACAATGGGAAATTCCTGTCTCACAGAGGGAGCTTTTTCAGAAACAAATGGAGTGGATTGGCTGGCGGCATCCGGCACCCTATTCTCCGAATGACTAAAGGAAGACAACAAAATCCCTGCCATGACAGCAATATAAACTCGCCATTTCATTTTTTACAGTCCTTTAACTTTTTCAATATACGCTTCTATGTCGAATTTTCGTTTCAGCCCCGCGAAATTCATATACCGCACCTTGCCGAAGATTTGCCGCTCACCCCACGGCCGGTCGTGCTTGCCGAAGCACCACGCCACCCCCGCAAAGCTGTTCGGGTCGCGCCCATCCAGTTCATATTTATTATTGAGATACAACGCCCATTCAAAGGCCTGCTTTGGCGATTCTGTCCATTCAAGAATCTTCTTGCCCCAGTACATCCGCATATAATTATGCATCTTGCCGCTCTTGACCATTTCCATCTGCGCGGCGTTCCACGCCGGGTCGTGCGTCCGCGCCTCCTCCAACTGCTCCAGTGTATAAACATACTCCCGCTTATCTTTGGCGTGAACCCGCAGCGTATTCAATGCCCAGTTCGGCAAAGCATCATATTGGTCATATCGCAGATTATACCAGACATAGTTAAACGCCAGTTCCCGCCGGACAATCAACTCCTCCAGAAACGCCTCTTTGCCGGGGCTTCTGGTCTTTTTAATCGCCAGCACGATTTCCAGCGGACTGATTTGCCCAAAATGCAGATACGGACTCAAATGCGACTGAATATCCAGCGTCGGGTCGGCCCGACTCCCGCCATACAGATTGAGTTTGTCCGCGATAAACAATTTCAGCCGCCGTTTCGCCTCCGCCGCACCGCCCTTAAACACCTTCGACGGCAAAACGGAGTTGTCAATTTTCATTTTGCTTAACGCCGCTTCAATGTTATCTAAGCAAACACTCTCAAAATCGGAAGAAAACCTGCATTCCAATTTTCCCCGCCCCATCGGCACAAGAAATTTCTTCAACTGCCGACAAATTCGCGGCCGCAGCGTCCCGGCTGAAAAATTCTCCTTATCGGAGGCAATCTTCACCGGCACAACAACATTGGTGGCTACCTCGGTCATCGCGCAGTCAATCGCCTCCGCTATGTCCCGCCGCCATTGCCGCTGAATCCGCAGATAACCGTCGTCAGCGACAACTACATCCGCCTCACGCGCCAGTCTCGGCACAATCTCCCCCGGCCAGCCTTTCTGAATCGCCAGCAATATCCCCCGCCTTGCCAAATCTTTCTGCGTCTGGGCCAGCCCTTCAAGCATAAATTGATAATGCCGCAGGTTTGCTTCGGGATAGTCCGTCAAAACAAAAACCGCCAGCAGGGACTTGTGTCTTTCATTGGCCGTCTGTATCGCATATTCCAGCGCGTGATTAAAATCGGCCCGCTGCGCCGCCTGCATCCAGTACAAAACATACGCCCCGTCCCGCACCGGCCTGTCGTTAAGCTCCTGTATTCGTTCCTTCTGAATCATTGACTATTCCTGGCTAAATAAAAATCAGTCACCATTCTACAGCCGCCGGGCCATAAATAAATGGAAAATTTTCTTATCATAAAGTATTATTCTGCATAAAATTCATAAAAACGTGATCAATTATAAATAATGCAAGGTTGGAATGGATGATTCAGCCTGATTCGCTTAAAAAGTACTATTCGGATATTTCGCTGGCGGCTCTGGTGGCGGCCAATATGATACCCATTTACGGCGTGATATATCTCGGATGGGACGCCTTTTCCATCGTCCTGCTGTATTGGGCAGAAAATATCGTCGTCGGCTTTTACAATATCCTCAAGATCGTCTTCGCAAAGGTTGGACCCACGATACTGCAAATCGGCAAGCTGTTCTTAATTCCCTTCTTCATCATCCATTATGGTGGTTTTGTCGCTGTCCACGGCCTCTTTATTTTTGTGCTGTCTGGCAAAGGCGCTGCCGACAAGGCGATGGGAATAGGCGGCCATCCCTGGCCGTGTTTTCTGGTTTTTGTACAGTTGCTCATCCACGTCATCCGGCATTGCTGGATGACCATACCGACGAATATGAAATATATGATTGGGACTTTGTTCTTAAGTCACGGCGTCTCGTTTGTCCGCAATTATATCCTCGGCGGCGAGTACCTGACGGCAAAGCCAAAGGAACTGATGGGCCAGCCCTATTCCCGCATTATGGTTATGCACATCGCAATTATTGCAGGGGCGTTTATCTCAGCCGCTATGGGCTCACCCGTCGGCGTCCTTATTGTTCTGATCGTCCTGAAAACCATCATCGACATCAAACTTCACCTCCGCCAGCACAGAAAAGCCGCTCATCCCATACCAAAATCTGCATAATACTGAGAATATCTGGTATTCTTAGTTTTGTTTTTTTCGGGCGCTGCGCTTCCGGTCAGCTTCCTTCAGCAGCCGTTTGCGTATTCGAATGGTTTTGGGCGTAATCTCAACCAGCTCGTCTTCCTGAATATACTCCATTGCCTGCTCAAGACTCATTTTTCGCGGTGCCTTGACGCGGGCATTGTCGTCTTTGCCCGCCGCGCGCATATTCGTCAGTTGCTTGGCCTTGACCGCGTTGACCGGAATGTCGTTATCCTTGCAATGCTCACCGACCACCTGTCCTTCATAAACCTGCTCACCCGGCTCAACAAAAAATGTCCCGCGGTCAAACAGCGCGTCCAGCGCATAAGCCGTAACGCTGCCGGCTTCCATTGCGATCATCACCCCCGCCTGCCGCTGCGGAATCGAGCCGCGCATCGGCTCGTATCGTTCAAAATTATGATGCAGCACCGCCCTGCCCTGCGTGGCCGTCAGCAGCCGCGCGTGAAGACCGAATAACCCGCGCGAGGGAATGTGAAATTCCATGTGGATATATTTATCCGCGCCGGTTTTGGAATCCATGCTGATCATTTCACTTCGCCGGTCGCCCAAAAGGCTTATCACGGAGTTCTGGCAGTCCACAGGACAGTCAACCACAAGCCGTTCAATGGGTTCCTGCCGTACACCATTTATCTGTCGGATAATGACCTGCGGTTTGCCGACGGTCAGCTCGTAACCTTCCCGCCGCATATTTTCCAGCAGAATGCCCAGATGCAAAAGTCCCCGTCCGGAAACTAAAAATTCATCCGCCGTCTGTCCCGCTTCAACCTGCATGGCGACATTGGTTTTGAGTTCCTTGTCTAACCGTTCCTTAATATGCCGGCTGGTCACATATTTCCCGTCGCGCCCGGCGAACGGCCCGTCATTGACGCGAAACGTCATATTCATCGTCGGCTCATCCACCGCAATAATCGGAAGTGCGTTGGGATTTTCGTCACAGGCGATAGTGTTGCCGATATCAATCGGGTCTAAACCCGCGATAGCGCAAATATCTCCCGCCTCACAATAGTCCGTGTGTTTTTTCCCAAGGCCGTCAAAGGAATAAAGCTGCACAATTTTCTGCCGCGTATGACCGCCCTCATTGTCAATGACCGTCACCATCTCGGCCTGGGATACCGAACCCGCGAAAATCCGGCCAATTGCGATGCGGCCGACATAATCCGAATACTCAAGAGTCGTCACCAGCATTTGCAATGGGGCGTCCTCATTGGCTTTAGGCGCCGGGATGTGCTGGATAATCGCGTCAAAAATGGGCTGAAGGTTGGTACTGGGCTTGGCAAGGTCGGTGGTCGCCCAGCCTTCTCTGCTCGAGGCGAAAATCACCGGAAAATCCAGTGCGCGGTCGTCGGCGTTGAGCGACACAAACAAATCAAACACCTCATTGACCGCGTCGTGAGGACGGGCATCGGTGCGGTCAACCTTGTTGATGACGACGATGGGCTTGAGTTTGTGATACAGCGCCTTGGACAAAACAAAACGCGTCTGCGGCATCGGGCCGTCAAACGCATCAACCAGCAGTAGTACCCCGTCGGCCATCTTCAACACACGTTCCACCTCGCCGCCGAAATCCGCATGGCCGGGCGTGTCAATGATATTGATTTTGTATTCTTCACCGTCCGGGCTGGTGTAGTGAATGGCGCAATTTTTGGAAAGTATCGTGATGCCGCGTTCGCGTTCCAGCGGATTGGAATCCATAATCAAACCATACTCTCCGCCGGCCAGTTTATCCAGCTCAGCGTCCCGGAACATCCCGGATTGATAGAGAAGCCGGTCAACAAGCGTCGTCTTGCCATGGTCAACATGAGCTATAATCGCTACATTACGAATATGTACCGCTGTGGACATACACCATCCTGTTTCTTGTTAATATATCTGTTCATAAAAAAAGAATAAGGCCGCAAACTTTATCTTTTGCGGCCGAAATGTCAATCAAAAATCGGCTGGTGAAAATCCGCCCAATAACTACACAATGGACACACCATCCCTCCTTGCCACACGGCGGGTCGGACCGATTCTTCGGATGGTTTTCACGAAATCAGTATTAACTGCAGCAGCACTCAGAAGGGGAAAGGCTTACGAATACGATTTTGCCTTTTTCCTCAAGTTTGATTTTACCCTCACGGGCCAGCCAGCCCAGGGCCATTTGCGCCAGTTGAGCGTTCACATCCGCTTTCTTGGGCAGAGTGGCAAGGGTTATAGGCTCCTTACTCTTGGCAAGGGTCTGCCAGATTTGTCCCGCTGCTTGTCCAATTTTGCCATTCATAGTTTTATACTCCATTAAAAAAGAGAGAATCCTTCCTGATTTGTTGCCCAATTATACCCCAAAAAGTTTTAATTGCAATACAGAAAATAGAGATAAAATGGGGCCTCCCGGATGTCTCAAAAAATAATTTTTCATCCCCGCTTGCCTTGCTTGGCCGGATGCGATAAAATAACCCTGTATTATGGACTATTTTTAGGATTGAGGACTCGGATATGAAAGATTTATTCAGTGTCAAGGATAAATGTATTGTCGTCACGGGCGGCGCCGGCGTCTTATGCGGTGCTATTGCCGAAGACTTGGCCGCGGCGGGAGCCAAAGTTTGTATTGCCGATTATGACGAGAAACGGGCCAATGCGCTGGCTGGGAAAATTACCGCCACCGGCGGCTTCGCCCTGCCCGTCAGGATTAACGTCCTCGACAAAAAAGAGGTGCAGGACGCCTTCGCCTGTGCCCTGGAAAGTATGGGCAGGATTGACATCCTCATAAACGGCGCAGGCGGAAATAAAAAAGAAGCAACCACGTCCGACCAGATGAAGTTTTTCGACCTCCCTGCCGAAGCTCTGCGAGGCGTGTTTGATTTGAACTTTTTGGGAACGTTTCTTCCCTCTCAGGTATTCGGACGTTATTTTGCCGAGCAAAAGCGAGGGTTAATTCTAAACGTTTCCAGTATGAATGCGTTTCGTCCGCTGACCAAAATCTGCGGCTACTCCGCCGCCAAAGCCGCTGTCAGCAACTTCACTCAGTGGCTGGCCGTACACATGTGCCAGAATTACTCCACCGATATCCGCGTCAATGCCATTGCGCCGGGATTTTTCCTCACCGAACAGAACCGCTTCCTCCTGACCGACGAAAAAACCGGACAGCTTACCCCTCGCGGCAAAACGATTCTGGACCATACGCCCATGGGCCGGTTCGGCTCACCCGAAGAATTATTCGGCGCCGTCCGCTGGCTGCTTAGTGATGCCTCCAAATTCGTCACCGGCATCGTCGTACCGATTGACGGCGGCTTCAGCGCCTTCAGCGGCGTCTAACACAAAAACAGAAATATTGTGAAGCAATGAATCCTTTTGGAAAAATGATCCTTGGCAAAATAAGGATTGGAATATGCTTTATTACGCTCGCGGAAGCGAGACGGATAATTTAACCGGCGAAGACCTCAGACAGGGCCTCTGTCAGGCCCTGGATAAATTGGGGGCTAAAAGCAAAGTCTTGGCCGTTCCGCCGGATGGAACGCGGTTTTATTCCCGCGCCGGCGAATTGACGCGTTTGGCCTGGCAGTATTACGGCGACAAATTGACCGATATCCTCCCGGCCCTCGGAACACATTTCGCCATGACTGAAGCGGAAATAAAACGGATGTACGGCGATACTCCGCCAAATCTGTTCCGCAAACACGACTGGCGCAACGATATTGTCACGCTGGGCCGCGTGCCGGGGGAATTCATCAAACAAGTCAGCGAAGGCAAGCTCGATTACGATTGGCCGGCACAGGTCAATAAACTGCTGGTCGAAGGCGGATTCGACATGATTTTGTCACCGGGTCAGGTTGTGCCGCATGAAGTCGTCGGCATGGCCAATTACAATAAAAATATTTTCGTCGGCACCGGCGGAGCCGAAGGGATAAATAAAAGCCATTTCCTCGGTGCTGTTTTTGGTATGGAACGTATGATGGGCCGGGCCGATACCCCCGTTCGCAAAGTCCTCAACTATGCCTCCGACCATTTCACAAAACACCTGCCGATTATCTATGTTCAGACTGTCGTCGCCGCAACCGAAAATGGCTCGGTAGTCCGCGGACTCTTCATCGGCGACGACATCGAATGTTTTAATCGGGCCGCGGCTCTGTCGCTCAAGGTCAATTTTCAGATGCTCGATAAACCCCTCAAAAAAGTCGTCGTCTATCTCGACCCCCACGAATTTAAAAGCACCTGGCTGGGTAATAAAAGCATCTATCGCACACGTATGGTTATGGCCGACGGCGGCGAACTCATTGTCCTGGCCCCGGGCCTCAAAGAATTCGGCGAAGACAAAGAAATCGACCGGCTCATCCGCAAATACGGCTATGTCGGCACGGACAAAGTCCTCCAATTGGTCAAACAGAATAAAGAACTCCAGGACAACCTTAGTGCCGCCGCCCATCTGATTCACGGCTCTTCCGAAGGACGATTCTCAATCACCTACTGCCCCGCGCATCTTTCTCAAAAAGAAATCGAGTCCGTGAATTTCCAATATGCCGACCTCAACACGATGCTTAAGCGATACAACCCGGAAAGACTCAAAAACGGCGTCAACATCGTCAATTGTGAAGAAATCTTCTTCATCTCCAACCCCGGCATGGGACTGTGGGCATGGAAAGAACGATTTAATAAATAACCAATATAAACTCATAATCAAAGGAGTACTGTAAAATGGCAAAAGCAGATATCGCAGTAGTGGGCCTGGCGGTGATGGGCGAAAATCTCATCCTCAATATGGAAAGCAAAGGTTTTACCGTTGCCTGCTTCAATCGCACAGTTTCCAAAGTCGATGACTTCCTCAACGGCCGTGCCAAAGGCAAAAATATCATCGGATGCCACTCCATCGAAGAACTTGCCGCCAATCTCAAGAAGCCCCGTAAAATAATGCTGATGGTCAAGGCGGGTTCCGCCGTCGATGAATTTATCGAACTCCTCCTCCCGCACCTCGACAACGGCGACATCCTCATCGACGGCGGCAACAGCCACTTTCCTGATACCACCCGCCGTACCCAATACGTCGAAAGCAAAGGCAAACTCTATATCGGTACCGGTGTCTCAGGCGGCGAAGAAGGCGCTCTCCTCGGCCCGTCCATTATGCCCGGCGGCTCCCCCGCCGCATGGCCCGCCGTCAAATCCATCTTCCAAAAAATTTCCGCCAAAACCGATAAAGGCGAACCCTGCTGCGACTGGGTCGGCGAAAACGGCGCAGGACACTTCGTCAAAATGGTCCATAACGGCATTGAATACGGCGATATGCAGATGATCTGCGAAACGTACCAGATGATGCGCCAAGGCATGGGCTTGACAAACCCCCAGATGCACGAAGTCTTCACCGAATGGAACAAAGGCGAACTCGATTCCTACCTCATCGAAATCACCCGCGACATCCTCGGCTACAAAGACGAAACCGGAAACTATGTCCTCGATTCGATTCTCGATACCGCCGGTCAGAAAGGCACCGGCAAATGGACCGTCCTGTCCGCCCTCGATTCCGGCCAGCCCCTGACCCTCATCGCCGAAGCCGTCTTCGCACGCTGCCTGTCCGCCCTCAAGGAAGAACGCGTCGCCGCCGCCGGAGTCCTCAACGGCCCCAAAGCAAAACTCCTCGGCGACAAAAAAACATTCATCAATGACCTCAAGCAGGCCCTTTATGCATCCAAAATCATCAGCTACGCGCAGGGCTATCAACTGATGCGTTCCGTCGCAAACGAATTCAAGTGGAATCTCAATTACGGCGGCATTGCTCTGATGTGGCGCGGCGGCTGTATCATCCGCTCCGCTTTCCTCGGCAAAATCAAGGAAGCCTTCGACCGCAACCCCGGCCTGACCAACCTTCTGCTCGACCCCTTCTTCAAAGACGCCGTCGAAAAGGCACAATCCAGTTGGCGCCGGGTCGTCACCGAAGCCGTCCGCCTCGGAATCCCGATGCCCGCAATCACCGCGGCCCTGTCCTACTTCGACGGCTATCGCAGCACGAGGCTCCCGGCCAATCTCCTCCAGGCCCAGCGAGACTACTTCGGCGCGCACACGTATGAACGCGTCGATAAGCCCAGAGGACAGTTTTTCCATACAAACTGGACCGGCCGCGGCGGCTCAACCGCTTCCTCAACCTATACCGTATAGAATTTCGCTTTGAATATTTGGATTTCCATATTTTGAATGTGTTTCGGATTTTTAACCGCTATCGCTTCAGTGACGGCGAGTAGTGCTTCGTATTTTTTGATTTGAGGTTGATTATGACTTATATGAATGAAGACTTCCTCCTGCAAAACAAAATGGCTCGTTATCTCTATCACGAACACGCCGAAAAAATGCCCATCTACGACTACCATTGCCACCTGCCCGCCGCCCTCATTGCCGAAGATAAACGCTTCGACAACCTCACACAAATCTGGCTGGCCGGTGACCACTACAAATGGCGGGCAATGCGCACCAACGGCATCCCCGAAAAATTTATCACCGGCGACGCCCCCGATTACGAAAAATTCCAGAAGTGGGCACAGACCGTCCCCGCCTGCATCCGAAACCCCCTCTATCACTGGACGCACCTCGAACTCAAAAAACCCTTCGGCATCGACGACCGGATTCTTAGCCCAGACACCGCCGAAGAAATCTACGAAGCCTGCTCTGAAATGCTTAAAACGCCCGATTTCAGCGTTCGCAATTTGATGCGTAAATGGAACGTCAAACTCGTCTGCACCACCGAAGACCCGACCGACACCCTCGACCACCATATAGCCATCCGCAGGAGTGGCTTCGAAATCGCCATTCATACCGCATGGCGGCCCGACAAGGCCATGGCCGCCGATAACCCCAAAGTATTCAACACATGGACGGATAAACTCGCCGCCCTGACCAATACCGACATTCGCGGCCTCGACAGCTTTCTGGCCGCCATACGCAAACGGCAGGACTATTTCCACGCCAACGGCTGCCGGCTGTCCGACCACGGCCTCGAAAAAATCTACGCCGCCGATTACACGGATGTCGAAATCAAAGACGTCTTCACGGCCCTCCGCGCCGGAAAACCCGCCACGCCGCAGCAGGTCGAAAAATTCAAATCCGCCATTCTTTACGAATTGTGCCTCATGAACGCCGAAAAAGGCTGGGTGCAGCAATTCCATCTCGGCGTCCTGCGCAGCAATAACAGCCGGATGTTCGCCAAAATTGGTCCCGATACCGGTTTTGACTCCATCGGCGATTTTGACCTCGCCGCCTCGATGATTAAATTATTCGACCGCCTGGACAGCCAAAATAAACTCTGCAAAACCATCCTCTACAGCATCAATCCCAAGGATAACGAAGTCCTTGCCACGATGCTCGGCAATTTCCAGGACGGCGTCACCCCCGGCAAAATGCAGCTCGGCTCCGGCTGGTGGTTCCTCGACCAGATGGACGGCATGATCAAACAAATCAATGCCCTTTCCAATATGGGCCTCTTGAGCCGCTTCATTGGAATGCTCACCGATTCCCGCAGCTTTCTCTCCTACGCCCGGCACGAATACTTCCGCAGAATCCTCTGCAACATGCTCGGCGAAGAAGTCGAAAAAGGCTTCTGGCCGGACGATAAGGAATTACTCGGCAAAATGGTCGAAGACATCGCCTTCACCAACGCCCGTAATTATTTTGATATGCGATGTCAGTAAATTCCTGCGGGCGTAAGCCCGTAGTACACCGTAACGTTTGATTTTGTATGTTGTTATTCCCGCGCAGGCGGGAATCCGGTTTGTTGCGTAGGCATTTTCTGTTTTGACAACCTGCAAATTCAAGTGTTATGAGGTAGTAGTATTGCGGCGGAAGAATAAAAAAGGGCTGTGTTTTTTTGAACACAGCCCTTGAACTTCAAATTACTGCTTTACTTCGTACTTCTAACTTCGCACTTAGTCTTTCCTTATGCTTTACTGTGTTTTCTGCGAAGCAATCCAAGTGCGCCAAGACCCAGCAGCATCATCGTCGCCGGCTCGGGAACGGGCAATACTTCAAAATAGCTTGTTCCCGCGGCGGAATCTTTAGCGCTCAAAGTAAAATGGAAGCCGGAATCAATACTGGAGAGCGTATCTCCTATGATTTCGGTGCCGCCCGTTATGGGGCGGTCTTCACCTTGAGTTACCGTCTTACGAACACCTGCCGTGAACGAATTGACCAGACTGGCGTACACACTCGAACCGTTGTATATGGCCTGATATATTTTACCGCCGTCGTACAAACCGGTAATTGAGGCGCCGTTCTGGTTACGATCGGTCAGCGTTATGCCGGCAGAGGCGTAACCTACGGGATTGGTAATAGGGTCGAAGGTAGTGACACTGTCGGCAGCGATGCTAAAGGTTGTGGCCGAATTACCGGCGATAACAAAGAATTCCACACTGGTAGCAGGATCTTCCAAAACCTTGAATTTTAAAGATTCGATGCTGCCCAGTAAATTGCCATTAGCGCCGACAATATCTCTTCCACCGTTTAGGGTCCATTCGAACCAGTTGCTGGCATCAGGAGCGGTAATCATAAATTCACTGCTTCCGACGTCAGTGCCGTCCGTTGCCGTGATCCGCAGGGTGGTCATAATGGTACCGCCGTAGCCGAACGTCGTTAATACTACACTCACAAACGCCACGATCAAAACAAAAATTGGCCTCATTCTCTCATCCTCCCAAAATATTAATAAACGGTTTTTCCACACTGAGAGCTGATATGGAGGGAAACAAAAAGGGGGTACCCATTCTGACTATGAGTACAAAACCGATATTCTCTTTCTTTCTCCTCATCTCTCTCATCCTCTCTATTTCATCCGACACGCCAAAGCGTCTTTTTTGTCCGGGTTTGGCCGGAAACAAAGGCCAAACCCTTCTGATAATGAAAAAACTTTTTACTATTTTTGCGAGCCAGACGAGAACACGCCTGAGCACCCTCTGCCGCTTTTTTCAAAAACTGTACTTTCTTTTGTATAGCAGAACAGACAAAGGGAATCTATTGTGGAGACTACGTAATTTACAGGTTAATAAGACCTGCCGCATAATACACAAAACACATCGACAAAGCCGTGTTTTTGCTGTCATAAACAGCCATCGATTGGCTCAAAAGCGGGTTTGCGTTAAAGGCTCAATTAAAAGCCTATCGGCGGTTGGAATTTTTGGGGTGGGACGATTACTTTTTTGACAAGATCAACAACGCTTTCAACATTGTATTTTTTCATAACAACTGACCGGTGCACCTCGACGGTGCGAATTGAACGGCAAAGCTTTTTGGCGATTTGCTTGTTTGTGAGACCCTGCATAATCAAATCGAGCACCTGCTTTTCAATCTCCGTAAGCGGCTGCTGCGGCAGCAGACGAAATGTGCAGCATCGCATGTCCTTGCCTTTAAAGCGAATTTTCCTGACCTGAACTTCGCAGGGAAAAATGGTGCCGTCTTTTTTAATACCAAAGCTCAGGTCTGTCCCGCAAAAACCCTCATCGTTAAGTCGGATGACGCGCTGCCTGTCCTGTGGGGCAACGAGTTTATACTGTTCCTTGCCGACAAGTTCCTCGACGCTGTAGCCGAAAAAGGATGCAAAGGGTTCGTTGATCAGTTGGATTATTTCGTCGGAAATCAGGGCTATCGGTTCAGCGCTCATTTTAATAATTTGTTCAATACACTCGTTCGCTTCGACGAGTTTCAGATCAGCGTGTTGTTCTTCTGAAAATTCAAAAGCCATAATCATCACCTGTCGAGGCGTATCCTTTTGCGGACTCAACGGCCAAAAATAATAATAGAACCGGTGGATTTTGCTCATCATTTTATCTGGATCGGTAAAGTAAAGCCTCTTTTCCTCAGTAAGGGTCTGTCTGACCTTTTCCATATAGTATTTGGCAGCATCCGGCGAAAGAAGTGCGTTGATGCTTTTGCCGGCCATTTCTTCGGGGGTTGACTTGAAATACGCCGCGGCACTGGGGCTGATGTATTCAAATATACCCTCCTCGTTTAAGCAGAACAAAGGCATTTCAGACTTTTTGGACAGATGGGACACGTCTAACTGGGCCAAGGAACTGTCCTTCTGCGTATTCTTATCGATTTGTTTTTTTTCTACCTGCATAATCCTTCCGCAGCCTGGTTTAGCCAAAAAAACACCTCAATTACACTTCTTTTCCTCCATAACTACGTCTTCTGAAATCCCTGCCACACAAAGAGATAATTTCTACCCTTTTAGTTCTATACCCAGTAATTAGATATGAAAACCCTTGGTTATTATTATAAAATGAATTCATAGAAAAGCAAAATAGTAATTGATTGTGGAAACTACGTAATTATTGGAAACTAAACATAGATACCGGAATTAGATAATCCCCATTGTTTCATTATGAAGTTATCATCTAAACGAAACGGGTTCAGACATGCTCTGTAGAAAACCTGTGTTTTGGAACCCCGAAGGGGTCAAATAAAATAGCCGGGGTTGGAAACCCCCGGAAAGAATGGCTTCCTTCCCATTTTTTGAGCCCCGAAGGGGCGGCACATGTTCAGCTTTTCTACAGAGCAGGTCAGACACTCTTTTTGCCCATTCCCGCTTCATTTCCCTCGTCGCGTCGTAAGACTTCCCAGCCCTCCGGGCTGTCCTCAATTTTGCCCTTTACCTTTTGCTTTTGTTCTACCGGCCTGCCACGTCAATTCCTTTCTTTCGCAAATAGGCCTTGAGCGCGGGAATTGAAATGATATTAAAATGAAATACGGATGCCGCCAGCAGGATTGTGGCGCCCGCCTGCACGGCATCGTAAAAATGTTCCAGCGTCCCCGCCCCTCCAGAAGCGACGATTTGAGCGGATGTCGCTTTGGCCATCGCCCGAATAATCGGCAGGTCATAGCCTGTCCTGGCTCCGTCGCCGGCCTTGCTTGTGGGAAGAATAACGGGAACCCCATATCCATCCACCCGCTTTGCCCATTCGACGGCATCATGTCCCGTTGCGGTGCGTCCGCCGTCGATATACACCTCATAACCCGAAGGCATGGCTGGATTCTGGTCCACGTCGATAGCGACGGTAATCTTCCCAGGCCCGAATTCTTTGACCATCTCGGCAATAACCTTTGGCTTGCGAAATGCGGCGCTGCTGGTTGATATCTTATCCGCACCCGCCTCCAACACCGCCGCCGCCGTCGCCACATCACAGATGCCGCCGCCGACCGTAAACGGTACCGTCGCCGCTTTGGCTGTCTTGCGTACTACATCCAGCATCGTTTTGCGTTTCTCGACCGTCGCTGTAATGTCTAAAAGCGCCAGTTCGTCCGCCCCGGCCCGGCAATATGCCGCCGCACATTCAACGGGGTCGCCCGCGTCATGAATATCCACAAAATGAACCCCCTTGACCACGCGACCGTTCTGCATGTCCAGACAAGGCATAATACGTATTTGTCCCGCCATCGTTTTCCCTTTCAAGTATTGGTGCCTGCTTTCGCTTTCCCTTATTTTACTTTAATTATTTAAAATCTTCAAATATCTCTATTTGACAAGCACCACAATCGGTGATCTCCCCTTCGCTAAAAGTCCGATTTTTCGAGTCTCACAATCGAGGATGCATATCTGTCTGCCCATCTCAAAAACAATTTGATTATCCGGGAGAACAGTAACATTATAAGGGACCCAGCTGATAAATGGAGTATCTAAAGCTACCGGTATAAAATGTACGCCGTTTATAAGCAAACCATGCCCCTGAATCGCAAACAATTGAATTCCCCATGTTTTTTGATCCGCAGAACGATAATCAACATACTCGGTTTGCACCACACATCCATTTTCCTCAAGAGTTCGATTTGGTGTCGAACAAATATTCTCCCGAATCAGAACGTGATCACCCTCATCTTTTTCATAGTATCCATGCTCTTTATTGTAAACGGGGTGGGTATTGGCAAAAGCAAACAAATCCCATTCATCTTTACCTTCTTTTTGCTCCATATAAAGCTCATCCGTTCTATTTATCAGACGGATGGCATCGAAAACCAACTCCGGCTTTCTGTCCTTTAAATTCATTTGATAGACAGAACCCTCTTGTTCCGAGATATAATAAACAATAGCGTTCGGATTATTAATAAAAGCGAGAGACGGGTCGGATCGCGTAAAAAATATCAGTCCATGACTCCCGGCCAAGAAAAACAAAGGAGCCAGACATAGATAAGAAATCCCCTGAATCCAAAATGATGCGTATAGAGACTTTTTGAGGTATTTTTCTGTTCGTCTTAGTGCAAAAGCAATGAAAGGATATTCCGCCAATACGGTCGAGATAAAAAAAACACCCCACAAAAATAGAACCCATTTGCCGACATTATAAACAGTTATATTATCGGCAAGCGTCCTGACCCACCCCATCAGAAAATAGCCTATACAGGCGGAAAAATAATTCGCCCCTATCATAATCAGGATGGTCCGCCCTTTTTTGACCTTGTAGAATTTACTAATTAACAGCCCTTCAAAAATTCCGATAAAAATATTAAAAAAAACAATATGACAGCCGACAAGAGTACTGGCGGTAATGGTATTGGCAAATACGGAATGTGGAAAAAGAACAAGGAAAGAAAAAATAAAGATTATAATTGACTTCACACGGCCCACAGCAACCTCCTTATAAGTAAATTTCAAAAATCAACCATCACAAATCCTCATCCAGCAGATGTCCGAAGCGATTCTTCTTTGTGCGGAGATAATCGACGTTGTGTTTGCCCGGCCGGGCACGCAGCGGAATCTGCTCGACAATTTTAATCCCATACACTTCCAGCCGGCTGACCTTTTTGGGATTATTGGTTAAAATCCGCACGTTGCTTAGTCCCAAATCCCGGCAAATCTGCGCCCCGACGCCATAGTCGCGTTTGTCGGCCATAAAGCCCAGCTTCAAATTGGCATCGACCGTATCCAGCCCTTCCTCCTGCAGTTTATACGCCCGCAGCTTATTGGCCAGCCCGATGCCCCGTCCTTCCTGACGCAGATAAATCAGCGCTCCCTTGCCTTCCTTCTCAATCATTTCCATCGCGGTAACCATCTGGTAGCCGCATTCGCACCGCTGCGAATGAAACAAATCCCCCGTCATGCATTCCGAATGCACGCGAATCAGCACCGGCTTCGGGTGTTCAATGGGATTGCCGTTATTGTCAAGTTTGCCGATGCCGCCCTTGCACAGCGCCAAATGCGGCTCGGATACGCCGGGACTTTCATAGCCAATCATCGTGAATGTGCCGTAATCGGTCGGCAGCACAATTTCCTGAATCCGCTTGACGATACGCTCCCGCTGAAGGCGATACTCAACCAGCTTGGCAATCGAAGTCATTTTAAGGTTGTGTTCTTTGCAGTATTCTTTCAACTGCGGCACACGGGCCATCGTACCGTCGTCATTCATAATCTCGCAGATGACGCCGACGGGTTCCATCTCGGCCAGTTTCATTAAATCCACCGCCCCTTCGGTTTGTCCGACACGCACCAGCACGCCGCCGTCGCGAGCGCGCAGCGGAAAAATATGCCCGGGGCGGGCAAAGTCCATCGCCTTAACGTCGGGTCTGGCCAGCATCTTGATTGTCGCCGCCCTGTCGAAAGCGCTGATGCCCGTCGTGATGCCCTGCCGGGCATCGACCGTCACCGTGAAACCTGTTCCCAGCGCCGCGGTATTTTCCGCCGTCTGAGGATGCAGGCCGAGGCGGTCGCATTTTTCTGCCGGCATCGGTACGCAAATCATCCCCCGCCCTTCTTTCGTCATAAAGTTAACGATTTCAGGCGTAATTTTCTCGGCGGCGCAAACCAAATCGCCCTCGTTTTCACGGTCTTCATCATCAACCAGAACAATCACCCGGCCATGTCGAAGCTCGTCGAGTATTTCGGATATTTCGCTGAACGCAGTCATTTTTTCCCTGTTTTCTCTTTTTCGGCATCTTCCTGTCGGTTTTGCTGCTGCTCAAACTGGCTAATATACCGCAAACCGTCGTGAATGTAAATCGTCACGGCCAATATCGCCGCAACCCCCGCAGACCACCAGCATATCGGCACCCATATGGCCCACCCTGAAAGCCATTGCGTCATCTCCGGCGCAATCAGAATCGACGCCACCATTACTAACTGTAAGAACGTCGCTAATTTGCCCACCCAGACCGGCGCGATGCGTACATGGTCGGTCAGAAAATAAAACGTCATAAATCCCAGACACAGCAGCGCATCTTTGCCAAGAATCAGAATGACCACTTCCAGCGGCAATTGAAATCCCGGCACCGCAAATCGCTGCGACGCCAGCAGGATACACGCACAGGTGATTAAAAGCTTGTCGGCCATCGGGTCCAGAAACGCGCCCAGACGTGTCGCCTGTTTCTTCACGCGGGCTAAATAACCGTCAACGGCGTCGCTGACAGCCATCACAACAAAAATGCCCAGGGCGGCATACCGATAAAACGAAGAATGATTCGCCTCGACCATACACAGCACAAATGGGATTATCAGAATGATTCGTAAAAGCGTAATCTGGTTTGCCGCCGTTAGCCGCATTTACACGCTCCCAACTTCTTTATGTAGCACAGCCGCCCCGGCTGTGAAATCTGGTTTTACAGACAGCAGCCCGGAGCGCAAGGATTTTTCTTTATGTATCATCCGCCGCAGGTGGATTCCTCAATTTTGCCTTTTAATTTTTACCTTTTTACTTTTCTATATGTTCCGACCGCCATCTATTTGTAAAACCTGGCCGGTGATGTAATCATTGCGAATCAGAAATACCACCGCTTCGGCAACTTCCTCAGGCAGCGCGAACCGACCCAGCGGAATACGCGAAATCGCTTTTTGCTTATGCTCCTCGCCCAGCGACTCCGGCCAAGTCACAACCCCCGGCGCAACAGCGTTAACCGTTATCGCCGGAGCCAGCTCCTTGGCCAGCGATTGCGTCATCGCTATCAGGCCCGCTTTGGATGCACAGTATTCCGCATACTCCGCCCACGGATGCAGACCGCCGACATCGGCGATGTTAATAATTTTGGCCCGGACCAAAGCGGACCTGGCCGCAGAGCCGTTTTGCCCGGCTGTTCTTTTAACAAATGCCCGAGAAACAAGCAGCGGCGCCGCCAGATTCATGTCCAGTATTTCACGAATGGATTGCGGCGTGATTTCGTTTAATTTCCTCCTCCCGAAAACCGCCGCCGAATTAACCTGCACTTGAATGGGGCCAAACCCGGAGGCCTTTTCAAACAGGCCATCAATCTGTTCCGGGCTGCGTAAATCCGCCTGCAAAACCGTCGCTTTCCGGCCCAGCCGAACAATATCGCCCGCAAGCTGCCCCGCCCGGTCGGCCCGCGTATGATAATGACAGACACAATCCGCCCCCCCGCGGGCCAGTGCCATCGCAATCGCCCCGCCAAGCGTTCCGGTCGAGCCGGTAATCAGACAACTGATATTGGTAAGTTCCATAAGCGAAATACTACGACAAATCGACGCTCTTGACAAGAAGAACTATTTGCTTGCCGAAACCTCCCGTCACGCTATAATGGCCTGCCGGTATAAATCAGGAAATTCTTATGGCAGTACTCAATGTTAATATCGATCATGTGGCGACTATTCGTCAGGCGCGTCTGGCCGACGAGCCGGACCCGGCCTGGGCCGCGATGGAATGTGAACTGGCCGGCGCCAACGGCATCACCGTCCATCTGCGTCAGGACCGCCGGCACATCAACGACCGCGACGTCCGCGTCCTCAAAGAAACCGTCGCCGGCAAATTCAATCTTGAAATGTCGCTGGCCGAGCCGATTGTCAAAATCGCCGAGCAGGTCGTACCCGACCAGGTCACGCTCGTGCCGGAAAATCGCGCCGAACTGACCACCGAAGGCGGCCTCGAATGCGCCGGCAACCTCAAACGGCTCATCTATGTTGTCAAACGAATGCACAAAAAAGGTATCCTCGTCAGCGCCTTTATTGCGCCCGATGAGAAACAAATTCTGGCTTCGGCGGAGGCCGGCTGCGACGCCGTGGAACTGCACACCGGCTTTTACGCCAACGCCAAAACCGATAAGACTGTCGAAAAGGCGCTGAATGAATTGCGGGACGCACGCGATATCGCCGTCGCCGCCGGGCTGATTGTCCACGCCGGACACGGCCTGACCTATCGCAATATCCAGCCCGTCGCCCGCATTGAAGGCCTGTGCGAATTTAATATCGGCCATAGCATTGTCTCCCGCGCTGTCATCGTCGGAATGCAAAAGGCCGTCAAAGAAATGCGGCGGCTGATAGAAAAACTATAAAAAAGCCCCGAGCATCAGCGACGGGACAAAACAATAGCGTGAAGCGCAAGCGACACGATAAAACACGGAGAAATTTTATGTTTCACGGCGCAATAACAGCCCTCATAACGCCCTTCAGCGATGGGCAGGTGGATTACGAAACGCTCGAAGAACTCGTCGAGTTCCAAATTGAAAGCGGCATCGACGGCATCGCACCCGTCGGCACCACCGGCGAATCACCCACGCTGTCTTACGACGAACACAAAGAAGTCATCCGCCGCGTCGTGGATATCGCTGACGGCCGTGTCCCCGTCATCGCGGGCACCGGCTCCAACAGCACCGCCGAAGCGATTGAGCTGACCGAATTCGCCAAAAAAGCCGGCGCCGACGCATCGCTGCAGGTCTGCCCCTACTACAACAAACCGACGCAGGAAGGCTTTTTCCAGCACTTCAAAACGATTACCGAAGAAGTGGACCTGCCGCTGGTGCTCTACAATATCCCCGGACGCTGCGGCGGCGCAGGGCTCGCCATCGAAACAATCGAACGGCTGGCACAAATAGAAAACATCGTGGCGATTAAAGAAGCCACAGGCTCCCTCGATTTCGCCGCCGAAATCGCCCAGCGCACGGAACTGACGCTTCTGTCCGGCGACGATTCGCTCACGCTGCCCATCGCCGCCATCGGCGGAAAAGGCGTCATCAGCGTTGTCGCCAATATCGTCCCCGCTGATGTCAAAGCAATGACCGACCTGATTCTCGAAGGCGATTTCGTCTCGGCCCGTAAATGGCACCGCAAGCTCTTTCCTTTGGCCAAGAGTATGCTCGGTATGGCTACCAATCCCATCCCCATCAAGGCCGCCGCCGCAATACTCGGCATGGCCTCCGAAGAACTCCGCCTGCCGATGGTGCCGCTGGACGACAGCCAGAAAGCCAAACTGCAAGCCATCCTCAAGGACTACGGCCTGCTCGAAGAATAAGACCTTTCCGCCCAAATAAATCACGAAATAGGGCAAAAAGCTGTCATTGCCGCGAAGGCGGGAATACAGCATTTGCCGTAAAGGCTTAATTTACAATGAATTACGGCATTTTATATGCCATAAATCATTTTCTATCCCTAAAACCATAGATATAGATTGACTTTTATGGCCTGAGTTAATATAATGTATGGCGAGTCCTCAGTAGAGGACATATTTGAATTTTTGGAGAGGAGTGAGTGTATGAGAACACGTAATTTAGGTATCATTTTTGCGGTATGCGCAATTCTGTCTTTCACACAGCCGTCCTTAGCCACCGTTCTGGCCGTATGGGACTTCGGCGACAGCAGCGCTTTCTACACGGAAGCCCCGGCCTACTATAACACCGTTGCCGCGCCGACTCTTGTGATTGCAGGCGGAACAAAAGACATCGATGGTAAAAACGGCGTCGCCTATACCGACGCGGCAGGCATCGCCCATATCGCCGGGCAAGCGGGAGCATGGGACGACATCAAAGTCAGCGGCAGCAACGCTTCGTGGATCGTAACCCTTAATACCACCGGCTTCCATGCGTTGGCCATTCGCTGGGATTACAGGTCGGAAAAAGCAACCAGTTTCGACCTTGCCTATCGTACAACCGTCGGCGGAAGCTGGACGCAACTCAAGGATAATTACGCCATTACACCCAACTGGGCTGCGGGAACATTCAATTCTGTGGCGCTGGACTTATCCAGCTTTACCGCACTGAACAATCAGTCGTATCTCCAGCTTCGTGTGGATGACCTCGTGGAAGGCCCCGGCAACGATAAATTCGCATTCGACAATCTCGAAATCACTGGCGTGCCCGAACCGACAACTCTTCTGCTGCTCGGACTGGGTGCGATGCTGCTGAAGAAAACAAAGCACTAAGCCTGAAACTTGATTCGTAATCGAAGACCCAAAGCTCTCCGGCCGGAATACCCGGAGGGCTTTTTTTACAGCCTTTAATACCATACTGAAAAGCAGACTTCGAGCTTTTCAAATATGAAAGCTTTTTTTGAACGGTGAGGTGGAGACCGCAGGTGAGCCCGACAGAACACGTAGAGGTTTTCTTCACCTGTTCTCCTGCTCCAAACTCACCTGCTCTAACTTTTCGGCAGAGCCGAAAAAAGTGGGCAGGGGTGGATTCGACAGACACACCCGTAAAGCCTTTACAATCAAACCAGTTAGAGAGTATGGCAGAAAATACCGATGTGTCAAGTGGTACTGAATATGGTACTGGACAAAATAATACTCTTTCCCCTGATTTGGCCGAAATTGTCCGGGTCTGGCCGGGGCTGCCGGATAAAATCAAAAAACAAATTCTTACATTGGCTGCTAAAAGTAGATTATTATAATATTTTGCCCATATATACATTTAATAAAGATGTACCAATATCATGAGGTAGTACCCTTATTTTACGTTGAGCATTTTATCGAAAATAAAGGACTTATGAAAAGTCTGGTTGATTATGCTACATGCTCATAGGAGTATTTTTCGCCGAAAGGCTAAGCCACCAATGGCCTGCCCCGATTAGTTTAGTTGACATACAGGATTATATTTATCGCCGCACCATAGCCAACTCTGAGCCAGTAGAGCCAAGTCTTCCAGGTTCACAAAACAGTCGTTATTGATATCGGAAGAATTTTTTAAACAACGATACATAATAAAGGCATTGTCGCTGGTGTCAAATATTGTTGGATTGTTCGCAGAAGCAACTCTTACCAAACAGTTTTCGGAATCAACATCGGGAACAGTCCATTCATAACTCCCTGTATTTAACACACCGGATTCAATCGAAACCCATGAGAATCCGTTGTCCTCAGAATATTCAATATTAACACTGGGCATCTCTCCAAAAGAGGTATACTCAATTTCAACGATTCTCCCACCTAAATAGCGTTCTCCGCCATTCGGGGTAATAACATAGACCGTCGCAGGTTTGGAAACAACTTCTGTTTTTACCACACCCTTATTAACATCGACAGAGAACTTTACGGCCTCCAACTCTGTAGTCGTAATGCTCATGTTGGCGGTGTTTATGGATCGGCCATCGATACTAATAGAATCCCAAGTACCAATTACAACGGGTTTGTATTGATAGGTACCGGGTGGCAGTTCCATGGTCAGACTGTAACTGCCATTGTCGAAAAACATTTGATTTGTCGTGTTTGTATTGTCCCAGTTATTAAAGTCACCTGTGAGCGTCCATGTGTCCGGATCGGTACTCACTGCTAAGCGATACTGTGAGGGCAGCCAGCCATCCGATACGGCGTTTGTGTTGAATGTGATTGTGATGGTACCGGAAGCATCGGCATAAAACCAACTGTTCGCGCCGGGATAACTCCATAACCAATCCCCATTGGTGATTTTAAACTCATGCCTTCCGGGGTCAATCCCGCTTAGGGACACTGACCAAATTCCACTTGAAGTTTCAGTCATCAGATTGCCCGCTGCGTTCCAGCCGTTGAAGTCCCCAGCAACATAGTATGCCGCATTGACTGAAGCAACCGCTCCCATAACCATCATAGCTATCCATGTAAACAATGTTTTTTTCATCTTTCCTGCCTCCAAAATTAAAGTTATCGTTTTCTAATCAGCAATCCGCCCAAACCCAACAGCAAAAGCGTGCAGGGTTCGGGGATTGCATATCTATTTTTTCGATCCTCGCTTCACTCGGATGTAAAAAGGGTAAAAGAGTAAAAGAATAAAGGTTAATTAAAGTCCAGGGAAATACGGAAGCCGTAGTAGTTGCCGCGAGTCGTCGGGCCGCTGTTGCCCCGGATGGCAACGCGGCAGTAGTAGGCGAGGTCGCCCCAGCCGCCGCCGCGAAACACACGATAACTACCTGTTGTGGGTCCAGCTGGATTAGAACCTGGACTTGAGCTATAGTACGTGCTCAAATACCAATCATTGCACCACTCCCAAACATTGCCCGCCATGTCATACAGACCATACCCATTGCCGCCATTTTCGGTTTGGTAACTGGTCGCACTGCCGGGCCAGTTGTAGTTGCTCTTGTATTTTAACCCGCCGTCAAAGAAGCCCACCGGCGAGGTATAAGGATAAACCCCGTCATTCCAGATCGGATGCAATTGATTTTTAACTGGGCTGAAATCATAGGAATATGTATAACTGTAAAAATTGGCCTGCGTTTGGTTAATGGTATCACCCCACGGGAAACGCTTACCGGGAAGTCCGCCCCGGGCAGCATATTCCCACTGAGCTTCGGTCGGCAGATGATAGCCGTTCTTGCTGAAATCGCAAGTCCAGGTCACAAAGTCGTTATAGCAGGTTTGCCTGCCTTCCTGCTGGCTCCGCCAGTTGCAGTAGGCGACCGCTCCATACCAGCTTACCATCATCATCGGGTCGTTGGACATATCCCGCCCGCTCTTGGTGCGGACACTGAACGTGCTGCCGTTCCAGCTAATCTGGCTATAGGTGGAAGATTGATAGGTATCGCAGTAAGGATAGCTCGTCCCTGAGCCAGCCTTATAGACCACATTTGAAGTAACCGCTATCAAACCCTGTAGATAGGCGGAATTAAGAAAGGCGCAATACTGGGCATTGGTGATTTCATACTTGCCCATATAAAACGGACTCAGCGTAACCGTATGAACAGGACGTTCATTTGAGTACCCTTCAGTGAAACTATCCCCCATCTGAAACGTCCCGGCGGAAATCTGCACCATATCGTCAGGGACGGAATTGCCAGTCAGCCATTGAGAGGCCATCTGATCAGCGACAATCAATCTTGCCTTCCGGCGACAGATAAAAGTTCCGGATATTAGTCAGAGACAATAAACTATCTGAATTTCCTTAAGTTAGGAGATTCCAGA
>Ga0194127_10001000_pt1 | contig 43364 bp, 36 predicted proteins | sample TA2KigC100mmetaG_FD_148624 | JGI IMG/M metagenome (GOLD analysis project Ga0194127, IMG submission 148624) | Freshwater microbial communities from Lake Tanganyika, Tanzania - TA2015036 Kigoma Deep Cast 100m | ecosystem: Environmental > Aquatic > Freshwater > Lake | place: Tanzania: Lake...
CGCACGCCTGGGGCAGTTCGTTCGGCACGGCGTTCAATGACGAAGGGCGGGGGATCGCGGTGACCAACGACGGCTCGGTGATCCACACCAGCACGAGCCTCAACTACACCGACGAGAGCCAGAACTTCCCCATGGCCCACGTGAGGAAGATCGTCGATGGCGCCGTCTGCTGGAGCCTGACCTACTTCGTTGGTGCCGTGGGGGTGGACTGGGTGGCGACGCGGGCGCTGGCCCTGGCCGACCCATCGACGGAACAGTCGCAGGCACCCGGCTCGGAGGCGATCGCCTATGTGGCCGGCGTGTACCGCGGGGACGTGAACTTCGGGGTGACGCCCATTCCGGCGCCGCCGGCGACGGATTCGTCGTACGTGGCGCGTGTGCGCGAGACGGCGGGGTGCCCGACGGGCGCAGCGGAGACGACGTGGGTCGCCTCGTTCAGGGCGCAAGATACCGAGCCCCGCCCGAACGCGGCGCTGGCGATCGCCGCGGCGCGCCCGATCGCCACCCAGTCCGGGGAGGGCGTGTCCACCAGCGTCGAGAGCAAGCTGGTGGTCGGCGGGTACTTCACGGGGAACACCCAGTTCGGCGAGTTCAACCCAGGGGCGGCGAGCGGCGAGGACGCCTACATCGTCCTGATGGCGCCCTCGTCGGGGGCGGTTACCGCCGTCTTCGCCCTCGGTGGAGCGGGGAACCAGCGCATCACGGCTGTGGCGGTCGACGACCGTACCTTGGACGTGTTCGTGGCGGGGTGGTTCGACGGCGCGGCGACGAACTTCGTGCTCCGACGTCACCAGATGCCCGACCCTCCGCCCGCTCCGGACATCAGGATCAGCCAGGGCGGGCGCGACCTGTTCGTGGCCCGCTACCGGTTCACGGGCGCTGCGGACGAACTGACGCCCCTGTGGGTGTACACCTTCGGCACGGCTGGCGACGACGAGGCCGCGTGCGTGGCCCTGGGCGTCAACGACGACGCGAATCTGACCACGCTCGCCTTCGTGGGCGGCTGGACCGCCGGCGCCGGGCGCGACCTCTACTTCGCCGCGATCCAGGACGCCGGGCTTGTCAAGTGGATGTTCAACCCGAGCGCGTCGGGCGACGACCGCGTGCTGTCGGTGGCGGTCGACGGCCTGGGCCGACCCGTCTTCACCGGGCAGGTCGGCTGCCCCTACGCGCCGGGCACGCCGTGCGCCGATCCCTCCATCGCCTTCGGCTCGACGGTGCTCACCCCCGACGGGCTGGACGCCTTCGCCGCCCGCTTCCATCCCATCACGGGCGCGGTGGAGTGGGCGTACCGGCTCGGGGGCAACCTGGACGAGTCGGCGACGGCGATCGCCTTCGACCCGGCGTACACCGACCGCTTCGCCCTGACGGGGTGGTTCGGCAGGCCCGACGCCGCGCCGGGCCAGTACACCATCGACCTGGACCCCGGCCCGGGCGCGGCCCCCGTGACCGGCGCCGGCTACGCCGACGCCTTCGTCTCGCTGATGGCGCCCGCGGCGCCGGAGTACGTCGGCTTCCAGGTCTCGCTGGTGCTCGACCAGTCGGAGAGCATGGTCATCTGGGCCGACCCGGAGTTCCCGTCGATGCTCAGGGCGCTCCGCGAAACCGTCGCCGACCCGCTGGTGATCCCCCACCTGGGGCAGCAGAACCCCGGCGGCGGGACGCGCGCCCTCGCCGTTCAGATGAACGCGATCGTCCACACCACGCGCGAGGTGCTCGAGCAGGGGGCCCAGGTCGTGATGCCCTGGACGGTGATGGACGCCACCACCGCGCCGCTCTTTGCCCGGCGCCTGGGCGCCACCCATTCGCGCGTGCATCCCGCCGACCCTCCGAGCAACCGCGTCGGGGCCGGTTTCCGCGCCGCGGCCGCGAGCCTGGCCCGCTCGGGCATCGACCCGCAGACCACGCCCACCTCCGCCTCCATCCTCCTCATCGGCAACGAGCGCCCCGGCGACGATGCCGACATCGCCCGCGTCGAGGCCACCGCCCCCGGCAAGTTCGATCGAATCAGCGCGCTGGGATCCGGGGACGCCCTGCGCGATGACATGCTCCGGGACGTCACCATGCCGCGGCCCGGCACGCCAGACCCCACGGCGCTGGAGATCGACCTCTACTCCACCGGGTTCGCCTCCGACGTCTCCAACATGCACCCGGAGCCGCTCCCTCCGCACGCCTGGCCCTTCCGCGACGCGCTCCGCCTCATGCTCACGCGCCTCTCCTGGTGCGCGAGCGACTACGACAGGAACGAAGCGCACCAGCAGAGCGATCTGACTCTCCTGAGCGCTCACTCCGCACAATGCGCTCTGAATCCGCCACCGCACCCCTCGTGCAACCCCTACGCGGACTGGAACTTCGACGGCATCTTCGACGGGCACCTGCCGGGCGGCATTGACCGTCAGAAGCTCGAGTTGCATCTGCCGGCGCCCTGTCCGTAGAAGGGGACATGTGTCATGGGCGCCACGGTTCGCATAATGACGGCGGCAGCGCTTGCACTCGCGCAGACCATCCCCATCGCGGCAGGCGAGCCGCCGCGATTCGTGATGATCGTCGATCCTGCAGGCGCACCGGACCTGACGGGCGTCGTGCACGCCATCTCCCCCGACGGGCGCTTTGTCGGCGGCACATACCAGCGCCGCCTGCCCCAGTTCCGGATGGAGGCCTTCCGCTGGTCGGAAGCCACCGGCCTGGATTACCTCGGCGTTCTCCCCGCGCAGTACCCGTTCAGCGTCGTCGACGGCCTGTCGCTCAACGGAGAGGTCGCCGTAGGCATGGCGAGCACCTGCGGCGACGTGGCCTTCATGTGGCGCGACGGGAAGATGTGGGAGTTGCCGCGACCGCCCGATGCCAGGTGCTCCGCCGGGGCGTGGGACATCACGCCCGACGGGCGGATCGCGGTGGGTTTCGTGTCGCTCGACCCGGCGGGCAACGGCGCGGCGATCTGGCGCGACGCCAAGGTGCAGCGACTGGTCTCCGATCTTCCGGATTGTCCCTTCAGCATGGCCATCGTCACCACCCCCGATGCCGGCGCAATCGCCGGGCTGGGGCGCAACGGCGCACTGACGTATGAGGCGGTGCTCTACCGCAAGGGGCGGCTGACGCGCCTGGGCGTGCTCCCGGGCGCGCCGGAGAGCGGGGCCTATGGCGTCTCGGACGACGGGCGCATCGTCGCCGGCGTCTCGTTCTCCCAGGGCTTCCTGTGGTCCGAACGCACCGGCATGGTCAACATGGCCCCCTTCGCCCCGCCGGGAACGACCGACTTCAACACCTTTCCGATCAGCGCCGACGGGCGGATCGTGGGCGGGATGGTGCGCTTCCAGGGTCGCCAGCAGGCGGCGGTCTGGACGGCCCACACCGGCACGCGCCTGCTGATGACCATCCTCGCCGAGGCGGGCGTCGACCTCCAGGGCATCACGCACATCCTCAACGCCGACTACATGTCCGCCGACGGGCTCAAGTACGCCTGCCGGGCGTGGCGGCTGCCCGAACCGCTGACGCGGCCCTACTACGCGGTGATCCCGCCCTTCTGCTTCGCCGACTGCGACAACAGCGGCGACCTCGACTATGCCGACCTGCTCTGCTTCCTCAACCGCTTCGAGCGCGCCCAGGATCCCCGCGCCAACCCCATCGACTTCTTCTACTGCGACTTCGCCCCCGACGACGAGATCGACTTCAACGACTTCCTGGCCTTCCTCAACCTGTACAACAAGGGGTGTGGGCAGTAGGCACCGAGGCACCAAGGCACCAAGGCGGCGAGGCGGCGAGAGAGCGAGACAGGGGGCGCCGCCACCGGACCTCAGGCAACCGGCATTCGGCAGCCATGGGTGGGACAGGCGTCCCGTCTGCCGTGGGTGGGACAGGCGTCCCGCCTGTCCGGTTCCGCCGCTCCACGGCCCCGCTCGGCACCTTCCCTCAAGTGGGGGGCTATCGGCGCGTGGGGGGCGTGGTGAAGTGGAGTTCGAGGTAGCGGGCCACGTAGTCGACGATGGACTCGGCCTCGGGGATCTCGGCGCTGGTGGTCGGGCCCATGGGCTCGAAGCGCATGTCCTTGAAGCGGCGGACCGCGTCCTCCAGCGACAGGCCGTGCTGGATCGCCAGGCTGAACGCCCGGCAGAAGGCCTGGCACATGCCGGAGATCGTCGAGCCTTCCTTGGCCATCTTGATGAAGATCTCCCCAGGGCGCCCGTCGGCGTACAGCCCGATGGTCAGGTAGCCCTCGTGCCGGTTGATGCAGAACTTGTGGGTGACCGACTCGCGGGTGACGGGGAGGGATCGGCGGACGGTGACCATGGCCTCGTGGCTCTCCGGAGATTGGGGCGCCTGGGGCGCCGGCGGATCGCTGTCGCGGGGCGGGATCGCCATCGGCGGAGCGTAGGGGCGAGGGCCCGCCGCCCGGACCGCGAAGGTATCGGACCGGGGGTCGGTGAGAGGCCAGAATCGGGGCGGGGGGTATCCGCCCGGGGCGGGGGTGGGGGTGCGTGCCCGGGGTCGACACGGCCGATACTCTTCACCTCACACCCAGGCATGGACCCCCAGCCCGACCAACCCTGCTCCGCCGCCTCGCGCGGGTTTTCCGGCGCGTTGGCGCGGGGACTTGCGCTGCTGCTGGTGGCGGCGGTGGCGGCCCACGCGTCGGCGGGGGAGTTCGCGTCGCTGTCGCGGACGATCAGCCGCGGCGTCGGGACCGAGGCGACCAGCGTGCGGGCATGGTCGATCGCCTTTGCCCGTGCCGTGCGTCGGCTGGCGGAGTCCGACCAGTCGCAGCCGGGGGCGAGGGCCCACGGCCCTTCGATCGACAATCGCGAGGGGGCGCTGCCGGCGTGCCGCCCGGAGAGCCGAGCGCTCCCGGTGTGCGACGGCATGGTGCTGACGCGGCTTGACCTCCCGCCGCCCGCGCGGGGCTGAGGTCCCTTCCCGGCGCGTCCGGGTCTTTCCGCCGTCGGCCTCATCGGCGGCGCACCGTCGAATCCACAACTGACCTGATCCGGGCGTCGGCGTCGCCGGTGGCGCGTCGATCGCCCCCTCCCCGGCGTTGCGGCGCCGGGCCAGAGCGCGAGAGCAGCACCATGGCCGAGCACGGCATTCCGATCATCGGGCCCATCCTCAACAAGATCATCGGCACGCGCAACGAGCGATTCGTGAAGATGTACACGACGCGCACGCGCCAGATGAACGACCTGGACGCCAAGTACCGCTCGGCGGGCGACGCGGAGCTGCGGGTCAGGATCAAGGAGTTCCGCGAACGCTACGACGCCGGGGAGAAGATCGACCAGATCATGGTGGAGGCCTTCGCGGTAGCCCGCGAAGCGATGGACCGGGCGGTCGGCATCCGCCAGACGCTGAACCCCGCCCGCAACTTCGACGCGTCGCGGCTGCCCGAGCCCATGCGTGCCCTGCACGCCCAGCTCAGGGCGCAGGCCGACGCGCTCCCGCCCGCCGAGCCCACCGGCCCCTACCAGGGGTGCGCCCAGGCCCAGCCGGGGTGGATGCAGGTCGAGATCCCGCCGGAGTACTACGAGGCGGTGCGCGAGCTGTACCCCGAGAGCAAGCCGCCGTTCCGCTCGAGGCCCTTCGACGTGCAGTTGATCGGCGGCATGGTGCTGGCGCAGGGCAAGATCGCGGAGATGCGGACGGGCGAGGGCAAGACGATCGTGGCGCCGCTGGCGGCGTACCTGGCGGCGATCCAGCGCCGCAAGGTCCACGTCGTCACCGTGAACGACTACCTCGTGCAGCGCGACCGCGACTGGACCTTCCCCTACTTCTGGGCCCTTGGGCTCACGGTCGGCGCCATCCACCCCCAGCACATGCAGGACGAGAACGAGAAGCGCGTGATGTACCGCTGCGACGTGGTGTACGGGACCACGGCGGAGTTCGGGTTCGACTTCCTGCGCGACAACATGAAGCGGTCGGCGGAGGCGCAGGTGCAGAAGCGCCGCGACTTCGCCATCGTGGACGAGGTGGACTCGATCCTGATCGACGAGGCCCGGACGCCCCTGATCATCTCGGGCCCGGCCCACGAGGACCAGCCGCGCTACGAGCTGGCCGACCGCCTGGCCCGTCACCTGGTCGAAAGGCAGAAGGCCTGGAACGACGCCGACGAGGGCGTGACCAGGTGCAAGCAGCGGATCCGCGGGCTGGAGGGCGACATCCGCCAGGCCCGCGACAAGGCCCGCATCCCCGAGCTCCAGGAGCAGCTCCGCCAGGCCAAGGGCGAGCTGCCGGGCCTGGAGTCCCACCGCGACAAGCACACGCAGTATTACGAGGTGCAGCTGGAGCGGAAGGACTGCCACCTGACGCACGAGGGCGTGGCCGAGGCCCAGCGTGCGGCGAACGTCGGATCGTTCTACGTCGACCAGAACATGGACCTCCCCCACCTGCTCAAGCAGGCGCTGCGGGCCCACTCCATCTACCAGCTCGACCGCGACTACGTCATCATGACCACGCCCGACCCCATGACGGGGCGCCCGTCGCCCAGCATCGTGATCGTCGACGTGAACACGGGGCGCCCCATGATCGGGCGGCAGTGGTCGGAGGGCCTGCACCAGGCGGTGGAGTGCAAGGAGAAGGTGCCGATCAAGCAGGAGACGCAGACGGTCGCGACCATCACGATCCAGAACTTCTTCAAGATGTACAGGCGGCTGAGCGGCATGACCGGCACCGCCGACACCGAGGCCCAGGAGTTCCACGACATCTACAAGCTGGACGTGGTCGCCATCCCCACCAACAAGGCGGTCATCCGGCGCGACCACGACGACCTGGTGTACCTGACCGGCAAGGACAAGTGGGACGGCATCGTCGACGAGGTCAAGCGCTTCCACGACGTGGGACGCCCCATCCTCGTGGGCACCACCAGCGTCGAGAAGAGCGAGCTGCTCTCGCGCATGCTCACGGGCAAGCACGGCGTGAAGCACGAGGTGCTCAACGCCAAGCAGCACGAGCGCGAGGCCCACATCATCGAGAACGCGGGCCAGCTCGGGGCCGTCATGATCGCCACCAACATGGCGGGGCGCGGCACCGACATCAAGCTGGCCGCGATCTCGCGGGCCCAGCTCCTGGACCACTGGCTCAAGCGCGGCATCGCGCCGCGGACCGTCACGGTCGAGTCGAGCGAGCAGGAGCTGCGCGAGGGCGTGTACCGCAAGATCGCCGCGGGCGAGCTGGAGCTCCCGGGCAAGGAGAAGCGCGAGGTCGAGGCCCTGCCCTTCGAGGAGATCGAGACGCGCCTGCTGCGCAAATGGGCGATGCAGTACACGTGGGCGTCGCCGGGCTCGATCGACCGCATGAGCGCCGAGCAGTTGCGCCAGGAGCTCGACGCCCAGGGTCGGTTCATCCTGCACCGCATCCGCTGGTTCGAGAGCATCGAGGACATGGGGGGGCTGCACGTGATCGGGACGGAGCGCCACGAGGCCCGGCGCATCGACAACCAGCTCCGGGGGCGTTCGGGCCGCCAGGGCGACAAGGGATCCAGCCGCTTCTACGTCTCCCTCGAAGACGACCTCATGAAGCTCTTCGGCGGCGAGACCATGATGAAGGTGCTGGCGCGCCTCGGGATGAAGGAGGGCGACGCCATCGAGCACCCCATGCTCTCCAAGCGCATCGAGGGGGCCCAGCGGAAGGTGGAGGAGCGCAACTTCCAGATCCGCAAGAACGTGCTCGAGTACGACGAGGTGATGGAGCACCAGCGCCGGTCGTTCTACGGGCTGCGCCAGCGCGTGCTGGAGGGGCGGGCCGTCAAGGACCTGATCTTCGAGTTCATCGCCGAGGCGACGGAGAACGCCTGCGACTCGTTCCTGCACCAGGACTACCCGTACGACTGCGTCGCCGAGTACGCCCGCCAGAAGCTCGACTACGCCATCAACGCCGACCGCCTCAAGGGGCTGGAGCCCGAGGAGATCGAGCCGCGGATCCGGCGCGATGCGCTGGACGAGGCCCGGCACATGATCGACCTCACGCTGGGCGAGTACATGCCCGTCGAGGGCTCCGAGGCCTCGGTCGACTTCGACACGGCCGGGCTCATCGACTGGGCCAAGGGCCGTTTCGGCGTGACGCTCGACGCCGAGTCGCTGCACCGGGAGGGCGGCGGGGTCCGCCGGCAGATCGCGGACACCCTCGGGCACGCCGCGGAGGAGAAGATCGCGCAGGCGGACCTGGGCGACCTGCCCAGGTACACCGTGCCCGACTACGGGGCCCGCGTGCTCTGCGAGTGGGTCAAGGAGAAGTTCGGCATCGACCTGGTGCCCGAGCAGGTGCTGGAAGCCCAGCGCAAGGCCAAGGAGGACCCCGGCGCATCGGCGCTCAACCTCATCCTGGACAAGGCCCGCGAGCTCTACGCGAAGCGCGAGATCGAGTACCCGGTCGACTACGCGGTCGAGATGACCATGGTCGTGGCGCGCGAGCAGGGCCCGATGGAGGCGATGGCGCAGCTCGCGTCGTGGGCTCGCCGATCGCTCAAGCTCGAGATCACCCCCGAGCAGATCAAGACCATGCCGCCGCAGAAGGTGCGGCAGGTGCTGCTCGACGCCTCGCGCAAGGCCGCCGAGGAGAACGCGCTGGAACGCCAGGTCGAGGCCGCCCAGGCCCACGCCGACGACGACGCGCTCGACGCCCACCTCAAGGCCCGCCTCGGCGGGCTGGGGATCACCGAGTCGATGCGGTACCTGGAGGGGGAGGAGCGCCAGAACGCCATCCGGGCCCGCGTCGAGAACATCATGCGGGCCGAGCTGCTCTACTTCGAGCGATCGATCCTCCTCGACACGCTGGACCGGTCCTGGCAGGACCACCTGTACGCCATGGACCAGCTCCGCGACATGATCAACTTCCGGGCCTACAGCCAGCAGGACCCGCGCATCGAGTACAAGCGCGAGGGCTCGCAGCAGTTCCGCACCATGATGGAGGGCATCCGCGACCGGGTCACGGAGTACGTCTTCAAGGCCAAGGTCTCGCCCCTGCAGCAGTTCGCTCAGCGGGCCCAGCAGCGCCCGGCGCCGCCGCCCCGCCAGCCCGCCCCGGCCCGGGTTGGGGCGGGGTCGATCATCAGCGGGCCGGGGTTCGCCGGAGGGACGATCTCGGGGCCCGGGATGCCGCAGGGTCCGTCGCCGACCTGAGCGCCCGCGTGGCAAGCGGCTCCACCCCGGCGCGAACCGGGCACGGAGCGCGACGAGCCCTCCGCGCGAGCGGAGGGGGGACGCCATGCGCCCCGCGCTCGCGCGGAGGGCTCGTGCGCGGGACACCGCTCACGCAGGTTCAGAGACGACAGCGCCGGTGATCGCGGCGTCCCCGCCGCGAGCCCGTGCGGCAACCGGAGAAGCCCCGCCGCGCGGGAGGCATGCCTCGCGCGGCGACCGTGCGCCCGGGGCGCGCCGCGGGTCAGAGGACTTCGTCGCCGAGGCGGTAGGCGGCGACGTACTTCCGCGCCCGGCTGGTCGTGTCCTTGATCGCGATCCGCGAGCCGTCGGCCCGCAGGCGGATCACCCGCCCCACGCGGCAGAGCTTGGCCAGCGCCTGGTTCACGCTCGACTTGATCGACGTCGGGGCCGCGTCGGTGGTATACCCGACCTCGGTGAGCGCCTCGCCGATCTCCTCGGTGGTCAGCGGCTCGGCGTACTTGTCCAGCGACCAGATGGCGGCGATGGCCTCCGCCAGGTTCTTGGGGCGCTCGCCGGGCTTGATCGCGGGTGACGGCCGGCGCGCTCCCTCGGCGACCGCCGCAACCTCCTGCTTCTGGCCCAGCAACCCCGCGAACCCGCTCATCTTCATGTGCTGGTGACGCACCAGTTCCTGCGTGTAGGCCTTGATCTGGTCGATGCGGGCCTCGACCTGCTGCCGAATAACGTCGTAAACCTGCCTCGCCTCGCGCTCCTTGACCCGCTCACCCTCGATCCAGCTCGTCACGCGCTCCAGTTGCTCGGCGACTTCCACCAGCGTCATCTGCGACGGCGGTTTGGACATGTCGAGCCCGGCGTGCTCACTAACACTCAGCATCGGTCTGTCTCCATGAAACGCCGATCGGCTCCCACGAGCGGCTGGGGCAATCGGCTCGGGAGCGTCGCTCCCCGGTTGAGGATCCTGCAAGGCCCGTTTATACCTTGTGCACGCCGGGGTGTCAACCGGTGGCACGCGAATATCCGCCCGAAACAGTGTGTATCAGGATCGGGACCTGCTCGGTCCGGGTCCCGCATCATGGATCAACGCCGCGTCGGGGTGCGTATGGTCATGCGACGAGCGGGTTGTGAACCCGCGCGGTCGCTGCACGCCTGAGAGGAGCCATTCACGTGCGCACGCCACTGACAACGCCCCGCCGACGCCTCCACACCCGGCGCCCATTGCGTCGCGGGGGTTCCCCCGGGTTCACCCTGGTCGAGTTGCTCATCGCCGTCGCGATTGTCGCCATCCTGATCGCGATTGTAGTCAGCGTCGGCTTCGGGGCGGTCGCGAGCAACAAGGAGCGCGTCACACGGGACGTGATCGGGATCCTCGACAACGCCGTGGCGGAGTACATCGCCATCCACGGCGAGCCCCCGCCCCCGACCATGAACTGGCCCGGACGCACCGGATCGCCCCTCCGGATCGTCCCGGTTTCCGATGTCATCGAGATGCCGTCCGAGGTGCCGATCGACAGCGTCGCCCTGTTCCTCCTCCAGATGCGCGATCAGCCGAAGGTGCGGGCCGTCCTCGAGGGCATCCCCCCGAGGTTCCTCCGGGCCGGAACCGCCCCGCCCGGGCTCCAGCTCGACGACAGCCTGGTCCTGAACACCGTGGTCGACGGCTGGGGCAAGCCCCTCCGCTACGTCCACCCCAAGCTCGCGGGGCTGGTGTACGGGCCCAACTGGAGCGCCCCCACGAGTCCGACCACGGGCGTCCCCCTCTCGCAGGTGTTCGGCCCGGCGCCCTCCGGCGCCGCGTACGTGCCCGTCGAGGTGCGACGAAACGCGACCGACGGCGACTCCGGCCGCGCCGAGTCGGCCCGCCCCTTCTTCTACTCGGCCGGCGGCGACGCCAACCCCGCCAGCGCCGATGACAACATCTACACCTCCCGCCCCACCTTCGTGAAGTGACCGCGCGGCCGCCGCGGGGCCCCCGTCGGTAGAATGCCGTCGGCATGACCCAAGCCGCTCCGCCTTCCGCGACCCCCGCGCCGCCGCCGCTCCTGCGCGTGCGCGACCTCCACGTCCACTTTCCCATCCGCGCCGGCGTCCTCCAGCGCATCGTCGGACACGTGCGCGCGGTCGACGGCGTGTCCTTCGACATCGCCAGGGGCGAAACCCTCGGGCTGGTCGGCGAGTCCGGCTGCGGCAAGACCACGGTCGGCCGCAGCATCCTCCGCCTCATCCCGCCCACCAGCGGTCATGTCGTCTTCGACGGGCAGGACGTCCTCTCGGCGTACGGGGCCCGGGAGAAGGCCATCCGCCGCCAGATGCAGATCATCTTCCAGGACCCCGCCAGCAGTCTCAACCCGCGCATGCGCGTGGTCAACATTCTGGGCGAGCCGCTCCAGGTGCACGGGCTGGTCAAGGACCGGGCGGAGCTCCGCGAGAAGGTCGAAACGCTGCTGGTGCGGTGCGGCATGCCCAAGGCCGCCGCCGACCGCTACCCGCACGAGTTCTCCGGCGGTCAGCGCCAGCGCATCGGGATCGCCCGGGCCCTGGCGCTGGGCCCGCGGTTCGTGGTCTGCGACGAGCCGACCAGCGCCCTGGACGTCTCGATCCAGGCCCAGATCATCAACCTCCTGATGGACCTGCAGAGCGAGTTCGGTCTGTCGTACCTCTTCATCAGCCACGACATGGCGGTGATCCAGCAGGTGTGCCGGCGGATCGCGGTGATGTACCGCGGCAAGGTGGTGGAGGCCGGCGACCGCGAGCGCATCCTGGTCGCGCCCGAGCACCGCTACACCCAGAGCCTGCTCTCGGCGGTCCCCGTCCCCGACCCCAGCCGCCACCGCCGACGCGTCGTTTTCGAAGGCGGCGCCATGTGACCCCCGCGGCGTCACGCTCCATCACCATCCGCCCCGCCCGCCCCGACGACAGCACGCTCATCGCCGGCCTCATCCACGAGCTGGCGGCGTACGAACGGGCCCCCGACGAGTGTCACGCGACGCCCGAACTCGTCCGCGCCGCGCTCTTCCCCGCGAGCGGGCGAGCGCAGGCCGAGTGCCTCATCGGGGAGATCGGCGGCGTGCCCCAGGGCTTCGCCGTCTTCTTCCACAACTTCTCGACCTGGCGGGCCCGGGCCGGGCTGTACCTCGAGGACCTGTTCGTGCGCCCCGAAGCCCGCGGCGTGGGGCTGGGCAAGGCCCTCTTCTGCCGGGTCGCTCGTATCGCGGTCGACCGCGGCTGCCCGCGCTACGAGTGGAACGTGCTCGACTGGAACGCCCCCGCGCTCGACTTCTACCGCTCCATGGGGGCCGTCGCCCTGGAGGGCTGGACCATCCACCGGCTCGACGGCGACGCGCTGACCCGCGTCGCCGGCATGGATCGCCCCACGCCGTGAGTGGCACGCACCGGGATCGGGCGCGTCAGCGATGGGGCCGCGACGGGCTCGCCGCGACGCGCAGCTCGCACGCCGTGCCGAACCGTCGGCAGATGGGGTGGTCGGCGCACGCGGCGGCGCGGGCCTTGCAGGCACGGCGGCCGTGGAAGATGAGCGCGTGCCCGGCGAGGCACCAACGGTCGCGGGGGAAGAGGGCCATGAGCCGGCGTTCGATCATGGCGGTGGTCGTGCCCGGCTTCGCCAGCCCCAGGCGCACCGCGAGGCGCTCCACGTGGGTGTCGACCACGAACCCGACGTTGATGCCGTAGGCGTTGCCCAGCACGACGTTGGCGGTCTTGCGGGCCACGCCGCGGAGCGTGAGCAGCTCGTCCATGGTGCGCGGGACCTCCCCGCCGAAGCGCTCGGCGACGTCCTTCATCGCCGCCTGGATCGCCCTGGCCTTGTTCCGGAAGAGCCCGATGGACCTGATGCAAGGCTCGATGTCGGCGGGGGCCGCGGCGGCGTAGTGGGCCGGCGTGGGGAAGCGGGCGAAGAGCGCGGGCGTGGCCCTGTTGACGCCGGCGTCCGTCGCCTGCGCCGAGAGGATCGTCGCCACGAGCAGTTCGTGGGGGCTGGAGTGGTCCAGTTCGCAGCGGGCGTCGGGGTAGTGAGCCCGCAGGGCCGCGAGGAGTTTGCCGGCGCGGGCCCGCTCGCGGGCGCTCACCCGGGGCAGCTCGAACGGCAGGTCGCGGGTCATGGCTTCGGGCCCGTCGGCGCGGCACGCCCGGGGGTGGCGACGGTCAAGGCAAGGGCGCCCACGACGCCGACGCCGATGACGGACAGCACGCGGTTGGCGGTCGGGTGCCGGGCGTCGAAGGCAGCGCGGAGGGCGTCGGCGCGGGCGGTGTCGCCCCCGCGGGCGGCGTCCCAGAAGCCGTGCAGGTCCGAGACCATCGGGGGCGTGAGGACGAACAGGGAGTAGATCATGGCGAAGAACGCGAGGGCGACCAGCCCGCCGCGGACCAGCTCAACCCCCCTCGCGTGCAGCACGCCGCGCCGAAAAAGCGGCACGCCCACGAGCCCCGCCGCGAGCACGCAGCAGATCAGTTGCACGCCGTCGGCGATGGCGAAGATCCGCTGCATGGGAACGCCCGCGGCGATGGACCAGTGCCCGCCGGGGTACGCGGCGTACCCAGGGAGCGAGGGGTCCAGTCGCTTCATGGCGGGGAAGAGGGTGGCGGCGGCGACGGCGGTCATCGCCAGGGCGCCGAGCCAGGTCCCCAGCGTCGCGGCCAGCAGCTTCTCGGCGCGGGTGGGCATGCCGCCAGTGTAGTGGTCGCCCGGGTTAGGATCGGGCATGTGGCCCAGGGCGAGGCTGAGCATCTCCATCGCGGGCTGGCCGGAGCGGAGCGTCGCCCCGGGCGAGTCGCCGCGGACGCGCATCGAACGGGTGGCCGCGTGGGGGGCGCGGGGCGCGCAACTCGACGCCACCATGGCGGGGATCCGCCCGCGCGAGCTCGACCGCTCCGGGCGGCGCGACCTGGCCGCACTGCTCAAGCGACTCGGGCTCTCCTTCAGCGGGCTCGACTTGTTCATCCCCTTGGAGCACTTCACGAACGCGCGGCACACGGACCGCGCGCTCTCCGCGGCGTCGGCGGCGTGCGAGCTGGCCTCCGACCTGGAACGCCTCGCCGGTGACGCCGGCGCCGGCGTCGTCTGCACCGCCCTCCCGGACTCGATCGACCCGCGGGTGATCGAGGCGCTCGCCGCGGCGGCGGATCGGCACGGTGTCGCCATCGCCGACCTCGCCTGGCCCCCTCGGGACCAGCCCGCCGGGCCCGGGATCGGCGCCGGGTTCGACCCGGCGGCGATGCTCATGCGCGGGGCCGACCCGGCGGCGGAGGTCGCCCGCCTGCACGCCCCGGTTCTGGCCGCCCGCCTGAGCGACGTGTCGGCGGTGGGGCGGGTCGCGCCCGGGTCGCCGGGCGGCCGCCTGGACGTGCTGGGCTACGCCGCGGCCCTGCACGCCCGCGGCTTCGCCGGCGCCGTCGTGGCCGACCTGCGCGGGCTCGACGATGCCGACAAGGCCGCCGCCCGCATGATCGCCGCGTGGGGGCCCTGAGGTCAGCCTTGCAGGCGGGCCAGTTCCTCGTCGGGGATGTCGGCGTTGGTATAGACCTTCTGGATGTCGTCGAGGTCTTCGAGGGCGTCGATGAGGAGGAGGAGGTTCCGCGCATCCTCGCCGCGGACCGTCTGACGGCCGGTCGGGGCCATCACGAGCCGGGCCTGCCCGACCGTGTACCCGGCGTCCTCGATGGCGTCCTTGACCCGCGTGAACGAGGCCACGTCGGTGGAGACGAGCCACGACGTGTCATCGGGGTCGTCGGGGTCCGGGGCCTCGAGGTTGCCGGCGCCGGCCTCCAGCGCCAGTTCGAGGATGGCGTCGGGGTCGACGGGGCCGGGGACGGTCTCGCGGCCCCGGGGCACGGGCGGGCCCGCGGTCACGAGGACCTCGCCGCGGGGCTCGAACGTGAAGGCGACGCACCCCGTGGCCCCCACGTTGCCGCCGAACTTCGAGAAGGCCAGCCGCACGTCGGTGATCGTGCGAGTGCGGTTGTCGGTGAGGGCGTCGGCGATGATGGCGACGCCGCCCGGCCCGTAGCACTCGTAGCGGACGGGCTCGTAGCTCTCGGCGCCCAGCTCGCCGGTGGCCTTCCTGATGGCGCGCTCGATGGTGTCCTTGGGGACGTTGGCGTAGCGGGCCTCGTCGACGGCGATGCGGAGCGAGGCGTTGGACGAGGGGTCGCCCCCGCCCGCCCGGGCCGCCACCATGATCGCGCGCACGCACTTGGTCCAGATCCGCCCGCGCTTCTTGTCGACGACGGCCTTGCGGTGCTTGACCTTGCTCCACTTGTTGTGCTTGGCCAACGCGACCTCCGGGCTCGATCAACGCGGTGACGGGGCGCTCCCGGGCTCACCGACGGTCGCCGAGAGCGGGGCGACGGCGGGCTCGCGGCCGTCACGGGCGGCCCGAACCTTGTCCGCCACCGACTGCTGGAGCGACTGGAGCCGCTGCAGTTCCGGCGCGGGGACGTTGGTGCTGCCGCGGATGATCTGGAGCTGCCGCCGCAGGAGCGAGTCGGCGGCGGTCCAGCGGTCGATGGCGCCGGGCTTCTGGCCCGCGCGCCACAGGGCGTCGCCCAGGTGGTCGAGGATCGTGCTGTTGTCGCCGCCCTCGTCCAGCGAGGCGGCCCGGGCCAGCAGGCTCACCGCCCCGGGGACCGCGCGCCCCGCGGCGTCCGTCGAGTCGCCCAGGCGCCCCTGTTTGTACCGCAGCCACCCCAGCGAGTCCGTGATGCTGGCCCGCTCGGGCATCTGGGCGATGGCCCGCTCGAGCAGTTCGCCCGCGCGGTCGAGGTTCTGGTCCAGCTCCACCCAGTGGTAGGCCAGGTCGTTGCAGAGCCAGGGGTGCGACGGGTCGGTGCCCAGCCCGATCTCGTAGATCCGGGCCGCGCGCTCGTGGTCGCCCGAGAGATACGCCAGGTTGCCAAGGCGGTACGCCAGGTCGGCCTTCAGGCGCGCCTCGGGCGAACCGGGGCTCTCGGGCGTCGGCGCGTCGGTGTCGCTGAAGCGCGCGAGGATGTTGCGCATGCGGGACGCGTCGGTCAGGTGGGCCAGCAGGTGCGAGGCGTCGTCGATCGTGCCCAGCAATCCGACGGCCCGGAAATACTCGAAGACGACCTCGGGCGGCGCCCCGGGGGAGCGCTCGACCAGGTGCCGCAAGTACGCCGGCGTACGGGCCCGGTGCGGCCCGGACCCGAGTTGGGCGGCGACGGAGAGCTCCCAGCGGGCGTCCGGCTGGGGGTGCTGCCGCGCCGCCGCCAGTGCCGCGGAGGCCAGTTCACCGGTGTCGATGAGCGGCGCCGCGAGCAGGAGCGTCAGCCGCGCCTGGTGCAGCCCGATGGGCAACGCGACGTCGCGCGAGCCGGCGACACGCATCAGCGCCAGCGCCGCCGGCACCGCGCCGGGGTCCGTGCGGGCCGACTCCATCGCCGAGTGCGCCGTCCGACCGATCAGGGCCGCCAGGCGAACGCCCTCCGGCGCCGAGAGGGGCACCTCCGTCGGCGGCAGCCCCGCGTCGAGTGTCCGGGCGGCCTCGTCGATCCGCCCGCCCGCGGCCTGCAGCTCCGCCAGCTCGATCGTCCACGCGACGGGCCTTGGGAGCGGCTCCAGGCGCTCGCGGGCCAGCTCGTCGGCCCGCGACCGCTGTCCCAGGTGCTCGCGGAGGATCCGCTCGCGCAGGATCCCCCATGCGGGCAGAGGCATGTCGGCCCGCCCCAGTTCCGCCAGCGCCGCGTCGGCGCGATCCAGCGCCGCCAGCACTCGGGCCCGGGCGGCGACCTCCGACGGCGCCGAGCCGCGATGCTCCGAGCGCCGATCCAGCCACTCCAGCGGGTCGATCGGGAGCGACGGCTCGCCGCCCTCGCCCCGCGCCAGCCGCTGCTCCCACGCCGAGACCAGCAGGCCCAGCGCCGCGCTGTCGGTCGGATCTTCCTCCGACAGCGCCCGGAGGATCGGCTCCGCCCTGCCCCAGAGCTGGCGCTGCGCCAGCTCCTGGGTCGCCAGCCATCGGAAGAGGCGTGCGTTGGGGTTGTGCTGGCGCAGGGTCCGTGCCGTCTCGGTGAAGCGGGCCTGGTCCGTGAGCGGACCCGCGGGGCCGTGCAGGGCCAGGAGCGCGCGATACGGCCGCTCGTCGTGCCGATCGAGCCCGCCCGTCTCTCCCAGGAGGTCGGCGGCCTCCTCGGGTCGCCCCGCCGAGGCGAGGTACTCCGCCCGCGGCAGCAGCGCGTCGACGTGCCGGCGCCGATCGCCCGCGCCGGGGGGCGCGGACGCGGGCGTGAGCCCGAGGAGCAGGTCGGCGGCCTCGCCCGAGCGCCGGACCGCGTGCAACGCGCGGGCCGCCGCGAGGCGCAGCGCCATCGACGCTCCGCCATCCGCGGCTCGGTCGCGCAGCGCGGATGCCAGGCCCAGGGCCGCCTCGAACCGCCCCGACTCGAACGCGGCCCGGGCGGCCAGGGCCTCGCCCGCGGCCCGTGCCTCCCCCTCCCAGCCCGACGCCCCCGACAGGCTCTTCCACGCCGGGTCGGGGGCGCCCAGGTGAAGGAGCACGCCGGCCTCGACGAGCGACGCCGCGACGCCTCGGCGGTCGCGAAGTGACGCGAGCAGGACCGTCGGAGCCGGCCCGGCGTCCGCCAGGGCCGCGCCCGCGGACTCCGCGATCGACGCATCGAGCCGCACGACCTCGATCGCGACGTCGCACAGCGCCGCCGCTCGCACCCCGCCCGCGGCGCCCAGCGCCAGCGCCGCCCGTAGGGCCTCGTCATCGCTGGGCATCGCGGCCAGGTGAGACCGAAGGCGGTCCATGGACTCGGCCGGGGCCGCGACCGCGGCGCGGGCCCGCGCCAGCCGGCTGACCAGCGTCGGCGTCTTCTCGGGCAGCGACGCCTCGATGCGCGTGAGCACGTCCTCGGTCGCCCGCCGGACCGCGGGGCTCGCCGACAGCCGCCGCAGCGACGGGAACAGCCGGTCGTCGACGATGCCGCCCGAATCGAAGCAGGCCCGAAGCAGCAGGAGGGCCGCGTCGCCCGACCGCCCCGTGTGGAACAGCAGTTCGAGCGTCCGCGACGCCGGGGCCCACGCGTCGAACACCCCGGCCTCGGTCGCGGCCTCGTACGCCTCGATCGCCTCCGCGTGCCGCCCCAGCCGCGCCAGGGCGTCGCCCGCCGTGATCCACAACTCGCCCCGGCGGCGCAGGAGTTCGCCCGATTCGAGGCGCATCTTCGTCGCGCCCGCCGACTGCGTCGGCGCCGCGAGCCCGCTCCGGAGGGCCTCGATCCCGGCGCCCGTCCGCCCCGACGCCAGCAGCGCCTCGCCGAGGAGCGCGTCGATCAGGTTCGGCAGCGCCGGATCGGCATCGGAACCCATCGACCGTGCCTGCGCCAACAGGCGCACTGCGTCGTCGTGGCGCCCGGCGCCGTGGGCGTCGCGGGCCAGCATCCAGAAGACGCGCGGCTCGCGAAGCCCACGCCGCACCGCCTCCTGGAACGCCACCATCGCCGCCGCCGTGCCCCCCTGCCGAAGCTGGGCCTCCCCCAGCTCACGCCACACCGTCGGCGCGTCAGGGTCGGCCCTCAGCGCGGTTTGCAGCAGCGACACGGCTGCGGCGGCGTCGCCCGACGCCAATCGCTCGCGAGCGGTCACGTACATCCGCACGGCGTCCCAGGTGGGGTCCTGGGCCGGCGCGGGCGACGGACTCGCCTCCCCGAACGAGGCCAGCACCTCATCGAGCGAGCGATCGCGCTCGGCGCCCGCCTCGGGGCGCAAGGCCGGCGGCAGCGGCGCGCCCATCACCGAGGCGTCCGGCTGCGCCCTCTGCGCTTCGGCGATCGCCCGGAGCTCGGCGGCGGCGGGCGACCCGAGGGGCGTGACGCCTCCTTCGCCCTGCGAATGCGGGAGGGGCGACCGGACGGACTGGCAGCCGGCGGGCGGTCCCGACGCGGCCAGGAGCAGCACCAGGGCCGCGTGCGCCGCCGTGCGTCCCAGCATGGATCGAGCTCTCGCTTGCATGCGCTCCGTCCAACGTCGAGGTCAGTCCTTGGCCCGCGCCTTCCCCCGCGGCTTGGCGCTCCTGGCCGGCTTCGACTTGGTCTCACCGTCGGGGTTCTCTCGGCGCTTGCGGGGCGTGCCGTCGCCCTCCCGGTCCGACCAGGCCTGGAGCAGCGCGTGGGCTTCGGGGGCCTCGCCGGGCTTGAACTGCTTCTCCAGCCACGCCGCGACTGGCTCGCACGGATCGGTGGGCTCGCAGCACCCGCTGCCGGAAAGCAGCGTGACCAGGCGGGAGTCGACGGGCACCGCGTGCTGCCCCAGGCCGAGCAGCGCGACCCGGGCCGCGACGTACGCCGGCGTTCCGTCCAGCGACCCGAGGTAGCCCCTCGCGTCCTTGACGCTCGGCGCCAGCAGCGGCGCGAGCGTCACGGCGTGCTCGCGCCGGAACAGGTCGTTGAGCGCACACCGCAGGCGGGCGCACCGCTCGTCGCCCCGCGGGTACTTGCCCCCCAGCGCCGCGACGAGTTCGTCCGTGAAGCACACGCGCAGTTCGTTGTAGTCGACGACGGTCGCGCACAGCCGCGACAACGCCTCGCGGGCCAGGGGCGTCGTCGCCTCCCACAGCAGGAAGCTCTCGACGAAGAGATGGACGAGCGGGTCCGCGCCCGCGAACGGGCACGGCGGCGTTCCCGCGGCCGCGCGACTCCCGTCCCCCGCGCGAAGCCGCCGGATCGCCGCGTGCAGCTTCTTGGCGGCATCGACGCTCGTCACGGTGTGCCTTCCGCTTCGGGGGTCGCCGGGCTCGATGCGCCGCCGGGAGCTCCCCGGCGGTCGCGCTCCAAGGCGACCTGGGCCAGGGAGCGCAGGACGGCGGCGTGGCGCTTGGTGGCCGTGTCGAGCTTGAACGTGACGTGAGGCGTGCGCCGCAGGCCCACCAGGTCCGACAGCGCGTGCCGCACGTGCGACTCCGCCGCCCGCAGCCCGTGCATCACCAGCTCCTGCCGATCCTCCGGGAGGATCGACACGCTCACCACCGCCTCGGAGAGGTCCTCGGTCAGGCGGACGCCCGTCACCGTGATCAAGCCCGAGATGCGCGGGTCCTGCAGACCGCGCGCCAGCACTTCCTGCACCCCCCGATGGATCGTCGACGCCAACTGTTCGTTCCGGCGGCTCACGCGCGGCGACCTCCCTCCGACCCGCCCCCCTCGTTCGCCCTCGCGAGCAGCTCGGCCCGCAGCGCGGCCAGCGCGTCGTCGTCCTCCTTGACGTCCGCGAGCGTCCCCGGCTCGCCCCCGTCCGCCCCGATGATCTGGCGGTCGATCTCGCCGACCTCCCCGTCGGTGAGGGCCCGGAGCTTGGCGCCGATGCGGTCCAGCGTCCGTCCCACGTGCCCGCCGTCGCGCCCGACGACGGCCAGCCCCAGCCGCGCGTGGTTGAGCCGGTCCGGGTCGCCCACCTCCGCGACGGCGCACCGGTGCTCGCGGTGCAGGCGGTCCTTGAGCGAAACGACCACGCGGCGCTTGTCCTTGAGGGAGCGGGCGCCGTCGATCAACACGTCGAACTGGAGAATCCCGATCACCATCGGCGCGGCCCCGCCCTCACAGCGTGCGCTTCACCTCGACCTGCCTGTAGCACTCGAGCACGTCGCCCTCCTTGATGTCGTCGTACCCGGCGATCTTCATGCCGCACTCCATCCCGACGCGAACGTCCTTGGCGTCGTCCTTGAATCGCTTGAGCTGCTCGAGCACGCGGTCGTTCTCGACCACGATCCCGTTGCGGGTGACGCGGATGAACGCGTCCCGCTGCATCGTGCCGTCGGTGACGTAGCACCCGGCGATCGCGCCCACCTTCGACACCTTGAACACCCGACGCACCTCGGCGTGCCCCAGCACCTCCTGGCGCAGCTCGGGCGTGAGCAGGCCCTCGGCCGCCTTGCGGACGTCGTCCACCAGCTCGTAGATCACCTGGTACGTGCGCACCTCGACGTTCTTGGACTCCGCCATCGAGCGGGCCTTGCCCGACGCGATGACGTTGAACCCGACGATGATCGCCTTGGACGCCTCCGCCAGCACGATGTCGCTCTCGTTGATCCCGCCCACGCCCGCGAACAGCACCCGCACCTTCACCTCGTCGGTCGCGATCTTCTCGACCTCGGACTTGAGCACGTCCACCGTCCCCTGCTCCGCCGCCTTCAGGACGATCAGGATCTCCTTGACGTCCTGGTCCTTCATCTGCGTGAACAGGCTGTCGAGCGTCACCTTGGGCTGGGCCAACTGGGTCTCGCGCTCGCGGGCCCGGCGCTGCTCGGCCGCCTCCTGGGCCTTCTTCAGCGAGTCGGTCGTGAAGAAGCTGTCCCCGGCGTCCGGGATCTCGTCCAGGCCCGAGATCTGCACGGGCATCGGGGGGTGGGCCTCCTTGATCCGCCCTCCGCGGTCGTCCGTGATGTCGCGCACGCGCCCGAAGGCCCGGCCCGCGACCACGAAGTCGCCCACCTTCAGGCAGCCCTGCTGGAGCAGCAGGTTGGCCACCGCGCCGCGCCCCTCCTCCGTGCGGGCCTCGATCACCGTCCCCTGCGCGGCGCCGCCGAAGTCCGCCTTGAGGTTGAGCAGCTGCGCCTGGTAGTCGAGCGTCATCAACAGGTCCTGCACGCCCTTGCCCGTCAGGGCCGACACCTTCACGAACTCCGTCTCGCCGCCCCACGCCACCGGGTTCAGCCCCTTCTCGGCCAGCTGCCCCATGATCCGGTTGATCGACGACTCGGTCGCGTCCGGGCGGTCGATCTTGTTGAGGGCGACGACGATGGGCACGCCCGCCGCCTTGGCGTGCGCGATCGACTCGAACGTCTGGGGCATCGCCCCCTCCGCCGCCGACACCACCAGCACCACCATGTCCGTGATCCGGGCGCCCCGGGCCCGCATGCCCGTGAACGCCTCGTGACCGGGCGTGTCGAAGAACACCAGCTCCTTCTCCGACCCGTCGATCGTCAGCGGCACCTTGAACGCGCTCGTCCGCTGCGTGATCCCGCCCGCCTCCCCCGCCGCCACGTTCGCGTTCCGGATCTTGTCCAGCAACGTTGTCTTGCCGTGATCCACGTGCCCGAGGATCGTCACCACCGGCCCGCGCGGACGCTCGTCCACCGCCTGGCGATTCGTGAACTGCTCCGACACGACCTCCTCGGCGGTCTTGGCCTCCACCACCTCCAGCTCCACGTCGAAATCGAGCATGATCTCCTGCGCCTTGGCCGCGTCGATCCCCGAGTTGATCGTCGCCATCACCCCCTGCAGGAACAGCTTCTTCACGATGTCCGCCGCCTTCACGCCCGTCGCCGCCGACAGGTCCTTGATCGTGAACGGCGAGGGGATCCGCACCCTCCCCCCGGTCTCGTCGGCCTCCGCCCGCCCGCCCGGCGCCGCCCGCTCCAGGTCCTTCCGACGCTTCTTCAGGAAACCCCCGGCGCGCGCGATCCGCTCCTCGCGCTCGATCAGGTCCTGCTCGCTCACCGCCGTGCCGGGCTGCCACGTCTCGCCCGACAGCCCGCGACGACGCACCGGGATCCCCTGCCCCGTCGAACGCTTCGGCGCCGGCTGCCCGGCGCCACGCCGCGGCGAACGCCCCCGATCGTCCTCGCCCTCCCCCGGGCCCCGACCCACGCCGGGGCGTGCCTCGCGGGGCGGGCCGCCCACCCCGGGGCCCGACGGAGCGGCCCGGCGCGGGCGAGGCGGCTCGACGCTCTCCGGCGCCTCCACCCGCACCACCGTCGGACCCGAGAGCCGCACCGGCGCCTTCACCTCGAGCTTCTGACCCACCGGCTTGACCACCGCCGGGCGACTGGGCACGTTGATCGGCGCGGGCGTCACCGTCACCGCCGCGGGGGGCGGCGGCGTGGCCTTCGAGGGCTTGGACGCCTTGAGTGGCGCCTCCGGCGCCGACACGCTCGCCGCCGGCGCCGCGTCCGCGGGGGCCGCCTCAACGGCCTCGTGCGGCGGGAGCTCCACCACCGCCGGCTCGTCGACCACCATCGGGGACGCCCTGCCCATCGGCTCGGCGACCGCGACCGCCCCCCGATCGTCGCCGCCGACCGACTCCTGGGCCGCCATGGCCCGCATCGACGGCGCCCCGACCTCCACGCCCTCCTCTTTCGTCTTCTTGCGCCGCGCCGCGGGCTTCTTGGCCCTGGCGACGTCCACCTTGTCGGCCCGCTCGACCGCCGCGTGCGACGCCGCGTCGGAGAACCACTCCCTGATCGAGGCGTCCAGCCCCGCCGAGATCGCCGACATGTGGTTCTTCACCAGGTCCGCGGGCACGCCCTCCGCGACGCACTTGGCGATGATGACCTTGGACTCGATCCCGAGTTCCTTGGCGAGGTCGAAGATGCGCTTCTGCTTGGCCAATCGATGCTCCGTGACTTGCTCGTGCCCTTCCGCTCCGGGATCCCCAGCCCCCTTACGACTGACCGCCCAGGATGTCCGCCGCCCGCTGCTCGTCGTCCCTCGACGGCGCCGGGCTCGACGCCGACCCCAGGATGGCGCTGGCGGCGTGCTCGCCCGCCTCGGTCGACGGCGCCTCGCCGCCCGCCAGGGCCGCGGCCAACTGGGCCTGCTCGGCCTTCAGCCGCGCCTCGCGCTCCTCCTTGTCCTTCTGCTGCTGGGCCGCCACCTCCTTGGACTTCACCGCCGCCGTCTCCACCATGGTCTGGGCCAGGGCCGCGTCGATCCCCAGTTCCTCGGCCAGCACCGCCGCCCCGACCTCCTCGATGTCGAACACCGACACCATGCCCAGGGCGCCCAGCTTGTCGACGTGCACCTCGGTGATGCCCTCGAGCGCGGTCAGCGTCTGGCTCATCGTCTCCAGGCCCTTGGTGAACTCCTCCTGCGTCAGGATGTCGATGTCCCACCCCGTCAGACGGGCCGCCAGGCGCACGTTCTGACCCCGCTTGCCGATCGCCAGCGACAGCTGGTCCTCGCGCACCACCACCGTCGCCCGGCCCAGCTCGAAGCACAGCGAGATCTCGGAGACCTCGGCGGGCTTGAGCGAGTTCTGGATCAGGATCTGGCTCGACTCGTTCCAGCGCACGATGTCGATCTTCTCCCCGTTCAGCTCGTCCACGATGTTCTTGATCCGCGAGCCCCGCACCCCCACGCACGCCCCGACCGCGTCGACCTTCGAGTCGATGCTCGCCACCGCGATCTTGGTGCGGTGACCCGCCTCCCGCGCCATCGCCTTCACCTCGATGATCCGCTCCGCGACCTCGGGCACCTCCACCTCGAACAGACGCTTGATGAAGTCCGGGTTGGCCCGCGAGACCACGATCTTGACCTGCGACCCGGCGTCGCGCACGTCCAGCACCAGGCACCGCACCCGGTCCCCCGCGTTGAACTGCTCGCCCGGGATCTGCTCCGAGCGGGGCATGAACGCCTCCGCCCGGTCGATCGTTACCACCAGCGACCCCCCCTCGTACCGCTGGGCCACGCCCGTCACGATCTCCCCCGAACGCTTCGAGAACTCCTCGAGGATGCTCGTCCGCTCGTCGTCGCGGAACTTCTGGATCATCACCTGCTTGAACGTCTGGGCCGCGATCCGCCCCAACGCCGCGGGCGACAGGTCCAGCGGCGCCCCGTGACGCGTCAGCGACATCTGCCCGGTGATCGCATCCACCGTGCAGGCGAACTCCTCGGCGTCCAGCGTGTTGTAGTGCTTCCGCGCCGCCGACACCATCGCCTGCTCCAGGTCGCGGATCAGCAGCGAGCGATCGATGTTCCGATCGCGGGCGATCGAGTCGATGATGCGGATCATTTCGGGGTTCGGTCCGGTCATGTCGGGCTCCGTGTTGTCGGGATGTCGGAATCCTGCGGCAATCCAAAACGCACAAGGCCACGAGTGCGAGTCGCGCCCGTGGCCCAGAAGACCCCCCGGCAACCGCCGGCAAGGCCGCCCGCTCCCCTTCGGCCGGGGGCGGGCCCGTGCTCGTACGCCCCTATCCCATGCGGACCTCCGAGAGAGGCCCCTGGAGCGCCCGAGACGGTCGCGCGGCGGACGCTCCGCCGCACCCATCGCGCCGTGCGATGGCCGGGTCAGCGAACATGGCTCGAAATCACGAGCATGGCACGTTCCCCGTCAGAGGCCCGCCGCCGACGCCGACGCCCGAACCCCTGACATTCACGGAACATTATGGGCCCACCCGGGCGGGATCAAACCGGGCGGTCAGACCCGGTCGCTCGTCCGGACCGGGCGGACAATCCGGATCGCCCGCTGCCCGCGGTGCTGCCCGGCGCTCGCCAGGAAGAGCTTCTGCCCCTCGATGCACACCACCATCGGCTCGCCCGAACGCTTGTCGGTCACGATCAGGTCGCCGGGCCGCATCTCCAGCAGGTCCCGCACCGACATCGTCGTCTCCGCGACGATCGTCGTCACCTCCGTCGCCGCTCGACCCAGCGTGGACCCGATCCGCCGCTCGCTCTCGATCGACCGCTGGCTCTTGGCCGCGGAAAACCACGACTGCGCCGACAGCAGCTCCATCACCGGCTCGATCACGTTGTAGGGGATGCACAGGTTCATCGTCCCCGAGCGCGACGACATCGTGATCTCGAACCCGATCACCACCACCACCTCGTTGGGCGGCACGATCTGGGCCAGCTGCGGGTTGCTCTCCGTCGCGACCACCGCCATCTCCATCGCCCGCACGCTCGACCACGCCTCCTGCAGCGCCGACAGCGCCCGCCGCGTCACGTTGGAGATCAGCCGCTGCTCGATCGTCGTCATCGGCCTCTGCGGCACGAACAGGTCCAGGCTGCTCCCACCCAGCAGCCGGTCGATGATCGGGTACACGATCAGCGGCGAAACCTCCAGGCACATGTGCCCGTCCAGCGTGCTCGCCTGCAGCAGGTTGAAGCTCGTCGGGTTGGGCAGCCCCGACACGAACTCCGAGAACGTCATCTGGTCGCACGTCGCGACGCGGACCTCCACGATCGTGCGCAGGAACCCCGACAACGCCGCCCCGAAGTTCCGCGCAAACCCCTCGTGCAGCGTCTCCAACGCCCGCATCTGGTCCTTCGACACCCGCTCCGGCCGCTTGAAGTCGTAGTCCCTCACCTCGCTGGACGACGCCTCCCGCGGGTTGCGACCCAGGATCCGAGTCGCCCCCTCCTCGGTGGGCGCGGCCTGCTGCTGGCCCGTCTCGGCGAGCAACGCGTCGATGTCGCTCTGGTCCAGCAGGTTCGTCAACGTCGCCCCAGGACGCACCCGTGCCCCGCCACGCTCGTGCACGCGGCACTCGCCGGGTTCGGGTCTTGTATCGGTGCCCACCGCCCCCCGCCTTGAACGCCGCCGCCTCCCCCAACGTAACCTGAATGCCCGTCCAGTTCCGCCAGCCCCCCCCAGCCCGGACACTTCCGCATGCCCACACCCGACACGGATCGAACCCGTACGCCGCTCCGATGGCTCCCGTTGGTGGCGGCGTTGCTGGGGCTCGCGTGCCCCGCCCTGGCGCAGCCGCCTTCGCGCGTGCGCCTCGAGGCCGTCGCCTCGAAGTCCGCGGTTGCGCCCGGAGACCGGGTGGCGCTCGCCGTGATCTTCGACCACGACGAGGGGTGGCATGTCCAGTCCCATGCGCCCAAACCCGTCAAGGGGCTCGAGGGGTTCGACCCCATCCCGACGACCATCGAGGCCCGGGTGACCGGAGGGGCGCGGGCGGGCCCGGTCCAGTGGCCGCCCCTCGAGACGGTGACCGTCAACTTCACGGGGACGCCCGTGGAGTTCGAGGTTCACGGCGGGCGCACGATCGCGTACGTCCCGGTCCTGGTCGCCCACGACGCCTCGGGATCGATCCGGATCGACCTGGACGTCGGGTACCAGGCCTGCGACGACACGACCTGCCTCCCGCCCGAGCGCCGGAGCTTCGTCGTGGAGGCGCCCGTCGTTGGGGGCGGAGCGCCGATTCCCCCCGCCCTGCCCGACCCGGAGGGGGTGTTCGCGCGGTTCGACGCGAGCGTCTTTGCGTCGATGGCCGGCGGAGGGACACCGGCGCCGACCCGGGGCGGGGACGGCGGCGCGGAGGTCGCGCGTCCGAAGTTCCTGGGGCTGGTGGGCGTGCCCCGCGCCGACAGCCTGGCGGGGGTGCTGATGGTGTCGATCCTCGGCGTGCTCGGGGGGCTGGCGCTCAACTTGACGCCGTGCGTGCTCCCGGTGATTCCGATCAAGGTGCTGACGATCAGCCAGCACGCCGGGACGCCCGGGCGCTCGCTCTTGCTCGGGCTGTGGATGGCGATGGGCGTGGTGGCGTTCTGGGTGGCGGCGGGGCTGCCGGTGATCCTGCTGTCGACCTTCACCGACCCGTCGCAGATCTTCGGCATCTGGTGGGTGACGTTCGGCATCGGCGTCATCATCGCCGCCATGGCCCTGGGCGTCATGGGGCTCTTCACCCTCAACCTGCCCCAGTCGGTCTACTTGCTCAATCCCAGGGCGGACACGGCGTGGGGCTCGTTCTTCTTCGGCGTCATGACGGCGGTGCTGGGCCTGCCCTGCTTCGGGTTCGTGGCCGGGGCCCTGCTGCCGGCCACCGCCGGCGCCCCCGCCGCGGTCACCATGGCCGTCTTCACCTCCCTGGGTCTGGGCATGGCCCTGCCCTACTTCGTGCTCTCGGCCAGGCCCGGGCTGGTCGAGAAGATCCCGCGCACGGGGCCGGCCAGCGAGCTGGTCAAGCAGGTCATGGGCCTGCTGCTGCTGGCGGCGGCCGCGTACTTCGTCGGCGCCGGGCTGATCGCCCTGATCCAGGACAAGCCCTACCTCGGCAAGCTGCTCCACTGGTGGACCGTCGCCATCGTCGCCACCATCGCCGGCGCCTGGCTCACGCTCCGCACCTTCCAGATCACCAGGAGCGCGGGCATGCGAATGGCGTTCACGCTCGTGTCGCTCATCGTCGCGGGGGCGGCCCTGGCCTACGCGGTCTCGGCGACGGGCACCGCCCGCGAGAACTGGGAGCGTCGCCAGTCGGCCTCCCGGGGCGCCGCCCTCATCACCGGCACCTGGATCGACTACACCCCCGCGCTCTTCGACGAGGCCAGGGGCAAGGGGTACGTCGTCGTGGTCGACTTCACCGCCGACTGGTGCATCAACTGCAAGGTGCTCAAGGCCACGATCCTCAGCCGAGACCCCGCCAAGCGAGAACTCTCACGCGACGACGTGGTGGCGCTGACGGCCGACCTGACGAGCACCAACGCCCCAGGGTGGGAGAAGCTCCGGGCCTTGGGCCAGACAGGGATCCCGCTGCTGGCGATCTTCACCCCGGGGCAGGACGAGCCGTGGCTCTCCAACGCCTACACCCCCCAGCAGGTGGTGGAGGCCTTGGCGCAGGCCCGTGCGGGCGGGGCCGAGAACGCCGATGGGCGTTGACCGGATCGCCCCCCGGGGCTACTTTTTGCTTCGCTCCGGTCGGCATTCGGGCGATCTGGGGCGTCGTCAGGCGGGCGTAGCTCAGTGGTAGAGCGCTACCTTGCCAAGGTAGAAGTCGAGGGTTCAAGTCCCTTCGCCCGCTCTCTGAAACCCCAACCGGTTCGCCGACCAGGAACGCCCCCCGCACAGGGGGGTTGTTCGCTTCTGCGCCTGGGCCGGACGAGGGCGTCGCGGCTGGCGACGATCCGGGCGGCCCTGCGCGACCACCCGCCCGATCTGGTCGGGATCGCCTACGAGTCGGCCCTGTCCGACCGCGAACGACGCGACCTGGGCGCGTTCTACACCCCATGGCCCACCGTCGAGGCCGTGCTGGACGCGGCCCTCGAGCCGCTGCTGGACCGGGCCGCGACGGGCCCGGACGCGCCCGCACGCCTGCTCTCCCTCCGCGTGGTCGATCCCGCGTGCGGGTCGGGGCGATTCCTCGTCGCGGCGGCCCGGCGCATCGCCCGCCGGCTGATCGAACATCGGCGCGGATCCCCCGGCGCGGCCTTGGCGCGGGCATCGTCGTGCGTGCGCGGGATCGACGCCGATCCGATCGCGGTGGAACTGGCCAGGGCCGCCCTGCGCGAGATCGGAGGCGACGGCGCGGGCGTCGCCTGCGCCGATGCGCTCCTCGATGACGCCGCGTCGGGCCTGGCGGGGCGGTGCGACGCGGTCGTCGGCAATCCGCCCTTCATCGACTCGGAGCGATCGACCCGCGCGCCCGCGCGCCGGGCGCGCCTTCGCTCGCGATTCGGTTCGGCGCGGGGGAACTTCGACCTGTCCACCCTCTTCGTCGAACTGGGCCTGCGCCTGGCCCGCGTCGGCGGGCGCGTGGCCCTCATCACGCCCCGCAGGCTCCTGGCCAGCGACGGCGGGCGGGCCCTGCAGGCCATGGCCCTGACCCAGCGCCCCGTCGCCTGGCTCGAACTGGCGGGCGGGTTCGACGCCGGGATCGAGACGGGCGTGCTTGTGATCGAGCGGACCGACGAGCCCGGGCCCCACTCGTTGGCCGTGGCACGCGTTTGCGTGGACGAGCGTGGGGTACCGACGCCGGGCGGTGAGACGACGCTCGGCGCGCTGCGCCGCATGCCCGCGGGCTACCTGGACGGGGCCTGGCGGGCATCGTCGCTACCCCCGGATTGCCTGCCGGCGACCGGCGTCACGCTGGCCGACGTCGCGGAGGCCTCGGACGCCGCGACCACGGACGAGGCCTATCGCCTGGCTCCGCTCCTCCGCGACCGGCCCCCGCGTCGCACCGACGTGCGCGTCGTCAACACCGGGCTCATCGACCCAGGGCGCGTGCTGTGGGGTGCGCGGCCCCTGCGCTATCTCAAGCGCGACTACGCGCGCCCCGTCGTGCCGCTGGACGCGCTCCGCCGGACGCTGCCGCGCCAGGCGATGCAGGCCGAGGCCACCAAGGTCGTGGTCGCGGGGCTGGCGTCGCGGCTGGAGGCGGCGGTGCTGCCCCCGGGCTGGCTCGCCGGCAAGTCGGTCGTCGTCCTCCGCCCCCGCCCCGGCGTCTGCCCGCACGCGCTGGCGGCGTGGCTCAACGCGCCCGCGACCAACGACCTCTACGTGGCCCTGTTCGGCGGGCGGGGGTTCGGGAAAGGGTCCATGGCGATCGGCCCGCGCCAGGTCGAGCGCCTGCCTCTGGCGGATGCCGCGCTCCTGCGCCGCGGCGGCCCGCTCTCGCGGGTGGCGCGGGGCGTGCGACCCGCCGCGAGGCGTGGCGTTCACGCCACCCGCTCCGCCCCCGAGCCCGCGCCGAGCCAAGGAGCGCCCGCGACGCACGGGTTCCACGTGCGATCCGCAGGACCCTCGGCCGGCGCCGAGGGCTCATAGGAATGGGGGGACCGCGTCAGCGTGCCGGGGGCGTGATCCGCTCGCGCCCGCCCATGTAGGGGCGGAGGGGGGCGGGGATTGTGACGCCGCCGTCCTGGTCCTGGTGGTTCTCCAGCAGCGGGATGAGCACGCGCGGGCTGGCGATCACGGTGTTGTTGAGCGAGTGGCAGAAGGCGTTCTCGCCGCCGGACCGGTAGCGCAGGTTCAGGCGTCGGCACTGGTAGTCGTACAGGCGCGACGCCGAGTGCGTCTCGCCGTAGGCGCCCGTTGGGCGTCCGTCGGGCCCCTCGCCGCCGCGCCCGGGCATCCAGCTCTCCACGTCGATCATGTCGGCGTTCTTGACGCCCAGGTCGCCCGTGCAGCACTGCATGAGGCGGTAGGGGATCGACAGGCTCCGCAGGATCTCCTCGACAAACCCGATCATCTTCGCGTGCCAGGCGCGGCTCTCGCCCTCGTCGGCCCGGCAGATCACGACCTGCTCCACCTTGTCGAACTGGTGGATGCGGTAGAGCCCCGCCGTGTCCTTGCCCGCCGCCCCGGCCTCGCGCCGGAAGCACGTGCTCAACGTCACGTACTTCAGCGGCAGCGCGGCCCCGTCCAGGATCTCCCCCATGTGCAGCCCCATGAGGCCGACCTCGCCCGTCCCGGTCAGAAACAGGTCGCTCCCCCCGCCCCGCTTCGACTCCTCGATGTGGTACGCCTGCTCGCGTCCCGCGGGGAAGAAGGCGGTCCCCTCCATCGCCTCCTCCTTGACCACCACCGGCACCGACACCGGCGTGAACCCCTGGCGGTCGATCATGAAGTCCATGGCGTAGCGCAGCACGGCTTGGTGCAGGCGCATCCCGTGCCCCGTCAGCACGTAGCTGCGCGAGCCCGCCATCTTCACGCCCCGCTCAAAGTCGGCCAGCCCCAGGTCGCGGACCAGCTCGACGTGGGTCCGCGGCGCGAACCCCCGCTGCTCCTTGAAGGGCCGCGCGGCGTCAAACCCCGGCGGGTTCCAGCGCCGGACCTCGACGTTGTCGTCACTCGTCGATCCCACGGGCACGTCGTCGTCGGGCGGGATCGGCACCTGGAGCAGCAGCGAGCGCAGTTCCGGGTCGATCTCCTGCATCCGCGACTCCAGCTCGCCGATCCGGGCCTTGAGGGCCGCGGGCTTGCCGCGGAGTTCGTCCAGCGACCGCTCCAGCCGGGCCTTCTCGTCCCCGGCGGCCTTCCTGATCTGCCCCGACAACTGCCCGATCTGCGGGCCGATCTCCTTCTCGATCTTCTTCTGCTCGGCCCGCAGAGCCTCGGCCTGCGTCTGGAACTGGCGACGCCGGGCGTCGAGGGCCACGAGCCGGTCCACGTCGACGCCCATGCCCTTGCGCTGCACGCCGGTCTTGAACCGCTCCGGATTCTCGCGGAGTTGCTTGAGGTCGATCATGGCCGCAAGCGTATGGACCCCGCCGCGCCCGCCCCAGTGGGACCGGCCTCCGGCCGGTGTGGTTCGGCCCGGGGCGGGGCCTCTCGGGCCCCGTCGGGGGGCCGAAGAGCCCCCGCCCCCTCGCCAACCACGCCGAGCCTGAGGAGGCCCGGCGACGAAGGCTCGGATCGGAGACGGACGCCCCGAGCCTTGGCTCGAAGACTCGCTCAGACTCGGCGTGCAGGTTGGGGGGTGTTCGCAACCCAACGCCCGCTCGCGGGTACGCTACCCGTGATGACCGCGCTCCAGCTCACCCCCATCCGCGGCAAGACGGGCGTCATCCGCCTGGGCGACGAGCGCGTGACCATCGGGCGGCACCCCGACAACGCCGTCGTCCTCGAGGACGACCGCGCCAGCCGGCACCACTGCGAGATCGTCCGCCGACCCGACGGCACCCACCTGGCCCGCGACCTCAAGAGCCGCAACGGCATCAAGCTCAACGACATCCGCGTCCCGGAGTGCACGCTCTCGCCGGGCGACATCCTCCAGATCGGCGGGCACGAATACCTGGTCGAGGCGGCCCCCGCCGAGGTCGACATGGGGGATTCGGCCGCCCACCCCGTCCCGGACGCGATCGGCGAGGAGCACGCCCACTCGCAGGCCCCCGAGGCCCTGGGCGCGGGCAAGGCGTCGGCGGACTGGAAGAACGAGCTGGGCTCGATGATCGACGCCCTGCCCCCCAGGGACTCGCCGCGCGAGGACGTGAAGCTGATCGACGCCGCCGGGCACCCGTCGCCGGCCCTCGCCGGCAACGCCGACGGCCCCAGCGCCCTGCGCCTGCTCCTCCAGATCGCCTCCAAGTCCCGCGCCACCGACGTGCACCTGGAGGCCAAGCCCGACCTCTTCCACGTCCGCGTCCGCGTCGATGGCGCCATGGTCTGGATCATCGACCTGCCCGTGCGGGTGGGGGAGCTGATCTTCGGGCTCGTCAAGACCGCGGCCCACATGCGCCTGGCGGCCCGCGACTCCATCCAGGAGGGGCACTTCTCCCTCCAGTTCCCCGACCGGCGCGTCGAGTACCGCGTCAGCTTCACCCCCAGCGTGCACGGGCAGAAGCTGGTCCTGCGCGTGCTCGACAGCCGCGGCACGCCCACCAGCCTCGACGAGCTCGGGCTCGCCGGATACATGATCGATCGCATCAAGCGATGCTGCAACCAGGACCACGGCATGCTGCTGGTCTGCGGGCCCACGGGCAGCGGCAAGACCACCACCCTCTACAACGCCCTCCGCGAGATCGACCGCCAGAGCCTCAACGTCATCACCATCGAGGACCCCGTCGAGTACCACCTCGAGGGCGTGACGCAGATCCCCACCGACGACGAGAAGGGGCACACCTTCGGGCAGCTCCTCCGCAGCGTCCTGCGCCAGGACCCCGACGTGATCCTCGTCGGCGAGGTCCGCGACGAGGAGACGGCCCGCACCGCCATGCAGGCCGCCATGACCGGGCACCTGGTCTTCTCCACCGTCCACGCCAAGGACTCGATCTCCGCCGTCTTCCGCCTGCTGGACCTCAAGGTCGAGCCCTACCTCGTCGCCAACTCGCTGGACCTGGTGCTGGCCCAGCGCCTCGTCCGCGTGCTGTGCGAGCACTGCCGGCGGGCCGTCGCCATCGCCCCAGCCCAGGCCATCCGCATCGGCAAGTACCTGGCCGGCAAGACCCAGATCATGTCGGCCACGGGGTGCGCCCGCTGCCTGCGCACGGGCTACCGCGGGCGACGCGCCATCTTCGAGCTCCTCGACTTCACCGACGAGCTCCGCGACACCGTCCTGCGCGAGCCCTCGATTACCGCCATGAAGAAGGTGATCGAGACGGGCCTGTTCACGACGCTGGCCCAGTCGGGGTGGAAGCTGGTCGCCGAGGGGGTCACCACGCTGGACGAGGTGGACCGGGTCGCCGGTCAGGGTTGAGGGGCCTCGCGCCACGCCGGGAACTTCGCGCGCCAGCGCCGCACCCGCCCCGGGTCGATCTCGACGCTCACCACGCACTCTTCCGCGCCCGCCTCCGCGAGCACCTCGCCCTGTGGGTCGATCGCCGTGCTCGCCCCGGGATAGACCAGCGGGGTGGGGTCTGCACCCGTGCGGTTGACGCCGAGCACGAACGCCTGGTTCTCGATCGCCCGTGCGCGCAGCAGCGTCCGCCAGTGCCCGACCCGCGTCACGGGCCAGTTGGCCGGGACGACGAATACCTCCGCGCCCAGCGCAAGCCCTGCGCGGAGAACCTCGGGGAACCTCAGATCGTAACAGATGGCACACCCCACGCGGAGCGTCGCCTGGGGTGTTCGCCAGTCGTATGCCACGGCAGCCTCACCCGGCGAGAACGAATCGGACTCTCGACTCCCCGGGATCCCGAGGGTGAACGGATGGATCTTGTCGTATTCCGCGAGCACGTCGCCCTCGGGCCCCACGACGGTGGAGCGGTTGCGCCCGCGCCCGTCCGGCCCCAGAACCGTCCGCCCCCCGTGGATGGTCACGCCGCGCGACTTGGCCTGTTGGCGCAGAAACCCCAGGGTCCCGCCGTCGTGGTCTGCGGTGGTGCCGAGGTTGAACGAGAACCCGGTGTCGAACATCTCCGGGAGGACGACCAGGTCGAACCTGGCGGGCGGCCGGGCATCCAAGAGGCGACAGATGGAGCGGTAATTGGCGTCCTTGTCCTCCCAATGAGTGTTCGGCTGCACGAGGTGGGCCTGCATCGTGGCAGGCTAGGCGGGCCGGGGCCCCGCATTGCACGCCGGGCGGTCCCATCACCGATGACGGGTTCGGGCCGGCAACGCGTCTATGTGGTCAGGGAACCACGGAGCACGCCGGCTGGGGCGGAGAGGATCACATGCGTTTGCTTCTGGGCGACGGAGCGAGGATCATGGCCGAGGCAACGAACACAGCCGAGCCCACGGGCGTCTTGCCGCGGATCGTTCTGATGAGCCGCTCGCCGCGCCGGCGCGAGTTCCTGCGCGAAGCGGGGATCGAGCACGTGGCGGTGACCCCGCACCTGGAGGACGCGCACCTGGAACCGGGCGACGTGGACGCCGCCCGCTGGGTGTCCTCGCTGGCCTACCTCAAGGCGCGGGCCGGCGTGGACTGGTACCGCGCCCAGGGGCGGCACAAGCTGGACCCGGCGGGGCGCTGGCTGGTGCTCGGGGCCGACACCGCGTGCGTCCGGAGCGGGCGCACGTTCGGAACGCCGCGCGACCGCGCCGAGGCCGGGGCGATGCTGCGGGCGCTCCGCGGCGGCCCGCACGAGGTCATTACGGGCGTGGCCCTGGTCGACCCCCTGTCCGGGCGGCGCTGGGTCTTCCGCGACACCGCGGTCGTGGACCTGGGGGCCATCACCGACGCCCAGGTCGATGACTACGTCGCCTCCGACGCCTGGAGCGGCAAGGCCGGGGCCTACAACCTCTCCGAACGTCTCGCCGCCGGCTGGCCCCTCACCTGCGTCGGCGACCAGACTACCGTCATGGGCCTGCCCATGCTCGCGCTGCTCCGCCGGCTCCGCCGCCTGAGCGTGGAACTGGAGACCGCGGCGTGACGTCGCCCGCCCCCGGCCCCTTCGCGCCGGGGGTGCTCGCGCAAGCCACCGGCCCGCTCCTCTCGCCCTGGATCGTCTTCCCGATCGCGGTGACCGTCCTGATCGGGCTGGCGGCCCACATCGAGGCCCTGCGCCGCTCCTCCATGCCCCGCAGCCGACGCCGCATCCGGCTCGTCAACGCCTGGGTCATGCTGGTCGCGGCGGCGCTGATCGCCTTCGGGTTCGGCGCCGCGGGTCCATCGGGCGTCGGCGGCCGCACGGGGTTCGTCGTCGTCTGGTCGCTGGTGTTCGCGCTGATGGGGGTCGTCCTCGCGATGGCCTGCCTCGATATGCTCAACACGCTGCGCCTGGCCCGTCGCCAGCGGCGCGAGCTGACCGAGCGGATGGACGGTGTTCGCCGCTCGCTCGCCGACCGCGGGCCGACCCCGCATGACGAGCCCCGACCCCACGAGCCCCCGTCGGCGTAGAGGACCCGTTCCCGCGTGGCTGGGCGCGCTCGTCGAGCCCCTTTACCGCCGGGTCATCGACCGCCGAAACCGCCGCTACGACTCGGGCCGCGGCGTGGTCGAGTTCGACCGCCCCTGCATCAGCGTCGGCAACCTCTCCGCGGGCGGCACGGGCAAGACGCCCATGGTCGCGCTCCTGGTCCGCTGGCTGACCGAGGCCGGGCACCAGCCCGTGATCGCGATGCGCGGCTACGGCGCCGTCGCCGGGCGATCCGACGAGGCCGACGAGTACCGCCGACGCTTCCCCGACCTCCCCATCGTCGCCCAGCCCGACCGCGTGCAGGGCCTGATCGAACTCTTCGACCGCCTGCACGGGGAGACCCGCGACGCCGACTGCATCCTGCTCGACGACGGCTTCCAGCACCGTCGCATCGCCCGCGGGCTCGACCTCGTTCTCGTCGATGCGACGCGCAGCCCCTTCGAGGATCGCCCGCTCCCGACGGGCTGGCTCCGCGAGCCCGTGTCGTCGCTCCGGCGCGCGGGCGCCGTCGTCATCACCCACGCCCAGTCCGTTCCTCCCGAGTCCCTCGCCCGCCTGCGCTCGCGCCTCGATGCCGTCCTGCCCCCGGGCACGCCGGTGTTCACGTGCCGGCACGCCTGGACCGGGCTGAAGGTGCGGACCCCCGACGGCCGCGAGACCGACGAACACGTCGGATGGCTCGCCGACCGCACCGCGTTGCCCCTGTGCGCCATCGGCAACCCGGGACCCTTCGTCGAGCGGGCCCGCCTCGCCGCGCGACGCTGCGAGAACGCGATCGTCCTCCGCGACCACGCCGCGTTCCCCCGGTCCCTGGTGGCCCGCCTCGCCCGCTCCGCGGGCGTGGTCCTGACCACGGAGAAGGACTGGTCACGCCTGCGCGCCGCCTGGCCCGCCAGCGCCTCGGCCACCGTCGTGCGGCCCGTTCTCGGGATCGAGTTCGACGAGGGCGGGGGGCGATTGCGCGATCTGGTCCTGGATGCCGTCGGAGAGGCGGGGCCCCCGGGCCCCGTGGGTTGAGCCTGTCAACGAGCCCGCGGGCGCGGGCGGGGGGCGTCCCGCGCCCCCGGGGCGTCAACGCCGCGGGCGTGCGCCCGGGGCTCGCCGAGGGCGTCGCGCGGCGCTCGGGCTCCGTACCCTTGCCCCATGGATCCGCTGCTCGAGGCGATGTCCGCGTGGAAGCCCTTCTCGGCGCTGGTGGTGGGCGACTTCATGCTCGACCAGATGATCCACGGCGCCGCCGAGCGCCTCAGCGCCGACGCCCCCGTCCCCGTGCTGCACGTCAGCCACGTCGAGGACCGCCCGGGCGGGGCCGCCAACGTCTGCCTCGACCTGCTCGCCCTGCGCGGGTCGGTGCACGCCCTGGGCGTGGTGGGGGAGGACGAGCACGCCCATCGCCTCCGCCGCAGCCTCGCCGACCAGGGCATCGACGTGACCGGCCTGGTCGCCGATCCCTCCCGCCCCACGACCGTCAAGCAGAACCTGGTCGGGCTGGCCCAGGGGCGCCACCCCCAGAAGATGTTCCGCCTCGACTTCGAGTCACGCGCCCCGGTGCCCGACGCCGTCCGCCTGGCGATGCTCGAACGCTTCGACCGCGTTCTCCCCGGCGTCGATTGCGTCTGCCTGGAGGATTACGACAAGGGGGTCTGCACGCCCGAGCTCTGCGCCGAGGTGATCCGCCGCGCCGCCGCCGCGGGCAAGCCCGTCCTGGTCGACCCCGCCCGCACGCGCGACTACGCCAGGTACCGCGGCGCCACCGCCCTCACCCCCAACCGCACCGAGGCCGAGGAGGCCACCGGCCTGCCCACGTGCGACGGCGCCTCGGTCGAGGTCAACGGCAAGGTCGCGGCGCGCCTCCTGGAGCGGCTCGAACTCGAGGCGGCGATCCTCACCCTCGATCGCCACGGCGCGCTCCTGTTGGAGCGCGGACGGGCCCCCGAGCCCGTCCCCACGCGGGCGCGACGCGTCTACGACGTCACCGGCGCCGGCGACATGTTCCTCGCCGCCCTCGCCGCCGCACGATGCAACGGGCTGCCCTGGATGGACAGCGTCCGCTTCGCCAACGCCGCCGCCGGGCTGGAGGTCGAGGTCTTCGGCGTGCAGCCCATCCCGCTGGAACGCGTGCACCACGCCCTGCTCATGCAGTCCTCGCCCGCCGACGGCAAGCTCCGCACGCTCCCCCAGATGCTCGTCGCCCTCGCCGCCCTGCGCCGCGACGGCAGGAAGGTCGTCTTCACCAACGGCTGTTTCGACATGCTCCACGCCGGGCACGTCAAGCTCCTGGACCGGGCCCGGGCCGCGGGCGACTTTCTGGTCGTCGGGCTCAACAGCGACGACTCGGTGCGTCGCCTCAAGGGCTCGGGCCGCCCCGTCAACGGGCTGGAGGACCGGGCCCGCGTGCTCGGGGCCCTGGGCAGCGTCGACGCCGTGGTCGCGTTCGACCAGGACACGCCCATTGACCTCATCCGGACCCTGAGGCCCGACACCCTGGTCAAGGGGGCCGACTACACAAAGGAGCGCGTCGTCGGCGCCGAACTGGTCGAAGGCTGGGGCGGGCGGGTCCTGCTGGTCGATCTGGAGCCGGGCAGGAGCACCTCCGGCACGCTCGAACGCCTCCGCAACGCCGGCACGCCCTAGACCCCCGGGGCCCGCACGATGCAGCACGTCGCCCTCGTCAAGAAGCGGTGCCTGGACGCGATCCTGAGCGGCGCCAAGACGATCGAGTCGCGCCTCACGGTCGCCCGCAAGCCCCCCTTCGGCGTCATCGAGCCGGGCCACGTCATCTACTTCAAGCAGAGCGGCGGGTTCTTCCGGGCCCGGGCCGCGGTCGAACGCGTCGAGTTCTTCGAGGTCCTCACGCCGGAACAGGTCCGCGACCTCGCGCGGCGCTTCGAGCCCGACGTGCTCGGCGGCCCAGACTACTGGCTCGCCAAGGAGCGCGCCCGCTTCGCCAGCTTCGTCTGGTTCACGCGCGTCCAGCCCATCGAGGCCGGGCCCGCCTACCGACGCTGGAAGTCCTTCCACCCCCGCTCGGCCTGGATGCCCGGCCCCCGCCCCCTCGTTCGCGCCGCGGCGCGGTAGCGCGCCCTCACCCTTCCCCCCGCCCGCACGGCGCCGCCGATCGACGCGCACCCGTCGCCGGCGCAGCGAGGGAACGTCCACCGCCAGGCGTGGCGTCCCCTCCACGCGCTCCCCCCACAGGGCCCCGCGCGGAGCCGGGGGTCGCCCACCACGCGCAAGACCCCTGTGCGGTCCGTCTCACCACGTCAGCACGATCTTGCCGCATTGCTCGCCCGCCTCCAGGCGCGCGAACGCCTCCGACGCCTGCGCGGCGGGGAAGACCCTGTCCACCGCCGCCCGCAGCCTCCCCGCCCTGAACAGGGCCGCGATCTCGTCGAACTCGCGCTTCGTCCCCATCGTCGAGCCCAGGATGCGGAGCTGGTTCCAGAAGATCCGCCGCAGGTCCGTCGTCGGGTCGTGCCCCCCCGTGCAGCCCGGCGTGACGTAGGCCCCGCCCCGGGCCAGGCTCTTGAGGCACGACAGGTGCACGGGCTTGCCCACCGAGTCGACCACCACGTCCACGCCGCGCTTCTGCGTCCAGGCGCGGACCTCCTTGCTCCAGTCCTGCCCCTTGTCCAGCACGCGCAGCTCGGCCCCGAGCGCCCCCGCCTTGTCGAGCTTCCACTGGTGCCGGCTCGTGACCGCGACGCGGCAGCCCAGGTACCGCGCGATGTCCAGCGCCGCCGTCGCCAACCCGCCCCCGATCCCCGCGATCAGCACCGTCTGCCCCGGGCCGCACTGGGCCTTGGTCACGAGCATCGAGTACGCCGTGAGGTGGCACAGCCCGAACGCCGCCGCCTGGGTCGGGTCGGCGTTCTGGCCCACGGGCGCCAGCGACTCGACGGGCGCCAGGAAGTGCGATGCGAGCATGCCCGAGTGGTGCTCGCCGATCAGTTCATACTCGGGCGCCTGGTGCCGCGCCGGCGGGTCGTCGGGGACCACGCGCTGCGGTTGGGCGATGGCGGCGTTGACGATCACGCGCTGGTCGAGCCACGCGCCCTCCACGTCGTCGCCCAGAGCCTCCACCACGCCGCACGCGTCGCACCCGGAGATCCGCGGGTATTCCAGCTCCAGCCCCGGCACGCCACGCCCCACCCACAGGTCCATCTGGTTCAACGCGCTGGCCAGCGTCCGCACCATCACGTGCCCCGGGCCGGGGCGGTGCGCGTCCGGCCAGTCGGTGCGGTAGCTGACGTTGAGCGCGACGGGCGTGCCCTGCCGCTCGGTGACCACGGCTCGCATCCCCCAACTGTAACACAACGCCCGCGCCGTCGCCGACGCGGGCGGGGGTGCCAATCAGAGTCGATCGAACCCGCTCAGGCGCTCGGGGCCGCGACGTGCTTCATCCCGCGGCGACGGTCACGCAGACGCCGCGACTTGCCCGCGCGGTCGCGCAGGTAGTACAGCTTGGCCCGACGCGCGTCCGCCCGCCGGATCACCTCGTACCTGGCCACCATGGGCGAGTGCACGGGGAAGATCCGCTCCACCCCCACCTCGTCGACGATGCGGCGCACCACCATCATCTCGTTGAGCCCGCGCCCCGAGCGCGAGATCAGCGTGCCCTGGAACACCTGCACGCGCTCCTTGTCCCCCTCCACGATCCGGAAGTGCACGTTCACCGTGTCGCCTACGTCCAGCACCGGGAGGTCGGTCTTGAGTTGCCCGGCGTTGATGCTGTCGAGGAGCTGCTGTTGGGGGATCGCTCTGGGCATGGGGCTCACTCCGCGCGCACAGCCGCGGATTCACCCTCCGGGCGTGGGGGGCGGATGTTAGGCTGGGGGCCCGCGGCCTTCCAACTTGCCGAGCTCATTCGGATCACGTTCGGGCCCCCCGAATAGAGGCACATGCGCCGGCGCGGGGGTCAGCAGCTCCGGCCGCCGGGCCGCCGTCCGCTCCCGGCTTCGCTCCAGCCGCCACCGCGCCACCTTCTCGTGGTCGCCCGAGATCAGCACCTCGGGCACCGCAAGCCCCATCCACTCCCGCGGGCGGGTGTAGTGGGGGCAGTCCAGGAGTCGCGGGCCGGCGGGGTCGGGGCGGAAGAAGCTGTCGGAGTGGGCCGACTGCTCGTCGCCCAGCGCGCCCGGCAGCAGGCGCACAACCGCGTCGATCAGCACCATCGCCCCCAGCTCGCCCCCGGACAGCACGTAGTCGCCGACCGACACCTCCGCCGGTGCCAGCTTCTCGATCACCCGCTCGTCGATCCCTTCATAGTGCCCGGCGATGAGGAGCAGACGCGGGAGAGCCGACAGTTCGCGGGCCATCTCCTGGCAGAACCGGCGCCCCTGCGGGGTCAGGAGGATCCGGGCGGCGGGGCGTGGGTCCAGGGCCTCGACGGCGTGGAGGGCGTCCCAGATGGGCTGGCAGGTCATGACCATGCCCGGCCCGCCGCCGAAGGGGCGATCGTCGGTCTTCTGGTGCTTGTTCGTGGCGTAGTCGCGGAGGTTGTGCGCGCGCCAGTCGACCAGGCCCGCGGCACGGGCCCGGGCCGGGATGGAGAGCCCCAGGGCGGCGGGGGGCTCGTGCCCGAACATCTCGGGGAAGGTGGTGAGGATGTCGATCCGGAGGGGCACGCGGATTGGTAGGCGGGCGGGAACGAACGCGGCCTCCGAAGGGGGAGGCCGCGAGATCGACGGGGTTGTGCGCCGGGGTCAGGCCTTCTTGGGCGCTTCCTTGGGGGCGGCGGCGACCTTGGCCTCGATGACCTTGCGGGCCTTGGCGCGGTCGGCCTCCCAGGCGGCGACGTCGACGAGCTGGCGCTTGGCGAGCATGTCGCGCATGGTTTCGCTGGGCTGGGCCCCGACGCCGATCCAGTGCTTCACGCGCTCCTCGTTGAGCTCGATCTGCTTGGCCGGGTCCTTGGCGAGGGGGTCGAACCAGCCGAGCTGCTCGAGGACGAGGCCCTCGCGCTGGGCGCGCTGGTCGATGGCGGCGATGCGATAGAAGGGACGATTGCGACGGCCGAAGCGCTGCATCCGAATGCGAACCAAACCGCACCTCCGGTGAAGGGGTCGGCCGGCGGGGGTCCGCGGGCCGGGGCCGCAATGTTAGCCCGGCGTGGGGAGGTGGGCCAGATGGGGGCGTCAGTCGCCGGCCCGGACGAAGAGCTCGGGGGGTCCCCAGGCGTCGGGGTCGCGCACGGCGGTGCGCAGGAGTTCGTACATGCGGGCCCGGTCGGAGGAGGCGACCACGAGCCGACCCGACGCGGCGGTGGCGAGGGCCTGGGCGGGAACGTCGGCGGCGCGGATGCCGGCGGGCTCGGCGTGGAGGCTCACCCAGTCGGCGCGGAGCGGGAGCGAGGTGAACAGGTTGTCGGCCAGGTCCAGGAGCGTGTAGAGGTAGACGGGGGGGATGTTGTTGGCGTCCGTGGCCCGCTCCATCTCGTCGCGGTTGAGCAGCACCTCGGCGACGAGGTACTCCTCCACGCGGAGGAGCGAGGCGCTATAGACGCTCGTTTGCCCGCCAGCGGCGAGGGAGAGGCGGTAGCGGGCGTCGGCGGCGGACGTGACGCGGAGGCTCCGCCCGGCGGCGCTCCGCCACGAACCGAGGAAGGCCTCGTCCTCGCGGACGCGCTGGACGTGCTCCACGCCCGTGCCCTGAGGCGGAGTGGAGCACGCGGGGATCGCGGCGAGCAGAGCGACGGCCGCGAGGCGGATCGATCGGTTCACGGTGCGGACTCCGTCAAGGGAAACGGGGCGGACGCCAATGAGCCCGGTGGGAGTCGAACCCACATGGAGATCGCTCTCCCGCGGATTTTAAGTCCGCTGCGTCTGCCGTTCCGCCACGGGCCCGAACAGGCTGATTCTACGGGAGATACGGCCATTCTGGAGGCCATCCGGAACAAGGACTGGGAGCGGCTCGGCGTCCTGCTCGGCGTCCAAGACGCGGAGCTCGGAGCCCTCATCGTCGCTTGGACCACGCTGAACCCTGGGAGGCGGACCGCAATCCTCACGCTTGCTCGCGGGTGACTCTGACCTGCCCCCGTCTTCTGTACCAGGTGCTATGAGAGTCGGGGTTCAAGGGTAGGGATCGACGCCGACCGGCCCGAGGGGCTCGATGCTCTCCCAGGTAATCGTTGGCCTCCTTGAGGATGGCCATGTCCAACGCCTGATCGGCGACCAGCTTCTTCAGCCGCGCGTTCTCGACCTCGAGTTCCTTGAGCCGCCGCGCTTCCTCGGCCTTCATCCCGCCGTACCGACTCCGCCAGCGGGCGTAGGTCGGTTCGCTGACGCCGAGCATCTGCACGACCTGGGCCACGGGCCGCCCCGCCGCGAGCATCGCGTCGGCCTCCCGCAGTTTGGTCACGATCTGCTCCGGTGTGTGCCTCGTCCGCTTCATGCCCAGAGTCTCCTGGACCCCGCCGGGGCCCGTCGGGATGACCTGCCTTGGGGAATCTGATCCGGGTTGAGTGAGAGCTTTCGGGTACAAGGTACCCAGGAGGTTCTCGATGAAGCGGAAGCGTCACAGGACGGACGAGGTGGTTCGGAAGCTCCGTGAGGC
>Ga0194127_10001001_pt1 | contig 43333 bp, 61 predicted proteins | sample TA2KigC100mmetaG_FD_148624 | JGI IMG/M metagenome (GOLD analysis project Ga0194127, IMG submission 148624) | Freshwater microbial communities from Lake Tanganyika, Tanzania - TA2015036 Kigoma Deep Cast 100m | ecosystem: Environmental > Aquatic > Freshwater > Lake | place: Tanzania: Lake...
GCTTTCTTGAATAGAGTCAGCTTGTTTTCTCCAACCCGAAATATTGTCGACTTTATTTAGAGCAACGATAAAGGGAGTTTTATTTAACTTTAATATATTAAGAACTTCTGCTGTCTGGGGTTTGATGCCTTCATTAATATCAATTACAACAATAGCCAAGTCTGCAAGTGCTCCTCCTCGTTTTCTTAAATTACTAAAGGCAGCATGTCCGGGAGTATCTATAAATAAAAATCCTGGAATTTCAAGCTTAAGTCCTGACTTCCCAATTAGAGGACATCTTTTAAGAAGTTTATCGCTGGGGAAAAGAGTAAAACTAATTTTTTGAGTTATTCCTCCTGCTTCTCCTTCTTGAACACTTGTGCCCCTAATTTGATCAAGTATTGAAGTTTTTCCATGATCAACATGGCCACATACGGTTACGATGGGCTGACGGATATTGTAATTGGTTGCCATATATTCTCAAGTACAATATTGTTTTTAAAGCTTAACTTGTTTCTAAAATTATGATTGGAACAAAAGAGCTATTGCGTTTAGTAAAAACCAAAAATTTGGTAGAAAATTTGTCAGATAGAGAACTAACTAATCCAGAAGGCGCTGGTTTTGATTTGAGGGTTGGTGAGGCCTTTCTTATCGAGCAGAGCGATTCTTTTTTAGGAATAGAAGACAGAAATACTCCGGGAGTAGTTTCTTTTGCAAAATATGGAAAAGAAAAAGGCATAATCTTGAAACCCGGTAATTTCATATTAGTAAAAACTATAGAAAAGGTAAATATGCCTAATGACCTCGCAGGAATATTTAGACCAAGATCTACCTTACAAAGATCTGGAATAGCCCTGTTTACTGCTGCTTGTTCTCCTGGTTATTCTGGCGAACTAACTTTTGGCATGGCTAATTTAGGAAAAAATAATTTTAAATTAGAGATGGGTGCTAGAATACTTCATATGATGTTCTTTAAAACCTCACAAAATCATTCTTCTTATAGGGGGCAGTGGCAAGGCGGCAGAGTCTCAACTCAAGGAAAGAGTGAAAAACAGGTCTAAGCTCTAAAATCAACTTTTAAAAAATCAGCCCACAATCTTAATTCTCGCTCTGCACTGGACTTAGAGTCTGAAGCGTGCGCAATACTTTTTATAACTCTAATCTCCCCAAATGTAAAAACTACTTGGCCAATTTTATCCGCATAGTCTCCTCTTATTGTTCCCTTATCGGCCCGCAAAGGGTTAGTGTGTCCTAATAATCTTCTTAGGGGTAAGATAATTCCGGATTCGTCTCTAGCCTCATAAACCGCTGTATGAATCGCTTGTTTTTCAAAGAGTCCAACCATAAAAGGAAAAAAAGGCTTATTCCTATGTTCTTCATAGTGTAGTTCAATTATTTGTCTTGGAAGATTATCGATTCGAGATTCGTATACTCTTCTGCCAATTTCGTCTACTCTTCCCAATATCTCTCTATAAAATTGTAGGGCTTCTGGTTTAACAAAAAAGAAAGTCCTTTCTGGTTTAACTTCTGGTTCAGCCATATAATTCTTGGTTTGAAATAGATTTATAAGGATTATTCTCTCAGACTATCTATTATGAAAACAAAAAATCTCCAGGATTTAGAACAAAGGTACGAGCTCGAGCTACCTCGAGTTGTTAGCGAAATAAAGAAAGCCAAAGCTAAAAAAATCTTGCTACAATTCCCAGATGGAATCAAGCCTTATGCTACTCAAATTCAAGAGAAAATTAAAAATGAGTTGAGTAAAAAAGAGCTTGGCAAGAATTCTCCAGAAATCTTAATCTACCTAGATACTTGTTTTGGTGCCTGCGACTTACCTTTAGAAACCTCGAGTTTAGGCGTAGATTTAATTATTCAATTCGGGCATTCGAATTGGGATTACTCCAAAAGAAAAGATATTAAGATTTTGTAAAGTTGTATTCTGCAAATTATCCAATAAAGAACATAAATCATTAAAAACGCTTTTTGGCTTGCCTTTTTATAAGAAATAAGAAAAATGGGGTTATTTGGCCTATTTGAAAAAGATGTAGTTTATTTTCCTGGAACCTATAGCTTAGCTTATCTTAAACCGGTTGTGAATAATTATAAAAAAATCCTTAAAGAACTGGGAATAAAATTCTCTTTAATTGAAGACATTGAGTCGGGGGGATTTTTGATCGAAGGAGGTTATGACAAACAAGCAAGAAAAATAGCAAAATCTAATTTCGAATACTTTAATTCGCAAGGTGTAAAAAAGATAATTGTTTCGGACCCTTTTTGTTTTAAAACATTTAAGCTAGAATATCCAGAAATGCTTCCTAATTGGGATATTGAAGTGGAGTTCATTACAGATACTATTTTAAAAGCCCTGGAGCAGAGTAAAAAAGAACCTTCTAGTTTTTTTAATGAACCAATCTTTTATTATGATTCCTGTTACCTTTCAAGATATCTAAATTTTACTGATTCTCCAAGAAAGCTACTCGAGAAAATAGGAGTAAGAATCTTAGACAACCTTGGCAATCCCGAAGATATCTTATGTTGTGGTTCTTGTGGTAATTTACCAATATATGATAATAACTTGGCAAATAAAATAGCTTTATTGTTTATCAGTCCAATAAAAGAAAAACAAGTAAAAAAATTTCTTACTTCAGATGCTAGGGCATACAGGCATTTAGTTTTAAATAAATTAAACTCAAATGATTCTGAAAAATGGCCAGAGATTATTGAATTTTCAGAAGTTTTATGCGATTCTCTAGGAATCAAAAAAGAAGCGCCTATTGATTTAGAGGAATTAGAAAAAGAGATATTAAATAATAATCAATACTAGCAAAAACAAAAAAACAAAAAATGATAAAACAAACTAAGGGGAAGATAATCTACGAAGAGAATATCAATGGAATAAAATCCAAACCTCTTGCTTATGCTATTCCTGAATCTATTGAGGAAGCACAAGCAATTATCAAAGCCAATCAGAAGATAACTCTAAGGGGTTCTGGAATAAGTTTTACAGGAGGGGTTGTTGCAAAAAACTCTCTTATTATAGACACTTCTAAGCTCGATAAAATAATTGATATAAATTCGGGTAAGAAAACAGTTTTAGTAGAAGCAGGAGTTCTTGTTTCGGATTTAAATAAAAAGCTTGAGCCACATCAATTAGAATTTCCAATTGAGCCCCTATTTCCAGGATTAGAAACTCTGGGGGGCATGCTAGCTAAAAATTCATGTGGAAGTCGAGAAATAAAATATAACAAAATGATGAATTGGGTTGATTCGCTTGAGATAATTAATTCGCATGGAGAACTAGTCAAAGTATTAAAATCCGAGATTAGCGATTTTGTGGGTATGGAAGGGACAACAGGTTTAATTGTTAGAGCTAGTCTAAGACTAACTAATAAAAAAATAAGAACAATTTCAATTTTAAAATCAGGAGATTTAGCCGAGATTTTTAAAGCAAATACAAAACTCAGACTCAACCAATATATTTGTTCTATAGATTTTATAGACAAGGATATTTCTTTTCTTTTAGGCATGGAAAAAAAATATCATCTTTTTATCGAATATGAAAATGACGAAGGTGTTTTTAAAAATAAAGATTATCTTAAGTTTTTAAGATTGAAAAGCCAGGCTTATAAAAAAATAGCAGGGGAAGGTTATTATTTAATGGAGTCTGTAAAAGTATTTCAAGACAGCCTAGAAGATTTTGTAATCTATATGGAAGAAAATAATATCCCTTTTTTCTCTCATCTTTCTTCTGGAGTTTTTTATCTATGTTTTAGAAAAGAGCAGATAGAAAAAAGACTTGAAGCCCTAAGGTTTGTAAAAAAATTAAATGGTAGGGTTGCTTACAATTCGGGTTTTGGAGTAATTAATAAGGAATTTATAGAAAAAGGAGATTTAGAAATAATAAAACGCGTCAAGAAACGTCAAGACCCTAATTTTAAGTTTAATGAAGGTATTTTAGTAGATGATATTACTTCTGATAAAACCCCTAAGCCCAAGCAACTAGCAATTATTGAAGAAACAAACTTTGATGAATCTAAACAGGAAAAAAATAACGATGAAAACTCAGAACAAGAAAAATATGCCGAAAATGAAGTCGAAAATAATAATGAACCTATAATAGAAACAGTAAATGTTTTAACGCAAAAACCAAAAACCGAATTAAGCGATGAGGAAAAGGAAAAGGTAAAAAAATTAGCTTCTGGTTTTTTCGGAGGAAGAAAAGAGGAGGAATAAAATGACCAACATAGAAGAAAAAAACACAAAAGAAGAAATACTTGAAATATTCGATAAATGTAATCGCTGTGGTTTATGCAAAGAGTTATGTCCTGTATTCAAGGTTTTAAAAGAAGAGCAATATTCCCCGCGAGCCCATGCAATACTCTTATCAAATAAGGTTTTTGAAGAGTTGGTGTTTAAATGCAGTTTATGTAAGGCCTGCGAGAAGAAATGTCCTTTTAATCTTAAGATATGTAATGCTATTCAGAAAGCCAGGCAAGTTCTTAATTTAAGAGGTAAGGAAAATCCTAATATGAAAGAGATGTTGCGCAAACTCGAGAATAAAGAAAATCCTTGGTTGTAATTGGCAGTTAGACTTGTTTTATTAGTGTAAATTAAATTTTGTTTGTAGGTTTATTTAATCAGGACAATGCAAGCCTGCTTTAAATTAAATCATAGTTATTGTTATTAATAAAAATACACCAATAGAATAATTAAATATTTAAGAATCTTAATAATCTTCTACACTAGAATCTTTTGCTTTGGCTTTTTTTTCAACAGGTGCTTTTGCTTCACTTGCTTCATTAGATTGGGTTGGCTTCAAATCCTCAAGCGGAATAGAATTAATAGCTTCTCTAAATTCAAGGAATTTTTCAGCAGGTATTCTTGTTCCTGCTTTTGTAAATCCTTTGTAGCCTGTTCTAGGATCATTAGTGAACTCGCGAATAGTCAATCCAACTTTGCCCCCGAAATCATCTACTCTAATAACTACTTCTGTATTATCGTTCTTTTTTATTCTTGCAAAATCTTTTTCCATGTTATAATTATGTTAGTACTCCGGGGTTTTTAAGTATATCTAATAGTTGGGCCATCGTTTGTTCAAAACTAGTGCCTCTTGTTGGAGGTAATTGCAAGGTTCTGTGAGCTAATGCATTAGATAGCCCTATGATTTTGCAAAACTCCGTCATACTCTACGTAAACTACTCTTCCAATTTGATAATCTTTAGGTGTATTCATAATATTTCTTTAAATAATGGTTTTATAAACCTTAGTCTTTCAGAATTATAATCTCAAACTTCCCTGTTGCCAATCCTTGATTATCATCACGCTAGTTCTATTCTCATCAGCAACCCCGCCCTGTTTTAAATGATTTTTAGCAAGAGATAACTGCTCAAGTATAGCATAAGAATTTTCTTCTGTAGTTTGAATTTTATCTTGAACCCTATAAAATTCAATCAAACTTTTTAGTTTATTAGCCTTCATGAACAATTCAATTATTTTGCAAGCCAAGGTAGTAGGGTCTTTTATTTTTTCAGGATTTCGGGCAGCAATCATTCCAAGTTTAGCTTCTTCTTCATAGCTTAAAGGAATAACTCCTGGTGTATCAATTAACTTTATTTCATCATTAGCTTTAACCCAATGTATTCCATGTGTTGTTCCTGCTTTTTTTGAAACTTTAACTTTTTTCTTAAAACTCAGCGAGTTTATCAAACTGGATTTACCAACATTAGGATATCCAAGTATTCCAACAACAATATCTCCTTTAGCTTCTCTGTAGGGTTTTTTTATTATTGGTTGATTAAAATATTCTGCTCTTTTGCCGTTTTTAGCAAAAACCTGTCGAATTTTAGCTAGTAGAGTTTTAATTGTTCTTGTTTGTCTATTAGAAACATAAACTACCTCGCCTTCTTCCATTAGTTTAGCTGTTGAAAATTCTAAATCTCTTCTAGATATTAAGTCTGCTTTATTCATTACAAAAATTCTTGGCCTATTAAACCTAGCAATGATTTCTTCAACTTGTTTATTCCTAGATAATTCAGGAAATCGAGCATCCAGCACTTCCAGTATAATATCTGATTCGCGAACAATTTGCTCAATTAAATCCCAATAGCGTTCCATATAAGAAAGAGGAAATCAGGGTTTATAGGATTAACTAATGCTTTAATAAAACTCAAGTAATTTATTCAGCAAGTTGTTGAGTTTTTGTTTTAATAGATTCTGTTAGTTCCGGCATTTTATTTTTCTCCGAGAACTTCAATATTTAGTTGCACAATTGTTCCTGGTTTGAGCTCGTGTTCAAGAATTCTAGGAACAACTATAATTGCCTGTGAGCCATGCTTGGCAATTTTCTTTGTTATTGCAAATTTCTTTAGTTGATTAGTGTTTGCAGGAGTCATTTTTATGCAAGTTTTTTAACCCTCCAGCCCCAAGATTCTAGGGGATTATATTGAAAAATTCCTTCTGTATCTAATAAGTTATAAGTAGGAGCATAAAGTGCATTTTTTAATTTTCGTGCGATTGGGTGTGTTAAATAATAATGGGCTCCAGGAATATGAGCTGCTCCAAATGTAACCATCACGTATTTTCCTTGCGCAACCTCGTCCTTATTTAAAAGTCCAGGTAACTGAAGTAATCTTTCAGCAATTTGAACATTTCTTTGGTCAACAATATGATTATAGCCAAATCTCTCGAATTCAATCTGCGAAAGTTCTTGTTTTGGACTTATTAAATTCGCGATTCCACTTCTTAAGAAACCACCGGCCCCAGTAGAACCAAAGGCAAGCGCACCCCAACCTAAGGATTTTAATCCGTGAATTAAGGCTTCTCTTCTAGTAATTTTATCTTCTCTAAGTTTAACAGCATTTTCTCTAAAGTTCATAGCTCCCGCAACCCAGGTAAATAAATCTATAAGATGAAGACTTGTTTTAACAGCATCCAATGTAATAAGGGGTTTTCCGTATTTTCTTGCTAAATGATAAATAGTTTGAAAGTAAGAGTTTTTCATTTCTTCTGGATTTTCAACAATATTCCCATCTTTCCAAGCCACGGGTTTTGCGGATTCAACAACAACATGGCTACTCTCTCTTACTAATCTTTCAAGTTCATTAAAATGTCTTCTGGCGAATTGAGGAGCATGAACTACACCAATTAATCTTAATTTTAAATCTTCAATATCTACTGTTCTTTCTACGATATTTCTTGAAGGAACATTTTCTTGAGATGTTATGACTTGACCCTCATCTACTTCTTTATAGAGAGACAGATCGTCTATGCTTTCTTTCATTCCATAAATTAGAAGTGCTCCTGAACCTTTTGTTGCAACATGGCTAACTGCTTTTCTAAAAAAGGCTCGTCTTGAAATATTTTCTATCATTTTTTATCTTCAATTGTTTTAATCAAATCCTTAAGAGCATCACAAGCACATCTTCCTGATATTCTACAAGGTGCATCAGCAGGACAATGACAATCCTTTTTTGGTGCAGGTTTGGGATATCTATCTTGATTAGAATCAGCGCCAGGATTTTCTGCCTGAGATACTTTAATTGCAATCTTATAATTTTCGTCTTTCATCTTGAGGTGTTTTGAATTATGATTTTTAATCATAATTTATACATAAAAAATACATTTTGGGTTTTTAAACCTTTCGGTTTTGTTATTATTCTAAAGTGACAACTATATAGAAAACTTTAAATACCTCTTAAATTAATCTTTTCTATGATAGATAGTCTTTATGATATGAAACCTTTGGGAGAATGGTTAGATTATGCTCGAGGATGCATATGGAGAAATGACGCTGCTTTTGTTGCATTAAATCTAGTTCCAAGCACCCTTGGACATTGTTTAGTTGCTCCAAGAAGAGTTGTTGGTAGTTTATCTGAATTAACTGCGGGAGAATTAAGGGGATTTATAGAAGCAAAAGAACAAGGATTAAAAGCATTAAAAGGTGTTATTTCAACAGATTCAAATTCTATTTTAAGAGTCTATGACCTTTGGGATATGGATGCAGAATTAGAAAAAAAAGTTCCAGGTTCTGTTAAAAGAAGGGCAGTAGTAATAAGGGATTTAGAACAAGGCCCATGTGAAGGCGCAAATTATTTTGAAAATCATGGCGAAACTGCAGGTCAAATGATAAGGCATTTTCATGGACAACTGGTTCCAAGATATGGAATAGGCAAGGGTATGGGCGCAGCTATTTTTAATTTAACACACCCCCAACTACAATAATCTTTCTTAATTCCAAAACCTTTATAAACTCACTTAATGGTGTTATAACATAGTCATAAGAAGCAGTTTAGGCAATGCATAGTTGAGTATAACGAGTTCTTATAGACGCCTAAATTAAATGCATACGGAGGATTAAAATGTACGGAAGTGGAAGTTCTTTTGGAGGATTTCGCGGCAATAGTGGCGGCGGAGGCTTCAGAAGAGGCGGTGGCGGATTTAGAAAACCTTTCAACAGAGGACCAAGAGAAATGACTAAAATCAAGTGTTCTCAATGCGGAAAGGAAGACGAAGTCCCATTCAAGCCAAGAGAAGGAACTAGCGTTCTTTGTAAAGAATGTTATTTCAAGTCAAAAGGCATAGAACCAAGAAAGCCTTTCAACAAAGAAGAACAAAAGCCTAAGAAAGAATCTCAAGAAGAATCTTTTGACGAAGCAGAAGCAAGCGAAGAATCTGAAGAAGAACAATTCTAAGATTTTAGCAGTTCATCAATTTATTTTATTTTTATTTTGCCTTTTATTTTTTAGGTATTTAATTTTAGAGATTTTTAATTTATAGAGAAGATTTAATTAGGAATTCAACAAAGCAAAAAGCGAGCTTAAAGATAAGAGTAGAAAATCCCTAATAACTAGTAATTCTCTTCTAAAACTTCATAATAAGCTTTAGGATGTGAACAAGCAGGGCACATATCAGGAGCATCCTTGCCTTCATGAACATAACCACAGTTTCTACATTTCCACTTAACAACTTTTTCTTTCTTGAAAACATGATTTTTCTTAACATTTTCTAGAAGCTTGCGATATCTTTTTTCGTGTTGCTCTTCAACTTCTGCTATCTCTTTAAAAGCCTTAGCAACAGCAACATATCCTTCTTCTCTAGCTTTTTTTTCAAATTCCTTATATAAAACGCTCCATTCCATTTTTTCTCCATCTGCTGCAGCAAGAAGATTTTCCTCTGTACTTGAGATTTTTCCAGCAGGATAGCTAGCTTCGATTGTTACTTCTCCGCCCTCAAGAAATTTAAAGAAAACTTTAGCATGTTCTTTTTCATTATCAGCTGTCTCAAGGAATATTGCTGATATTTGTTCAAATCCTGCTTTTTTAGCTACACTTGCAAAATAAGTATATCTATTTCTTGCTTGGCTCTCACCAGCAAATGCTTTAAGAAGATTTTTTTCTGTTTCACTTCCTTTTATGCTTTTCATATTTATTTACTATTTTTTAAGTTTAAAAGGTTTTTCTATTATCTAAAAGTACAATGGAAATACTTTAATATACTAAATATTCTTAAATTAAGTGGTAAAAAGATACATCTCATTTGATATTGAAGCTTCAGGTCCAACACCGGGAAAATATTCTATGTTATCCTTGGGAGCATGTGTGGTTGGAAGTACTTCAACTCAGTTTTATAGGGAAATTAAACCAATAAGTAGAAATCTAATTGTTCAATCTATGCGAGTAGGCGCAATAGGATTAAGATGCTTAAAGAATTTAAAAACGGATGAATTTAATCCAAGAAGTGAGCAGTTTAATCCCCATAAGGTTTTGGAAGTTCTTGATAAAAAAGGCGAAGCTCCTACAAAAGTAATGCAGGAATATGCAGAGTGGGTTGAAGAGGTAACAAGAGGATTCGAACCTATTGAAGCAGCAGCCCCTTTAAAATTCGACGGCATGTTTACTTCATGGTATTTTGACAATTTTTATCAAGGTCAAAATCCATTTGGGCATAGGGGCGAAGATATAAACTCAATGTATCGAGGAGTAATGAGGGATCCCAATGCTAAGATATCACAATTGAAAATTAGGGGAAAAAATTTACCTCATAATGCTCTTGAAGATGCAATTATTCAAGCAAAAGAATTTGAAAAGGTTTTAGAATTATTAAGGCAAAGGTAGTTCTCTTTCTTACCTACTCAACAAGCACAGCAACTGCAATAGTTGTTGTCCACAAACCATCTTTATTTCCTTCTGCTGATTGGACTAAATTAGAGGTTCTAAAGATTTGTCCGCTGGCCTTATAGGCTTGCTCGCGTTCTTCCCAAGCAGTATTAGAGTCAAATTCAATTCCTAAAGTTGTTGCAAGCATTGTTGCTGCTAAGTCTTCCGCATACTCTCCTGCTTTTTCTCCTTTTTCACCAAAAGAATGATGTTCTGATAAATATCCGTAGTTATTTGTATCTTTTGGAAGAGCAGCACCTATGGCACTCGAGATTAATCTATTTGGCTCGCAAGTTTCATTTCTCGCCATAACGCAAAAAACTATTTGTCCTGGTTTTAACAAACCAAGTCCTTCTTCTTTAGAAATTATTTTGCAATTTGGAGGCAAGATACTAGAAACATAAACTAAATTAAATTTTTCTATTCCTGCATTTCTTAAGGCAGTCTCAAAAGAAGCAAGTTTGTCTTTATGTACGCCCACTCCTTTAGTAAAAAATATTTTCGTTGGAATCATTTATTATCTCTTAACTAAATTAAAAAACACTTATTTAAAAAACTATGCCTCATTCTAAACGCCCACGCCAGGAGTCGAACCTGGGCACCCAGTGAAGGGTTCAGCTTTCCAGGCTGATGCAATACCGTTATGCGACGTGGGCTTTACTAATTAATTAGAAATCTTGGTTTTAAACCTTGCTATTGGGTTTTTATAAACCAATAAGGATGTTTCAATTCATATTTTTTATAACCTATTTATTTAAAAAAGCTAAAGCTTTTGTTAAACCATGAATGCAAGAGAGAAACTTTTCAGAGATTGGACAAAACTAGATTGGGACGAGTACTATATGGCTCAGACTTTTTTAATAGCCATGCGATCGCCTGATCCTGCTACTAAACAAGGTTGTTATGCTGTAGGCCCAAATCATGAGCCCCTTAGCATGGGTTATAATGCTCCGCCAAGAGGATGTTTAGATTCAGAAATTCCTTTAACAAGACCTGAAAAATATCCTTTCTTTTTACATGCAGAAGAAAACACAATTGGTAATTCAGCAAGAAGAGGAATTGCTTTGGAGGGCTCGACTTTTTATATAACCGGGCATCCTTGCGCAAGATGTTTCAGAAATATTCTACAAGTTGGAGCAAGAAGAGTTGTTTATGGACCTGTTACTTCAAATAAGCAATGCGTCTCCCCTGAAGACCTGAAAGCAATTGAATTAATGCTTAAAGGTAGAAAAGATTTTTCTTTAGAAGATTTTAAACGCGATGGGAAAAAAGCAGCAAGAATCATGCAAATGGCTATTGATTTATTTAATTTGGAGATGAGAGGGCAACCCCGAGGAGATTAAAACAAAACCCTTTTCTAAGAGCCCACATAAGGATGCTTGGAATTTAGCATTCTATGTCTTTCTAAATTTGTCTGCACCTTAGAGAAAGCCTCTTCCAAGACTTCTCTAACTAAATTGTCTTCTGGATTCCTAATTCCTAAGCTTTCAAGTTCTTCAATAGGCATTTGTCTAAGCAAAGCATATCTTATCTTTCTTATTCCTTCTTCTAATGTTTGGTACATATTTTATTTCCTCCTGCTTTCGCTATTTATTTGATTATTTGATTTGTTTCTTGATATTACGAATATTCCCTCTTGGAGATATTAAGAAAATATCTCCTGGTTGTGTTTTATCAAGTGTTTTTTTAACAATAATTTTTGCTATTCTTTTTGAACTTCCCAATTTGCAAAGCGGGATTGTTTTAATTCCAAGTTTATTAAAAGAAAGATTTACTGCTTTCAATCCGGGGGTATTCATTGAAGGCACACAAAAGCATAGCATATTAAATTCTTTAGATTTAATCCTGTTGAGCTCGATTATTTGATGTTTGGCTATTATGTATGGCTTAATTAAATTACAATCTCTTCTAAAAGACCATTTACTTCCAAAGATAATTACTTTACCATTTACCTGATTTACGTTCCCCCTTAGGGTGTTTAATGTTTGATTAATAAAACCAATATTACATTGAAATGCTTTAACCCAATCCTCTTTAGTTAACTGATTGGGTTTTTTGGCACCTGCAAAACCTATAACGCAGAAGATTAAATTAATTTTAGGCAGTTTAATTTTAATTTCTTCCAAAACTCTCTGAAAATCTGTCTTGTTAGAGATATCTATCTGAAAATCAGCATCCTCTGATCTACCTATTGTGAATATATTAAAGCTTTTCTTCTTAAGATTATTGCATATTTCTTTTCCAAAACCCCTTGTTCCACCTATTACTAGGGCTGTTTGCATTCAACATTATCAACTCTTTTAAAATTTAATTCATTATTGATTTGACTTGCAGAACGAACAAAGTTTTCTCTAACTTCTTCGGCAAAAGGATTCATGGTTTGCATGTTATTGAAAAGAGCAGGAGTATCATTTTTTATAATCTCTACAATGTTCATTAAATCATCAAAGGTTTTTGTACTTAATTCTATTCGCGTAATATTAGTTTTATTGCAAACCCTACCAATAAAATGCGTAAGTGCTTGGGAGAAAGCCATTTGTCTATCATGTTCTTGGGCTGTTGTTAAAATAACCTTTAATCCTAATTTTTCGCAAAAGTTTTTTGTTTTTTCTATAGTTTTAGGATTTGCTCTAACATTTACTAAGGCAATTTTCATTCCTTTTATTGAATTTGGTGCAGATTGTGGCCCGAATAAAGGATGTGTACCAATAATTTCTATATTTTTAGGAAGAATTTCTTGCATAGCTCGGCAAGAAAATATCTTAAGAGAACAAACGTCCAAGACAAGAGTTCCTTGAGAGATTTTATCTTTTATAGTTTCAAGTATACTAACAAGATTTTCCATTGGAACAGCCAAAATTATTATCTTACTTCTGCAGGCTTCTTCAAGACTAGTAAACTTGGCTCCAATTTTCTGCGCTTCAGGGGTTTTATCAATACTATCATTTACAAGAACTCTAGTTCCAGTAGAAACTAAATGTTTTGCAACAAGTTTTCCAAAATTTCCAAAACCAATTATGCTAATTTGGTTTTCCATGTTAGTTGCTCCTGAAGTTTTCTTGACTCAGATATAATTGTCTGAAAAATATTTATGCTCTGTTTTGGATTCTGGCTTAATTGAGCAATTTTCTCTAGAACTTTCTGCTCACGTAGGGGTTGGAAAATAGGTAAACCAAGATTTTGTTTTAAATCCAAGATATTCCTGACTATTTCAAATCTTTTATCTATTAGCTTTACTAGAGCTTTATCTATTTGGTTTATTTTCTGTCTTTCTATTTCAAGTGAGCTTATAGTTTTATTTTCCATATTCTGAAGCTTGTTCTCTACAAGCGAGGAGCCAGAAAATATTCATTTTCTGGATAATCTCTTAAAAACAGGTACCTTTAAAGATATTACTGAAGAATATTCAATAATTAAGCGAAAAGCTTATAAATAGTTGAATATTATACAATTTATGACTAAAAACGACACGATTGTTAAAACCGAGATTCTTGATGAAAAATCGGAAAAAATAAAGAAGGCAAAGCAGCTTTATTTTATTCTTAATGAACTGACTTTTGGTAAATCAAAAACCAATAAAGCTATAGGATTAAACTAGAATCAATCAAATTTCATGAAAGATATAAAACCAAAACTAATAGAATTATTTAAGGAAGGTAATTGCACCCCCCAGATTTCAGTTATAGCTAAAAAACTCAAAGAACCAAGTACAACTATTCATTATAATATTAAAAAACTCGAACAAGAGGGTGCAATAAAAAGTTATAAGGCTGTTTTTGATTATAAAAAAATTGAAGAGGGCCACTGCACTTTTGTTTTTATTAATTTGGCTCGAGAAAGTTACGCTGATCCTGAAAAAGTAGGTGCAGAACTAGCCCGAGACTCTAGAGTTGAAAGCGTTGATATTTGTACAGGAGAATATGAACTAATTGTTAAACTAAGAACAAAAGACATAGACGAGTATTATGCAACCATTAAAGAATGGGTTAAAAAATTTCAATTCATAAAAACAGTTAGCATGAATTCTTTAAAACAAATAAAAACAGAGTTTGTTAAACTGGATTAGCTATTTTTTATTTTTTTGTATTTGTTGGGAGAACATAAAAAACTTCATTATTGAACTCTAGTTTTCTAAATTCAAGTCCAAGTCTTTTTAACATTCTTTCAAACCAACCTCGATTGCTATAAGTCATGCTTCTGCCACCAAGAGTTTTGGTTGCAAAGCTAACCACCAGATTTTTGGTTTTTTCCCGAGCTTTTTTTATTATTTCTTCTCCAAGTTTATGATTATTAATTCCTTCTTCAATTGTATCAATAAACTTAAACATAAAACCCAGGTCAGCTTCTGGGAGATTTTGATAGTTTTTTATATCTTTTAAATTAATAACAAAAGCTCTTCCTTCTATTCCTCTAATTTTAAAAAAATTATTAATTAGACTTGCGTCTTTTTCATTTATATCGTAGCAATAATAAACAAGGGGTTTTTCTATAAAAACCGAGGAGATTGGGTTTAATCCGCAACCAAAATCTATTATAGCTCTTGGTTTACCCGTAATCTGAAATATTTTTTCATACAAATCCTCATAGAACTCGAGTCTTTCTTTGGTAGAGCGATTACTAGCAAGTATTTTTTTAATTAAATCTAGGTTTTTAGGATCTTTTTTTAATTCTTCTAAGTAATCAGTTTTTTTACTATCTTTAATAAGAGAAAAGGTTGCATGTTTTTTGTGAAGCTTGGATTTTATCTGTTTTAAGATATTTTTTTCTTTTAATTCCTTCCAATTCACATTCTTCTTAATAAACTCTGCAATTTCTAATTCAATTACTTCTTTCGAGATATTTTTGTACTTCTTGCTTTTCTTTATATTCTCAAGAATATGCTGGTGATTCATACTAAAGCCAGCAATATGGTAGTTTTAAGTTTATCGATTGATATAGAATTAAACACACCACCCTAATTATACAAATATTTAAATATTGTCTAAAAGGTATGGACTTATGGGAGAAGAGGAACAAAACGAAACTTATTTAACTAAAAGGCCAACTGTGGAAGCAGCAGAAGCTATTTTATTCAAACCATTTAAATGTCTTGACCATGGTTTTGTTAGACTTATGGATTATATGGGAAATGATGCGGCAATAGTTCAAGCAGCAAGAGTAAGTTATGGGAAGGGAACCAAGTCAGTTAGTGATGATAGGGGCTTAATTCGTTATTTACTTAGACATGAACATAATACTCCTCTTGAAATGGTAGAACTGAAGTTTCATGCTAAGATGCCAATTTTTGTTGCAAGACAATGGGTTAGGCATAGAACCGCAAGCATCAATGAAATTTCAGGCAGATATTCTATTTTAGATAAAGAATTTTATGTTCCTGAACCTCAAGTTATAGCAGCCCAATCAACCAGTAATAAACAAGGAAGAGGAGAAGTAGTTACTCCGGAAGAAGCTGAGAGAGTTAGGAGTCTTATAACTCGCGAATCAGATAGGGCTTATGAAACCTATCAAGATTTGCTAAATGAAAGAGGTGCAGAAGGAATGCCAAAATTGGCTAGAGAATTAGCAAGAATGAATTTAACTTTAAATTCTTACACACAATGGTATTGGAAAACAGATTTGCATAATTTAATGCATTTTTTAAAATTAAGAACTGATAAACATGCACAATATGAAATAAGAGTTTTTGCAGATGTTATGGCTGAAATGACTAAAGCCGTTGCACCTATGGCTTATGAGGCCTTTGAAGATTTTGTTGTTATAGGTAATACCCTTAAACTTTCAAGATTAGAGAAAAAGGCACTTGGATTAATACTTGGAGGAAAATCCGCTGAAGAAGCGGCCCTTGCGATTTTCCCAGCTAAAAAAGAACCTCTTTCCGGAGAAGGCAAGGAATTTTTAGCGAAGATGAAGGGGCTAGTTTAGTCTTTTATTCTTTTTTACTTTTTAATAGCAGTTACAATAAATCCTTAATTTTACCAAAAACTTCTTCTGCAATATCCTCGCGAGTTCTAAATCCTTGGGTAATTGCTTTTAGTTGTACTTTCATTTTATTTGCTCAATTGTTCTTGATGGAATTTATCGAAAGCAGGAACAATTTGATTTTCAAAAATATCTATCGGTGAAGGGGTTCCATCAATTATAACTATCCTTCTTCCAGGTAAATCCTTTAATGCAAGATAATTAGCTCGGAGTTTTTCAATGAATTCTTTACTTTTCTCAAATTTTTGTTCTTCTTGTCTTTTTGCATCTTTTTTCATTCTTTGAATTGCTACTTCAACAGGAACATCAACTATAAAGGTTAAATCTGGCATCAAAATTCCCTGATGCATTGCAATAAGTTCTTGCACCGGTATTCCTTGAGCTTGTTGATAAGCAAGAGTGGATAAATCAAATCTGTCTGATATTACATGATGTCCTCTTTCTAGTTTTGGAGCAATTAATTCAGTAACATGTTCTTTTCTATCATTTACGAAAAGTTCGGCAAGTTTTCTGGCTTGACTATAGGGGTCAGAATCTTGTTTAAGTATTGCTCGAATATCTGCGTTTCTCCAAGGTTCTCTAGTCATAACCATATGGGTATACTTGTTTAAATCAAACATATATTTTCCAAGAAGCCAGATTTGTGTACTTTTACCACAACCATCAATACCTTCAAAACTAATAAAATATCCTCTTTTAATCACCATCAGAAATCAACCATTTTCAGTCTTTATAAATTATTCTGTAGAAAAAAATATATGTTTTTGTTTAAGATGCTATTTAAACTATAAAAATGGAAATTGTTATTATGCCAATCGGATTTGATTTAGACGAAGTATTAGCACCACTATTAGAGCATCACTGCCGATTTCTTAGTGAAAAGTACAATAAAAAAATTGACCTTCAAACATTTTATTCTTATAATTTCTGGGAACATTATGGAGTATCCAAAGACCAAGCAATAGCGGACTTTTTTGAATTTTATGGATCTCCCTTCTTTCAGGATATTAGGCCCTTTCAAGGAGCTAAACAAGAATTAGAACAACTTGCCGAAATAGACGCAATGCACATTATTACTGCTAGACCAAATGTTTTGAGACAATCAACTAGAGTTTTTGTAAAAACTTATTTTGACGGTTTATTTCAAAAAATTGATTTTGGAAATCTTTTTGGAAAGTCTGGAAAAAGCATAGGTAAAAGAGAATTATGTTTCAAAAATGGTATTTGGGTTTTGGTTGAAGATGATCCAAAACATATTGTTCCTGTTTCTAATGATATTCCTGTTGTTGTTCCAGATAGGCCTTGGAATAAGAATATTCAAGGAAGAAATATTATCAGAGCTTATAGTTGGAAAGATATAGGAAATATAATTAGGGAATTAGCAACTAATCCTTCATCTCTATCTTAACATTAACGCTTCTTGGAATTGGAAGCTTCATTATAGAATGTAAAACACTTTCATTTGCAGGTAAATCAATTACTCGCTTGTGAATTCTCATCTCAAAATTATCAAAAGTAGCTGTTCCGTTTCCGCAAGGTGATTTGCGTGTAGTTATTTTAAATCTTCGAGTAGGTAATGGAATTGGCCCAGAAATGTTTACGCCTGATTTCTTGGCTAATTCTTTTATTGTTCCACAGATATTATTCAATTCGTTAATATCCAAACTTCCTAATTTGATTCTTACTTTTGACATATCTACTCTAAAAAAAATGTGTTTAAAAACCTTTTGTAAGCCCAATTAATTGCAATAGTTTCAATAATTTCCTAATACGCAATAGTTTTTGTAAGATGATGCTTTCCAGGAAGAGCTCGGCCTTCAGACCATAACTTATAATCCAAATGAAGTACATTAATATCCGGCAATCCAGTTTTAGATCTGATTGCATTAATTGTTTCAAGTAACCATTGAAAAGCATGAATTGTATTAGCTCTTATTTCTAATTCGTCTTGGCTTTTAGCAGGAATAAGTGCTTGAGCATCTACTTTAGCAGCCAAGGTAGGAGAGTATTGTAATATTCCTAATGCTCTAAGTGCCTTTGGTAATTGATAATCTGCAAAAGCAGTAAGTTCTTTTATTTCTGCTTCTGGGAAAGAACCAGTGTGATCTGCTAGATATCTACCGTGAAGCTCGCCAGGAAATAACTGGGCTCGCTTATTAAAACAAACTTTTCTTCCCCCAACAACGCACGAATCATCAAAAGAAGGAAAATCTGCAACAAGTCTTTCAACTAGTCCCTTACCACAATTAAATAATTTCCAATCACTTTCGTTAGCTAAATTGATAAATTGCCCTCCATATCTTTCAGATAAAACTCTTCCAACTTCGTTCCATATCCTTGCTCGCTCCTCAACCATTGGTATTTCAGTATCTTTACAAAAAACACTTCTAACTTGATCAAGGGTACAATCTTTTAAGAAACGAGGATCAAATATTGGAACACCACTTTCGGTTGCTTGCATTAATGCAGCATACATACCATAAGCACCCTTCCACTCTTTATCTTTGAATCGTGTCATGTATTTCTCGCCTGTTTTAAAATCAGTAAAAGCAAAATTAATAGTATTGGCTAACATAAAAAATGAAAATAATTCTTCAGGGGTTCCATTTGGAAAAACAGGCCCTCGCCAGTCAGGAATAGTAAATGTTAGAGGGGCATAATCTCTTGCAATCTGTATTACTTTTTCTTGGCTTATTCTAACATTCTCAGAATCTTCTACAATGCCTCTTGTTGAATCTAACACCGGATTTTTTGTCATATTATTTTATTTTTTTAGGGTTTATAACTATTATTATATAAAAAAGTATAATAATAGAGTATTATTAATTAATTCATGAAAAACAAAAGGCTAATTATTTTTTTATTAATTATAACCTTGTTATCCCTTCTATCAGTGTATTACCCCCAACTAACAGGGCAAGCAACAAACAACCAAAATCAAGTTAAAGATTATCTCAAGGAAGAAGCCATTCTTACTCGAGTTATTGATGGCGACACAATTAAAGTTATTTTTCCGAGTGAAGGTCAAGAAGAATCAATAAGACTTTTGGGAATAAACACTCCTGAAAAGAAAATGCCGCATGCAAACGCTTCAAGTAGTTTTTTAAAAGAGTTTGAGAACAATACAATTTATCTCCTTAGAGATAAAGAAAATACTGACAAGTATAATCGCAAGCTCAGATATTTGTTTTACGAGGATAGATTTGTTAATTTAGAAATACTTGAAAAAGGATTTGCTAATGCTTATTATTACTCTGATTTAATTTATGAAAAAGAATTATTGCGAGCAGAAACCCAAGCTCGCGAGCTTGGGCTAGGAATTTGGGAAAAATCGCAAGAAGTTTGTGCTAATTGTATTACTTTAGTTAATTTAAACGCCACTTCTGAAACCTTTCTTCTAGAGAACTCGTGTGACTTTAATTGTAAGCTTGAAGGATGGTTTGTTAAAGATGCAGGAAGGAATATTCTTTATTTAAAAGAAATTAAAGCCAATCAAAAAGAAGTTTTTAACTCTAGCAAGGATGTCTGGAATAACTATGGGGATGCTTTTTTCTTATTTGATAAACAGGGTAAATTAGTATTGTATCATAAATACTAAATAAATCTTTAAATACTTGCAAAACTCAAGTTATTTATGCAAAATCCAAGAAATAGTGTTATTCGAGCAGCAACTTTTGCACTTGGGCTTGCAGGTGTTGTTGTCTGTGGTGGTTGTAAGACTAATTCACAAATTTATTTTCTTGATAGGGGATATATTGCAGAACAGGCAGCTAGAGCGGCTTATTTAGAACAAACAAGAACAGAAGAGCCAGAACCAATACCTCAACTTGTCATAAAATTTTAATTACTAGTATTAAATCTTAGTTATTCTATTAAATACACAAATGCTTAATCAAGATTATTATAATACTCGTCTAACTTATTCTGAAATTTATTGCTAGGTTCTATAATTGAATCATACCAGTAATATCCTGCTGAAACCAAACCAACAAAAAAAGTTATGAAAGCAAGGAGAATATCAATTGGCCAGCCCAATACAATTACTGGAAAGGCAATTCCCTGTAAGGCTGTTGTTAATTTTCCAGCTAATCTTGCATGCGGGAAGCCTCTGGAATTTTTCTTAAAAAAACTTATTATTAAAGCAGGTATAGAAACAACCTCTCTTGATAAAAGAAGAATAAATAATAGTATTTTTTCTTGAGTTAGGGTTTGATTGACTATCATGTAAATAAATAACGCAATAATTATACTTATCATTAATAGTCTGTCTGCAAACATATCAAACTTTCTACCAAATCTTGTTTCTTGTTTATATCTTCTGGCAGTAAAACCATCTGCCCAATCAGTTAGAGCAGCAATAGCAAAAACAATTGCCAGAGTTATTAAACTAGCTCCAATAAATGCAATGTAAATTAATACAAAACTTAAGATAACTCGTATAAGTGTTAGTGGGTTTGGAATATTAATTAATTTACTTAAAGGTTCAATAGGCTTTTCTCTTACTCTTTTTCCCATCTCATTATAAAGAAAGCTACTCTTAAAAGCTTTTCTTTTGATAGGCTAGTAATCCGTATACTCTTTTTCAATATAATACTTTATTGGTAAAAGCATACCAATAATAAACATAACCCATCCAACAGAAGCAGCAACAATAGTAAAAATGTTTTTATCGAATATTTCAATAGTAAGGAGACTTGGCCAGAATAAAACCCCAAGAATAAACAAAACAAACCACGCGTTTTTGTCTTTTTTTCTTAGAATATAGAGCGAGAGGTAAGTAATAAGAATACCTATTGCAATAATGAAGATTCCTTTAAGTAAGAATAATCTAACAAACAAACCACTTATCTCGGGATTGTACTTAGCAAAAACCTGCCAAATAGCATCTATCTGTCTGAAATTCATTTTAACGATTAATTTGAATAAAGCCAGATAAAGAACTCCTAAGACAATGGCATAAACTCCATTAAGATAGGTTATTCTTGAACCTCGCTTTATATTTTGAACAGTTCTTATTGTTAACATTTTATCTAATTATTAAAGATACCTTGGGTTTTAAAATATTTATATGCTCGATAGAATAATAATTGTAAGGTTATTTCTTAACTACAAGATATATTTTATCGTTTTTTCTGACTCCAGGAATTTTAATTCCTATTTCATCGCCCTTACTAGCTTGAGAAACAGGCTTGTGGTGAATTTCTATTCTCTCTATATTATGTTTCAAAAATCCTGTTTTATTTCCAAGGACATATAATTCATCGCCAACCGCAAGTTTTCCAGAACTAATATTGATTATGGCGACTTGCTTTTCTGTAAGATATTTGTTTATTTTACCAATAAACTCTTTTCTTTGACTGGCTGAACTATGTTCGGATTTAGAAAAATCATCATTAGTTGGCGTTCCTAGAAAAAATCCACTGGAAAATCCCTTGTTATAAACTTTTTCAAGTTCTTTTAAGCTTTCTTCAATTTCTTGTTTGCTAAGTTTTTTATCAAGAGCTTTTTTATAAACTCGGGTTGTGGTAGAAACATATTCTGGTTCTCTATTTCGGCCTTCAATTTTAAGCGCCCTTATGCCGGCTTTCTTGATTTTTTCAATAAAAGGTAAAGTGCATAAGTCTTTCGGAGACATAACCATATTATTCTCAAGCTTTAACTCGTTTCCATCTTCATCTTTTACATAATAGGTGCGGCGACAAGGTTGCAAGCACTCTCCTCTATTAGCTGACTTGCCAAAAAGAAATTGGCTTGTGTAACATCGCCCACTAACACTTACGCACATTGCTCCATGTCCAAAAACCTCTATATCTATTATTTTGGATATTTTTTTTACTTGTTCAAGATTAAGCTCGCGAGCAAGCACAACTCTTTGTGCTCCAAGTTTTTTATAAAATTTAGCAGACTCAGGATTTGCAATGCTTGCCTGCGTTGAGATGTGAAACTCTATTTTATATTTTTTACATAACTGAATTATAGCAGGGTCCCAACAGATTATTGCATCTATTTTTCCTTTTATTTTTTTTATTATATTTTCTATCTTACTAAGCTCTTCAGGATAAATAATAGTGTTTAAAGTAAGATATCTTTTAACACCCCGTGGCTTACATATTCTTTCAATCTCTTCTAAATCTCGGATTGTAAAGTTTTTAGCAGTAGCCCGCATACTAAACTCTTTCAAGCCAAAGTAAACTGCGTCTGCTCCTGCATTTACAGCAGCAATCAAGCTTGGAAAGCTTCCTGCTGGTGCTAATAATTCTATAGAATTTTTTCTAAGTTTTTCTGTTTTATTTTCTCTTGTTTTCTTTTCTTTTGTTTGCATATAAATAGTAAATTTTTTATACTTAAAAACCTGTGTTTTTTCATGAAAAAACACCTCTCTGCCCTAGTAGTACTTGTTCTGGCTTTAGGTCTTATTAATTGTACTACCCATCCAAAAATACAACTAAGACGCTCAAAATTAGAATATTCTTTACAAAATCGTTCGAATGAAGATGTTTTTAATTTTGAAAATTCTTTTGAATTGGCTAGATCTTTATATTTCTGGAATCAAGGCAAAATTACAGAAGGATATTGGAACGGATTAACTAGAAAGACTTATGATTTAAAAAATATGCAGGAACTCGAAGAAATTGCTCTCCAGCCAAGCGAGTCTGTAGATAACTTTATTCAGGCAATAAAATCAAGATACCCTACTTTCGATAATTTACATCCGGTAAAAAAAGCACAACTTATTTACGATACTTTAAGAAAATCTATAAAACCAAAGATCAGTCCCTTTGATAAAATAAGATTGAGTGGGAAATATTTGGCTGACCCTGAATCGAATGTCCAACTCGCTGCGATAAGAACTTCAAATGAGCAACCTTATCAAAACCCTGAAGAAACTTTTAGATATGGTGGAATTTGTATTAATATGGCGGGTTTATTGCATGCGCTTTATACTCGGGCTGGAATTAAATGTACCTTATTATATCAAGACCACTCTCAAGGAAATGACCATATGCTCTTAGCTTTTGAAGCTTTTCCAAATAAATTTTTACCAATAGACCCCACAAAATCAAGTTTGGGATTTGTTAGAAATATAGGGGAGTCTCAGAGAATTTTAAAGAGTTCGGAAGTTATAGATTTTAGATTTCTAAATTCTAATCTAAGAAAAGAATCACTTAATCTTGCCGATTATCTTTAGTCTTTTTCTTCTAATTCTTCTTGCTCTATCGCTTCTTGCTCTTGAATGTCTTCTTGCCATTTTTATTTTTATCTTTGTTTTTTTTGTTTAATTTTATTCAGTAACGCTTATTGCATTTACTGGACAGGCTTCTGCAGCTTCTTTTTCACAAGTTATTTTTGCAACACTTGCTTTGATTTCTTTAGCTTTTCCGTTTATCATCTTAAAACTTGCAGGACAGATACTTGCACAGCTTCCACAACCAATGCAAGTTTCTTGATTAACTTTTATTTTAGCCATATTATTTTTACGAAGTAAAAATTTTAGATTATTTAATTTATTACTTCTTTATAATTTATAACAGAATTTTTGATTTATAAACCTATCTTATCTCGCAACTATATCCCTGTGATTTCATTGCATCTCGAACTTTAGTCAATATTAAATCCGGAGTTTCCCACATTTCTCTAGGAAGATTATCTTTACTCAAGCTCGGGCCAATCATTTCTTCTTTGGTTCTAGCAACAAATTTTTGCAAATAATGTCTATGATTATTAGTTCCGGTTGTATTTGAAACCCATTTTACCATTTCAATGGCCTCTTGTTCACTCATCCAACCAAAGTCACCTTGAAAATCAATTGGCCATAAGGTTGTTCTAAACTCATGTTTTAGGGGGGTAATAACTCGCATACTCCTTTCTATTTGAGTAATATCTACAGGAATACCTGTAACAAAGGGATAAAGTTCTCTTGAGCCCTTAATATCCATCGCTATATAATCCACAAGTCTTTCTTGAGTAAGTTTTTCAAGCATATCAGGATTATTCCCATTTGTGTCTAGTTTTATTTCAAGTCCTGTTTGTTTTTTTAATCTTGCTAGAAAATCCGGCAAGTCTTTATGTATGGTTGGCTCGCCACCACAAAGAACTACTCCTTTAACCCAGCGTTTATCATAATCTCTAATATAATCTAAAACTTGTTGCTCTGATATGCCTTGGCTACCTGTAAGTTTTTTAGCATGACAAGCAGGACATTTAAAATCACAGCCCATAGTGTATAAGATTAAGCAAGGCTTATTATCAAAATTAATTAAAGAAAAACTTGGAAGTGTTAGAAATTGCATTTTTATTGTGAGGTTTTTACTTTGGTTATCTACCTAGATTTATTTTATCTAACTTTACATTTCTAAACTTGCGCAGGTATTAAATATTTATCTGTAATTTTTTTTACTCTTGGAGTAGTTATACCATCCTTAGTAGCTCTTCCACCCTGATAATGTGTGTCAAGCCTTCCAATTTCTCTACCATTCGCATCAAAAAGAATTACTGCAGGTATTCTTGCAGGATTAACTCCCGCTAATAACATTTTTGTCATGCCTGCTTCTGTATCGCCCTTGTACGTATCTATTACTAGTTCTTGTCCTGTTGCCTCTCTTACTCGTTTAGCTTCTCGCATTAAAACCTGTCCTGCAGCACTACATAAAGAACAATCGGTTTTTCCAATAATCATTGCGCTTGGACTCCCGGCTCTGCCTGTTATTTCTGGAACTCTAAATCCTGTTTCGCTAGCTGGCGCACTAGGATTCATTAAAGAATAATCTCCTTTTCTTCTATCATCTCTTTCCCCGATTTTTGAATCATTCCAATTTCTAAATTCGCTAAAATATCCGACTATTCTTGACATCGAGGTGAGGGTTTCAGGATCTTGATTTTTGCAACCAGGGCAAGTATCATGCGAACCTCGGTGGGTTGTTCTACACTTTCTACATATTGTAAATTCAGGGCTTATTGTTACTTGTGCGGATTGGGTATTTCTATAAACATTTTCAACTAAATTCAATATTGCTCCTGCCGAGGGTTTTTCTTCACCAACAAAAGCATGAATTATTGCTCCTGATTCAATCGCAGGGTGAAATAAGCTTTGAGTTCTTATTCTTGTAACTAAGTCAACAGGAGCATCGGCTCGTAAGTGAATACTATTAGTATAGTAAGGTCTATTTCCTTCAATATCGCCTTTAACAACTTCTCGAGATTCAGGATAATTTTCTAAATCAATTTTAGCAAATCTTCTTGTTGCAGATTCAGCAGGACTTTCTTCTAAACTGAATTTTAATCCGTGCTCTTTGCTATAACCCTTTGCTCTAACATTCATGTGACTGATAACTCCAAGTCCATATTTCTCGAATTCTTCTTGAGTAAGTTCATGTAATTCTTTACCTGTCAGAAACTGTATGGCGTCATTCAACCCAATTATTCCCATAATGTAAGTAGCTTTATCCAAATCAATATAGGGTTTTCCATCGACTCGAGTTGGTTTTGAAACAGAGTAGTGTATTTGTCCTGGTCCTGTTGTTTTAGAAATAAAATCTTTTTTTTGTAAATGAGCTTTTAGTGCTAAGTCCATTGTAGCATCTACTTCTTCCATAAAACCTTCAAGAGTTTTCTTGCCTTTTTTTGCTGCTCTATAAGCTGCTTGAGGTAAGTTAATCGTAACATTTTGGAAACCGCAGAATCTTACTGACTCTGGATGGGAAAGTACATAAGGGTCATCTAGGGTTGTTCTTAATCTACAACAAGCCGCGAGTGTTACAGCATCTCTATCAAAAATAAAGTACGGGCTTCCATTATGGCTTGCAGTTTCACAAGCCTCTTCTAATACTTGGCGTTGCATAGGGTCTTGGAAAGTACTTTCATCGACATGGAAATCGCATTTTGGAAAAGTAAATAGAGAACCATCTGCATCTCCTGCTTTCCAAGCTCTTAAAAGATTTAGAGCGAATCTACTTACTATTCCATTTTTATGATAATGTTCATAAGTAATCATTCTTTCGCCTTGTTGCAAGAATTCTTCTCTTTTTATTGAAGGAACTTCTTTGCCACTTGCAGGATCTTTCCATCTCTCCATTTTTTCACGAGCAACAACTCGGCCACTCGAGTCTAAATATTCTGAAAGTCTAAATCCGTTAGGAGTTTCTTCGCCTGTTCTTCTTTCTTCCAAGGTTAGTATTTCTCCATTTCTTTCAAGCATGTATTTTCCTTTTGGACCAACAGCTAAAGTATTTCTTAAAAATTCAGGAACACCTGCATGAATATTAAAGTCTAAGAAAAGGGTTTGTCCTCCTCTTGAGAAAGCATTCTGAGAACCATTAAAAATAACTTCTTGAGCTGTTTGATACATAAAAGCATCTATCTCTTCTTCTTTTAATACACTAATCGGATTTTTCTCAAGCTCTTGAAGTCTTAATTCTTCGTCCCTAATAATAGAATCTAATGCCCTAACATCACTATGAGTTCTCATAGAATCTGCTGCTCTTTTTTGTCTTTCAACTGCTTCTCGTATAATTCTTATTCTTTTTTTACCTTCTTCTTTTAAATCAGCTTCAATTAAAGGAGCATAAAAAATATTCATGTATCCTATTCCTAATGCACCAGAATAATAGGTTTGCATACTTGCCAAGAAAGTATTTAGGTGTCCTGTTAATGTGCTTGTGTGTCCTGCGGGTTTAGAAGTTGTTTGCAAATTCTCCATTCTCATTCCATCTTTTTTAATATACTCAAGTGAATGTCCTGAACAATAAACCCTATCTACAAGTCCTAAGTCATGCAAATGAATTGCCCCAGAATTATGTGCTGCAGCTAAGTCAGGAGAAAAAACTTCTGTGAGAGCATATTGTTTACTAATCATTTCCCAAGCATTAAACTCTAATGCTCCAGGATTATTTGCTCTAATATTACTATTTTCTACGGCTTTAGCAAAAAACATTCTTTCTAAGTCTGATTTGGGTACGCTTAAATCAGTATATTTTCCTGCTGCAACTCCAAAACCTAATTCGAGCATTTCATGTCTTGCTAACTCGCGAATTAATCGTGTTGTAACTGCTTGCGAGCCAAGATGCACAAGTCTATTCTCGAGTCCTTTAGCTACGGCTTTAGCATCATCATACCCCAACCCTGCATGAGTAACTAAATCTTCAATAATTCTTTCTCTATGGAAAGGGTGATTTGCTTCTTCTGTAAAAGAACTAACCATTAAAAGAGCATCTGTAACATTTCCGCGATCTTTTGAACCTCTAACTCGGATTTGTCTTCTTTGTTCTGAATAACTTTGATACGAGCTAGCTACTCCTTCAAATCCTAAATTTCTTGCTGCAACAGGAACAAGGGCATTAATTTCGTCAACAGTAGGAATTTCTCGTAATCTCCCTTGCTTTAGTAACTTAAGGGTTTCATCAGTAATTTTTTGTGCATTAGCAGGATCAACTTCTTGTCTTCTACAAGCATAAGAAACTGCAGTAACTATTTTTTCTCTATTAAAAGGAGCAAGTTTTCCATCTCTTTTTCTAATTACATTAATCCCTGCCATTTTATAATTCTTTTAACTCCTTTTTAAAATCTCCAATATCCTTGAAATCTCGGTATACAGAAGCAAATCTTATGTAAGCAACTTTATCGACTTTTTTTAAGGCTTTCATAACTAACTCGCCGATTGTTTCAGCTTTTATCTCTTTTTTATTAGAACTCGAGATTTTATTTTCTATATCATACACAACGCGGTCAATTTGCTCCAAGCTTATTGGCCTCTTTTCACAAGCTCTAAGAATACCTTTCTTTATTTTTTCTATATCAAAAGTTTGTCTTGTGCCATCTTTTTTTATAACTCGCAAATCTGCAATCTCAAGTCTTTCATAGGTTGTAAAACGTTTTTTGCATTTCAAACATTCGCGCCTTCTCTTAGTTTCACCAGAATTATCTCTTTTGTTAGTTACTTTCGTTTCTTTATGATTACAGAATGGACAATACATTTTACCCCTTTATTTTTCAGCTTTTTTATTACTTTTCCTTTATTTTATAGGTATACAACCGGTTGTATATCAATTTGTATTTATTATACCACAAATTGCAGTACCTAGCAAGATTACCATTTTGCTACTTTATAAATCTTTTGCAAATTTTTTTACTTTTTTTTAATTACAACAAAATTTAAAAATTTTTAATCGAAAAATTTTACTTGCATAAGTTTAAAAACAAAAAAATATTATAATAAATATAAAGAGAAGGCAAATGGATTTAAGCACAATGAATTCGGTTACAGAATCTTACAATAATTATTTAGCAGCGTAGCCTCGAGTTTGGGAACTTCAGTAGAAACAATAACCATTTTAATGATGTTTGTTAGTTTTTGGGCTCTTGCTTGGAAAGGAGTAGCATTATGGAAAGCAGCAAAACAAAAAAGCTTAGTCTGGTTTATTATATTATTAATAATAAATGATTTTGGAATTTTAGAGATACTTTACATCTTTTGGTTCTCAAAAATTGCCAAGAAACCAATACAAGCAGGAAAGCCCCAAGCCAAGAAAAAAAAGAGATAAGATACTTTTATTTAATAAAATCTAGCCAGAGATACTTTTATAAACTATTTTTTGCCCATTTATACTATCAGCCCAAGGGCGATATAATATGGTTCCGTAGCTCAGCCCGGTTAGAGCACCTGCCTTTTAAGCAGGGTGTCGAGGGTTCAAATCCCTCCGGAGCCATTTCAAGTCATTGAGTAAATTGAAATGGCTATAAATCCATCGGGATTTGAATGCACAGAAGGGTTTAAATCTCTTCAAAATATACTTGTTTTGAATGAGTCAGAAAATATTATTTTCTGAACCTCCGGAGCCATTTAACATTTCCTTCGGGATTTGATAGGTAAAGGGTGTTGCTCACCTTAGAGAGCTTTTTCTAAGAAAACCATAAAATCGAATAAATAAGAAAATGGAATTACATGAAGAGCGAGAATTAGAAAGAAGCGGGGTTAGAGTTAGAAGAAAGCAAAAGTTTTCAAGAGCAATTTCGCCCCCTAGCGCTAAGACTCATTGGGTTAATCATGCCGGAACTTATCATGATAACGAATTTAGGTATCCTAAATATTGGCATGGTCAAAAACCAATAAGAACTTTTATTTCTATAAGGAGCCATTTAGATTTAGTCCAAGCCCTAGCAGATATAAAAGAAGGCACCCATAATCAAGACCATTACCATAATGTTTCAGGTATTCATAGAGCAAGATTAAGAGCAGCTCAATCTTTAAGAGATAGAAATAGAGTTTATAGTCCAAGTTTTTTAGCAAGAGCGGGTTTTTATGAACTTAAATTATTAATGTATTCTTAATAAAATGTCCTATCGCGCAAAAAAAATAGATACTAAGGAATTGGCTAGAGAGTTTAGGGTAGATAAAATAGAACTCTTATTAGAAGAGTCTAAAGCAGAAGAGAATTTTTACCCTGGTGTTGATGAAGAATCTGAAAGAGAATTATGTTTCCAGATTCTGCAGTTAGGGGAAAAAAGTTCTGCTTTAATATATTGGGGGCATGTTCTTATTTCAAAAGGGATTGTGAAATTTTATAATCTTTTTCCAGGACAAGAGCCAAGAGCACCAAAAAGTTATACTGAAAATACTGCTTTCTTAAAAAGAACAGGATTAATTGTAAGAGCAATAGAAGAACTTGTTTTAACAGGCAGATAATTAAGGATTTCTATGAAGATATCTGTTATTAATATATTCTCTAAATCTATGAAATGGCCCTTCTAGTGCAATAGCCGTACCAAAAACCAGAGCAGATTCTAATAAACCATAGCAAAGATGTTTTATTGATTCCTGAATTTCTGAGTGATTAAGTCCGGCATATACGTGAAGAACCAAAGGAGTAATACCTACAGCAACTTGAAAAAGGTGTATGCCTTCCAAACTTTTGATTGGCATAATTTCCTAGGTTTTCTTAGATTATAAAGCTAACCTAATAGCATTTTATCAAATCATCACATAAAACTTTAAAAACTCAGATTTTATTCCAAAAGTGTAAAAATGGTGGAACAAAATCAAAACCAACAAAATAAAGGGAATAATTCTCAGCAGAATAATCAAAGACAGCCACAGCAAAAAAACCCCCAACCACAACAAAACAAACCAAATTATCAAAATAAACATGTTCAACAAAAACTTCCGCAAAATCTACAACAAGGTAATCAACACCATTCACAACAAATGAGAAAAGTACAAGTAATTCAAATTAAGATGCAACCAAAACCCCAAACACCACAAATTAATAAGCAGAACCAACAAGCAAGCAATCAAAAGCCAAATTCCCAATTTGCGCAATCTCAACAAAGTTTGCAACAAAAGATTCAAGAGATTATTAAGCAAGCTATTCTTAGGGCTGAAATAAGAAATCCTGCTTCTATGAAGAAAAATCAAGATACTAAGGTTAATTTGCAAACCTATCAGCCAAAAAGTAACCAACCACAAAACCAAAACAAGAAACCAATGCAACAAGTTCAGAATAAAAACCAGCCTGTATTAAATAAAAAACCCCAAATAAATAATCAAAAACCGCAAAAACAACAATTTCAACAAAACTCACAAAAACCCCAACAACCTCAAAAACAACAAGCAAAGCCACAAGGTTCAACAAGTATCAGAGATGAAATACGCAAAATAGTTCGCGAAGAATTATCTAAGCTTAAGATTAGTTTCTAATTCTCTTTCTCATTAAATAGTTTATTCTTCTAATCCTATTGTTTAAAACTCTTAATTCGGGATAAGATAGGGCTCGTGAATCCCATAAAAAATGAGTTATACTTGAACCCTCTGCTTTGTAAGCATCCATCTCACCTTGTAGAGAAGCTCTATCTTTCCTCATTGTTAGTCTATACCTTTTCAATTCTTCTCTGGCTTCAGAGATTCTGCCACTATGGGCATGTTGTTCAGCAGAACTAAGTATATCCTGATATCTTCTATAAGCTGCGCTATTTTCGTTTTCCATTTTTAGTTTATTCCAAGTGCTGTAGCTAATCTTTCGCTTAGGATGTTTTCTCCATGATTGTCTAAAATCTTTCTTCCAAATGTAGAACCATGATAATCTGAACCATAAGTGACTAGCATATCCTTACTTCTTACAAAATCTGCAACCATTTTTGTTTTTGCAGGATTTAAATGTCTTATATTGGGTTGAACTTCAATAAAATCGATTCCTTGTTTAACTAGGGTCCCAAGTTCAGCTACTTCTCTTATATCTTTTTCAGGATGAGCTATTCCTATTATTCCATTAGCTGCATGAACTTCTCTTATAGCCTCTTCAACACTAATTTCTGGTTCCAATTTATCAATAATTGCAACTCCTCCTTGTCCAAAGAAATATCTAGCAACATCTTGCGGATTTAAGCTTAATCCAACTTTAGTAAAATATTCTCTGCAAGCTGAATCTTTTAAGACTGTCCAAAGAAGATTATATTTTCCTAATCTTGATTCAGGGAATTCTACTTTTACTTTTTCTAGAGTTATTGGTAATCCTATTCTTCTTAAGGCTTGCACTCTTTGTTCTACGACTCTTTCTTGTATATCCTGTGATTTTCCAATAAACTCTCTAAATCTGTTAGATTGTTGAAAACCCAAACCTAATAAGTGATATTTTGGGGTAGTTATTTCAACACCATTTATTAATAGCACGCCCAACTTTTCTGCTTCTGCTCTAGCTTCAGGGATTCCTGCAAGAGTATCATGATCTGTTTTAGCAAGTATCTCTATTCCGTTATAAGCTGCTGTTCCGACTAATTGTTGAGGGCTCTGATAAAGTCCATCTGAGTAAAGTGTGTGGGTGTGCAAATCAAGGTATCTTGGTTTTGTTTTCATTTTCAATATCTAAACGCAATAGAAATATTTATATACTTTCGATATAATTTATATAAATAATATAAATATCAAAATGGTAAAGCGAAAGGTAATAAAGCAAGCTAATCAAGCCTACACAATAACTCTTCCAATCGAATGGGTAAGGCAGAATAATATCACTAAGGACTCGGAAGTAGAAATAGATTTTTCTGAAAAATCTTTAATTGTAACAAACAAGGGTAGAACAGAAATAAAAAAATCTAAAATAGAATTTAATTCTTTGAACTTAAGGAAATTAGCAGTTCAGATAAAAGCCCTTTATGCCCGAGGTATAGATGAAATAGAAATAATCTCAAAAGAAAATCTTACTCCTTTAATTTATGGAATATTAGAAGAAACAATCGGATTTGCTCTTGTCTCAAACAACAAGGACAGCTTTATTATTAAAGATATAGGCGGAACCAACTATTCTGACTTAGATGAAATATTTAAAAGAGTTTTTCAGATGGTTTTATTGGCTTATGAATCTGCTTTCAAGGATATTTTTGGAAAACAGAAAGAGACAATGCCGAGTTTAGATGCTCGAGACAAAGAAATAAATAAGTTTTGTACTTTTTTAGAGAGAGCTATTAGTAAAATGTCTTATCCAGACCAAGTTAATAGCCGGGTGTTATTTGCATACTCTTTTGCTCTAGAAAAAATAGGTGATGAAATACACAGGCTTTGGAGAACAAATATTAAATACGGCATTAAAACAACAGAAGGCGTAAAGAATCTTGTTGAGCTCTCTAATCAGGGACTTTCTTTATCTTTTGATATTTATTATCACCCAAATACTGAAAACGTAGATAAACTCTTTAGCATAAGGAATGAAGTTAGGGAAAAATCCATGAATCTGTTTAAATTAGACGCTCATACAACCCGTTTTGTTAGACATGCTGTAAAGATAATAGAAGATGCAGCAGATTTAAGTCATTTAAGTCTTATCAAATCTCTATAAATACTTAACAAACTTATTATTATCGTCGACTAATATTGATTTTACCTCGCAAGGTTTATCTGCAATTTCAAAGCCCATAATAATTATTTCTTCGCCTTCTTTTATTAAATGAGCTGAAGCACCATTCATACATATTATTCCTGAGTTGCTTGCTCCGGCAATAACATAGGTTTCTAGTCTTGCTCCGGTGGAATTGCTTACTACAAGTACTTTTTGACCCGCAAGTATTCCAGATTTAGTCATTAAGTCCAAATCAATAGTTATGCTTCCTTCATAATTTACATTAGCTTCAGTCACTCTCGCTTTATGTATCTTTGAACTCAAAAATTCTTTCATAATCTATTAAGTTAAGTTAAATTCATAAATCTTTCCAATATGTTCCAAGATATTTTAGAGATTATTCTTCACCACAATTAAATTTATAAACAGAGATTTTATATCCAAATTGAGGTAATAAAATTAAAAAGATGGTTTCAACAAAACAAGTAGACAATACTATTCCGGCTATAGAGGCTAAGCTTGCTAAGGTTGGCGGTGATATGGTTAAAATTGAGTATTTAGAAAATTGTCTGCGCCAGTTATTACCTAATGATATCAAGCGTTTTTGCCATTTAAAACTAGCAGAACTATATCAATCAAGATTAATGTATAGTGGTGCTGCAAAGAATTATGATTTGGCAGCCGAGTCTTCTGTAACTTACAAGGATAAAATAGACTTATACTTCAAACAAATGCAGATGCTAATCAAGATGGGCGATTACTTGATGATTGATAAACCCTTTAAGAAAGCCTATGCTGCTTCTTCAACAAATCAAGAAAAAGAAGTTGTAAAAGAATTTTTAAGAAAAGCACTTTATAGTCAGGCTCAGGAATACGAAAAAAAGATGAATAATAGAAAAGCTGCCGAAGTTTATGAAAGAATAATGGAACTGGCTTTTATAAAAGATGAAGAACGCAAGCAGATAATTCAAAAACTTGCTCAGTTAAATTCCAAAATAGGCAGGATAAAACAAGCCATCGAGTATGAGCATATGAAAGACAAGCCCATACAAAAACCTACTAGAAGATTAGATGATTCTCCTGAAGTTAGAAGGGTTTCTTTTGAAGATTTAGGTATTGAGTGGAATTAATTATATCCTAAGATCCTTTCTTACTCCTTTAAGTAACCACCTTTCTGCAAATTCCAAAGCTTTTTGTATTCCCCAAGTTGATTAATTAGTTGATAATGTTTTCCTGTTTGAACTATCTTACCGTCTTTTAATACGACTATTAAATCAGCATGCATTATTGTACTCAATCTATGAGCAATTACAATTGAAGTTCGATTTTCCATTAATCTTGCTAAATCTTTTTGAATTTCATGTTCTGTTTCCGAGTCAAGACTTGATGTCGCTTCATCTAAAACTAAAATTCTTTTATTAGCAAGTATTGCTCTGGCAATAGAAACTCTTTGCTTTTCTCCCCCAGATAACTTTATTCCTCTTTCTCCAACAATAGTATTTTCTTTATTAGGGAATTTTTCTATAATTCTGTCAAGTTGGGCAAATCTTATAGCTTCCATGACTTCTTTTCTACTAGCCTTAGGATTAGAGAATGCAATATTGTTATATACAGTATCATCAAATAGTACGCATTCCTGTGGAACAATTGCCATTTCACTTCTTAGGGACTCGTGCTTAAAATCACGAATATCTTTTCCATCAATTTTAATTGAACCCTTATTAACATCGTATAATCTATAAAGCAATTTCACAAGCGTAGTTTTTCCAGAGCCAGAGTGTCCGACAAAAGCAACTTTTTTATTTCTTGGAATCTTTAGAGTAAAGTCCTTGAATATTTTCCTGTTTTCATAACTGAAGGTTACATTATCAAATAAAACCTCACCCTCTTTTACTTCCATTTCTTCTGCAAGAGGTTTATCTTTAATGCTGCTTTGTGCTTTGCCATATTCAAACAAATCTTGGAAGTCGGTCATAGCCCTTGAGAGATTTCTAAAACCATGTACGAAACTAAACAAAGGCCCCAATATAGAGATGTAGGTTGTATAAATAAAAGTAAGAGTTCCAATTGTTAATGTTCCTGCTAAAAATCCCTTAAATGAAAAATAAAGAAGAGTTATAGTCCCTAATCCTAAAATTAAAGTTTGTCCAAAGCTAATTACTCTCCATAAATCCCATGCTTTCATAAGCTTTTCAATAGTATTTGTGCTTAATTTATTATACTTATTTTTTATGAATTTTTCTTTTCCAAAATACTTTATAGAATCTATATTAGTAAATATGTCTGCAATATTTCCCTTCTCAATATCTTCTGCTTGGTTGAATATAAGGTTTCTATTATCAATTTTCTTTTGCATTATTAAACTATAAGTTAAAAAAATACAAAAAGTAATTGCTAGAATTATTGCCGAATTAATATCCAGGTAAATTAAAGAACCCAGCAAAACCGCTAGTTGCAATATAAGGGGGGCAAACTCAAATATAATAGAGTCATTGATTCTTTCCATTGCTCCAGAACCTCTTGTTAATCTTGATATAAGACTTCCGGTTTTATGTGAACTATAGAATTTGTGATCTAATCCTATAAGATGATTGAAGTATTTTTGCTTTAAGTCAAACATCATTTTAGAGTCAAGTAAATTCAAAAAATTTATTCTAACCCAATCTAAAAAAGCCGTAAGCACAGCAAGAATAATATAAGTTAAAGCAAGAGCTAACAAAATTTTTATAAGAACCGAATTAGCAAGAGTTCCTGCTAAAAACTCGGTTGATCTATCAATAGCAATTTTAAATAAAAATTTATCAACTATTTGTTTTGCTTCTTTTAATAAAACAATAAAAACAAGTAAAAAGAAAAGCCACTTATATTTCTTCAAGAACCCCAAGTATATCTTAAAATTTCCTTTAATGTCCGCTTTCTTTATTTTTCTTATCATATATAGATAAAGGAAATTACCTTTTTAAACATCCCTTCTTTAGATTTTTTATGCACTATCACCTTATACTTACAGATTTATGCAACTCTGAATGCAGCTATTGCTATAAAAAAAGCATGAAAGAAGCCGAGTTTGATAATGAACTTAACAAAAAATTTAAGTTCGACTTTAGCGAGCCAACTTCCAGCCAAGTTGATATAAAAAAATTAAAAGAATTCTTAGCTAAAGACCCTAGTCCTACTCTAATCTTTTATGGTGGAGAGCCTTTGCTTGAAATTGAGAAAATCAAGCAAATAATAGATGGTTTAGAAAAAGCAAAACTAAAAGTTAAGTTTAGAATGCAAACCAATGCCAAGCTTCTAAACAAGTTGCCAATTAGGTATCTAAAAAAGATAGATAAGATTTTAGTTTCGCTTGATGGTAATAAATCTAGAACAGATGAAAATCGCGGAGCAGGAACTTATGATTTAGTTGTAAGCAATTTAAAACAAGCAAGAACCCTCGGGTATAATGGCGAGATAATAGCAAGAATGGTTATTACTCAAGAAAATCCTGATTTGTTTGAACAAGTAAAATATTTACTAGAGAACAAGGATTTAGGTTTTACAAGTATTCATTGGCAGCTGGATGCAGGATTTTACAAATTCGATTATAATAAACTCGGGTTTAAGAGTTTTGTTGAAAACTATAATAAGAGCCTTACAAAATTAATTAATTATTGGATAAAAGATATGAGAACTAATAAGAGGGTTTTAAAATTATATCCTTTTTTAGCTATTATAGAGAGTTTATTAAAAAATCAAGCCACAAAGCTAAGATGCGGAGCAGGACATTCCGGCTATGCAATTACCACCTCAGGAAAGGTAGTGGCTTGCCCTATTATGAATTGCATTGAAGATTTTAAAGCAGGAACCCTAGATTCTAATCCAAAAGAGCTAAAGAAGTTTGATGTTTCGGGTGATTGTATTAATTGCAATTACTTGGATTTATGTGGCGGAAGATGTTTATACTGGAATCAAGCCAGTTTATGGCCTAAAGAAGGTAATCAGTTAATCTGCAAGACGATTAAGAATTACATTGATGAACTCAAATCAAGGATGCCTGAAATTAAGGATTTAATAAAAAAAGGAATAATCAAAAAAGAAGATTTCGATTACGAAAAGTATTTTGGGCCAGAGATTATCCCTTAAGCTATAGTAAATCAATAACTAAAATCAAGCCCCTCGGCTTTCTTTATCAAGCCCTCTGAACCCTTGGGCATCTTTTCTTCTCTAGCAATTTCAAGATATTGCATAAGCCTTTCTTTATTTTTCTTTAAGTTTTTACTTGAAACAAATGGCCCACCAATACAACCGCCTTTGCAGAAAGTTACATCTAAGAATCTAACTTTTTTGTCAGGATTTTTTAAAAAACGCTCGACTTCAAGTATTCCATCAATTATTTTTTCTTCTCCTGGCTTGAGAACTTGTTTTAAATGAGAAGTTTTACTCAATCCTCCCGAAAGCGGATATATTTTGGTATAATCGTTATAAAATTTATCAAACCTCGAGTTTTTGCAATTTTCTGTGGTTTTTTTATTCTTCAATAATTGATTGAGCTCCTGATAGTCAATTACAAAATCAACAAATCGAGAACTTGAACCTTCGTTTTTCTTAAAATTGCAAGGAGCAATAAAGCAAACAAGGTGTTTAGGATAGATTTTCTTGCATATTTTGGCCATTGCAATCATCGGGCTATCTACCCTAATAAGATTTTTTTTGTATTGCGGATATTTAGCTTCTATAAAACTAGAGATTCCAGGACAAACACTTGCAATTATAAGTTTATTTTTATTCTCAGGTAACTCGAGTATTTTATGATACTCTCTGTTAATCATTTTCGCCCCAAAAGTGAGTTCAACAACACTATCAAAACCCAAATCTTTTAGCCTTGAGATTATAGCAGGATACTCATATTCGACAACAAAGCTTGGAGCAAGCATTGCTACTATCTTCTTTTTTAATTTTTTATCAAGAACTTTTTTTAATTCACTCAAGTCTTTCCTCTTTTTCATAAAAGATATAATGAATTTATGTTTAATAATCTTTATATATAACCTTCGCTTTTCTTTTCAATGAAAAGAGCGAAGTCAATAGGCGTACCCATAGTCCTTCTTGGAATTTTAATAACTTTTTCGAGTCCACTAACCAGGATAACAGGTTTTACGATAGCAGGGCAAGTTCTTGATTCTTTAGGATATTGGAGTTATGGGTTAGGGCTTGCTTTAATTTTAATTGGTGCGGCATTGCGTTCTTGGGAGGATTTAGATGATATTCCTGTTTTTCAAAGAATGTGGGTAAGAGCTAGGAGAAAAGATAATCTTAGACCCGGTTCTCAAGGAGATAATATTATTATGGATGCTCACGCCCGCTATGTCTATACCCAATTATTTATGGAGCAATATCATAGAAAACCCACAAAAGGAGAGCTACATGCTTTTATGCGAGAAGACCACAATGAACCTGGAAGAATAAATGAGGTTGTAGGGAGTTTTGATTCAGGCAGATATCCTCGAGAATTAGATTAAATTCTCAAAAACAAATTTTTCTTTTTGGTAAAATATTCCCAGGGGGATTTTACTATTGTTGCTTGTATAGTCAAACTCTTCTGCTTTTTCCATGGCTAGTTTAAAATTACTTTTATCATGTCCTTTTTCTTGGAGATTATAAACTCTTAATCGATAATTGCTATCAGGATGAAATATAACGCAGGGCTGTAATACTTCAATAAAAGCAAAACCCTTATGTTTCTCTGCTTCCTCTAAAACTTGTTTGATTTGATTTACATCTGCGAAAACTCTTGCAACAAAACTAGCACCAGAAGCTAACATTAACTTTATTGGATTCATTGGCTGAAGTTTAACTCCAGCAGGATTAGTTTTATCTTTATATCCCAGTTCAGTAACAGGGCTAGGCTCTGCAATTGTTAGTGCAAATACCTGATTATTATGAACCAGAAGCTTAAAATTAGAGTTATATCTCGCAGCATGTACTAAATGTTCCATGCCTTCTGCATAAGCATCACCATCCCCACAATAAACTAATAAATTTAAATCAGGCTTAGCAACCTTCATCCCTAAAGCAACAGGAATAGATCTGCCGTGCAACGCGTTTAAGCCAGGCAAGTTTAAGTAATCAAACATTTTTCCATGACAACCAATTCCAGAAACCATTGCCCATTCTTTTCTTGGGTTTTTCTCGAGTTGTGATTTTAAGAATTGTTCTGTACCTGCAAGTATTTGAAAATTAAAACATCCAGGACACCAGGTAGGAATAGTATTTGTTCTAAAACTTATAGGTTTTTTAGGTATATTATCGATTTGTTTGTTCATGTTTATTTTTGGTTTTGTTTTATTTTTTTGTTTTGTCATCTTATTTTCCCCCTAGGGCGTCGTATCTTGAAACTTCCCCTGTTTTTTGCAAATATAATATATCTGCAAGCAATTCCACTTTTCTATTAGCGTGAGGAGTTTGTTCAACGAGAAAAGCCAAATATCGAATATGTTCTTCTAAGGCTTCTTCTGGTGTTCTGGCACGAGTTTCATCAAGCATCCCTTTTTATTTTAACCTCCTTTTTATTTCTTGAGCGAGCAAGTCTGAGAAGAAAGGGCGGCCATCATATTTTAATATTTTATTTTTATCTTCAATTTTAATCTGAGTTTTTTGGGTTATTAAATTACTTAATGGGCTTGTGGAGTTATTTTCTACAATAATTATGTTTTTTGCATCTTTTAGCTCGGTTTTAATTTTTTCAGGGAAAGGTTCTAAATAAAGAATCTGTACTAGTTTTGCATCTATTCCAAAATCTTTGACAGCATCAGTTACAGCCCCTTTTACAGAACCCCAGAATAAAATTACATTCTTAGAGTTTCTATTACCAAGAATCTTATAAGTCTCAAGTTTTGAAACCTCAAGTTCAATGTTTTTTTGCTTTTTCATTCTTGCCTCAAATTTTTGGTTAATCATCTTTACATCTTCTGTAACAATTCCATTGTAGTCATGCTCATAACTATTGAATTTTGCTGGCCAAATCTTATTTTTCTCTACTTTATTAATACTAGGCTTCTCAAGCACCAAGGATTTGCTTTCACCAAGATGTTTATCTCCTAAGAGTATACAAGGAACCCCAAATTTTTCGCTTAGGGTGAAACACTCGTTTGTTTTTTCCAAAGATTCACAAAGATCTCCTGGAGCTACAACAACCCTCGAGAACTCGCCATGTCCGGAGTAGAGTGCTAAATTCAAGTCTCCTTGCCCTGTATAAGTGGGCAATCCTGTACTTGGGCCAGGACGCTGTGCTAAATATATTACCAAGGGTATCTCTGCCATTCCTGCAAGACTTAATGCTTCTGTCATTAAATCAAAACCACCGCCGCTCGAGCCAATCATCGCGATTGAACCAACCCCCCTCGAGCCAAGGCTTGCGTTAATTACTGCTATTTCACTTTCAAGTTCTATAACTTTATGCTTGTTGTTCTTGTTCATTTGCATTTGTCCTAATTCCATCATTAAAGGTGTAGCCGGAGTCATAGGATATGCATAATAAAACTCTAGTCCAGAACTAATTGCGGCTTTAGCAATTGCTTGGCTACCATTTATTAATTCATCATTAAAGAATCGATTTTTTGTTTTTTCTAGGGCTATTTTTCTTTTTTCAAAATTATATCCGGCTTTTGTTTCATCAAAAAGCTCTTCATACTTATCTAATTTTTTTAATACTTGCTCTAAACTCTCTAAAGTTAATCCCAGTATTTTAAATACGCTTCCTGCATAAAACATATTCCCTTTATCACCTTCAATAATAATCCCAGATTTTTTAAGTTGGTTTTTATGTATGCTCTTTGTATTGTTGTCTAAGCACACCAATAAATCTATTTGAGATTCATTACTATAAACTGGTTTATCTGAAAAAGTAAGAATATTATAATTATGGCCTCCTCTAATCAAGCTTTCATACTCTCTAGAATAAAATACATAGTATCCTGCGCCAAGTAATCCTCTGGAAACTACTTCGGATAATAAATTAGGCCCTTGCCCTGCTTTTCCCCCAAATATAATTGTTACTTTCATTGTCCTCTTTTATAGTTTTTCTGCTTATTGACTATTAGCTAATTATTGATTTACTTAGAAGGACAATCTATTTAAAGTTTCTTATATACCTTATTTTTAAGATGAAAAAAGAGGTTAAAACAATTCTATTTATATGCAAACATAACCGTTTTAGAAGCCGGGTAGCCGAGGCTTATTTTAATAAACTACAAGCCGAGCTGGGAAAAAAGAAAATAAAAACTCTTGGGGCAGGATTAATTGCAGGCTCTTACCCCTTAGATAAGCGAGAGGTTATTGCTGCAAGAAATCAAGGAATTAAACTAGAAGGCAAGCCCCAAACTCTAACCCTCGCTAAGGTACTATGGGCGGATTTGACTATTATTGTTGCTGATGATATTCCTTCTAAACTTTTTGATTATTATAGAAATCAATATCATAAAAAAATAATTGTCTGGAAGATTCCCGATATAAAACCAGGCGATGGAGTAAAAGAAGCCGAGATTATTGTTAAAAAGATAATGAATAAAATTCGGGGTTTAGTTAGGGAACTTGCTTAATATTAAAATGAAAATACTTTATCATGGAACTAATAAACCATTAAGGGAACTAGAGCCCAAACAACCGTTTTTTGATTTAAAGAGCAATTCTATGAAGGCTATATTTGCAACATCTTATAAGAATTTTGCTCTAGCAATGGGCTTAACAACCCAAAAAGGTTCTTCGAGTTTCAAGAGTCATGATAAATTAAAAATTAATTTTGTAAAGGGAGAACCAAAAATGAAGTATGTATATTTACATTATTTGCCTGCAGAAAGTTTTAAGCTAATAAAAAAAGGTAATAATTCTGATGAGTGGGTTTCTTATAAAAAAGTAAAACCAATAAGAATAGAAAAGCATTCTACTAATAGACTTTATAATTTATGGAGAAGGTCTAATGAAGAAGAATTAAAAGAATTCTTAAAAAATAGAGATAGATGGATAACACCCAATGATAACTTTCAAAAATATCGCAGGGGCGTTTTTATTGTTGTTTTTAGGAAATTGCAGGATAAGAAAATTGAGTATTTATTACTCAAGCGTAAACTTCATTGGAAAGGCTGGGAGTTTCCAAAAGGAGGAGTAGAAGCAAAAGAAAAGCTCTCAAGAACAGTAGCTAGAGAATGTTTCGAAGAAACAGGACTCAAGCCCCAAAGAATAATAAAGTTTAATGTTCGCGGCAAATATCCTTATAAGCGAGTTTTCAAGGATAGATTAGGTTTTATCGGGCAAACCTATCAGTTATTTGCTGTTGGAGTTAGCCCTGATTCTAAAAAGAAAGTAAAATTTGATAGAAGAGAGCATTCTGGTTTTGTTTGGATAGCTTTTAAGAAAGCAATTCGTTTAGTTCATTGGGGCGATCAAAAAAAGTGCTTGAGAGTTGTTGATAAATTTTTAAATAAAAAATAGATTAAAGCCTATTTTTCTCGCTTAAGCTGATTATTGCCGTAATAATCAAGTATAACCCAATTGCCCAGGCAAGTATTTGTGGCACAGCAATTATTATGATTCCAAGAATAATGGAAATTATTGCCCATAGCTTATTTTTATCTGTTCTATTTTTTGTCATTTTAATACCAAGTATGTTTTAATTATCAATTCTATTTTTTAGTAACTTTTTCTTCTTTAAAGAAATATTTTGCTATCAAAAATACAACGAAAGCAATAACAATAAAATTAATTAAGGCGCCTAAGAAGTGTCCCCAAGCTATAATTATTGGCCCCATAGAGAATGTTGCTGTCTGCCAAGCCCCGCCAGGAATAAAAGGAGTTATTATTGGCATAACAATATCATCCACGAGTGCCTTTACAAAAGTAGTCGAAGCAAGTCCAATTATAATTCCAACAGCAAGTCCAATCACCTTATATTCTTTTATAAATTCCTTAAACTCTTTTAATACTTGTAGTACCATCTTCTCTTATTAATTAATTTTTTAGTTTAAATAGGTTTTGCTTACAAAATAGAATATAATTCAATCTCCCAAATTAAAGAAAAGTTTTATAAATCTATAATTGGTTTAAAGTAAAATGTTCCTATTACATTATATTATTCCCTTCATAATTTAATTTTCGCATCTGTTTTTGCATTGCTCTCTTTATTAATATTATGTAAGAATAGAAAAATTAAATTTATAGGGTTTTTATCTTTTGGGGCTTTTCTTAATTTGGCACTAGATTATACTCATCTAATAGCCGGTTTTGGGATATAAAAGCTATTAAATTGCGAAATCTTCATCAATATCCTCGGGTTCTTGTAGCAAGTCTCCTGAAGTAATTATTCCAACAAGTTTATCGTTTTTTAAAACAGGAAGATGTTTTATTTTATTTTTAGCCATCAGTTTT
>Ga0194127_10001009_pt1 | contig 43059 bp, 38 predicted proteins | sample TA2KigC100mmetaG_FD_148624 | JGI IMG/M metagenome (GOLD analysis project Ga0194127, IMG submission 148624) | Freshwater microbial communities from Lake Tanganyika, Tanzania - TA2015036 Kigoma Deep Cast 100m | ecosystem: Environmental > Aquatic > Freshwater > Lake | place: Tanzania: Lake...
ACGGCAAACAACGCCAGCCGCGTCGCGCGGCGTACATTGTGAGTCAGAAATCGTGCGTTCATGAGTTCTCCTCCTTAAGGTTGGAAATTGGAAATTGGAGATTAGAGATTGGAGATTGGAGATTGGATCTTCGTCCTCCTTTCGCGGCAATTTGGCGGATACCGCGCGCTTCATCCGCTAATCCGCTACCTATCCGCTAACAAAACGCACCCGCGCCAATGCGAACGGAATCGCATCAGACGACGGGTGCGCCAAAAGTGCCAACACAAAATTCAGGGTCAGTGCGGGGGGGGGGGGGGGTGGGGGCGATTGGTTGAATAGGTTTGGAATGCCCGATCATTTTGATCCTCGACGACGAGAACAAAAAAACGTGATAGCAACACAACTATCGCGGGCAATCATCACCCACAAGTTTACGCTTGGATTATACGATGAAACGCGCGCGGTGTCAACGTACGCGTATGGGCGAAGCATTTTTCGTCCTTCGACTTCGCCGCGCTCCGCTCACGAAGTGTGCGAAAAATGCTTCGCCCCTACTGCGTTGGAACAAACTGCACCGTGTACCGTTTGTACGGCAACACTTCAACCGCGAACGGTTCTGAACTTGCGGGCGCGACGGTGCGCACGCACCAGCGCGCCGAATCTTTCCAGTACAGCGCGTTGAAGTTGAACGCGCCATTCGCATCCGTCGTCGCGGAAAAGACGACGTTGCTGTCGCACTTGTCGGTGACGACGCGCACGCCCGTGACGCCGCGTCCACCCGCGTCCACGATCGTGCCAAAGATGCCGGGCTGTTCGTTGCTCCAGCCATCCACGCCGAGCAATTTGCCGGAGTACTTGTGCGGCGAGGGCGGCGCGCCACTCGGCGCGGGCGCGCGCGGCGCAACGACCGGCGGCGCGGCGGATGGCGCGGACGCGCGCGCCAACGGCGAATCGGCAGGCAGATGAAAGTACGCGCGCAAAATGTCGGCGGCAATCGGCGCGGCGATTTTCGATCCTTCGCCGCCGCCGTAAACGAAAACCGTGACGACAACTTGCGGATTTTCGTACGGCGCGAACGCGGTGAACCACGCGTGGGTCGGCAAATGTCCGTCCACCTTGGGACCGTAAAATTCGGCGGTGCCGGTCTTGGCTGCCACATTCACATCGGCGAGATTCGCGCCGAGCGCGGTGCCGCGCATCGCCGCCTCGCGCATCCCCTCGCGCACCAGCGCGAGATTGTGCGGATCGACGCGCATCTGACGCAGCGCTTGCGGTTCCAGCGCGCGCGCGATGCGTCCTTCCGTATCGCGCACGTCGCGCACCAGTTGTGGTTTGTACAGCGTGCCGCCATTTGCAATCGCCGCCGTCATATTCGCGATTTGCAGCGGCGTCGCCAAAACGTACCCCTGACCGATGCTCATATTGTACGTATCGCCAATCGTCCAAATGTCGCCGATCGTTTTGCGCTTCCAGGTCGGATCGGGGACGAGTCCTTTCGCTTCGCCGGGCAGATCGATCCCGGTCAGTTCGCCGATGCCGAACATACGCGCGTACGCGGCGAGTCGTTGTTCGCCCAAGCCGGTATCGAACGTGGGCGATTCGCCGCCGGAGATTTTGTAGAAGAACACATCGGACGACCACGCCAAGCCATCGCGCAGGGTGAGCGGTCCGAAACCCGGTTTATACCAATCGTAAAAGGGTTGCGCGAGCGTTGGATCATCGGGGTAATATTTGTGCGGGATCCAAACGATTCCTGGGTGTCCCGCATCAATACGCGTGTTGATGTCTACGACGCGTTCTTGCAGCGCCGCGCTCGCGGGGATCATTTTGAAAACCGAGCCCGGCGGATATTGCCCGGTGATCGCGTGATTGACGAGCGGACGCAACGGATCCTGGATCAGACTCGTCAACGCTTCAACCGAAATGCCGGTCGCGAAGAGATTGTCGTCGTAACTCGGCAGCGTGACCAGCGCCAGCACTTCGCCGTTGCGCGGATCGAGCGCGATCGCGACGCCTTGTTTGGCGCGCGCGTTCCGCAAACCTTTTTGCAAAATCGTCTGAACGTTTTTTTGTAAATCGGAATCTACCGTCAGGATGAGGTTGCGCCCGGGCGTGGGCGATTCACTGCCCAGCAGCGCCACTTCGCGTCCGGTCACGTCCACCTGGATGTACCGGCGCCCCTTGATGCCGCGCAGGTCCGCCTCGAACGCGCTTTCCAAGCCGGTCAGCCCCACTTGATCGGTAGGGGTGTACCCCCGCGCGCGATACGCGTCGTACTCTTCGCGCGGGATGGGTCCGGTGTAACCCAGGATGTGCGAGAGTAACGCGCCTTCGACGTACTCGCGCACCGGTTCCAGCCCGACGACGACGCCGGGGAAATCCAGCCGATGCTCTTCCAGATAAAACGCGATCTCGCGCGGGACGTTGTCCTTGAGGCGCGTCGGCGTAAACGGATCGCGCGCGCCTTTGGCGACGAGTTCGCGCAACCCGGGTTTGCGCTTGGGCGAAACGACGACGCGTTCCAGCGCGCTGGGCAGACTGCCGACGGCGTCCGTCGTCACGTGTTCGATCACTGTGTCAATCGGAACTTGGAGGAGCGCGGCGAGTTGCTGAAAAATGCGCTCGCGCTGATTGAGTGGAAAATCGGCGGGGATGATCGAGACGTTGAACGACGGAATGTTGCGGACGAGAATTTTGCCGGAACGATCGTAGATGATGCCGCGCAGCGCGGCGGCATTGACCAGCCGAAACCGATTTTGATCGGCGGCGCGTTTATAGTATTCGCCGTTGGCGATCTGGATGTGGGCGAGTTGCAGGATGAGCAAGAGCAACGCGGCGAGGATCAGCCCGCGCATCATCCAGAAATTGCCGCGCGGTTTTTTTTCCGCGTCGGTGATCGTTTGGGTGTAGGAATACTGACTTTCGGGATCGTTCACGTCAAAATTCCATTTGCGGGCGCAGCCAGCGCGCGACGCGTTGGAGCGGGAAAAAGAGCGCCGGCATCACCAGCGCGTTCAAAAGCGCGGTGGGCAGTGTGACGCGCAGGAGATACGCCGCCCAATCAATTTGCCAGTTGATCAGCGCGAGAATTCCCAGCAGGATGACGTGATGCGCGAGTGTCGCCAGCACCAGCGCGACGGGCGGCGCGAGCAGGTTGCCGCGAAAGAACGTCGTCTGCCCCCAGCCGATCAGCCAGCCCAACGTCGTCAGCGCGAGCGCGTGCATTCCAAAGGGCAAGCCGGAGGCGAGATCGAGAAAGATGCCGATGATGAAGCCCCACACCGCCGCTTCGCCAACCGGCGCGAGCATCGCCCACGCGACGACGAGCGCGAGCGCGAGATCGGGCTTGTAGCCGAAGATCGCAACTTGCGGCAACAGTACGATTTGAATGATCGCGACCAGCGCGAGCAGTGGGATCGAAATCCAAAGTGACATAGTCAATCAATGAACCAATGAGCCAATGAACCAATGTGCCAAATGGATTTGGCTCATTGGCACATTGGTAAATTGGCTCATTTCGTTGGCGTGCGCGTGACGCGCGGCGCGGCGGTGGGTGTCGGCGTTGGCTCTTGCGTGATGTCGGCGGGCGTAAACTTTTTGAGCACCAAGACGAATTCGAGGCGCGCAAAATCCACGCTCGCTTGAATATCGGCTTCTTGAAACAATTCGATGTCGTGCTTACGCACGGCGGTCACTTGCCCAATCACGAGTCGTTTGGGAAATCCGCCGCCCATTCCCGACGTCAGAATCAGATCGCCGGGTTTGATCGCTTCCCCTTGCGGCACGTACTTGATCGTCAGGTTGCCGTTCACGTCGCCTTGCACGATGCCGGTCGCGCGCGTGGATTGCACGACGGCGTTGACCGCGCTCGTCGCGTCCGTGATCAACAACGCCTTTGCCCAATGCGCGCCGGTCGCGGTGATCCGTCCGACGAGTCCTTGCGGCGTGACGACCGGCATTCCGGTCTTGATTCCTTCCGCGCTGCCTTGATCGAGGATGATATAGCGCGCGAGATTCGACGGGTCTTGCCCGATCACGCGCGCGAGATCGGGATTGCGTTGCAACACCGCCGCGCCGAGAATATCGAAATCGGGATTCGTTTGCTTGTACGCGAGTTGTTGGCGCAGGAGCGTGTTTTCGTTTTCCAGTTCGCGGACGCGGACGCGCGTAATCCCCAGTTCGGTCACCTGGCTTTGCAGTTGCTTGAGTTGCTCGCGCAGCGCGTTGATGTCCGCGACGGTGCCGGTGACGGCTTGCGCGCCTTCGCCGATGCCGAGCGCGCCGCGCAACAACGGCTGCGCCCAGCCGAACGCGAGGTCTTCCAGCGGCTGCAATTGTCCGGCGACGTGCAAAATCAGCAGAAGGATCGCGACGACGACGAGGACGATCAGCCAAACGGGGCGAGTGCGATTGGGAGCGTACATCGGAATTTTCGATTTTCGATTTTCGATTTCTGATTGCCAGCCAATCGAAAATCAGAAATCCAAAATCGAAAATTGTGTCAGCGCCTTCCGCGCGTGGGAGTGATGATTTTGTGGAGCGTATCCAGTTCTTCCAACACTTGACCCGCGCCGCGCACGACGCAGGTGAGTGGATCTTCGGAGACATAGCAGCGCATTTTGGTCTCTTGCGACAGGCGCGCGGCGATGTTGCCCAACAACGCGCCGCCGCCCGCCAGCGCGATGCCGTACTGCATCAAATCGGACACGAGTTCCGGCGGCGTTTCGTCAATCGTCGTTTTGAGCGCATCAATGATCTGGTCGAGCGGATTCGCCAATGCTTCGCGAATTTCGACGGACGACACTTCGATTTCAGTCGGCAAGCCGGTGATCAAGTTGCGCCCGCGCAACATCTGCGTTTTTTCTTCCGTCAACGGAAACGCCGAGCCGATGCTCACCTTGAGTTCTTCCGCCATTCGCTCGCCGATCAGGACGTTATATTTTTCGCGCGCGTACCGGATGATCTCCTCGTCCATCTCGTCGCCCGCGACGCGAATCGAACGGCTGACGACGATGCCGCCGAGCGAAAAGACCGCCATCTCCGTCGTGCCGCCGCCGATGTCCACGATCATACTGCCGATCGATTCGGTGATCGGCAAGCCCGAACCGATTGCCGCCGCCATCGGTTCTTCGATCAGGAACACTTCGCGCGCGCCGGCGTTCATCGCCGCGTCGTGCACCGCGCGCTTTTCCACTTCGGTCACGCCACTCGGGATTCCGATCACGATGCGCGGACGATGCGGAATCGGCAGCAGCGCTTGATCGTGAACCTTGGTGATGAAATATTCCAGCATCTTTTCCGTCACGTCGAAATCGGAAATGACGCCATCGCGCAACGGACGGATCGCGACGATGTCGGCGGGCGTGCGCCCGACCATCTGCTTGGCTTCGGCGCCGATGGCGAGCACGCGCTTGGCGCGCTTTTCGACCGCGACGACGGACGGCTCGTTGATCACGATGCCGACGCCGCGCACGAGCACCAGCGTATTCGCCGTGCCGAGATCGATGCCAATATCGCGCGAAAAAATGCCGAGAATCGAGTTTAGTGGGCTAAACATACAAACTCATTATACCACAATCCCCCGATACGCAAAAAAGCGGAGTTGGCAAACCAACTCCGCTTTTCCACCGTCAGTGTCATTGCGAGCGTTTTTTGCGAAGCAATCCCCAACCAACTTGGGGATTGCTTGCTTCGGCTTCGCTCAGCACCGCAAAAAACGCTCCTCGCAATGACAACCTGGTTATTTCTTCTCTTCCTTCTTCGCTTCGCCGCCTGCGGCAGGCGTTTCGCCTCCCGCGCCTTCTTCTTCGATCTTGCCCTTCTTGATCACTTCGACTTCGGCGGCGGCAATCGGCGCTTCGGTGGTGATCACTTCTTCCTTCACCGGCACTACCTTGGCGACCATTTCATCGCCCGGCGTGAGCACTTCGATCTTGTCGTTGACGACGAGATTTTTGACGAACAGACTCTGGTTCAGGTTTTCCAAGCCGCTCACGTCCACTTCGATTTGCGGAATGAGATCGCCGGGCAGCACGCGAATCTGCACCGTGTCAATGCCGTGGATCAGCAATCCCTCGCCGCGCGTCACCGCCGGCGACGTGCCGACCAACACGAGCGGGACCGGCGTCGTGATCTTTTCCGTCATCGAGACTTCTTGGAAATCCACGTGCACCAGATGCCGTGAAATCGGATTGCGTTGCACTTCGCGCGTCAGAACCAAGCGCGGCGCGCCCGCAGCAATCGTCAGCGTGATCAAGCGATTATGCCCGGCTTGCGCGACCACTTTTTGCAAGGTTCGTTCTTCGATTTGGAGCGCGAGCGGTTGCGCGAGCTGTTTGCCGTACAACACGACGGGGATCGTCCCGGCGCGACGCAGCGCGCCAACCTGTTTGCCGATCACCGCGCGCGGCTGCGCGGTCAACAAAATTTCTTCCATAGTGCGAATGACCTTTCTCAGCGAAAATATAGGGCAAGCAGGGGCGAGGCATTTCTCGTTTGGCAAGCGATCCGGTTTCAGGATCAACCTTCGGCAAATGCCTCGCCCCGATGTAAAAATTACTGTGCTATTTTAATGGCAAAGCGCAAATTAGTCAAATCAAAAAAGTTATGCTACACTTGCGTCCGTGTCTAGCCAGCGCCTGCCCGTGTTACTCTTCCTCTTGTTTTGGTTGACGATGCTCGCCGCGTGCGCGCCGACCTCCAAGCGCGTCGTCCTGCTCGTGGATGGCGAACGGCGCATTGCGGAAACGACGGCGGCGACCGTGCAAGAAGTTTTGCGCGAACAAGCCATCGCGCTGGGCGATCACGACAAGGTAGAGCCGCCACCCTTTGCCGAAGTGAGTTTGAGCACGACGATCACCGTTACGCGCGTCACGTTCAAAACAGAAATGACGACGCGCCCGCTGGCGTTTGCGCGCCAACTCGTGCGCGACGAAACGTATCCGCAAAATCAAATTCGCGTCCTCCAACTCGGCGCGAACGGCACCCTCGCGATTACTTCCACGATCACGTTGGAGAACGGCGTCGAGACCGCGCGACGCGAATCGGGGCGCAAGCTCGTCACGCAACCCAAAGACGAAATTCTGGCGATTGGTACGCAAGGCAGTTTGCGCGCCGTCGCGCTTTCGCCGGGGACGATTGCGTATCTCGCGAACGGCAACGCGTGGGTGATGCGCAATTCCAGCAGTGACAAGCGCGTCCTTACGACGACCGGCGATCTCGACGGACGAATTTTCTCGCTTTCGCTCGACGGACGCCATCTGGTTTTTTCGCGTGCCGCCGATGAAACGTCGAACGCGCTCAACTCGCTCTGGAGCGTGGACACGCTCGTGCTGGGCGAGACGCCGCGCCCATTGCCGATCAACGACGCGCTCAGCGCGCATTTGTCGCCGGACGCGCGCACGCTCGTCTACTCGACCGGCGAGAAAACGCCCGGCGCGCCGGGCTGGAAAGCGCGCAACGATTTGTGGTCGCTCGCGCTGACGCCGGGCGAAACTCCCGCCGCGAAAAACGCGCAACCGATCTGGCTACCGAGTATGCCCGCGCCGTACAGTTGGTGGGGCGCGCAGTTGGCGTGGGCGCCGGATGGACGCGCGCTCGCGTACGCGTTTGCCAACGAAGTCGGTGTGATCGAATTGGCTGGACGCGCGGTGCCGATTGCGAATGCGCCCGCGCCGCGTCGGGTGCTGAAAAAATTTCCGCCGTTTCGTTCGCCTGCCGATTGGGTCTGGACGCCGAATGTCGCGTGGTCGCCGGACAGCCGCTTTATCGTCACGACGATTCACGCGCCCCTGGGCAATCCCGATGTCGCCACAGACGATCCGTCGTTTGAAGTGTGGGCGCTCGCGCGCGATGCAAGCGTAAACGCGGCGTTGGCGAAGCAAACCGGAATGTGGACCAAGCCGGTCTGGTCGCCGCCGGACGCGCGCGGTGAAAGCCGGATCGCGTTCGGCGTCGCGCTCGAACCCAGCAACAGCGAGCGTAGTCGCTACGCGCTTAACGTGATGGATCGCGCGGGCGGCAACAAACGCCAAATTTTTCCCTCCAATGAATCGCCGGACGATGGCTTGACGACGACGCAAATCGCGTGGGCGCCGGACGCGCGCCAATTGATCGCGGTGCGTGAGAACGATTTGTGGCTGTACGATTTCGCGTCGGCAAAGTGGTCGCAACTCACCGCGAACGGCGCATCGTCGAAACCGCAATGGGGCAAGTGAGACAATGAGCCAATGTGCCAATGAACCAATGAGCCAAAGATGAAGGACGAAAGACGAATGACCAATCACCCAATCACCCAATCACCGACCATCGTTGACGGACATTTGGACATTGCTTGGAACAAGTTTGCGCTCGGACGCGATTTTTTGGAAAGTGCGGCGGAGAAACGCGCGCACGAAGGATCGCGCCCCGCGCATAACGAAGGGAGCGCGCTCGTCGGCTTGCCCGATCTGATCGCGGGCAACGTGCGCGTCGTGTTTGCGACGACGTACGTCGCGCCAGCGCGCCCGAATCGCACTGAGTGGGGACGCACGTACAGCACGCCGCAAGAAGCGCACGATCAAGCGATGGAGCAAGTCGCGTACTATTCGCTGCTCGCGATGAATCCGCGCGTTTCTTTGATCACGACGCGCGGCGATTTGGATCGCGTCATCGCGTCACCCGAGCCGCAAGTCGGCTTGGTGATTTTGATGGAAGGCGCAGATCCGATTGTCGCGCCAGAGCAAACGTCCGAGTGGTTTGACGCGGGCGTGCGGATCGTTGGACCCGCGTGGAGTCAGACGCGCTATTCGGGCGGGACGCGCGCGCCCGGTCCGCTCACCGATCTCGGTCGCGCGCTGATGCCGCAACTGGAGCGCGCGGGAATGATTCTCGACACGTCGCATCTGGCAGAGCAAAGTTTTTTCGACGCGCTCGAATCGTTCGGCGGCGCGGTGATCGCGAGTCATTCGAATTGCCGCGTGTTTGTCGGCGCGGACAAAGATCGCCATTTGAGCGACGAAATGATTCGCGCGATCATCGAACGCGAGGGCGTCATCGGCGTGACGATGTATGGCGGATTTCTCAAAGCGGGTTGGGACAAGTCGGCAAAGAAAGACGCGCTGACACTCGCGGACGCGGTGCAGCACATTCAACACATCTGCGATCTCGCGGGCGACGCGCGGCACGTTGGCATCGGTTCGGATTTTGACGGCGGCTTTGGAATGGAATCTACGCCGCGCGAGATTGATACAATTGCGGACTTGCAGAAAATCGGCGACGCGCTTGCCGCCGCATCGTTTAGCGACGCGGACATTGCAAACATTCTCGGCGGCAACTGGGTTCGATTGTTAAGGCGTGCGTTGCCAAAGTGATTGCTGATCGCTGATTGCTGATCGCTAGATTCAGAGCGGTCAGCCATCAGCCATCAGCGGTCGTTTGAGGAGGAAACTTGTCTTTCATCGAAATCAACGGCGCGCAAATTTACTATGAAACGTTCGGCGATGAACATTCGGATCGCGCGCCGATCGTTTTGATTCACGGTTCGACGACGACGGGCAAAACGGATTGGCATCTCGTCGCGCCATTGCTTGCGCGCGAGTATCGCGTCATCGTTCCCGATTGTCGCGGGCACGGACAAAGTCGCAATCCGAATCGCTCGTACTCGTTCAAGGAAATGGCGGACGATATCGCCGCGCTCGTCCGCGCGCTCGGCTACCAACGCGCGCACATCATCGGACACAGCAACGGCGGCAACGTCGCGCTCGTCACGCTGATCGAACATCCCGAAATCGTCCAGACCGCGATTCTGCAAGCCGCGAACGCGTACGTCAGCGCGGACTTGATCGAAAAAGAGCCGGCGATTTTCGATCCAGAGCGCGTTGCGCGCGAACGTTCTGAATGGCGCGACGAGATGATCGCGTTGCACGGCGCGACGCACGGCGCCGAGTATTGGCGCGATTTGTTGCGAATGACATTGCAGGAAATCATCACGCAACCGAATTACACGCCGGACGATTTGGCGCGGGTCGAGCGACCGACGTTTGTGATTCAAGGCGAACAGGATCGCGTCAACGCGCCGATGCGCCACGCGCAATTCATCGCGAAAAATATTCCCGATTCCGAATGGTGGTTGCCAAAAGGAATCGGACACAACGTTCACGACGAAAAATCATTTGATTGGATCGCCCGCGTGCTCGATTTTCTCGCGCGGCGCGGCGACGACGCGAATGATTTGCTCTATCGAATGCGCCGCGCGCGCTACGATCCGCGCGTGACGGTGTTCGATGTCAAGGCAGAGCGGTGCGAGAACCGAATGACGATCACGGGTGAGGTGTTGACGCGTGATCAGCAGCAAGCCGTGTTCGAAGTAATGTCGGCGTTTTCTTCCGTCGAGTTTTGTGTGAACGAAATGCAATCACTTTACACCGACACGACGCCGTGTGCGCTTGTCAATCGCGCGGTCGCCGATGTGAACCGCGAACCGCGTCCGCTCGCCGAACGCGTGACGCAAGCGCGGCTCGGCGAAATCGTGCGCGTGCTGGAAGAGCAGGGCGATTGGGTGCACGTGCAGTTGGAAGCCGATGGTTACATCGGTTGGATGCGCGCGGCGACGTTGTATCGCGCGGACGAAAAAATCGCGCGCGAGTACGCCGCGTCATCGAACGCGCTCGTGCAAGGCGAACTCGTTCCGCTGTACGAGGATGCGACGCGGATGCGCGAAATCGGCAAATTGCCGTTCGCGGTCAGTGTGCCAATCATCGAGACGCGCGATGGCGTCGCGGCGATTCGTTTGCCCGATGGACGCATCGCTTGGGTTACACAAGATTTATTGTTGCCCATCGCGCAGCGACCGCGCGCGGATGCTGACGGAATCGCGTTCACGCTGCGTCTCATTCAACGCTTCGTCGGGGTGCCGTACTTGTGGGGCGGGCGGACGCCGTTCGGTTACGACTGCTCGGGGATCGCGCAGACGTTTTGGGGATTCATCGGCGTCGCGATTCCGCGTGATGCGGATCAACAATTTCGCGCCGGCACGCCGGTTGAAGACACGCCGCGCGCGGGCGATCTGCTTTTCTTTGGCGAAGCGACTGATTTGAGCGATGAGTACGAACGGATCACACACGTTGCGATCTCGCTCGGCGGTGATGAATTCATTCACGCAAACGCGGCGGCGTGGGGCGTGTCGTACAACTCGCTCGATCCCGCCGCGCCAAATTATCGCGCGTGGCTGCGCGAGCATTTGGTTGGGGTGAGGAGATTCCAAGTGTCATTGCGAGGAGCGTAGTCCGCGACGAAGCAATCTCCAAGTTGCTTGGGGATTGCTTCGGGCGAAAACCGCCCTCGCAATGACGCCCGCTGCGGAGATTCGAATGAAACTAACCTGGGAACCGTTGACGCTTGAACTACGCACGACTTTTCGCATCGCGCACGGCGCGGATGATCGGCGCTATAACGTCCTTGCGCGCCTCGACGAAGGATTGGGCGAGGCAGCCGCGGTGACGTATCACGGCGAAACGCAAGCGGGAATCATGGAATATTTGTCGCGCGTCGCGGACGAAATTGCAAAGTGTGACGATCCATTTTTGATCGAAGACATTCTGAATCGTCTGCCGCTCGGATCGCAAGCCGCGCGCGCGGCGATTGACCTCGCGCTGCACGATTTGTGGGGCAAGCGCATCGGTCAGCCGCTCTACCGGCTCTTCGGACTCGATCCGACGCGCGTGCCGCTTACGTCGTTCACGATTGCGATGGATGAACCCGCGCTGATGGCGCAGCGCGCGCAAGAATCGGGCTTGCCGATCATCAAGATCAAAGTCGGCGGCGAAAACGACGAAGCGATGGTCGCCGCGATTCGCAACGCGACGAACGCGAAACTGCGCGTGGATGCGAACGCGGGCTGGACGCGCGAGCAAGCCGCCGCGATGATTCCGCGCCTCGCGCAGTACGATTTGGAGTTCATCGAACAGCCGTTGCCGGTCGGCGACATCGAAGGGTTGCGCTGGCTGCGCGCGCAAAAATTCGGTTTGCCGATTTTCGCGGATGAACCCGTCAAGACCGCGCGCGATGTTGCCGCGCACGCGGGCGCAGTGGATGGCATCGTCGTCAAGTTGATGAAGACGGGCGGCATCCGCGAGGCGCTGCGCGCGATTCATACGGCGCGCGCGCTCGATCTGCGCGTGATGATCAGTTGTATGATCGAAAGTTCGGTCGGCGTGACGGCGGCGGCGCACCTCGCGCCTCTGTGCGATTACGCCGATTTGGATGGGCCGTTGCTCATTCGCAATGATCGTTTCAAGGGCGTGCGGTACGACGGCGCGCGGATGATTGTGCCAGAGGGCGCGGGGTTGGGAGTGGGGGAGGGGTGACAACGGACTGGATCGGACTAAACGGACAAACCAAACGAGTCGTGTCTGCGCTGTCTGTTTAATTCGCGCTGGCGTTTGCCAAGATTCGCAAACAGTTTTATACTTGATGTCGAGAGTGAGGGAGCGAAAGATGATTCAACAAGTGACGATCACAACTGAATCTGCCGAATCCATCAAGCCGCTAGTGGAATCAGCGATCCAAGAGCGACTCAAAACGTTGGCGTTTGGCATTACTCGCACGCGCGAACGCCTCACTGCTTTTGAAAAGCAGTACGGGATGACGACGGATGATTTCGCGCGCCGTTTTGATGGCAAAGACCTGAAAGAGACGCTCGATTTTTTGGATTGGTGGGGCGAGATCAAAATGCTTCGTCTGCTTGAAGACAAGCACCGCGCGCTGATTGTGGTTGAATAGCAAGATCCGAAGAGTTAGCACCCTTCGGATCTTGCTATTGGGTGGAGGAATGACAACGGACAAAACCGAAATCAACGGACAGACGCGTCCTGGGTTTTGTCCGTTCCTTTCCGCACTTGTCTGTTGTTCTCTGGCGTGCGCTACGACGGCGCGCGGATGATTTTGCCAGAGGGCGCGGGGTTGGGGGTGGTGGAGATGTAGCAAGACCCGAAGGGTTTCTGAAATCCTTCGGGTCTTGTTCATCTTGGCGGCATCTGTTTGACGATCTTCATCGTCTCGATGCTGACGGTGCAGACGCGCTGAAGCAGATCGATCACTTGCTCTTTGTAATCGGCGAATTTGTACGTGTTGAATTTCGCGCGAATCGTGGGGTCTTTGGGCGCGCGTTCTTTGTAGCGTTCCAGAATCCATTCGAGCGCGGAGTACGTGCCGAGCCGATATTCCCACGCTTCGGGCGGGACGCCATGCAACGTGGTCTGCGCGTCAATTTCGATCACACCTTGCTCTTTGCGCGCGAGGAGGCGCGGCTTGGGTTGTACGGGCGAAGCATCCTTCGGCTTTGCCTCCTTCGACTCCGCTGTGCTCCGCTCAGGATGCTTCGCCCCTACATCCACGCGTTTCAACGCGAACGGCTTTACTTGCTCGTAATTCAAATGCAATTCCAGCAACTGCTTGCCCCAACTCGCCCATTGCCAAAAACCTGCCCCGAGGTCACCCGAGGGGTCGTCGTAGAACGGGATGCGCGGAAATTCGCGTTTGAGGTTGAGTGCGTATTTCTCGCGGTACGCGGGATGATGCAGCACGGCGTAGACGTAGTGGAAAATATCCATTTTTTGTAGGGGCGTTTTATTAAACGCCCCCACCGCGTAATGCGCGCGAAATTGTTCCACCGCCCAATCCGTGATGTTGTCCACGCGCTGTCCGTCCGCGGTGTAGCGGTAGAGCGGAAGCGTCTGCGTTGGGTCACCGTAAAGGTTCAGATTGGGAATGTATTTGCTTGCAATGACTGAAAACACTTTGCGTTCATACGACGCCAAACAGAGCGCGGCATTTTCGGATCGCTTGCCGATTTGGAAGATTTCGGGCTGTTGGTAAAGGCGATGCACGATAACTCGGTCATAATAGAAAGACTGTTTCACAAATGGGCGATACGCCGCAAATGTAAGATGTTTGCCATCGTAAACCAAGTCTGAATCCCTGGTCAAATGATCTTCCAATTCGCTTGTCCACTTGATTGAGCGATCAACAAAATCATTCACCGCGATTTTCTTTTTGGATTTCTTCCATCGTTCTTTTTCGGCGGCAAATACATCGCAGAAGAAGCGGACTTTCTTTTTCAAAGTGCTTTGGTCAAAATCGTAAACCCACTCGTCGCGGTTTGTTGCAACTCCCAGCGAAAACAATTTGAAAATCGTTTGCTGGCTGGATGTCATTGCGAGGCGCGTAGTTTGCGCCGAAGCAATCTCCGAGTCACTTGGGGATTGCTTCGCCGCTTCGCGGCTCGCAATGACAGACGACGCGGCTTTCGCTTCCTTGCTTGCGACAGGAATAAACGTTTCCCAATCGCTCGCGGCGGCTTGGTTGATCCAATTGTGTTTCTTGTCAGGATGAATTGCCTCGAACTTCAAATCGGCAAATTCATTGTCGCGCAGATACGCTTTCTTCTCCTCCGCGTGCGCGTAATCGGGAACCGCGTTGTAATGAATTCTGCAACCCTTTTCGCCTGCTTTGCGAACGAGAAAGTACACCGCCACGCCCACGCGAATTTGATCGCTGAACACGTTGCCGCCTTCGCGTCGGCGCTGTTCACCGCTTGTGCGCGCGTCGCCTTTCAAGTCAACGACGTAAACATGATTGAATTCGTCCGCGACCACTTTGCGGAATCCGTCATACGTTCGCGCGTCGAGAAATGAATTATTCGAGACGAACGCGATGACGCCGTTCTTGTCCACACGGTCGCTTGCCCAACGCAAAAAGCGCGCGTACATATCGTAGACCTTTGTCTTTTGCGCGGTGCTGTGTTTGATGTACGTTTCCTTGATGCGCTGGTCAACGCCAGGATATTCGCGGTTTTTGTTGTTCTCGTTCTCGTTCAACTGATTCGCGTTGTACGGCGGATTGCCGATGATGACGGAAATCTTGCGCTCGTTCTGCCGCTGGATGCGCTCGGCGTTCTCGTCCACCAGCGCGAAAAAATCTTTTTGGTGTTGTCCGCTTTTTTCAAAACCCAGGTTGTCAAGCGTGTCCACAAAGCAAATGTTTTCGAACGGCGCGTACTCGCCCATCTTTTGCTTGTAGGTGTACTCGATGTTCAGGTTGGCGATATAGTACGGCAGAATCGCGACTTCGTTGCAGTGAATCTCGTCGCGATATTTGTGCGGGAGTTGCTGCGGCGGCAGATACTCGATCAGTTCGGTGATGAACGTCCCCGTGCCCGTCGCGGGATCGAGAATCTCGACGTTCGGATCGCCGAGCGTCTTGCCGAAATGTTTGAACGTGAGATGATCGGCGGCGTGAATCATAAACCGCACGATTTCGTCGGGCGTGTAGACAATGCCGAGGCGGTCGGCGGCTTTGGGGTTGTAGGCGCGGTAGAAATTTTCGTACAGCGCCTTGAGGAATTTTTGTTTTTCGTGGTGATTGTAAATCTGCGCGGCGCGCGCGTTGATCGTTTCGTAGAACGCGGCGATGCGGTCGTGGATGTTGCGCCGCGTCGCGCCGTGATAAAACGTCGCGATCACCTCTTGCAGTTTCCGCGCGATCGCGTTCTCGCGATGAAATTGCGGCTCGTCGAAGACGGTCATAAAAATATCTTCGGTGAGAATGTGTTGGATGATCATTTCGCGCGCGTCCGCCATTTCGACGCGTGGGTTGATCGCCTGCTTGCATAGCTCCAGAAATTCGTTCAACGCGGTTTGGAACGCGGCGTTCGCGGCAAATTGCTCTTCGATGATGCGGCGCAGTTCGTCCGCGAGCGCGGGCACGTCCTCGTTGAATTTCTCAATCGCGCGATGAAACTCGGTGACCTCGACAGGTTCGTACGAAACAAAGCGCGTCAGGATCGCGTCGAGCGCGGCGGCATCGGCAAAATCGGCGCGCGCGATTTCCGCGCCGTTTTGGTACAGCACCGCGGCGCGCGAATCTTCAAAGAGGATGTTGGTGCTGGGATAACCTTTGGCGAATTTCGCGGCGATTTCGGTGGCGAGGTCGTCCTTTTCGTCTTTCGATTCCCAATAGCCCCAATCTTGACGCAACGCGTCTTTGAGTGTGCCATCGGGAATCACGCGCTTGCCGCGCGTGTGGAGTTCAACCTCGGGGACAAGCAAAAGATTTTTGCTCTGCGCGTATGCTTCAAGCAAATCCTGAAATGGCTTGCGGAGTGTGGCTTCGTTCCGCGAGCCGCCATAGCGGATGATCTTGTCAACTTGCGCGTGATATTGCTGGATGAGTTGGAGAGACATTTTTCAGTGACGTGAGAACCGATGAACTGTGTGCTCAGGCGCAAAGAAAATCTGCGCCTATGTTTCGAGCGCCAACGCGCGCCGCAAGCGCCGATCCACTTCGGCGAGGTCGCGCGCGGTCAACGCGCCGATGCGATATTCGACGCGCGCTGGCGAAAGTGTAAACAGCACAGTTTTGCTCGCGGACGGATAGCGCAACCCTGCCTCTGCCCAATCTGAGAGAACATAGTCGGTGGGATTTGTCGCCGCGCTGATCTTTGTCGTGATGGCGACAAGCAGCAAGTCGGGTTCAGTCTTGTGATAGAGATCGCTGCTGACGACGATAGCAGGGCGTACCTTGGTCGTGCCGAGATCGCTGAACGGAAATGGGACGAGGATAACATCACCGCGCCGGTACGGCATAGAGTTCTCTCCAGTTATCGTATGCGGCGTCCGCGTCATTGTCCCACACCTGACGCAGCGCGTTTTCGGAAAGCAAGGCAAAACCGCGTCGCTCGGCGTTCTCGTCCAGCAATTCGGTCAGACTGAAAAGAATGTCTAACGCTTTTTCAACCACGCGGTCCTCGCTGATGCCGTGACCGATTGCGAACTGATTCAGTCTATCCATACGGTCGGACGAAATTGCGAAACGTTTTTCAACTGTCAAGGGGAGGGTGCTCATCTCGGAATCTCCTTATCGCTCGCGATCTGCCCGGATCAAATCCACGCTATCCGCCGTTTCACCGTGCTTGGCGAACAGGCGCTCGCGCAACGCGTCAATCTGTTGAATCGTTTCGCGACGGGCGCGCCAGGTTTCGAAAGATTGACGAATCAAATCTTCAAGGTTGTCAAGTCCGCGCTCGTGGGCAGTGGCTTGCAATTGCGAATACAATGTCTCGGAGATCACAAGTGTCTGGCTCATTATCAAACTCACTTTCTATGGTTGCGAATCTTTGTCGCCATTGCCCATATTATAGCACGAACGATGCGAGACGCAAACGGCATTCCGCGTGTTTGTCGCCCCTGCTTTGTTGTGCTACAATGCGCGGCGTAAAGGTGAGGCGGAACAATGGTCGAAATTGGCAATCGCCAAAGTTTCAAAGATCGTGACGCATGGCGCGCGTGGCTGGCGAAAAATCACGCGCGCGCAAACGAGTTGTGGCTCGTGCTGTACAAAAAGCACACGCGCCAACCGACCGTCGCGTACGGCGATGCGGTGGAAGAGGCGTTGTGCTTTGGCTGGATTGATGGCATCGTCAAAACGATTGACGACGAAAAATACGCGATTCGTTTTTGCCCGCGCCGCCGCGGCAGTATCTGGTCGGAACCGAACAAGCGGCGCGTCGCGAAAATGATCGCGCAAGGACGGATGACGGACATCGGCTTGGCGAAAATCGAGGAAGCGAAGCAGAACGGCGAATGGGGCAAAGCGGCGCGCCGCGAAGACGTGACCGCTCTGCCGCGTGAATTCAAACACGCGCTTGAAGCCAACGAACGCGCGCGCGAAAATTTTGAACGACTCGCACCGTCGCACAAGCGACAGTACATCGGTTGGATCGCGGATGCCAAGCGCGACGAGACGCGCCAAAGACGAATTGACGCGGCGATCAAGATGTTGAAAGAAAACAAGAAACTGGGAATTGATACGCGGATGACGACGAACGAGCGCGGCAAAGGATAAAATCGAAATGGCGGACTGGGAGTGGCTTTACGCGTCGTCGGTCACGCTGGGTCTGGGAATTCTCGTCGCGCTGTTGGTCGCCGCAATCGTTTCGTTGCAAGAAGGGGAGCGCCGCGCAGCCAGGCGGCTGGTGGGATTGGCAATCGCGCTTGCCGCGCCGTACTGGATAGTGGGTTTGTTCGACTTGCCCTATCGGGCTGTGCTTGCTGCGGTACTGCTGGCTCTTGCCGTTTTGATTTCGCTCATCTTGCTCGCGCCGACCGGCGCGCAAAGTTTAGCGGCGGACGATACGCCGTCGCGCCGAATTGACGAGCGCGATATAATGTTTTCGCGTTATCGTTTGGAAATTGGATCGGAACATTTCGACGATTACTACCGGCGCAACCCCGGCAAGAAAGAATCGGACGACAAGTTCAGAGCCAAACCCGGACTGTTGCGCCGGGGCGCGTCGTTTCACGATCCGGTTTTGTTCGCCGCCGCCGAAGCAAGTTTTTCCGCGGTCGCCGCGTTCCATCCACTGCTCGATCGCGATTTCGCCGGCGCGGCATTGCTGCACGCGCCGACGGAACAGATGACGCGCTTTGTCAAACGCTGGGCCAAGAAACTCGGCGCGTTCTCCGTTGGGATCGCGGAACTGAAAGCGTATCATTTGTACAGTCACATCGGACGCGGCGCGCGCTATGGCGAACCTGTGGAGCTGGCGCACCAGTCCGCCGTCGCGCTAACCGTCGAAATGGACAAGGCGTCGCTCGATTATGCGCCCCTGGGTCCGACGGTAATGGAATCTGCCCAACAATATCTTGCCGTCGGCGCGATCGCGGTGCAGTTGGCAGAATTTATTCGCGGCTTGGGATACTCGGCGCGCGCGCACATTGACGGCAGCTATCGCGTCGTATGCCCTTTGGTTGCGCGCGATGCGGGGCTCGGCGAAATCGGTCGGATGGGCTTGCTGATGACGCCGGCAATCGGGCCGCGCGTTCGACTGGCGGTTGTGACAACTGACTTGCCGCTGGCGCCTGATTCCAGGCGCGCGGATGCTGCGCTGATTGATTTTTGCACGCATTGTAAAAAATGCGCCGAGGTTTGCCCGAGCCGCGCGATTCCCTTCGATGATCGGAAAGAACGGGACGGCGTCAAACGATGGCAAATCAATTCAGAAGCATGTTTTGCTTTTTGGTGCGCGGTCGGAACCGACTGCGGGCGTTGTCTGCGCGTCTGCCCGTACTCGCATCCCGATAATTGGTTGCACAACGTCGTCCGTTCCGGCGTGAAAAACTCGGCGCGCTTTCGCGCGGTCGCGCTCGCAATGGACGATTTTCTGTACGGCAGAAGACCAGCGCCGCGCTCCTTGCCGGAATGGCTGCGCGTGACCGAGACCGCGCACGCACGGGAACGTCATTCGCCGCACACAACGGCGTGAACAGCACTCGTGAGTGAAACCAATATGCCAGACGAACGATCGCGCTCGCGTAAAATCTGCGGCACCTACGCGCTCGTCCTCTACGTTGCGCGCGGGCAAACGATTCGCATCGGCAAACTCGGCGCGTTCAAGTTTCCGCGCGGCTATTACATTTATGTCGGCAGCGCGCTCAATGGCTTGTCGGCGCGGCTGGCGCGGCATTTGCGTCCGGACAAAAAACGCTTTTGGCACATTGACTATTTGCTAGAGCGCGCGACGATCAAACAAGTGTGGACGCATCAAGGCGCCGAGCGATTGGAATGTGTGTGGGCGCGCGCCGCGCTCGCGTTGCCGCGCGCCCGAATCATCGCGCCGCGTTTTGGCGCGAGCGATTGTGCTTGCCCCGCGCACCTGATTTATTTTGGCGCGGCGTTGCCCAAGTTTGGTAGGTAGGGACGCAATTCGATTGCGCTCCTACGCTCTCATCACGCAAATCGAATTTGCGAAAATAGCGCGCTTGTGCTAAACTAACCTCGCAGTGCCCCTGTAGCTCAGTGGATTAGAGCAGCGGCCTCCGGAGCCGTGCGCGCGAGTTCGAGTCTCGCCAGGGGTACTTTTTTTTGTTTGGTGGTATCGCGTAATCGGCAAAGCGATTGCCCGCGATTTTTGAAATTATTCTGAGGCGTGCTATAATGCGCGTCAAGTGAGGTATCGAATGATGTGGCGTAAGAAAATTTTCCGGCTCGCGATTTTTCTCGCAATGAACGCCCTTGCGCTGAACGCGTTGCCCGCGTCGGCGTGCGATCCAGGGGGCGATCATTTGGCGAATGGATCGAAAGATCCGCGTTGTCGAATGGTGTTGCCTGCCGCGCGCGCGGTGCCATCGCCGCGCGCCGCGCTTGCCAGCGCGGGTAGTCCGGTGATCGGCGCGGCGGATTATTCCGCCAGCCCGGTGTGTTTTTTGCCGGACGGGTCGTTGGCGACGAACGCGCTTGGCATCGGCGAAGGGTGTCCGCCGCCGTTTCTGCCGCCGCGCGCGATCAAAACGCCAGCCCCGGCGATTGCGGCGAATGTTCCGGTGACGGCAACCGCAGTGGCAAAAGCCGCACCCAAAGGCGATTCGCCGTATACGGCGCGCACGATGACGGGCGAATGGGAAACGATTCAGCCCCGCGGACAGGTGTGGTATCGCATCAATAACGAGAATAATTTTTATCTCGATATTTGGATGGACACCTATGGTCGCCCCGGCGTCGTGTTCAGCGTCTATTCGCCGGAACAGACCAACAATCTTTCCGTCAGCACCGTGCCCAAAGGTCGGAGCGGACCTGCCAAAGAAAGTGGGCACGATTGGGCGTGGCGCGGCGCGCAAGCCAGCGGCATTTGGCACGCGTTGGTTGTGAACACAACTACGACGCCGATGCAATATCGCATCCACTATAAACAATCCACCGAAAATCGCGTCTGCCACAGTTATTGGGAATACCTGCCGACCGGAGAGTACGTGTACTGGACGGCGTGCCGGTGAAACATCCTGCGATCGTTTTCGCGCAAAGGTGATCTTGCCAAAATCACCGGATAAAGGTATACTATAGGCGCGATCGATCATCCTGAGATTGTCAGTCGCACGTCGGAGTGCGATCTTGGATTATTCCGTTCCGCCGGTTCGTTCACTAGCGCGTCATCGCGCCAGAGCTGGGGGTTTCTACGTTGATGATTCGGAGACCTGCCGGAATGACGTTGGCGTGAACAACGGGCGAGCGGGGTAAAATACCTCTTTACGTTCAAAGGAGATACGTATGGCAAGCGTCACGTATGAAAGTGTGACCAAGCAGTTCGGCGATGTCAAGGCGGTCAACGATCTGAACCTTGACATCAAGGACAAGGAATTCCTCGTCCTGGTCGGTCCTTCCGGTTGCGGCAAGACGACCGCGTTGCGGCTCTTGGCGGGCTTGGAGGAAATTTCGTCGGGGAACATCAAGATCGGCGAGCGCATCGTCAACGACGTTGCGCCCAAAGATCGCGACATTGCGATGGTGTTCCAATCGTACGCGCTCTATCCGCATATGAGCGTCTACGACAACATGGCGTTCGGTCTGCGCCTGCGGAAAACCCCCAAGACCGAAATCGATCGGCGCGTGAAAGAAGCGGCGGGCATTCTAGGCATCGGTGAGTTGTTGCAGCGCAAGCCCAAGCAACTCTCCGGCGGTCAGCGCCAGCGCGTCGCGCTCGGGCGCGCGATCGTGCGCGAGCCCAAAGTCTTCTTGATGGACGAGCCGCTCTCCAACCTCGACGCGAAACTGCGCGTGCAAACCCGCGCCGAAATTTCCAAACTGCACCAGCGTTTGGAGACGACGTTCATCTACGTCACGCACGATCAGACCGAAGCGATGACGATGGGGACGCGCATCGCGGTGATGAACTTTGGCTTGCTGCAACAACTCGACACGCCGCAGCACCTGTACGATTTCCCCGCGAACAAATTCGTCGCCGGATTCATCGGCTCGCCTGCGATGAATTTCTTCGACGCGAAGATCACCGGCGCGCGCGATGATTTGAAGATCGACGCCGGCAGTTTCCAGCTGCCCGCGCCGGCTAATCGGCGTGACAAACTGGCGCCGTACATCGGCAAGGACGTCACGATGGGGATTCGCCCGGAAGATGTGCACGATTCCGATTACATTCCCGGTCAGATGAGCACGTCGGTGATCGGCGCGCAGGTGGACGTGATGGAGCCGATGGGTAGCGAAATCTACCTGTATTTGTTGAGCGGCAAACATTCGTTCATCGCACGCGTCGATCCGCGCAGTCAGGGTCGCCCGGGCAAAAAATTGGACGTGGCGATCAATCTCGATCACGTTCAGTTCTTCGACAAGCAAACGGAACAGGCGATTCGCTAACCGGCGACAAGTTCGAGATGAGAAACAGGTACACAGGTGATTGCCTGTGTACCTGTTGTTGTGTTTGAGGGGCAGATGGAAATTCGAGAGGGCGCGTTGACCGATCTCAATGCGTGCTTGGCGCTGGACGCCACATTCGAAACGGAATACGTTTGGCAGATGGACGAGCGCGCCAGCAACGGCGCGATTTCCATCGGATTTCGCCTCACGCGCTTGCCGCGCCCGATGAAAGTGACCGGCATCATCGCAGGCGACGAAATCGCGCAGCACTTTTTGAGCGGCGGCGCGCTCTTCATCGCGGAGGATGGCGGCAAGGTTTGCGGATTTGTGGACGTGACGGAAAGCGCGTGGAATCAGACCGCGACGATCAACAATCTCGCGGTCGCGCCGGCGTACCGGCGGCGCGGCGTTGGAACGCGCTTATTGCGCGCCGCGTTGGAGTGGGCGCGACAGAAAAAATCGCGCGCGGTCTTGCTCGACACACCGACGAAGGCGCATCCCGCGATTTGTTTGTACCAGAAAATGGGTTTTGCTTTTTGCGGCTTTAACGATCAGTTGTATCCCAACCGCGATATTGCATTGTTCTTCGCGTTGAGTTTGCGCTAGAATGTCCCCGTGTCATTGCGAGGCGCGGTTTTTGCGCCGAAGCAATCCCCAATTCGCAGAGTGGAGATTGCTTCGCTTCGCTCGCAATGACACAACGAGGTATCCCTATGCCAAAACGAATCGGCTTGCTCACCGGCGGCGGCGACGCGCCGGGTCAAAACGTCTGCTTGAAAGCGCTCGTCTATGGCGCGCTCGATCACGGGAGTGAAGTGATCGGCATTCGCAAGGGCTGGGAGGGCTTGTTGCATTTCAATCCCGCCGATCCTTCCACGCACGGCGAAAACACGATGCCGCTGACCAAATTGCGCGTGCGCGATATCGATCGAATGGCGGGCGCGTTTCTCCACTCCAGCCGGATCGATCCGGGCGCGGTGGCGTCCGCGCAAATGCCGGCGTTTCTGCGCGCGCCTCACTCCGGCGCAGGACAGTTCGATCTCACCGATCACGTCAAGCGCGCGATCGGGACGCTGGGCTTGGACGCGCTGATCGTTTTGGGCGATCGCGGCGCGTTGCAGTACGCCGCGCGCCTGAACCAGGAAGGTGTGCCGATCATCGGCATTCCCAAGACGGTACATAACGACGTGAACGGCAGCGATTACGCGCTCGGCTTTTCGACTGCGCTCGCGCGCGGCGTGCGTTTCGTCCAAGAGATGCGCGCAATGGCTGGCTCGCGCGAAGAAATCGCCGTGATCGAAGTGCTGGGACGCACGACCGGCTTGACGACGATGCTCATTTCATTTTTGGCAGGTGCGGATCGGACGCTCGTTCCCGAAGTTCCGTTCGATCCGGAACGGCTGGCGGAATTGCTGCTCGAAGACAAACGACGCAACCCGGCAAACTATGCCATCCTCGTGATGAGCGAAGCGTCCGCGCTCGATCCGGACAAGGTGTCCAAGTATTTGCCCGAATTGTCGCGCCTGGCGAATTCGCGCATTTTGGCGGAAGCGGCGCAAGGTAGTCAACAAGGATTGACGCCGGACGCGATCGTGTTTGAATTGGTGCAAGACCTGGGCTCGCGCGTCGGCGGCAGCGGCGCGGTCGTGACCGAGATGCTGGAAAATATCACAAAGCAACGGATGTTGTTCCAGCCGCTTTCGTATCTGATTCGAACCGGTGAACCCGACGGTCAAGATTTGCTCGGCGCGATGAATTTTGCGATGTACGCGATTCGGTTGTTCGCGCAAAACAAAACGGGACGATTGATCGCGTATCGGCAGGGTGAAAATTATGCGGATTTGCCGCTCGGCGTCGTGACAGAAGCGGCGGGTAATATCAACGTCGCCGACTTTTACGACGCGGCAGGGTATTGCGCGAAACCGGAAATCATCTGGGCGGCGCGCGTGTAAAGGATGAAGGCGGAAGGATGAAGGATGAACAATGACAAATGAGCAAATGACAAATGACAAAAAGGTTTCATCTTTCATCTTTCATCCTTCATCTTTTGGAGTGTGATTATGACCGATGCGAAAAACGTGACACCCATAGTTGAGATACGCGATGTCGTCAAGAGTTTTCCGGTCGGCGGCGCGACGATCACGATTCTCAAAGGCGTATCGTTCAAAGTGCGCGCGGGCGAATTCGTTTCGATTGTCGGTCCCTCGGGCAACGGCAAATCTACGTTGTTGAATATGATCACCGGCATCGATCGTCCGACGAGCGGCGAGATCATCGTCACCGGCAAACAGGTTCACAAAATGAGTGAAGATAGTTTGGCGGCGTGGCGCGGCGAAAACGTCGGCATCATTTTCCAATTTTTTCAAATGTTGCCGGCGCTGAGCATTCTGCAAAACGTGATCCTGCCGATGGATTTGGCGAGCAAGTACTCGCCGCAAGAGCGGCGCGAACGCGCGTTGCATCTGCTCGAAATTGTCGGGATGGCGGATCAGGCGCACAAACTTCCGGCGATGGTTTCGGGTGGACAGCAGCAACGCGCGGCGATTGCGCGCGCGCTCGCGAACGATCCGCCGCTCCTCATCGGCGACGAGCCGACGGGTAATCTCGATTCGCGCAACTCGCAGGATGTTTTCGATCTGTTCGAGAATGTGGTAAGTCAAGGCAAGACGATGTTGATGGTCACGCACGATAAAGAACTCGCGCGGCGCGTCCCCCGCGTCGTCGAAATTCTCGACGGCAAGATCACGCGCGACGAATACGTCGGGCGACCGGGTTGGGCGGGCTATTAGTGGGTGGTGGACAGTGGGCAGTGGACAGCGAATTCTCTGATCACTGTCCACTGCCCACTGAGCACTGAACTTATGAGCGTCATTTGGGCTAAAGTCTGGTTCGATCTCTGGCATATGAAATCGCGCACGCTGTTGGTGGTGCTAAGCATCGCGGCGGGCGTGTTTGCCATTGGCGCGATGTTCGGAATGTCAGACCAGTTGCTTTCGACGATGGACGCGGCGCATCAAGCGGTCGTCCCCGCGCACGTCAAAATTTCGCTGGACACGTTCATCGATCGCGATACGGCGCGCTTTGTGAAAAATGTGCCCGGCGTCGAAAACGCGCAACCGTTCGTCCAGATGCCGGTGCGCTACAAAGTTCGCGCCGAAGATCCGTGGAAGAATGGCATCGTCTATATTCTCGACAATTACGACAATCAGATTTACGAACTGATCCAGCTGAAAGAAGGACGCTGGCCCCAACGCAACGACATCGGCATCGAGCGACTGGCGGCGCAGCACTTGGGCAAAGAGATCGGCAACAACTTGATCTTCGAGATCAACGATTCGGAACGGGTCTTGCCGATCTCTGGAAAAATCCGCCATCCCTTCGTGCCGCCGCCCGCGTTTCTCGATCTGTTATTTTTCTTTATGGATTCGGAGGGCGCGGCGCGGCTCAACGTGCCGCAAAGCAAATTCAACGCGCTGTTGATTCGCGTCACGCCGTACAGCGAAGAGCGCGCCAAAGAAGCGACGACGCTGATCAAGGAGCGCTTTGCCAAATTGGGGATCGGCGTCGTTTCAACCCAGTATCAGGATCCGGACAAACATTGGGGACGAATGTTTATGGAGGCGTTCACCGTCGTCCTCCAAGTGCTGGCAGTTGTCTCGTTGCTGATGAGTGTCATCCTGGTGTACAACACCTTGAGCGCGCTGATCACGCAACAAACGAATCAAATCGGCATCCTCAAGGCGCTTGGCGGCGGCTCGCGCACGATTGCGAAAATTTATTTGTCGGCGGTGTTGATCTACGGCGCGCTCGCGTTGCTGATCGCCGTGCCGTCGGGCGCATTTCTTGCGTTCGGGATCGCGCAATCGTTTTTGGATTTGTTCAACATTGATTACAAAGAGTTTCGCGTTTCGGATACGGCGATCCTGTTTCAGATCGTTGCCGCGCTCGGCGTGCCGTTGCTTGCCGCGCTGATCCCGGTCGCGCAAGGCGCGGCGATCACGGTGCGTCAAGCGATCGCGAGTTACGGCTTGGGCGGTGATTTCGGATCGAGCCGCTTGGATCGTTGGATTGAACAAATCGGCGCGCGCTTTTTGCCGTCGCATTACGCGACCGCGCTCGGCAATCTCTTTCGCCGCAAAGGGCGGCTCGTGCTGACCTTGTTCGTGCTGGTGATGGCAGGCGCGATGTTCTTGATGGTGCAATCGCTCAACTCTTCGATTGACGCGACGATGGAAAAAATTTACGCGCAACGGCGCTACGACATCACGATCGAATTCGGCGGCAATCCGCGCATCGATCGCGCCGTCGAAATCGCGCAATCGGTCGAAGGAGTGGAAAAAGCCGAAGTGCGATTTACTCATTCGGCGAATTTGATCGTCGGCGGCAAGCGCGTGAAAGAAGCGGGCTTGGGCGGGACCTTGCAAGGCGCGCCGACGGGGAGTGATTTTTTCGAGCCGTTTATGTTGGCGGGACGCTGGTTGCAACCCGGCGATGATCGCGCGATCGTCATCACCAAAGATATGGCGAAAAAAGGCGGCGTGGATGTCGGGGATACGGTCACGCTCGATCTGGGCGAACTGGGAAAGGACGATTGGCAGATTGTCGGTTTGTACGATCCGGTCTTTGCGGGCGGTTTCAATCCTGATATAATTTACGCGCCGTTGGACGCGGTGTTCGATTCGACCAATCGTTATTTTCGCGGCAATGTGATGTTGGTGCGGACGCGTCAGCACGATGAAAATTTCGTCAGCCCGATCAATCGTCAGATCAAAGATTTGTTCGAAACGCGCGGCATCAAAGTCGTCCTGAGTCAGACCGAGCCCGAAAATAAAAGGACGAACGATTTTCAATTCGGGATCATCACCAGTTTTATGCTCGTGTTGGCGGTTCTGATCGCGATTGTCGGCGGGATCGCGCTGATGGGCGCGCTTTCGATCAGCGTCGTCGAGCGGACGAAAGAGATCGGCGTGTTGCGCGCCGTCGGCGCGCGCACGCGGACGATCCTGGGAATGTTCGTGATGGAAGGCGTTCTGCAAGGCGTGATCAGTTGGCTGATCGCGGTGCCGTTCTCGTTTCTGATCGCGCAACCGATGGCGAGCGTGTTGGGCAAGGTGATGTTCAGCGCGGATTTGACTTTTCGCTTCAACTACGCCGCGGTCGTCGTCTGGCTCGTCATCGTGCTTGTCATTTCGACGATCGCTTCGGTGTTGCCCGCGCGCAACGCGACGCGGATCAGCGTGCGCGATAGTTTGGCGTACGCGTAAAATCAGTAGGGGCGACCGCCGGTCGCCCCTACGTTTTCTACCCCACAATTTTTCTCAACACATCCGGCTTGTTCGTGATAATTCCATCCACGCCAAGATCGATCAAGCGTTTGGTTTCCTCCGGATCGTCCACTGTCCACGTATTGACCTTGTAGCCCTTGCCGCGCGCCCACGCTATAAACTCGCGCGTGATCATCGAAAAGTGCGGATGCAGCGCGGTTGGATGCGCGAGCGGACGGAGCCACGCGCGGCGCAAGTAAATCGGCAGGTTGGGGCGATAGAGCAAGCCGCGCGGAATGCGCGGAGCGAGTTGGTACATTCGGCGCAGCGCGAGCGGATTGAACGACGAGACCATCACGCGGTCGAGCGCGCCCGCATTTTCGATTGCCGCGAGCGTTGCCGCTTCGACGCCATCGGTTTGCAGGTTGAAATTTTTCAATTCGATGTTGACGATGCCGCGCGCGCCGACGGCGCGCAAAACCGCTTCGAGCGTCGGAATTTTTTCGCCGCGATATTTTTCCATCTGGTTACTCGCGTCGAGTTGTTGCGTCTGGGCGAGTGTCAGTTGATTGATCGCGCCGCGCCCGTTCGTCGTGCGATCCACCGTGTCGTCGTGCAAGACCACGGGGACACCGTCTTGCGTGAGCGACACGTCGAGTTCGATTCCATCCGCGCCCATTTCAAACGCGAGGGTGAACGCGGACAATGTGTTTTCGGGCGCGTACGCGCTGGCGCCGCGATGTGCGATGACGAGTGGTTTCATTTGTGGAATCTATTTGCTCCTGAAAGAATATGACCGCCGACGGACGACCGCCGACTGCCGCGAATTGTTATGTGCTCTTGGTTCTTTCCGCGCTTTCGGGTTTCTTATCCCAACGCGCGCACAATATCGCCCGTGTAAATCGCGTTCGGTTTCGCTTCGCAACCCGCCCAGCACCCAGGACACTTGCGAACGACCGCGCGCTGTTGCTGTGCGGTTTCGTTATACCAAACTTGCTCCAGCGATTGCGCGCGCAAATTGCCGACGACAGTTGGATAGTAGACGCACGTGACGACATCGCCGTTCGGCATCAGGCGGATGTGATTGTGCAATTCGATGCACGCGGGCTTGGGCGATTCGATGTTGTGCAGCAAACGATTCTTCAGCCCGCGCAAATAATATTTTTGCACGATCCATTCCGGAAGATCGCGAATGCCGTCGCGTGTATCGAGTTGCTCGAAAATATGGTCGAGTTGTTCGGGCGTGAAATCGGACATTGAAACCGATTTCATATCGGGCACATCTTTTTCCTTGTCGGTGTTGAGCCGATAGAGCGTGTAATGATCGGTTGCAATCGCGTAATGCACGCTCACGCCGAGTTTTGCCATCTCGTCGCGCAACGGCGCGATGTGATCCCAATTGCGATCCGTGATCGTCTGATTGACGCCGATGTAAAACCCGTACTTGTCGCGCAGTGCGACCACCGCGCGCAACGTTCGCATCGCCTTGTCGTACAGACCGCGATAGCCGCGAATTTCGTCGTGGCGCGCGCCCACCGCGTCAATCGAAAATTTCAGGTGCAGTTTTTTCGATCCAACCGCTTTGACGTACTCGACGATGCGTTCGGTCATCACGCCCGCCGTCGTGACGTGGATCACCGTCGGATTGTTCGTCTCACTGATCGCGCGCGTGATCGCGGTGAGGTCTTGCCGCAGGAACGGCTCGCCGCCGGTGATGCGGAGCGAATCGAGATGCGGAATCTGCGCGAACACGCGGCGAATTTCGTCCACGCTCATATCGTCGTGATCTTTTTTCTTCCACACGTCGCACATAAAGCAGCGCAGATTACAGCGCCACGTCACGATGAACGTGCACATATTCGGCAGTTCGACGCGTCCGATTTTATTATTCACCACCGCGCGCGCGATGTTGACGTATGTTTTGAGTGCCATCACAATCCTGGTTCAAAGTTCAAGGTTGCCTTTGAACCTTGAACCTTGAACCTCGAACCTCTAACCCTGAACTTTGAACTCATTCGTATTTTTCCCGCCGGATCGCGCTCACCTGATCTGCGAGAATCCCGAACATAAACACGATTACCGATGAGAGCATCACGAGCATCGCGCCGGTCGGAATGTGAAACGCGGGGGTGATGCCGGAGGTGTAGCGAAAAATTCCAGAGCCGATCCAGTACACGACGCCAAGCAGAAACAACGCGATGCTCGTCGGCAGAAACACCTTGATCGGATCGAACAGCGCGATGATGCGGATGATCAGCAGCAACGTATTGATTCCATCGCGAATTGGATTGACGGTGCTTGTGCCAACGCGCGGCGTCGTCGTGATCGGCACGTAGGCGATGTTGTAACCCTCTTTGAACAGCGCGAGTGTCAGCGTCGTCGTAAACGAAAAACCGTTTGGTAAAATGCGCAAGAACAATTTCGCGACCTCTTTGCGAAACGCGCGAAAACCTGAATTCAAATCGGGAATATTCGTCTCGGCAAGATAGTTGGCGACCTTGGACAGAATCCACTTGCCGGGGCGTCGCAGCAACGGCGCGTGCGATCCCTTGCCGCGCGCGCCGACGACCATCTCGTTGTCCGCCATCGCGTCGATCAATCGTTGGATGTGCGCCGCGTTGTGCTCGCCGTCCGAATCCATCATCACCACGATGTCGCCGGACGCCGCGCGAATGCCGGTCTTGAGCGCCGCGCCGTAGCCCTTGTTGACGCGATGCCGAATCACGCGCACACCCGCGCGCTCGGCAATCTCGGCAGTACGATCCGGCGAGCCATCGTCAATCACGATAATTTCGGCGCGGTCGCGCCACGCGCGCAAACCTTCCAGCACATTGCCGATACTTGCCTCGACATTGTACGCGGGAATGATAATCGAAATTGCGAATTGCGAATTGCGAATTTCAGATTGCATCAACGATATGCCTCGCGACGATGCTTGACGCGATAGACTGTTACCATTTGGTTCGCATCGTCAATTTCGTAGAGAATGCGATAAACGCCAACGCGCAAACTGAAGATTTCTTCCCTCTTGAGTTTCTTGGAATCTTGGGGGCGGGGATTTGCCTGCAAGCCATCAATGTGTTGACTGATCAAGCGCGCATAATCGTTTGGCAAACTTTCGATATCCTTGATCACGCGGCGCAGGATTCGAATGTTATACATCTTTGCCTGCCGCGCAAAGTTCTTGCTTGGCTATGTTCCACTCGACGGCGGGTTCTTTGAATTCACGCAGACGGTGTACTTCTTCAGCGTCTTCCAAATCTTCCAGCAGAGTCAACAACTCTTCCCAGATCGCCCAATCTACCACAACCGCTTTCTTATCACCGTTTGCATCAATTACAAAGCGGGCTTGCTTGACAAGTTCAGCAACGCTCATCTTTGCTCTCCTTTTTCGCTTTTGACTTGCGCCAGCACGTACCGATGATGTGCCCAAATCGCTTTGACTTGCCACGGTAGCGGCGCGCGTTCCAAAAACGTATAACGATCGATCATTGGCTTGAGTTCGGGGCGGCGACCCAGGTAGTAATCCATCGTGCTCCAATTCCAACCCGCGCCCGTAAATTGCGCGTCCATTTTTTTCGATTTGATCCTCAGTCGTTTTAGCACTTGCGCGGCCGGCATCACCGTATCGGGCCACGGCGGCACATCGAGTACGCCCTCGTCACAAATCACTAATCCCGAATCCCGAATCACTTTTTTGATCCGATTGATGTCCGCCCAACTTTCGTCCACGTACTTCACAAAATCGCGTTCGAGCAAATATTTTCGCATCAAGTAGCCGACTTGCACCCGATTTGGCATCGCGACGAAAACGAGTTTGCGCGAAACGCGCGCGAGTTCGCGCAACAGCGCGTCCGCGTTCGGCAGGTACCACAACGCCGCCCACTCCCACGCGAGATCGAACGCGTGGTCGTCGAACGGCAAGCGCGCGAAATCGGTGTGGTGGACGAACGTCGCGCGCAAATTCAACTCGCCCCAGATGCGTTCGACGCCGCGCAGGCGTTCCGCGTTTTCGTCCACGAGCGTGACCGCGCAACCGCGCTGCGCGAGCCGCACGCTGTTGATGCCGCTCACACCTGCCATACCAAAAATCGGCGCTTCAAGAACGGTGTGAATGTTGTGCTGGCTGACGATGCGGTCGAGATAGTCGTTGAGGACGAGGCGTTCGTAGACGAGCCCGAGACCTTCGTTGTAATCGGTGAGATATTTTTGCCAGCGTTCGGTAGGCAAAGGTTGGATGTTTTTCATCGGAGAAATAGTTTACACGATTTTGCGCGATTTGTCGAACGGGGTGCGTTGTCATTTCGAGCGAAGCGAGAAATCTCATGTTGCCAAACACGAGATTTCTCGACGCGAAACTTGCCCTGAGCGCAGTCGAAGGAAACGCGTCTCGAAATGACAGTCCGCGGCGCTACGGCGCGATTTCGATCTTGGTGATTTTGATCAGGTCTTGCGCGTCGAATCCAACCGCGAGTGTGTATGCGCCGACCGGCAGATCGCGCAGGTCGTAGTAAGCTTTCAGCGTTTCACCTTGTTTCCACTCGCGCGTCGGATAGAACGGGATGGGCGCGACTTGCCACGTTTGCACGATCTGGTCTGACGGATCAACAAGCGCGAACAGCAACGTCAAATCCGCGCCGACATCCTTGTGCGCAACGAAGACGAGATTGCCGCCGATTGGTTCTCCCGCGCGATACCGGCCGCCGAATCCGCCATAGCCCCACATTTCGATTTGATCGCTTAGCACGATAGTGAATGAGTGCGCGACGAAAACCTGTTCGCGCGTCAAATTCGTCGCGCGCTCGACCGCGAACGACCCCAGCGCGATTTCATCGCTCGTCGGTGATTTCGTCGCCGCGTCGAGCGTTTGCAGTTTGAGTTGGTACGTGCCGGGCGGCGTGCCGCCGGGAATTTGGATGTTGTGAACCGCGCGCACGTACTCGCCGCGCGCCCATTGCGACGCGGGATACAATCCGCGCACCGGCGGCTCGTCTTTCTGCGTGATGGCGCGTCCTTCCGGATCGTACAGTCGTACGCGCACAAGAAAATCCGTGACGCGATCTTCCGCGCGCCAGACCAGCGTGGCGCGTGCGGTGCGCGTTGGCGCGAGGCGCGTCGCCGGCGCGTACGGTTCGAGCGCGGTCGTGATTTCATAGTGGGCGAGTGTGAGCGCGGAAGTGATCGCGATGTTTTTCGGCGCGGCAGGCGCGTTCGTCTGCGGCTTGTCGCGCACTTCGAGCAGCGGTCCCAGTTGCGCGTACCGATAATCGCCCAGCGGAAGCGCGAGTCCGGGCGCGAGAAAGATCGCGCGCCCATCGGCGAACGCGGCGCGCGCGGCGTCGGTCTGCGGCGCGGCGTCGTACATCGTCCCGACGAGTTGCAGATCGGGGCGGCGGTTTTCGACGCGTTGGAAATAGCGCATCCCGTTCAACTGCCGCCAATCGCCGACGAGGGTGACGTGGTTTGGAATCGGCAGCGAAAATATTTCGTTCCAAAGCGTGTACTCGCGATCGGACTGACTCCAATCCGCCGCGCGCCAGCGCGCGGGCAAGGGCAACACGATCAGCAGCACGAGCACGAGCGCGAACGTCAGGCGCAGGGATTCGAACATTCGCGCGATCGGTGCGGCAAGGTGTGGCGATGCGCTGAAGGCGTAGATGCGATCTTCGAGCGTGTCGATGCCGAGCGCAAACCAGTAGATCAAAAAGAAAAACGGCAACGCAAAATAGCGATCTTGTTCGCTGTTGAAAAATATCGTCCAGGTCGCGTAGATGAATGTGGCGAGTCCCAGGAAACTTGCCAGCCGCGCGGCGCGCGGAACGAAACCCAGGACGCCCAGCGCGATCAAACCCAAGCCAATCACGCCAAACGAATCGAGCAAAAAGCGCGCGAGCGTTTCGAGCGCCGCCAACCAATCGCCGGGCGTGACGCGCACGTAACTACCCACTTCGCTCGCCGAAACTTGCGTGAAAAATCCTTCCAGCGTATTCGAGTACCAGGGCGATCCGTTTCCGAACGCGGGCAGATACAAGTAGAGCAGCAGCGGCGCGGCAAAGGCAATGCCGAGACGAAGCCACGCGCCTGGATGGCGCAACCGATCGAAATCGTCGCGCGTGAACAAGATCAAGATGGCGGGCGCGAGCAAGATGATCGAACGATGATGCGCGAGTCCCAAGCCCAAAACGATCGCGACGGGGATCAGTCCGGCGCGACGCGCGTGCCAACGCAACACCGCATACATCAGCGCGGCAAAGAGGAGCAGATTGAGCGGACTGACTGAAGCGACTCCGGCTTGGCGCCACACGGCGACGTTGGTGGCGAACAGCGCGGTGGCGGTAAACGCGGCGATGGGGCGACGCGTCAATTGCTGCATACTCAAGTAGACGAACATCACTGCGAGCGCGCCGAGGAACACGGAGAGCAAATTCATTCGATACGCGATGTTGCCCAGCGGCAATAACGTGGTGGCGATTTTGCCGAGCGCGAGGTACAGCGGATAGCCGGTGGGATGCGCGATCCCGAGGGTGTACGCGACGTGTTGAAATTCCGCGCTATCGTGTCCGCCGCCGAGCGTGGGACCGGCGGTGCGAAAGTAGAGCGCGCTCGCGGCGACGAAAACGAAAAGTGTGAGAACGCGCGCATCGGCAAGCGCGGTGCGTAAAATATGCGACGGATTCATCAGCGGGCTTTCGCTTCCGGGTCGGCAAAAGTCAGGATCAGTTTGTCGTGATCGAACGCGGCTTTTTTTACGTCGCGCGCGGCAAGGACGCGCGGCAAGATGAGATTGCGGCGAAAATTGCCGATGCTGATCGCGAGTTCGTCGCCGCTGCGCGTCATAGTGACGTCCTCCTTGCCGATGAACGGCAAGCGCAAAGTGAGCGTGTACGCGCCATCCGATTTTTCGATCACCTGGGATTGATCGGCGTAGAAAATCTGCGCGGGGTCGTGCGCGCCGTAGATCGCCTCCGCCATTTTCCGCAACATTTCCACGCCGACGACTTCGTGATCCATCATCGGCACTTTGAAAATCGGCAGCGGCGCGAACGCGTCCTGCACCAGTTGTCCATAGCGCGCTTGCGCGTCTTTCCACGCGTTGAAATATTGATCGCCGACGGCGCTGGGGATGATGCGGTTCGATATGACGAGATCGGTGGCATAGCCGTACAAATTCAAATACGTGTACGTGCGCTGCGCTTCCTTGATCACCATCTTCTCGGGATTCAACACGAGTCGCACCGACGTTTTCTTTTGATCGGTCAAGAGCGCGTGCATCTGGTCGAGTTGCAAGATCAATCCTTTGATGGATTCAAAGACCTGGTCGTCGGGGATCGGAATATCGGCGATACTACGGAGCAAGGGACCGACCATCTTGGCGGTCTGACGTTGAATCGGGAAAATGCGCGACAGATACCACTCGGCGACTTCGGGTAACGAGAGCAAGCGCAACGTTTCGCCGGTCGGCGCGCAATCCACGATGATCACGTCGTACGCGTTGCTGTCGTGCAACAAAACGATCTGCAACAGACTGGCGAGTTCGTCCATCCCGGGCAGAACGCTTGCCTCGTCGGCGATCAGTTCGTTCAGTCCGCGCCACGACAGCACAGTCATCATCCAGTCTTGCACCGTGCCCCAATATTTTTCCATCTGATGCAGCACGTCAATTTCTTGCGCGTGCAAGCGCGGCGCGATTTCAATCGGTTCGTTGCCGATGGTGAGATCGAACGAATCGGCGAGCGAGTGCGCCGCGTCCGTGCTGACGACGATCGTGCGATAACCCAGGTCGGCGCAGCGCAGCGCGGTTGCCGCCGCGACGCTCGTTTTGCCGACGCCGCCTTTGCCGGTGTAAAGCAGAATACGCATTGAGGTCTCCGTGAATGAAGACAAGTAGACAAGTCTCAAGTAGACAGGTAGACACAGTAGATCACAATTCTGTCATGCTGAGCGAAGCGAAGCATCTCGCGAGACGCAAAGCGTTCGGCGCAAAAAACGCGCCTCAGAATGACAATCTGTGATGTACTGAGACAAGTTTTCCTGACGGCGTGATTATATCACAAAATCCATTTTCTTGTTTTCTGGGCTACAGAGTTACTTTGACACGCTCACTGAAAAATGTTATTCTCCCGCGCGATGAAAATCTATTTGACGACGCTCGGCTGCAAATTGAACGAGAGCGAAGTGGAGGCGTGGGCGCGTCGTTTCGCCCGCGCGGGATCGGAGATCGTGGACGACGCGCGCGCCGCCGATCTGATCGTGCTGAATACTTGTACGATCACGCATATCGCCGCGCGCAAGACGCGCCAGCTCGCGCGGCAACTCGCGCGCGCGAATCCACACGCGCGGATCGTGCTGACCGGCTGTTTCGTCAGTATTTCGCCGGAGGACGCGAGCGCGCTGCCCAACGTCGCGCTGGTTCTGCCGAACGCGGAGAAAGATCAACTTGTCGAGCGAATTGCGAATTGCGAATTGTGGAAGCCGTCAGCGATCAGCGATCAGCGATCAGCCCTACGCGATCAGCCATACGCGGTTAGCCAGTCGTGGTTGGACGCGGACGTAGAAACCCAGGTTGCGGGAAGCCAATCTACAGGAGAGGCAGGAAGTAGAAAGCAAATTCATCCTTCATCCTTCATCCTTCATCCTTCTCTTCGTACTCGCGCGTTCGTCAAAATCCAAGACGGCTGCAATCTCGCTTGCGCGTACTGCATCATTCCGCTGGCGCGCGGCGCAGAACGCAGCCGCCCGCGCGTTGAAATCGTTGACGAAGTGAACGCGTTGGTCGGCGCGGGATACCAGGAACTCATTTTGACCGGCGTGCAAATTTCGGCGTATCGCGATGTCATTGCGAGCCCCGCAGGGGCGAAGCAATCCCCAACGAGCGGATTGGAGATTGCTTCGCAAAAAACGCCCGCAATGACACGCGGATTGCGCGATCTGGTCGCGGCGATTCTGGCGGAAACGAACGCGCCGCGTTTGCGCTTGACGAGCATCGCACCGTGGGACGTAGATGACGCGCTGCTCGATGTGTGGCGCGATGCGCGCGTGTGTCGCCATTTGCATTTGTCACTGCAAAGCGGGTGCGACGCGACGCTGCGTCGAATGAAACGACCCTACACGACCGCGCAATTCGCGCGCGCAGTCGAATTGGCGCGCGCGCAAATTCCCGATGTCGGGATTACGACCGATGTGATCGTCGGGTTCCCCGGCGAGACGGACGCCGAGTTCGAGCAATCACTCCGGTTTGTCGAACAAATGCAATTTTCGCGCGCGCACGTCTTTCCGTACTCGAAACGCGAAGGGACGCGCGCGGCGTCTCTGCCGATGCAAGTTGCCGACGCGGTCAAAGCCGCGCGCGCGAAACAAATGCAGGCGATTGCCGATGCGAGTCAACGCGCGTTCGCGCAACGATTCGTCGGACGCGAGTTGAGGGTGTTGTGGGAGACGCGAGAAAAAGATGAAAGCGGAAAAATGAAAGATGAAGAAAATCATCCTTCATCTTTCATCCTTCCTCCTTCGATTTGGTCGGGCTATAGCGACAATTACATTCGCGTCGTCGCGGCGAGTGACGCCGATTTGTACAATCAATTCACCTCCGCGCGCGCGACGCGCGTCACCGACGACGGGGTGATCGCAGTCGTGTGATCCGCGCGCGGATCGATCTTGGCGAATCGAAATTTGGTGCGGACGTCCGCCGGACGCGCCGCGCGTGTCATTGTGCGGTTGAAAAAAAACGTACGGTGAATTCTTTTATTCGCTTTTCATTCGGCATAAAACCCAAACCGATACTTTGCGGAACTTGAATTGCGCCGTTTATTGCCCGGATCGGTGGGTCAACGATGTCTTGGGCATAGTACTTGTCTGATCCGGAGACATCTCCAGAAATGCTAAAGCCGGGCAGACTGCACAGCGCGACATTCGCGGCTCTGCCGATTCCGTACTCGTGCATACCGCCACACCACACAGGTATTCCTTCACGGTAGCAGAGATCGTGAACTCGTTTGGCTTCCAACAAGCCCCCCAAACGACTGACTTTGATGTTGATGATCCGACCACTTTTCAATTCGAGTGCTTTTCGAGCATCTTGTACAGAGTGGATAGATTCGTCCAAGCAGATTGGCGTGCGGAGTTCTCGCTGAAGTTTAGCATGATCGACGATATCATCGTGCGCGAGTGGTTGCTCTATCATTAGCAGATCGAAATCGTCCAATTGTTTGAGTCGAGGGGTATCGGCGAGAGTGTATGCGGAGTTCGCGTCAACCATAAGCAGAATATCTGGATAACGTTCTCGCACTTTTCTGACAACCGCCACGTCTTTTCCAGGAGCGATTTTCAGTTTTATTCGCCGGTATCCTTCATCCAGAAACTGGTCAATCAGACCGAATAGACGATCCGTATCTTGTTCAATCCCCAGACTGACCCCGGACAAAATCTCTTGGCGAGTTCCCCCCAAAACGGAATGGAGTGGTTGTCTGGTTGCTTGTGCGAGAATATCCCAGCAAGCCATTTCTAATCCGGCTTTGGCAAAATTATTCCGCTTGACTTTTCTGTAACAGTTCGTTATCTCTTCAAGATTCGTCCATGGGCGGTCCAGTACGGAAGGGATGAGGAAATCCTTCAGGATATGCCAGCATGTTTCGGTCGTTTCTTCGCAATAGTATGGATCGAGCGGGCTGGCGCATTCTCCCCAGCCGACCAAGCCATCGGCGAATACCTTCACCAAGATGTGTTCCAGATGGTCCTTGCGGCTGGAACTCGTTTCAAATGTGCGCACGAGTTGTAATCGCACGATCAGCAAATCGACGCGGTCTATTTTCATTTTCGCCTCCATGTGTCAGCGGATTCGATCCTCAAGTCGAGGCCGAGGTCGCAACTCTCGCAGTGAACGAGACATATGCAACTGCGACGTTATGCTGACAAACGTTCTAGTAATTCTTTGCTGACTCTTTCGGCAATGAGGTACTTTAGATCACCGTCTTCTCCAACGCCCGTGATGATATACTTGCCTTGTTCGTACCCCAAGTAATTTTGGAAGAACCGGTCCGTTCGATCTCGCACGATTTGTGCCATTTGGGGATTCCGGTTTTGGAAAGAATTCCAATCCGAGGGGATCTCAATCGCAATCGTTACGGGTGGCGCGCTGGTGGGAATAACGGTTTCACCCAGACTGATTCTAGGTATCGTCGAATTGCCCGTCAGGCGCCAGATCGTTGCCCGTTGGGTTACTGAGCAGGCTTCTTTTACGCGTTTGGAAGGGATAAGCCAGGTGATTCCAAAACGAGAGGCGGTGACTTGATTAAGTGCGTTTCTGAACGGATGATGATCGGGATAATGGTCGAATGCGATGGCTTTGAGTCGCCCGAAATTTAGAACCGCGTTCGCATACTGTAGTGGATCAACCGTCCAGTTGACGATGGGAATCCCTTCGCGTAATGCATTTTCAGACTGCTGTTTCTTGAGCATGAGGCCGATGCTATGATTGCGGTGACCAGGCAAGACCCCCATTACCTGAGACTCGACTCGTAGCCCGGTCGAAAATTGCGCTTGCCATTCAGCGGGCAAATTGGAACCCCCGAATTTGTAAAAGCCGAACAGAAAACCTACCGGCGCGCCATTACTGGTCGCGATCAGTGAGGTTGCCAAATTGAAGTTGGAAGCGTGTATGTCGAATGGGTACAAGTCATCGGGTTGGCTCTGCCAGATCTGTTGTTGCAGCGCGCGAATGGACTGGGCTTGTTCGAGATTGGGGCGATCTAATTTCACGCTCTCGGATCGCGTGTGGGCAGGGTGCTGCAAGAACTGGGCTTTCGTAGGTTCATAGAATGTGATGTTACTCTTGCCAACCAATCGTGCAGCGGCGTCCGTCATTTCTTGGGGGGTAACCTGCACATCCGCGTTAGCTTTGTGAAAACGCAGTGTGAACTCTTGGATGTCTCTAGTCAGTGCGCGCGGGAAGAGAAACCCTGCTCCGAAAAAAATATGTTGGTCCCTAAATACAACGACGCGACCTCCGATCTTTGGAAAGGTAGATTTGAGAAAGTGGGGGGGAAATAATTCGGGGTTATGGGGCGCTCCCAATCTGGATCGCAGTTCGTCAATGTGGGCTGACCAATTTACAGATTTGCTGTCAAGTAATTGGGCGTCCAACCGCGTTGTCATTGGCGATTCTCCTTCTTCGGCGTTGCGCCCGAAGAGACCCTCTCTTCCATATTCGCGTAGCGTACTCTTTGTGGGAACCAGGGGCGTTGCGCGATTTGTTGTGCGTTGCGCACGCTAGTACTTTCTGACGCGCCGCGCAACGCGCCGGCAGGATTCGCCCAAACGCGCAATGTCTTGTTCCGTGTGCGCGGTGCTGAGCGCGCCGCCGCCGTGAACGACGTGGACATCGTCGAGCAGGAGCGCGAGCTGGAACAGATGATCGCGCAACTCCACGTCGCAGAGCGTTGGATCGTTCACGTCGTCCGGACTCGACAGCGATTGTTCTTCGTCGTAGGGGAATTGCGGCACCGCCATCGAACTGCCGCGCAAAACATCGTTGGGATGTCCCGTGCAGCGCGCGAAAATTCCTTCCGCCGCGAACGCGTCTTCAATCGTCTGACGCGTTTGCGCGCCGAGTTGCGCGAGGCGCGGATAAATTTCGTTTTCGTGTTCGACCAAGTACGTCAACAAAGTTTTTGCTGCAAGCATCGACGCGGGATGCCCCGAATATGTGCCGCCCATAAAACGCACCTTGCCGCCGCCCTCGCGTCCGCACAATTTCAAAATATCGGCGCGCCCGGCAACTGCCGCGACCGGCATTCCGCCACCCATCGCTTTGGCGAGCGTCGTCAAATCGGGCGTGATGTTGTACAGCGCGCCCAGGTTGCCGGCGCGAAATCGAAAGCCGCTGATCACTTCATCGAGAATCAAAACGACGCCGTACTGATCGCACAACGCGCGCGCGGTTCGCAGATATTCGCCGGTCGCCGGCATAAAACCGCCTGCGCCCATAAACGGCTCGACGATGAAGCAGGCAAGGCGATTGCCGTACTCTTTGAAATGCGCGCGCAGTAGATCGGGATGATTGTAGCGCGTGACGACGACTTCGCGCGCGAGCGCGCTGGGCAAGCCCTGACTTTCAATGTCCCAGGGTTTGGCGCGGCTTGCAAAGTTCACGCCGATCAAGCCCCAGGGCTGCGCGCCGTGCCAGCCCCCGCCCACTTTCATCACGAGTTCGCGTCCGGTGAACGCGCGCGCGAGCATAATCGCGTTCATCGTCGCGAGCGCGCCGCTCGTCGTAAAGCGCACGCGCTCCGCACCGGTTTGCCGGCACAGAATTTCGGCAACCTCGATTTGCAGTTGATCGGTAAAGCCGGATTGCAGACCGTAGCCGGATTGCAGCGCGCGCGTGAGCGCGGAGGTGATCGCGTCGGGATTGTGTCCCAAGATGTTTGCGTAATGTCCCTGCCAGAAATCGAGCAAGGTGTGCCCGTCGGCGTCTTGGACGTACGCGCCGCGCGCGCTAACCAGGCGCGGGGGAAACGGTTTGATCAGGCGGAGCGAGTGACTGCCGCCGTCAATCATCGTTTGGTGCGCGCGTTCGTTCAGCGCGGCGGATTTGGGTGAGTGCCGCGCGTACTCGGCGGCGAGTTCGTTTTTCAGTTCGGAATAATCGCGTGGTTTCGACATAGTATCCTCGGTTGTGATTGTGATGCCGGGTTTAGTTTATGCGATTTTGGTTCTGGGGCAAGTTTGGCGAACGCGCCGGAAAAGAAAAATCCGCTCTCAGAGGGAGAGCGGATGGAAACGAAGTGTGTCTTGGCTGTTCAAGTTCTGCGAACACATCTCAATTCGCAGAATGAAGAACGCCAGGGAATCTCACAATAGGTGGAGTCGCCGTGTTGGTTTTATTTTGTGCCTTTAGCGCTATTGTTTCCCGGTACTCTTTGGCTTCGGCGATTCGTGTGATTGTTGCCTTGATTCCATGTTTGCGCGCATACTCTTCGATTTCCGCAATGCTGATATTGAAAAACTCTCTGCGGTTGTTGACTAGATTTACCTGGCGATACTTGAAATATTCTTGCAGATGGTTTTCTAGGGCAGGTGCGTCATCTGAATAAATCATCGCGTGGACATCGAAATCAAAAGGAACAGAAGCATCACCTAGTTCCTTGACACGTTCTAGCGGTTCTAAACGTCGTGTCATGCCAATTTTGAGAACGTTTTCGCCAAAGGAGCCGACATTAGAAATGATATAGACGTGCCCCGATTTGGTCAGTTGTGCTTGTGAGATTGCACGTTGTTTCATTTCTTGCGCGACTTTGAGTTGTTGTTCCAGAGTTTGAATTCTTTCTTTCAGTTGCCCGACTGCTGCGCCTTGGGCTTTCTCCATTTCGGCGCGCGCTCGTTCAAGGGCGGCTTGGTATCGTTTTTCTTCTTCTTCAGCATCTTGTTTTGCGCGTTCAATTTCCCGTTGCGCCTTTTCTTCTTCGCGGATCTGCTCTTGAATGCGGCGTTGCTCCTCCTTCTCCTGATACAGTTTCTCCTGGTATTCGTATGTCAATCGCAATTCATCTAATTTCAAACCGAGATATTCGTCTGTGATCCGAATAGCGTATGTCGCTCCTAATTTGTTGATTGCTTCAAATGCCTTGCGAATTCGTTCTTCCATTGCGACGACATTGTTCCAACGTACTTTGAGTATTGTCGCGTCACACTCGCCGTTGAAGGCGCGCAGCATCAATTTCATATACTGCTTGGTCATGCGCTCGCCTTCACGTCTACTACCATCAACAGTCCAGGGTTTGTCACAAACTGCTGCGCGCTCTTCGGTAATCAAACGCTTCTGGTCATCGTTGGCGCGTTGCAAACGCACCTTGTATGATTCGGAGGTAGCAAAATCGAAATGCGGTTTGTAAACACCGAAAGATTGCAAGTCGAGTGTTTCTTCAGAGAGGGCAATTTCGCGCTGGAGTTTTTGGAGAGCTTGCGTGGCCTGGGCATACTCGGACTGTATGCCGTTTTGTTTCGTTTGGAGTTCGGTAATCTGTTGGTTTCTTTTCGCGATTTCCGTGTCCCGATCAACGATATCCTTGAATGAATCGCGTAGTTTATTGAAGGCATTCAATGCGCGGATGGACTGACTACGATAATCCAGCAATAGGTAGAGCAGGAGTCCACATGCTAGCAACAACGCTAATACCAGCACGCTGGCGACAAGGATGACGATCCCGAGTTCCATGTGTCCTCCTGAACCGATTATGCGTAATTGGCACCGAGCCATAAAAGGAGTATCCTTGCGGATGTCTCTATTCCAACAAGGAGCATCCTTTTATGGTCATCTCAGTGCCGAACCAAGATTATATTGACTCGGTCGTTCAGGCAATTCATCAACAGTCGCTCAATCATGAACGCTTGCGGAAATTGCTTTTCGCCGTGATCGATCAGTTTTGTGCAGGCTTGCCTGTGGTCACAAAGCCCGGACGCAAGGTCACCTATCCCGACAATGCCATTCTCAAGATCGATATGTTGATGCATCTCAGTGGCAAGCGCGGCGAAACCGAAATGTTGCGTGAGATCGAACGGCATTATGCCGCCGATTTCCCCCAGTGCCCGAAACAGCCGCGCTTGTGGTATCGGATTCGCCAAGCCCTCCCGCTGATCG